>JGI1221J11331_1000757_pt1 | contig 10875 bp, 11 predicted proteins | sample LakVidmifraction_4_FD_11331 | JGI IMG/M metagenome (IMG submission 11331) | reverse complement strand
ATATCAATACATATTAAATAAGAATGGAATTGATCGTAAAACTGGAAAAGATAATATAACTCCAATTAGCTATCACGCATCTCTTGAGCAAGTTATTAACTCTATAGCTGGATTAGAATTACGTACACGCACAGCAAAATCATATTCTGAATTATTAAAAAATTCAAATGATATTAAATCTGAAATTAATGCCATTTGGAAAGAGTTAGATGATGTACCAAATAAGTTTAGTCAACTAAAGATATAATCGACCCGTTTAGATAGTCTAATCATTCCATACGGTCACTAAAACTATAAAGTGGGTAAATTGTACGTAAGAGGTATTTTGGGTGTTCACGAGCCTTTAAATGATAGGTATCCAAAACATACTATTTGATAACGGGTACACCCACCCTATAGCTTACTGATAATCAACTAGAATTTTTAAGCTCACAGCCTCAAATATCGATTTACATAGCTAACTGGTATATTTTCACACCTACTACAATTTGAATCGATTTTATACCCTGTTTTATCAAATTTTAGGTATTAAACTTTTTAAGTCAAGTATACATATAATAGTTTTCATGTTCCTGCAACTCATGAGTACCATTTTGGACGTTCTAGCCTATGCTCAGCTCATTATTATATAAGATGGGTAATATTGTTTCAGATGGATAATTTCGGTGCGTATGGGGCTTTAAATGATAGGGTGGATTTTAGTAAGTAGCAACTCAACAACCAATTATTTTTCCATAAGGAGATATAAATGAATAATATTAACACAATGAAAGTTTTTAAAGTAGTACCTACATATTCAAAAATAACAGAACGTCAAAATAAATTAGACTCAGAAAATCGTATTACAATCAATAATGCTATTCCAGCACTTGAGTATATGCTTTTAGATAAGAGTCTTAAGGATTAAAAAGGAGAGGTATAATTAATAAATGAACACAATTAACAAAGAGGTAAGAGTCAAACATACATATAGTGAGTTACAAGAAATAGCTAAATCAAAATTTAATGAGGATAGACTGGATGATTTAGACTGGGGGGTAAAATATGAAAGAGAAAAGAGTGATTGCCCAGTGGGTAGTCCTGCTGAGTTTGGGGATGAAGTTTGGAAGGTAGTGGGGGTTATTGGTGATGGATGCTGGATGAAGAGAAAACAGGAAGGGGTTGAATAAAAGGATGGGAGTATTAATAGATACACAAGAAGACTTTGAAAATAAAGTGAAAGTAAAATATGGTGATAAAGTAGAAATACTTAGTCAATATAAAGGAGGTTCATTTCCAGTCGATTTCGTATATCACTGTGAAAAACATGGTGATACTCATAAAACAATACACGGTAAAAATATCACAGGTAAATCTTTTCAACCATGTCAAGAATGTGATTCCGAAAAGAAAAGCAAAAATTCTACTAGAGGATTTCCAAAAGAATATTATTATAAAAAGATTAAAGATTATTGTGAATTTATGGGTGGAGATTTAATAACTAAAGAATGGACTAGAGCCAAAGATACATATGAAATTGATTGTGGTAATCCTGAACATCCAAATTTCTTTACAACGGCTGATAGTTTAGTTAATAAGCCTCAATGGTGTCCATATTGTTATGGAAGAAGAGGTAATTTCGAAGAAGAAATAGTTGAAATTATTGAAAGTAAAAATGGAAAACTTTTATCACCTTATATCCATTCTAATGGTCAGGTAAAAGTTATATGTAATGAACATAATTATATCTGGGATATAATGCCTTTAAATCTAAAAAAGGGTAAATGGTGTCCGATATGTAGTTTACCTTACTCTGAAAAAGTTGTTTATGATTATTTAATTGATCAAGGATGTATTGTAAGATCTCAATATACTTTTTCTGATTTAGTTGGTTATAACAATGAACTTCTAAAATTTGATTTCGCAATATTGGATAAAGAATTTAATCTAATACAATTAATAGAAGTGGACGATGACTCACATAGATATAATCTAACTACTCCTGATAAAGTGTTAGTTCAAGAAAGAGACATAATTAAAAACGATTATTGTAACTTAAATAATATTGCATTGTATAGACTAGAATATAGGTCAGGTGCAAAACAAGATAAAATTAACTTTAAAAATAGAGAATGGTACTACAAATACATAAAAGCTAACTTGTTGAAAATACTTATAATTAAAGATGATATAAACAAAGAAAATTTAGCATAAATATAAAAGGAGCAAACAATGCCAAATAGACAATTCTATACATATAAGTTTAATTCATCATTCCTAAAAGAATTCGACTATAAATTAGGCGGAGAAATTGGAACTCCAGAAGAATTAACAATTAAAAAAGCCAAAGAAAACAAACAGGTTATTGCATTGTCAGACAATCAATTTCTTAGAAGTATTCGAAAAATAACTAATAAGGAAATTAATTTAGAAAAACTTGAAGAATTATTTCTAGAGAGAAATCAATTAAGAAACAAAAAAACTACGGATGAAATAAAAATTAGTATTGAAGAAATCCAAAGAGAAATTGATGAAATGATGTTTATTAAAGAATATATAACGATTGTAATGGATCATCCAACCCATTATGATTACCTACTAAAAAATGGACTATTAATAAACGATAAGACTTATAATCGTCTATCTTGTTCCGCTGGGCAAGCAAGAGCATCTACAGTAGTATTTTGTGAAGGGGAAACAAAAAAAGAATTACAAAAGATAATTGATAATGGTAGAAATCCCAATAAAACACATTCTGGTTCAAAATTAAATGCATATATCGGATTAAATAGTTCCGCAACAAGTATAGTTAGCACACCAAAATTCTGTGTTATTGCAGATTATAAATCGAAATCAGGAAAAGCTAAATTTAATCTAGCAACCGAAACAGAATGGGATCAAGATGACATAATTGAAATTGAAGAATTAGAACAAGAAATAAATAGATTTGATGGCCAAGGGCTAATATCATTTGAGAAATCTAAAGAGTGGTCAGTAGAATTAGGTCTAGATTATGTACCTGCTCAATGGTGTATACGTCAAAATTATTTAAAAGGTATGTTGTGCACCTTTGATTTTAGAGAATTTTGCAAATTAAAAAATGACGAAAATTATTTAATCAAAACAAGTTACAAGGATGAAAATGGAAATAATAAATACACAGATTTGCGTGATTGTGATGTAATTATTTCGGAAAGTCAGTTTAAATTATGGGATAGTTTTGAGTCACAAGAAATTTATGAAAAGAATTGTAAAGAAAATAGTTTATTTTGGGGAGTATCCTTATATACACCTAAAGAAGATAAAAATATCTTGAAAATGAATTATCAATTTCTTCAAACTCTTAATCTAAGTAAAGAAGATATAACAGCAGTATCTAAACAATTTGTTGATTGGATAGAAGGCGTAAATGGAAATGATTTTTATTATACTTTACTTTTCTTAATGGGAAAAGAAATAAGTGATGAAGGGCTTAATAATTATCTAGAAAAAAGTAAAAATTATTGGATTAAAAGTTTAATAGTAAACCCCCAACTTTACAAAGATAAATACTTTAAGGAGAAAATATATAACCTTATGAAGAACAGAATCAAGAAGGCATGTATGGGGGATATAATTTTAGATGGGAATTTTCAGGTAATAGTATCCGATCCTTATGCTATGATGCAGCATGTTTGTGGATTAACCGTAACTGGATTATTAAAGAAAGGCGAATACTTCTCTAATTATTGGAACAACAAAAACATAAATATAATAGATAGTATGAGAGCACCTTTAACTTTTAGATCTGAGCATGTGAAATTAAATCTAGTCCAGAATAAAAATACTAAAAATTGGTATAAGTATTGCACAACTGGAATTATTGTAAATGTATTTGGAAATGAAACGGTTCGATGGGCAGGAAGTGATTTTGATTTCGATATTTTAGCAACAACTTCAAATTCTTACGTTATTGATGGTATTTATAATACTGAATTACCTGTTATTTATAACCCTCCAACTCCATCAAAAGTTATAATAACAGAGGATGTTCTTTCTTTTGCTGATAAATTTGCTTTTGGATCTATTATAGGATCTATTACAAATAAGAATACCACAGCTCAAGCTTTATTACCAATGTTCCCAATAGATAGCAGAGAATATAAAATGCTTCTACATAGAATAAAAATGTGCACAAAACTTCAATCTCAGCAGATAGATAAGGCAAAAATTGGGAAAGAAGTTAAAGGTATTCCTAAACATTGGATTGAAAGAAAGAAACTTCCAGTAGTCAAAGAAGGCGAAGAAACACCAAAAGAAGTAATTGATGAGATAAACTTTAGTAATAGTCTTTTGCTTAATAGACACCCCTACTTTTTCAAGCATTTATACAGAGATACCAATTCAAAATATAATAGACATATTGAGCATTATAATATTAAATGTCAATCAAAATTTAAAGTTAATGTTTTGGATTTAATTAAAAAAGAAAATAAATCAGAAGAAGAGGAAAAGGTTATAAACGACTTTAATGAGTTTATGCCAGTAATCAATTCAGATTGTGTAATGAATAATTTGTGTAGGTATATAGAATCTATCGATTTTAAAATTAAGCAACGTGTAAAATATCATGATACAGAAAACATGTTCGAATTATTCACAAATAAGAAAATAAGAAAAAATGAAGATATGTTTAATCAAGTATTAGATGCTTATAACCAAAATAAAAAGAAAATATCAGATGCTGCTAGATTAACTGGTCATGGAAATTCTAGTAAATTCATGTTTGATGACACTGTTGGGAAAGACCTTGATCATGCAGAATATACCATAAAAAGTGTTATGAGCAACGTTTGCTCTAATAAAAAAGAACTTGTAAATTATCTAGTGGAAATATTTTATGTATTGTATCCTTCATCAAATAAAAATTTATTATGGGATGCTTACGGAAAAACAATGTATGAAAACGTGAAAAGAAATTCAAAATGTAACGATAAGGTTATGTTCCCATTCCCAGATAAAAATGGAACGATTGATTATTTAGGAACTAAATTTTCTATTAGAGAGGTGAAGGATGACAAATTACAAATATAAGTACAATGAATTAGAGTACGCTAAAAATATTGAAAAAAATGGGTTTATGGGTCAATATTACAAAACAGAAATGCTTATTATGGCTAAATATTGGAAATATCAAGGTATTAAACCAGCACAAAGAAAAATTTTAATGTATGAATTTTGTTCAAAACATATTGAAGGATTTACTAGAGAATTATTTTATCAATCAGTAAACAGTGCTTTAAATCGGGTAAAGAAAAAGAATATTAAACTTATAATTATAGATTCTTTGCCAATAACTGTATCGGAATTCGGATATATTAAAGGTCTTGATGTCAGTAATGTACATAAAAGAGTATTATTTTCATATCTGGTGAAAAATAAGTTAAATAAGATTATTTGCACAGAACTATATGGAAAGGCTTCTGAATTTAATTATTATGGAGGAAGCCACAGAATATTCAATGAATCAAAAGATATGGCAGGTATGAAGAGAAGTGAAAATATATATCATCTCAATGGGGATATGGATGAGATGGGTTTAATTGAGATTGTCAATAAAGGAAAAATAAAATTGAATTTTATTGACAAGATAAAATCGTCTGAAGAAATTATGTTTGATATTAAAGATTTTAATCTTGTATATGGCTATTTCGATTATTTTAATAGAGATGGCAATTATATACTGTGCGAAAAATGCCAAATGTTAGTAAAGAAAAAAAGCAACAAATCTAAATATTGTACTGAATGTGCAAAAGAAGTTAAGGAAGAACAAGATAAAATTGCTGATAAAAAGTATAAAGAAAAGATAAAAGCGAGAAAATAGAAACCTTCACTTTTCCCTTGATTTTCATGGTAAAACATGATATACACAATTCAAACTAATATATGAGGGAGATGTATTATGAATACTCTATTAAAATTGAGTATTTTATTTTTACCACTCGCCATATATACACAATCTACACATCTACAAAAATAAAATTTAACTAGGACTATCTCAATAGCATCTAATAATATAGACAAATATGTTTAATAGTGGACAAATGTATATTAACATTTCTATTACACACTAGCTATTGAGAGGGTTTCAAGCCTAAGTGAGCGCCATATAGTGAAAACTAATTGCGTGATGAACTACGATTATATAAATGTTAAAGACGTACCTTTAGATGTAATCTTCAGTCGAAAGCTCTACGAGTACAAAGGATGACAGACTTCTAATGTCCTGAAGTCAAACACCGAAATACAGATACATTATATTGTCATTGGCAAGAAGAAAAATACTTTTCGAAAGGATGGTTAGAAATGACCAATTATTGTTTTGTACAAGATTCTACAGGCAAGAAATTAAGCCCAACTAAAGAAAATAAAGGTTGGTACTTAATAAGAAAAGGTAGGGCTAAATTAATTAGCAAATATCCTATGGTAATTAAGCTTAATAAAGAAGTTAATGAAGAAGATATAGATTCTTCTACATTCATTTGCGGAATTGATGATGGTTCAGTTCATGTTGGCATAGCCATAGTCCAACAATGTCAAACGAAAAATAAGGCTATATTTAAAGGTGTAATTGAACAACGTAAAGATGTAAAAGGACTAATGGATACTAGACGAGGATACAGAAAGTACAAAAGAAGCCATAAAAGGTATCGACAAGCTAGATTTGACAACAGGGCAACTTCTAAGCGAAAAGGTAGAATTGCCCCTTCAATCCAACAAAAGAAAGATACCATACTTCGTACTATAGTTAGATTGAGCAAATGGATTGATATTGCCAGGTTTGTGTTAGAAGATGTTCAAATTGATATAAGAAAACTTCAAGATGGAACTGTTTATAAATGGCAGTATCAAAAAACTAATAGACTAGATGAGAATATTAGAAAAGCCGTAATAATGCGTGATGGTGCAAAATGTATGGAGTGTGGTAAATCAAATTGCATATTAGAAGTACATCATATAGTGCCTCGCAGAATGAAGGGTTCTAATATATTAGATAATCTAATAACTCTTTGCTCTGGTTGCCATGATAAAACAGAAGGTCAAGAAGAAAGATATATATCAAGATATCAAAAATTAATTAATGGTAAAAACATCCGTTTTGATTATGCGCAACATGTAATGCAAGGTAAAACATATTTAAGAGAACAATTATCAAGTATTGCACCACTAGAATTAACTATTGGTAGTGAAACAGCAAATAAGCGCATTGACTGGGGTATCGAGAAGTCACATAGTAATGATGCGATTGTAATCACTGGGTTAAAGCCTGACACATGTAATATTAAAGAATGGGTTATTAAGCCAATGAGAAGACAAAGCAAAGCGAAATGTGGCGATGTAGAAGGATTTAGGCATAGGGATTTGGCAAGTTATATAGATACAAAAAATATAACATATATTGGATATATAACTGCTATGTATGCGGACAAGAAACAAATCAACATACAATCTACAGAAAAACATCTAAAAAGATGTGGATATAAAAGATGTAAATTATTATGGAGGTTCAACAAAATATATTGGTTGAGTGCATAAATGGGTATATTTGCATACATTTGACTATATTAAAACTAGGAGATAATCTATGGCATTATTTAAAAAGAATCAAAAAAGCTTAGATGCTAAATCGTTAGGACTAGAAACATTAAAGAAACAAAAAGCAGTTGTTGATACGAATTACCTTATGATACCTTCTCACACATCTTTATTAAAAGATTTTCTAGATGATGGAAATCAATTAATAGTTAGTATTATAACGGTTCAAGAACTTGATCGTAATAATCATAAAGATGATGATAATAAAAAATTTAAGGCCAGAAACGGTTTACGATTTTTACGTGAAAATAAAAAAAGTATAATGTTTGATTTAGATACAAGCTATGATGAAAAACTAAAAGATACTGAGGACAATAAAATTATAACTACAGCATTAAGAAACAAAGCAAAGCTTCTTACACTTGATATGACAATGCAATTAATTGCAGAACAAGTTGGAGTTGAATGTATTGAACTTGATGATTCAAATAAGAAGGAAAATATTTACTTAGGTTATAAAGAAGTTGTAATGAATGATTTAGAAATGGCGAATTTTTATCAATGTATGGTAAATAAGTGGGAATTGCTCGATAATGAATATTTGTTAGTCAAAAACTCATCTGGAGAAATAGTTGATAAATTCAAATATACAGATAAGGGATTCGTTAGAATTGTCATTAAATCATTAAAGTCTGTTTATCTTGGTGACATTAGAGCTAAGGATGAATACCAAAGTTTAGCAATTGACTCATTATATAATGACCAATTCACAATTCTATTTGGTAAATCTGGATCGGCTAAAACATTGTTGGGGTTGGCATATATAATGCAGCAAATTCAAATGGGTAAAGTTTCTAAGGCGGTAATAGTTTTTAACAGCACTGAATTAAAAGGAACTAAGAGTCTTGGATATTATCCTGGTTCACGTATCGAAAAATTACTTTCTGGTGGTTTAGGGAGTATTTTGTCTACCAAATTCGGTGACATATCGGAAGTTGAAAAATTAGTCGATACGGGCAAATTATTATTATTACCAATGTGTGAGATACGAGGTATGGAAGTCGGAGAGGATGAAATCTGTTTTATAACAGAAGCACAAAATGCTGATACATATGCCCTTAAAACATTAATACAACGATGCAAAGGGAAAATAATAGTTGAAGGCGATTTATTTGAGCAGACAGATATAAGAAGTTTTGGTTTTCAAGATAGTGGAATGTATCGTGCGATTGAAGTATTTAAAGGGCACAAAGAATTTTCTTGTGTAAAACTTAAAAACAGATATAGAAGTCCAGTTGGTGATATAGCAGATTTAATGTAGTTAATATATATATACATAGAATTATAAAAAAGGAGAATAAATTAAAATGTTAACAAAAGATTTTATAAAAGAAATGTCTCAAAAAGTAGAAGGTGGTAATCAAACAAATACCAAACCATACTTTGAAGCTTTCTTAGAAGTAGTAAAAGAAACACTGGCTAAAGGTGAAAATATTAGCCTACAAGGATTTCTGGGACTAGAAGTTATTAATGTACCTTCAACCCCTCGTAAGAATCCACAGACAGGTATTAGTTTTATGGCAGAACCTACACGTAAGATTAAAATTACTCAAGGTGTTGGATTAAAGAATTGTGTTAAATAATTTTTTGCAACTAACAACATATACATAAAACATATAAAGTGAATAATTATACATTCACAAAAGGAGATTTAAAATGAAGATTAATTACTTCCAAGAAAATAAGGTTACGAAAAAGACAGATCCTAAAGAGCCAGTGAAAGTCACCAAAGAAGGTTTTGTTGATGAGAATGGTGAGATTAAAACTTACTGGGACTTCTTCAAAGACTTTGGCGAAAATTACATAAATGTTGGAGTTAGTTATAGCGATAAATTTGAATTAAAAGAATCAGAAGACGAGGTGTAAATTATGTTAAATAGAGAACAATTTAATTTTGATGATATCGATACAATCCTAGAAAATGCCATAGTGGATAATAATGTAAGTTTTACAATCTATGCTGACGGAAAACTTGCAAAATATATCTACAGTACACTTAGACAATTCTATAATTTAGAAGATGATAGCTTTAAAGAAGCCATCCAAGAATATGAAGTATATATGATTTCTGGATTACCTTTATTTTCATCTGGAGAATATAAAGTATTTATTAATAGAGCATTTATGGATGATGGAGAAATGTATGTTCTTGAGAATGATGGAATGGCACATATTTTTACAGACCAACTGACAATTGAACAAATTGTTTTAAATATCATAGTTGATGAAATTGTAATATGTAAATTTGTAGATTTTGAAGAAGATGATGAATGCGAAAACTGTCTTTGTGATTGTGAAGATTGTGAATGTGCATCCCGTAATTTTATGGATAAATTCAATAATACATTTGAACTGGCAAGAGAAATACTTTCTGATGAAGAAGCTTGTGAAAGCTGTAAAAAAGAAATGTTGATGAGAGTATTCCAACTAGGAGTTGAAGCATCTGAGGGTGGATTTATTAGGTATGGCGATGATGAAGACGATGATGAAGAATGGGACGATGATGAAGAATGGGACGATGAAGACTAGATAAATCAAAGTAAAAGTAGGATTTTAAAGAGATATAGAGGAAGTGCTGCTAATGGGACTGGACNGCACATGTCAGTGTTGAGGTGGTTAGGCTGATTAATGTGAATTGACGAGAGAAACGTCTAATAACAAAGAAGATGTCGTCGTAGAGCCACGAAGACGTTAAATTAAAAAAGTTTACTGAGAAGATTTTGTCATAAAGCGTTACAAAGTAAAAATAAAGAAAGCTCACTGAGAAGAAAAAGTGAACAAAGGTGGGGTACTAGTTGGTACCCCCTTCAATATATGCGTCAATGACAAGGGGTCGAGCGGATCTCCAAAATCTGCTGCGTAGCGTTCGATTCGCTAGACGTATGTTAAACATCATCAATAGGTGGTGTTTTTTATTTGTAACAAATTAACCATGATTGAAAGGATTGAGTGAGAGATGGAAAATATATTTAGTAAGGATTTTGAAAAGGAAATGTTAGCAGTTTTAGAAGAAATAAGAGATGCATTAAAAGAAATAGCAAAAGTAAATAAATCAGATCATCATGTGGTTATTAAAGAGGTAAATATAGAAGATATCGTTGAGACTATTTCTGATAAAATGGGAAAAAGGTTAGGAAATTTAGGAGTTTAACAATAAAAAATAGAGAGAGATATCAAAGGAGAATCAACATTGAGAAAATATACAAATATAGAAGGTATGGAAATCGAAGTTGATGAAAGTCATCTTCAGGCAGCAGTTCA
>JGI1221J11331_1000755_pt1 | contig 10877 bp, 15 predicted proteins | sample LakVidmifraction_4_FD_11331 | JGI IMG/M metagenome (IMG submission 11331) | reverse complement strand
ACGCGTTCCTGACGGAAAAAGGACTCTTTGACGAGTACTACACCCCAGCAGAGTAACCCTCAAAGCCTCAGCCCCTAACACGGGCTTAGGTTTTTCGCGTGGAAAACAGGGGGTATAGTGAGACCCTCCAGAAAGGAGAACATTCAAATGAAAGACAAAATCGCCAAAACGAAAGACTTCGTTGCACGCAACAAAACCTCTATCATCATCGCAACCACCGCCGGAACACTCATTGTTCCTCTCACCTGGCTTGCTGTGATGGGTATGAAGGCTAACATGCGCACAATGGATTTCGTTTCCGATAACGATCTGTACGAAGAATGGAACACCTACCTAAGAGCATAACCCTCAAAGCCTCAGCCCCTAACACGGGCTTAGGTTTTTCGACCTCGCAGGAATAACACGCCCTATAGTGAGACAGAAGTTAAATATCCATCCCAGGACATTTAGCCGCACACATCCGTGCACTTCTGTCTTACTTTTTTCTCATGAAAGGAGAAACTGATGGACTATATTTCGCCGTGGATAGCAATTCCACTGGCTTTAATTTTGGTCGTTGTCTGGCTGCGTCTTCGTAAGAAGGAGATGGAAAAAAAGACCAAACTCTATATTCGTATGGACGGTAGATGGGTACCTGTAACAAACGAATACATGCTCAAATACGCAAAGGAAAAACACGATGCAGATCTCTAATCTATTCAAGCACGCAACAAAGCTTGTGTCCGACAACTCGCCCTCAATCCTCACAGCGTTAGGCTCAGTGGGTGTTGTAACGACTGCCATATTTGCGTCCAAGGGTGGGATGCGCGCACTGATTGACCTGTCAAGTGCGGACAATCCTGTGGAGGACATGGCTCTTAAGGAGGTGGTGCTTCTTACATGGCGTCGCTATATTCCAGCAGCAGCTATGGGCGGGGCAACTATAGCCTGCATCGTGAGCGCTAACACAATCAGTACCCGTAGGACGGCGGCCCTAGTGAGTGTATATTCTCTCACGGAGAAAGCCTTCAAGGAGTACAAGGAGAAGGTCGTCGAGACGATCGGCAAAGTCAAAGAGGAAGGTGTCCGTGACGAAGTAGCAAAGGATGGCCTACAGCGCGCAGAGAACAAAGAGGTGTTCATTACGGGGACGGGCGAACAGCTCTGTTTCGATAGCTACACTTCGCGATATTTCAAGAGCGACATTGAACTGATCCGTAAGGCTCAGAACGATATTAACGAACAGCTCATAAACTTCGGCTACGCGTCTCAGAACGAGTTCTATCAAATGATAGGGCTTATGGCGACAAACGTCGGAGAGGAGGTCGGTTGGACCACGGAGAACATGATGGAACTTGAGTTCTCATCAGTGTTGACGGCAGAGAACAAGCCTTGCCTGTCAATCGATTACCGTGTTACGCCCGTAAGGGGGTACTACAAGATTAACTAGCTGTACCGAAAAACAAACAAAACAAATAATAAGGAGATAAAATGAACACCCTAAAGAACGTTGTGGAGATGGTTGTTGCCAACAAGAGCAAGATCGTTCGAAACACGCTTGTCGTTGCTGGAACGGCTATCGGTCTCACCTTGACTGCTGGCCTTCTCAACAAAGAGTCAGAGATCGAAGAAGAAACCAAGACCTCAACACCAAAGAAGGAAACTGGCAAGCCCATCAAGGCCCCAGCACCGAAGGCTACAGAAGCCACATGAAATGATCGTCTCGACGACTTTGTCACTCTTCTAACAACAATCAATAAGGAGTAAAATGCTTAAAAAGATCATTACGTACGTAGACTTCAATGGCCGCCAGGTTAACGAAGCCTTCTACTTCAACCTGTCCCAATCAGAACTCATGGAGATGGAGACCAGCGAGGACGGCAGCTTGTCGGATCTCCTGACTGCTGTCTCTGAGCGTGGAGTTCCGGGAGAGCTTCTCTCTGCGTTCAAGGATATTATCCTGAAGGCGTATGGCGAGAAGTCCGAGGACGGAAAGCGTTTCAACAAGTCGGAAGCACTTTCTCACGAATTCACTCAGACTGCGGCGTACGATGCTTTGTTTATGGAGCTGACTACGAACGCAGAACTGAGCTCTGAATTCTTCCAGGGGATCGTCCCCAAGGACATCGGTGAATCAATTGGTTCAGGCACTCCACCAACGCCTGGCTTCCGTCCGGGGCACGAGCCTGAAGAACGCCCCATCGCTCCACCAATGCCGGAAGTCTCGGCACCGATTCGGGAAGATCCAGATTACATCGCGTGGAAGGCAAACCGTGATGCACGAAACTTGGCTGCGGAACAGCACCGCGAAGAAGCTGAGTAAGTAATACATATCCTGGGCACGATACTAAACTGCCCCCTAAACCTCCTGAAAGGAGAAACTGATGAACATAGCAACACTTATTAAGAGCACGCTATCTGTAGCGACGTCCATTAGCGTGGGTTCCCTCGTGGGCAACGCTATCAAATCGACCACCCCGGCAGGGGCTACCTTTATTAAACGCGCAAGCATCGGCTTTGGTTCTATGGTCCTCAGTGGTATGGTTGCTCACTATGCAGCCCTCTATGTTGAGGGCATGGTGGATACCGCAGTCGAGACCACGGATGAAATGTTTTCAAAGATTCGCTTGCGTAAGGAAGAAGCGGAGGTTGATAATGACGACAGAGAGTAGTGGGATAGAAACATATTCTGTTGGGCTCTTGATGGTTTCAACCTTGTGGGTTCGCCTAAAGCACAACCCCTGGCAATTCATAGCGTGCTTCCGCATATTTTTCAAGAGCTGGGCACGGTCGTGGCGTCGCAAGTCGTACTGGAATGGGTACTTGACTGAGTGGCACTACCGCCCGTTCCAGCTTAAGACGACTAGATGTGGACATGGATGGACTAAGCGCCGATCGCAGACATCGCTGGGCCGACACATCGTATCCACACACATGATCAAAGAAAGAGGCACTCGTGGTAAACATCTATAAGCAGAAAGCGGACAAGCAGGTGGCTGATATTCTGGAGCACCAAATGGCTCCCTATGATACGGCTATGGCTCAAGTGTTTGCTACGTTGGCTCTTGTCGAGGAACAACGTCAGGCAAACGAGATAGCGAAGAAGGGTTCGAAATGACGGACGACATCAAGTCCAACTACAAGCCAAACTCTCATAAGTCTAAGGCGAAGGCTAAGGACTCAGAGAAAGAATCCGAGAAGGAGGAACGTGTAATCAAGCCGAAGATCATCGACGGTGAAGCGAAGACGCGTAAGAAAGGTTGGGGCAGCAAAATTGCCTCGACTTTCTTTTCTCAGGAAGACTTGGGGAGCGTTGGAACATATTTAGTCTTCGACGTAGTCATTCCTGCAATGAAGTCGATGATCTCAGACGCTGCAAGTCAGGGCGTCGAGCGTATGTTGTTCGGAGAAGTTCGTAGAAGCTCATCCTCAGGGAAGAGTAGAACGTCTTACGGAACCATGTATAAGTCAAGCGCGAGCAGTGCCCGTGAACTAAGCCCTCGTGCCAGAGCAACCCACGATTTCAACGAGGTGATTCTTGAGACTCGTCGAGAGGCTGAGGACGTAATCCTTGGTTTGAGCGACATCATATCTGAGTACGACGTTGCCACGGTATCTGACCTTTACGAATTGGTCGGGGTTACTGGCAGCTTCCAAGATGACAAGTGGGGATGGTTTAACATGAAGGACGCCACAGTCCAGCGCATTCGTGCTGGATATTTGGTTAACCTTCCCCCAACCGACAGCATTGACTAGCGAATGGGAGAAGTTGTGTCGGTCGAACAGATGAGACATGCGATCTACAAAGCATATCCTGGAGGTAACTGGATAGCTAGAGTAGACGCGATGTCTGACAAACAAATAGCAGCAACATATTTGCGACTGCTAAATGCAAAAAAATTGAAAGGTTAACATGCGTATTCCAGCAAACATCATGATGGGTCTCGGTAGAGGTCTCCTAATGACTAAGAAGTACAGTCCAACGATCCTCACAGCCGTGGGTGTCGTTGGGATGGTGGGAACAACTATTCTTGCCAGTCGTGCAACACTCAAACTAGAACCAATCGTAGCAGAACTCAATGACCAGAAGATCCTAATCAAGGATGTTCAGAAGCATCTTCAGTCTGAGGAACTCGTTACTGATCAGAAGCAGCGTAAGGAGATAACAAAGGCTTACGTCAAATCGACGAAGGCTCTTGTTGTCCTATACGGACCAACCATCACATTGGGTCTCGCTTCTATATCCTGTGTCGTTGCCGCACACGGAATTATGCACAAGCGAAATGTGGCACTCGTTGCAGCCTACAAGGTTGTGGAGGATGCGTTCATGAAGTATCGCCACCGCGTGATCGAAGAGTTCGGCGAAGACAAGGACCAGGAGTACCGACGTGGAGTTTACACCGAGGTATCCGTCGATAAAGAAACAGGCAAGAAGACTAAGCAGAAAGCGATGGATCCGAACGGTCACTCGCAGTATGCGAAGTTCTTCGACGAAGGAAACGAGAACTGGCAGCGGGAGAAGTCCTACAACCTGTTCTTCCTCCGGTCACAGCAGAACTTTGCTAACGACCTGCTTCATTCACGGGGACACATGTTCTTGAATGACATACACGACATGCTCGGTATGGAGCGTACGTCAGCTGGAGCTGTTGTTGGATGGGCTATCACTAAAGACGGTGACAACTTTGTAGACTTCGGTGTGTATGACTTCGAAAGCGAGATGGCTCGTGCGTTCGTGAACGGTGATGAGCGGAGCATTCTTCTCGACTTCAACGTCGATGGCGTGATCTACGATCTGATTTAACAACCAAAAAGGAGATAAACTGATGGATATTCCAAAGCCACGGCCACCAAAAGTAAGGCTCGAGGACACGGTAAATAAGCCAAAACCTCAAGCTAAAAAAAGCCCAGGGGTTAAAAAGGGCAAAAAGCCTTTTGAATTGGACCCACATCTGAAGGATCGCCCCTTCAAAGACAATTCTGCTCTGTCAGAGCTCCGCAACAACCTATCTAAGGACGAGAACAAATGAATAAAACACATGCAATTGCCTTCTTCATTGCGGGCGTAGCTGCCGGTGGTGTTGGGGGATATTTCCTTGCACGTAAGAAGGCCGAGGCATACTACAGGGATATTTCCGACTCAGAGATCGCATCGATGCAGAATCGTCAGCGCCTCGTTCGATTGGAAGACGGTTCGTGGGGTGTTGCTCCTGCACCGTGGGATGAGGGACACGTGGACACCCTTAAGGAGGGACTCGAGAACCTGGGGTACACCGACAGTGGTGCAATCAACATCCCGGTGGACGCACCTGTCAAAGAGAACATATTTGATAAGGACGAACCTCAGGAAGAGGAGATTGTTATCGATTCTTATGATGGAGATTCTTGGGAAGGGGAAGACGTTGATCCTCTGCCACCACGCGTGTCTGGAAAGCCGTACGTGATTTCTCTTCAAGAGTTTATGGAGGAAGAGGAAGAGTTCGATAAGCTCACGATTACATATTTTGAAAAGGACGAGGCGCTTACAGATGAGCGTGATCAGTTGGTTCCTGACATAGATGCCATCGTGGGATCATATTCTCTTACTCGATTTGGGTATAGGTCAGATAGCCCCGATGTTGTCTACGTTCGCAACGAGAACATCAGTTGCGACTTCGAGATCTGCCGAGAGACTGGTAGCTTCTCCGAGACAATCCTTGGGCTTGAAGAACCAAAAGATAAGCACGTGGTTCGTAAGATGAGACAGGAGGATGATTGACTTCTGATGCGTACCTTGATGAGTTATATTTCCATTGGCTCTATAGCCTTGTTGGTTCGGTAAAGTCGAAGAATCCGGGGAGAACATATTGGTCGTTGTGTGACAGACTTCACAGAACGACTTTTACATGGTTCGTTCCGAATGACGACAATCGGATTGAAGATGGAAAAGAGTTGCGTTTAGAGTTCCTTGATGGTGTATACGATCAGGAACTAAACATGTCCTGGATGGACCTTGAGTGTTCCATTCTGGAAATGATGATTGCACTATCACGTCGGGCGTCCTTTGAAACAGGAGAGGCGCCCGACACGTGGTTCTGGATAATGCTTGAGAATCTGAACCTTCGAACGTATTCAGATAAAGTTTACGCAAGGAGTATGGATAAGAACGTTAGCGATATTTTAGATACAGTCAATCAACGCAGCTATGGCTCCGATGGCCAGGGAGGGTTATTCCCCCTGCGCTACTCGAAACACGATCAAAGGAAAACCGAACTCTGGTATCAATGGGCAGCTTATGTGCTCGAACACGATACCAGCTTAGAAACTCTTGAATGAGGCTCCGGGAGGGAGGGAATAGTGGACTTCTATCAAATCAAAGAACGGAGCAAGAAGCAGGGTGAAATCACCGTAACGGAGATATATCCTGATTTTAAAGTTGGTCGATCTAAGGATCTGATGCTACGAGGTCGCGCATTCTATGCGATCTGGGATGAAGCAAAGGGTCTGTGGTCGACGGATGAGTACGACGCATCAAGGCTTGTGGATGAAGACCTTATGCAACACAAGAAAGAGATAGAGTCCCGTCATGGTGGATCCGTTCAAGTGAAGAGGATGTCTGACTTCAGCAGTGGAAGCTGGCGTCAGTTCAGAAACTTCATGGCCCTTCTGTCCGATTCATCACATCAGTTAGATTCGCATTTGACTTTCAGTAACACCGAGGTCAAGAAGACTGACTACGTTAGTAGAAGGTTGCCATATCCTCTGTCTGAGGGCGACATAAGTGCGTATCAAGAACTCTTTGGTACGTTGTATGAGCCTGATGAACTGGCCAAGCTTGAATGGGCTATTGGTGCAATCGTTGCAGGAGACGCTCGCTATATTCAGAAGTTCATCGTCTTGTATGGTGGAGCTGGATTAGGTAAGTCTACATGGTTGAATCTAACACAGGCCCTGTTCTCGGGATACTACTCAACGTTTGAGGCTAAAGCGTTGACGTCTATGAACAACACGTTCTCGATGGAAGTGTTCCGAACAAACCCCCTTGTGGCTATACAGCATGATGGGGACCTGTCTAATATTCAGGACAACAGCAAGCTCAACTCGATCATATCCCACGAAGACATGACGATGAATGAGAAGTTTAAAGCGAGCTTCACAACCCGGATCAACGCGTTCCTCCTCATGGGCACCAACAAGCCTGTGAAGATCACGGACGCTAAGTCTGGAATCATTCGACGTCTTCTGGATGTGCAGCCCTCTGGAAACCGTGTTGCACCGAGAAGGTATCAAGCGCTTGTGTCTCAACTTGACTTTGAGTTGGGTGCGATCGCTTTCCACTGCCTGACGAAGTATCGTGAGATGGGTAAAACACATTACGACGACTACAAGGCAATTGAGATGATGTTGCAGACCGACGTCTTCTTTAACTTCATAGAGGATATTTACGACACGCTCAAGGACAACGACGGAATCACCCTACATCAGGCACATGAGATGTACAAGGTGTTCTGTGACCAATCCTTGATTGAGTTTAAGTTGCCTCGATACAAATTCAGGGAGGAATTAAAGAACTATTTCCACAAATTCGAAGAACGTGCCGTAGTTGATGGCATCCGAGTAAGAAGTTGGTACTCAGAGTTCCGTCGTGACAGGTTCAAAGTGAAGATTACAGAAGAACCTCGGTTCACTCTGGTAATGGATGATGAGGAGTCTATATTCGATAGCATCTATGAAGACTCTCCCTCTCAGTACGCCACCTCAAACGAAACGCCGTACAAGAAGTGGGCGGAGGTGACTACTAAACTGTCCGACATCGACACCAGTAGACTTCACTACGTCAAAACACCAGTGAATGATATTGTAATCGACTTCGACATTAAGGATGCAGATGGAAACAAATCGGCAGAACTCAACCTTGAAGCGGCAAGTAAGTGGCCATCCACCTATGGTGAGTTTAGTAAAAGCGGCGCCGGGGTCCACCTCCATTACCATTACGACGGAGATGCCTCCGATCTTGCAGGTGTCTATGCAGAGGGAGTCGAAATCAAGTCCTTCGTCGGATTCTCATCTCTTAGGAGGAAACTAAGCAAGTGTAACAATGTCCCAATAGCAATAATTAGCAGTGGTCTTCCACTGAAGGAGAAAAAAGTGATAAATGTCGATACGATTAAAAGCGAGAAGTCTCTCAGAGAGTTGATCGACCGGAACTTAAGGAAGGAGATCCATCAGGGCACCAAGCCTAGCATGGACTTCATACATAAGATTCTGGAAGAGGCATATTCTTCGGGACTGAGTTACGACGTGTCCGATCTAAGAAACCGGATCATGGCGTTTGCAAACAACAGCACTAATCAAGCTATGTACTGCATCAAACTGGTACAGAACATGAAGTTCAAGTCCGAGGAAGCTGAGATTGCCGAGAGGGACGCACCCAAGGATGACCGTAACGTCTTCTTTGACTGTGAGGTGTTTCCGAACCTGTTCATGATCTCTTGGAAGTATGAAGGATCAGACAATGTTGTTCGGATGGTTAATCCTCCTCCAAACGAGGTCGAGGAACTTCTAAACATGAAGCTCATCGGGTACAACTGTCGTCGGTACGACAACCATATTCTCTACGCTAGGGTTATGGGTTACGACAACGAGCAGCTTTACAAGCTTAGTCAGAAGATCATAAAGAACACCCCAAGCGCAATGTTCGGGGAAGCTTACGACCTATCCTATGCGGATATTTACGACTTCTCCTCGATCAAGCAGTCTCTCAAGAAGTGGGAGATCGAACTCGGAATCGCTCACAAGGAGCTTGGGCTTCCGTGGGACGAACCTGTCCCTAAGGAGTTATGGGAGAAGGTGGGAGAGTATTGTGATAACGATGTCGTGGCTACAGAAGCTACGTGGAACGATCGTAAAGACGACTTCGTCGCTCGACAGATCCTTGCAGAGCTCAGTGGATTACCGATCAATGCCACGACTCAGAAGCACACTGCTCAGATCATATTCGGTGGTGACCGTGACGCACAGAAGAAATTCGTCTATACGGATCTATCTGAACAGTTCGAGGGTTACGTATTCGAGGGTGGAAAGTCCACCTATCGAGGAGAAGAGACTGGCGAGGGTGGCCTAGTACGTGCCAAGCCGGGAATGTACTCCAACGTAGCAGTGCTTGACGTTGCGTCTATGCATCCGACAAGTCTGATTGAGATGAACGCGTTCGGTCCTTACACTGACAAATTCAACGAACTCCTTAAGGCTCGGTTGGCTATCAAGCACGATGACTATGCAGCTGCGAAGTTGATGTTGGATGGTCGACTTTCGAAGTATCTGACAGATGAGGACAACGCCGAAGCGCTTTCGTACGCGCTTAAGATCGTTGTCAACATTGTGTATGGACTGACGTCTGCGAAATTCGACAACCCATTCCGGGATGCACGTAACGTCGACAACATCGTGGCAAAGCGCGGTGCATTATTCATGGTCGATGTGATGAAGTTCGTAGAGAGTAAAGGGTTTACCGTTGCACACGTCAAGACGGATGATATTAAGATCGTCGACGCAACTCCTGAGATTATCGACGAAGTGATGGAGTTCGGACTACAGTATGGATACACCTTTGAACATAAGAGTACATATTCTAAGTTCTGTCTCGTCAACGATGCGGTCTTCATTGCCAAGGTTGAAGCTGGTAGGGAACCTGCTCATTGGTTTGCTATAGGTGCTCAGTTCTCACAACCCTACGTGTTCAAGTACTTGTTTAGCCGTGAACTGATAGTATTCCGGGACCTGTGTGAGGCTAAGTATGTGACCACTGCTCTATATCTGGACTTTACAGATGTAGACGAGGCCATGGCTCTCGCGGAGAACAAGATGCAGTTCGTAGGTAAGGCTGGTCTGTTCACACCGATCAAGCCAGACTGCGGTGGTGGACTACTTATGCGTGAGAAGGACGGAAACTTCGGAGCTGCTGCTGGATCTAAAGGTTATCGATGGATGGAGTCGGAGATGGTTCTGACTCTCAACAAAGAGAACGATATCGACATGGGTTACTTTGAGAACCTCGTAGACAACGCTGTTGCAAACATCTCCAAACATGGAGACTACGAATGGTTAGTGTCGTGATGATCTCAGGAGTTGGATGGATCATAACCTCACTTGCTGTCTTGTTGTGCATTCTTGGATTGATAATTATATTGAAGAGTGATATGCATGAATGAGGAATACGTAGAGGTCTTCGTGACTAAGAACGACGGTACCATATCTGGAACAGGGGTTACCTTTCTCGAGCGAGTTAACAAACTCATTGCGAGGGCGCCCAAGAATTGCGAAGTACAAGTCACAGTCAAGATAAGGAAGGTCGTATGAAAATTCCAGTAACCCTCCCCGACGAATACGGAAGCGTAGTGATTAGTGGTGCTGACATTGTGTTGGATGTTCAACGTGGCACTGTCTACGCAATCATCGATCTGGGTAAAACAAAACAAGGACTCAGCGTAGTTCGACAGATTAACAAAGGGGCAATCACGCGGTTGTCTCTCATTAAAGAAGGAGATAAACAAGATGAAGGATCTATCTAACGTAACACTGGAGGACGCAACTATTCGGTTCCGTAACTTCAGCGGCAAAGAAGGCAAGTACAACCGTGAGGGAGACCGCAACTTCTGTGTCTTCCTTGATCGGGGGGTTGCTGACCAGCTGGTTAAGGATGGCTGGAACATCAAGCAGCTCACTCCACGTGAAGAGGGTGACGAGCCTCAGGCATATTTGCAGGTCACCGTTGGTTACGGTAAGGGACGCCCGCCTCGGGTGGTCCTGGTAACGTCTCGGGGTAAGAACGACCTAGGCGAGGGCGAAGTCTCCATGATGGATTGGGTCGAGGTCAAGCACGTCGACATGATCATCCGTCCATATCAGTGGGAGGTCAA
>JGI1221J11331_1000753_pt1 | contig 10888 bp, 16 predicted proteins | sample LakVidmifraction_4_FD_11331 | JGI IMG/M metagenome (IMG submission 11331) | reverse complement strand
CCTGCCGCACGTCGTGACCTTCTCGGCCAATTGCGCAGACCATGCCGACAGGCTGGCCGATGCCGCTTACATCTCGCTTGTCAAAGAGGGCGAGTTATCTTTACCCGCCCTGTTCGTGCGCAGCTACAAAAGGAATAAAGTATGAGTGAAGCACGATCCAAAGATAAAATGCTGCGCGAGGAGATCGCAGCGCTGGCTGGGCTTGCCGGCGACGGTAAACGCGGGCCGGTAGTGCTGCTTGCTTGGTGCGTCTACGACGCCGAGACCGAGGAGATGTACTCGAGCGTGGCGACTAACAGCCACGACGTGTCAGGTCGCTTTCAGATGGCCGAACATCTGCAGGATGTTTTAGAGAAAATGGTCGAATACACAGAAGAAGGGGATACACATGGCGGAACATTTTGATACGTGGGTGCCACGCCGCGCCGGCGAGCAGCCGCCGCACTGGGTGCGCGGGATGCCTTGGGCGGTCTCGCCCAAGCTGCCGACCTATGCGGGCAGCGAACCGGCGTGGGTGGCCTACACCAGCTACAGCGTACCTTTAGGCGCTGTGCATCGCGCGCTGCCGGTCACAGGTGCCAATGAGAACGAGATCAAGGCACTCGAGAGGATCAGTGTCGCTGCGCGCGAGGCCATTGGCTTCAAGAGCCTGACTGGCCTGCGCAACGCACTGCGCCAGATCGACGAGATCGCCGACCGCATTTTGGGAGCTGCAGCATGAACCAACCTATAACTCGCCTGCAATTCTGGCTGATCGTCATATGGGCGGTGGCCGTGATAGCTTTGTTTGTAACAGAACCGATCCCGCAATGACATGATGATAAGCACTAATTCCGATATCGTTATTCCGATGTCGGCATCAGGTAAGTTGCGAATTTATTAGACGCATAGATACACATTGGAGCAAAACACATGATGATAAGCAAACCAACAAAGAAGTTAGCAGCATGAAAAATTTATACAAAACTAACCAAACCAAAGGAAATAACATGATTAAGAAACTTTTAATTTCAGCTTGCGCCGCCGCCCTTTTAATCCCTGTTGCAGGCTATGCGCAGAATACTGGAAACAATGGGAATGGAAATGGTGGTTGCGGTAGAGGGCAAAGCACGAATGGTTGTGGGGAGCAAGAACCCGTGTCACCTGTTGGGTCGACTACTAACCACAACACTTCTAGTGCAAGCGTTGCACCTATTACGAACACGTTAACGGCATCCACAGCCCCAATCACTAACAATCTTTTGTCGGCCTCGCTTGCATCTAACAATGTTGGGCCACTTACGAACACTAGCGCTAACAACAACACTAGCTCTAACAACAATGCTAACAGCGCTTTAGGTGGAGCAGCATCATCTACAACTGGGCCTATTGAGAGCAACAATGCCAACACGAACACAGGCACAAATACTAGCACAAATACTATAGCAAACACGGTATCGAATTCAGTCGATGCCAAGGGCGGCAGTGCCTCTGTTTCCGTCGCTCCTGTGTCGAGTAGCAGCGGCGCAAACCAAAGCCAAGCAACGTCTAACTCTAACAACTCCTCGCTTACCGTGGAAGGCGATAGGTTTGCAGCCTCTACGTCTTACGCACCTCAATTAGTTGTTGGCTCAGATACCTGCATGGGGTCAACTAGTGCAGGAGGTCAAGGGATGGCCTTTGGTTTTTCAATCGGCACGTCATGGACCGACAAGAATTGCGTCCGTCTCAAAAACAGCCGCCAGCTACAGATTGTAGGGCAGACTGCCGCCGCTATCCAGTTGCTTTGCCAAGATATTGAGGTGCGTAATGCTATGCAAGAGGTAGGCACGCCCTGCGCGCCTATTATTAAGACGCGCCGTTAAGTCATTGGCATTAAGTAAGTTGCGAATTTATTAGACGCATAGATACACATTGGAGCAAAACAGTGACTGACCTAAAAGACGCGTACATAGCGCAAGCTGCAGCCGTGGCCGAGCATGTGAACACCATAATCGAACTGCGCGACCACATACAGCGCATCAAGGAAGAGGCCTTTATAGCTGGCTGGAACCGGCGCACCGCAGCCACCGGCCGGTGGATCACGTATGACAAGTGCCCAGATCTGGATGCGGCCTTGGCGCGATATATGAGCGAGCAGTAATGGCCGCCCCCTCCCGGTATAATTTACACCTGATCGCCGTCGGCAGGAGCCAGCGATACCTCGTGCCGACGCCGGAGGATTGCAAGCGTATGGCGCGCAATGTCAGCCAGTATGGCATCCGGCACGATCGCGGCTTTACCTGCCGCACACATGCCAAGACGCGTATCATGACCGTGATGCGCGTAAGATAGCACTTGCAAGACCGTATTGCATGTGCGACTGAATGCCATCAGCAACCGGAGACTTTCCAAATGACACCCGATACTAAAGCCAAATTGCTATTTACCAAACGCGACAAGATATCGCGCCAACTTACCGAAATCGATCAGCAGCTAGTTTGTTTACGATTAGCATATATGTCGCGCGAAGGCATCAGGGGCTTGCGTCCCGAGAACTTCCGCGCAGCCATCAAGAGGACATCATAATGACATTAGACAAATCGAACCAGCGCGTCACGCTGCTGCGTGCCGCTATATCTGCAGGCGGGGGTGTGATTGCCTTTGCCCGTTCGCTTGGCGTCTCGCACCAAGCTGTGTACCAATGGATTAAGCGTGGCTACGTGCCGCCCTTCCAAGCAACCAAAATCGAGGCTCTTTACCACGTACCCCGCAGAGATCTGGTGGACCCAGCTATGTTGGAAATGCTGGCGATCGCCGAAAGCAGATAACATAAGGTCCGAGGGGGGGAGTATGAACAACGTGAGCACTATCGCGCCTACTTTACGCGCCGTAGAGGTGCCATTGCCATTGCGCAGCTTGCCGGCGTGGTTGCTGTGGCGCTTCGAGCATTTCGTCGGCGAGGCCAAGCCGCGCAAGATCCCGTACTGGGCGAACGGCACGCGCAGACATGGCCAGCAAGGCAGTGCCTTTGACCGAGAGCATCTGACCACGTTCGAGGTGGCCCTCGAGGCTGCCGTGCGCGGCGGATATGACGGCGTGGGCTTTGCACCACTGGCCGACTTCGGCTATGTCTTCCTCGACTTCGACAACTGCATCGAGCCTGACGGCGCGTTCTCGGCAGACATCCACAAGATGGTCGATCGCACGTACGCCGAGCGCAGCCCAAGCGGCAAGGGCATACGTGCTGTGCTGAAGGGCAACCTTGGCAACCACAAGTCGGGCACGTCCGGGGGGTATTTCGGCTTCGAGACGTTCAGCTCTTCGGGCTTTGTCACCTTCACCGGTTACATCCTGCCCAATTGCGAGATCCTTGGATATCACGACAAGATCGCGGACGTGGACGACTTCACACGTTCGTACTGCGGAACACGCTTCGGCTCGACGTCGCAGATCGCCTTTGATCCTGACGATTTCATGCTAGGGCGAGAGCCTAAGCTCAGCCTGACGGTATCCGAGATGGACGCGCTGCTGTCCAACCTCGACCCGAGTATGGGCCGTGAGCCGTGGCTACGTGTCGCTATGGCGCTGCATCACGAGACGGACGGCGACGACACCGGCTTCGAGCTGTGGGATGAGTGGTCAAGCAAGGGCGATAGTTACCCCGGCACTGACGGCCTGCGCTACCAGTGGGACAGCCTGCGCCCCGCCGTGGGCAAGCGCGCCGTGACCATGCGCTCGGTGATCAAGATGGCCAAGGATGCTGGGTACCGCATACCCGAGGCTGTGACCACGCAGCGCGTCCTTCAGAATGCCGAAAAGATCCAAGCGCAACTCAGCCCAGAGACGCGCAACCGCTTTACACCGCTGCCGGCTTTTGAATTGACGCAACTGCCGCCGCTTGAGTGGCTGATCAAGGGCCTCTTGCCCAAGGGTGAGCTTGGCATCATCTTCGGTGCTTCGGGGTCAGGCAAGACGTTCCTCATCCTCGACTTATTGTTCGCGGTCGCGCGCGGCGTCGACTGGCGCGGGCGTAAGGTCAAGCAAGGCCGCGTCGTGATCGTCGCGGCAGAGGGCGGCAACGGCATCGGCATGCGCATAGAGGCCTATGCGCGCTACTATAACATCGACATGCGCACCGTTGACATGCACATCATCACCGCTGCGCCCAATTACATGGATGGAGATGACGTGTCCGAGCTGATCGCAGAGATCAAACAGCTCGGTAATGTCATGATCATAGCGACAGACACGCTCGCTCAGGTCTCGCCGGGCGCTAACGAGAACACGTCCGAGGACATGGGTCGCGTTCTGCGCAACGTAAAGCTGATCCACGAAGCCACCGACGCGATGAATTTGTTGGTACACCACGCCGGTAAGGATCTGAGCAAGGGTTCGCGCGGCTGGTCCGGTCTGAAGGGTGCAGCAGACGTCCAGCTGGAAGTCGTGCGCCATGAGAACGGCAGCAGGGAACTGGTGCTCGAGAAGCTCAAGGATGGCGTTGACGGTACGCGCTGGTCTTTCAAGCTCGAGAGCGTGGACGTGGGCATGGACTTTGATGGCGACATCATCACCAGCTGCGTTGCCGTTGAGGCCGACGCGCCGGCGCGTGAAGAGCCAAATGATCGCCTCGGCATCAAACGTCGCGGGCGTGTAGAAAATCACGTGTTGGAAGTGATGACGATATTTGGCGATCAGAGCATAGTCAGCGCGGTGGACCTAATCGACCGTGCCGTGGCCATGCTGCCTGCGCCGGAGATCGGCAAGCGCGACACCCGTCGTCAGGTCGTTACCCGCGCAATTCAGATGCTCAGCAAGGAGAAGGACGGACCGCTGCGCATGGATGGTGGAAAAATAATCTTCTACGAGTAAAAAACTGCAAATAGCTATTGCAATGCCGAATTGCATATGCGACTAGGGGTCATCAGCAACCAAGGAGTAACCAAGATGAGCAACCTAGCAGTTTCCACCATTCCCTATATCAGCCCAGTCGATCGGCTCGGCGAACTCAAGGCGGACATCGCGCGCTTGACCGCAACGGCCAAGCTACTCGAAGACGCCATCAAGGAAGACGGCGTCGGCGCGTACGAGGGTGACCTCTTTCGCGCTGCGGTTAGCGAAGTCGCCGAGCGCCAGTCGCTCTGCGCCAAGGCAGCCGAGGCCAAGCTCCGCGAGTTGGGCGTCGACGGCCGCTGGTTCAGCAAGAACCAGAAGACCACCAAGGGCTACATTGTAGTTCGCGTTTCGGCGCGCAAGGCGTGACAGGGGAGAGAGAGCCTGTCAGCGTTCTGGCCGCTGAGTACACGTCGGGGGGCCGCACCAGCTCCCCGACGCTGGACATCAATTTAATTGAAGACGGCCGGCGCACGCGCGTTTCGGCCCACCCTGTAACCGGCAAGCGCGACGCACGTCGCTTGGCCATCGTATTAGGAGCCACACCGTGGAACTTTTAAAAGATCGCAACACGTATCGTCAGTGCGACGACAGCTTGCTAATAGAGGCCGGTCGCTACCGCCCTACGCCCGAGTTGGCGCTGGTACTGGCCGAACGGCTGGAAGAAACCTTGGCTTTGCTGGACGACAAGGACGAGACCCTCGCCAGCTCTAAAGAGGCGTACGAGATCGAGATCAACCAGTATGACGACAAGGTCTACTTGTTGCAGGCCGAGATTGAAAAGTTGGAAAGTAAATTAAAGGAGCATGAAGCGTGATTAAGATCGAAGTAACCGGAAACAGCATCCCCGAAGTTGCTGACAAGCTGCTGGCCATCGGTGCCAGCCTGCGCAACAGCGCAAGCCAAACGGCAGATGATAGCGCGCGTCAGGCGTTACAGGATTTGCGTGATAAAATTAAGGTGGTGCATGTCAGCTCTGATGCCTCGGAGGCCATTCCTTTTGAGAAGCCAAAGCCGGCGGCAAAGCCTGCCAAGGCGCGGCTGCTTCCGGCGCGCGTTGATATGGAGCCAATCGTCGAGGCCGTGAAGCCTGAGCCGGTTGCCGAGGCCGTGAAGCCTGAGCCGGAGATCGTCAAGCCAGAAGGCCCAGTGTCTGTGCTCAACTTCGAAACCGAAGTCGCGCCGGTCGTCATCCAGTTCGTGCAGAAAGTATCCAAAGAACGCACAGGCGAGATCCTTGCCGAGTTCGGCGTGGAGCGTGCGTCCATGATGGACCCAACCTTGTGGCCTGAACTGGTCGAGCGTCTTCGGGCAGAGATGGCATGAGCGGGCACGCAGTCTTATCAGCCTCCGGCGCACATCGTTGGATGGCCTGCCCCGGCAGTGTAAAGCTCGAGGCTACATATCCCGACAACAGCAACGCATACTCACGGGAGGGGACAGCGGCGCATGAATTGGCGGCGCTTGTCCTCGAGTACCCCACCGCGCTGGCCAAGCACTATGTCGGCAAGAAGATCCGCTACGACGATCATGGCGAGGAAGTGTTGTGGGAAATCACCGAGGGTATGGCCGAGCACGTCGACGACTATGTCGCGTTTGTGCGGCGACGTGCCGCTGGTAAGATCTTGCACGTTGAGTGTCGTCTGCCCATCGGTCACGTTACCGGCGAGGAAGGTGCGCACGGCACAAGCGACGTCGTCATCATCGACATCCCGAACAAGGCAATCGAGGTGATCGACCTGAAGTACGGCATGGGCGTGCGTGTGAGCGCGGACAACAACCCGCAACTGCAGCTGTATGCCCTTGGCGCAGTCGAAGAGTACAGCTTGGTCTGTGACTTTGAACGCGTCGGCATGGTCATCCACATGCCACGCCTCAACCACGTCAGCGAGTGGGAGATCCCCCTTGCCGATTTGTTGGCCTTCGCTGAAGAGGCATCCAAGGCCGCAGCGCTGGTCGACGCGGACTGTGCTTTGCTTAACGCCGGCGAGAAGCAGTGTCGCTTCTGCAAGGCCAAGGCTGACTGCCCTGAGCTGCTGAGCGAGATGTCCGAGATCGTCGGCGGCTCTGCTGCTACGGTCGACGACTTTGCTGAGTTCCTGCCGCAAAAGGTGGACATGCAGGTGGGCGACAATTACCTGCCAATGGCCATGAGCAAGGTCGAACTGGTCGAGGATTGGTGCAAGGCCGTTCGCGCCGAGGTGGAGCGAAGACTGCTTGCAGGACAGGTAGTTGATGGTTACAAGCTGGTCGAAGGGCGGCGCGGCAATCGGGCGTGGCGCGACGAGGCCGAGGTCGAGAAGCTCTTCAAGAGCTTCCGCCTGAAGCTAGAAGAAATGTACAAGTTTCAGCTTATCAGCCCGACAACGGCCGAGAAGCTACTAAAGGCAAACCCGAAGCGTCTGGCAAAGGCTGAACAGCTGGTTACCAGAGCCGAGGGCAAGCTGTCTGTGGCACCCGCCGCAGACAAGCGACCACAAGTGGTCGTGTCACTGGTCAAGGATGCTTTCCAAGACCTTTATAAAACTACAGAAATGGACAATTGAAAATGGCTATAATTATACGACTTGAAGACCTCACGCTTGCTTTCCCAGCGATTGCTGAGCCGCAATCCTTCGGTGAGGGTGAGCCTGCTTACGGTGCGAAGTTCCCGATTGTTATCGGTTCGGATCAGCAAAAGCAGATCGAAGACGCCATCTTGGCCGAGGCCGAGAATGAGTGGGAGGACAAGGCAGCCAATGTTCTTGCGATGCTCGCCGAGGACGCCAAGCTCTGCTTCGTCAAGAAGATCTACCGCTCCAAGAAGACCGGCGAGCCTTACACTGGGTTCGAAGATTGCTATTACCTGTCGACGCGCAACGCCAAGACACAGCCGACTGTCGTTGACCAATATGGCGACTACATCACGACTAAGGGTGATATCGAACGCAAGGCCTTCAGCGGCGCGATCGTGAACGCCTCGCTCGAAGTCTGGGCGCAGGACAACAAATGGGGTCGCCGCGTCAACTGCACGCTGCGTGGCATCATGCTCACCGGTGAAGGCAAGAGCGTCGGTGGCGGTTCGGCACCGGCCGGCGAACGAGTGGGCGGATCTCGCTAAGGCGCAGCCTGACGTAGAAGACTACCTGTGAGCGATATCGGACACAATTCCGAGAGCAGCTCGGCTGAACAACTTCGCCTGTTCATTGAACGCATCGAGCGTTTGAACGAAGAGAAGAAGGCCATTGGGGATGATATCACCGATGTGTTCAGAGAAGCCAAGAGCCAAGGCTACGTCGCCAAGATCATGCGCGAGGTTATCCGCCTGCGCAAGATGACCAATGACGATCGTGCTGAAATGGAGGCTATCTTAGCTACCTACAAATCAGCGCTTGGCATGGATCTACTTTAGCCCTAAACGAGCGGTGCGTCGGCTTTTTAAGCCACCGTTGGAGGTCGACGCACCCTCTGTTCTGGCGAGCCGCGCGCGGGTGCGGGTCTCCCTGCGTTGCTGATACACGAAGCGCGCGGCTCACCCGAACAGAGGACGTATCAGCATGACAATCTTATTCTTAGACCTCGAAACCTACAGCGACATATCGATCAAACGCGGCGCGCATCGTTACGCCGAGGCGGCCGAAGTGTTGCTGGTGGCCGTTGCCATCGACGACGAGCCAACGGTCGTGTGGGACTGCAAGACCGCATTAGGCGCGAACTGGGCGGTGACGCTGCAGAGCTTGATTGATCAGGCCGAGCGCGTTGTCATCCATAACAGCGCCTTCGACCGCACTGTGCTGCGCCATCAAGGCGTACAGGTGCCCATCGAGAAGATCGACGACACGATGGTGCGCGCGCTTTCGCACAGCCTTCCAGCCTCGCTCGGGAGCCTGTGCGACGTTCTTGGCGTGCCGGTTGATATTGCTAAAGACAAATCGGGTAAAAAGCTGATACAATTGTTCACCAAGCCTTGTCCAAAGAACTGGAAAATAAGGCGCGCTTCGGGGGAAACGCATCCAAATGAATGGCAGCAATTCATCGAATACGCCCGTCTCGACGTGGACGCTATGCGAAACATATATGGAAGAATGCCGGATTGGAACCATTCACACGGTGAGCACTACCTTTGGCGGCTTGACCAAAGAATTAATGACCGTGGTATCGCCGTCGATGTTGACTTCGCCAAATCCGCAATCCGCGCTTTTCGACGAGCTTCTGGATCTCTGGCCGCTCGTACTGCCGCTCTAACCGACGGCGAAGTACCCTCGACGACGCAGCGCGAGGCCTTCTTGACCTACCTGCGCGACAAGCGCGGCGTCGAGATTGCGGACATGACGAAGGACACCGTCGAGAAGTTGATTAAGACGGATCTGGATCCCACGACGCGTGAATTGTTGCATATCCGGCTGCAGGCCTCCGCGACCTCGCCGGCGAAGTATAAGGCGCTGATGGACGCCGCGTCCTCAGACAATCGTCTGCGCGGTACGATACAATTCTGCGGTGCCGCACGTACAGGGCGCGACAGTGGAAAGATCTTCCAGCCCCAGAACCTACCACGTTCACCCGATTGGTTCGATGGTGACGTCCAAGAGGCCACAATAAGGGCGTTCAAGGATGACTGCGAAGACGTGATCTACGAGAACGTCAGCGAACGATGCGCCTTTGCCGTACGGGGCACGCTCGTTGCTGGGTCCGGCAAAAAACTGGTCATCGCCGACCTGTCAAACATCGAAGGTCGAGTGCTGGCGTGGATGGCTGCCGAGCACTGGAAGATCGAAGCATTTAAGGCCTACGACAGGGGGGACGGCGCAGACCTTTATAAAGTCACCGCCGGCCGGATCCTGCACAAAGATCCTTTTGAAGTGACCAAGCAAGAACGCCAAGATCAAGGAAAGGTTCCCGAGCTTGCTGGAGGTTATGGTGGGGGCGTCGGCGCGTACCGCAAAATGGGTGGCGAAGTGTTCAACGCTATGGACGACGAGGCCATTGGCGCTATCGTTAAGGCGTGGCGCAAGGCCCACCCTGCCACCACGTCTTTCTGGTACGACGTCGAGGGTGCGGCGCGCTGTGCCGTGCGTGAGCCGAACGACAGTTTCGACGTGCGCGGTATGATCCGCTTTGATAACGTCGTTGGCCCTGACGGCGTGCGCTACATACGCTGTCGCCTGCCAAGCGGTCGCTTCTTGTCATACCGCAACTTGCACATCGATGACGACGGCAAGCTGGTGTACGAAGGGTCGAACCAGTACACGCGCAAGTGGGACACGCTCGAGACGTACTACGGCAAGCTGGTTGAGAACATTGTACAGGCCGTGGCGCGCGACGTCTTCATGACCGGCATGCGCCGCGCCGAGGAGAATGACTACCCAGTCGTCCTGCGCGTGCATGATGAGCTGGTCTGCGAGGTGCCGGATCACACAGGCTATTCCGACAGCGTCCTTGCCGGCATGATGTCGGTCAACCCGAGCTGGTCGATTGGCCTGCCTCTGGCGGCGGCTGGCTTTGAAACCTACAGATACCGGAAAGAGTGACATGCTCAACATATTGGATCTATTCAGCGGTCTNGGCGGCTTCACGCTTGGCCTAGAGCAAACCGGCGGCTTTAAGACCGTCGCCTTTTGCGAGCAGGACGCTGCCTGCCAGCGTGTACTGGCGAAGAACTGGCCAAGTGTGCCAATACATAACGACGTGCGCGCGCTGCCTTACGAGCAGCTGCGCGGCGTTGACGTAATAACAGGGGGCTTCCCGTGCCAAGACATCAGCATCGGAAGCAGTACAAGGGAGGGATTAGACGGTGAGAGATCGGGACTTTGGGAATATTATAGGCAATGTATCGCGGATCTACGACCGCGCTTCGCAATCGTGGAAAACGTATTTGCCCTTCGCGGCCGAGGCCTCGACCGTATCCTCGGAGAACTGGCCCTCCTCGGGTACGATGCGACTTGGTCGGAACTCGACAGCCAGTACTTCGGCGTGCCCCAGCGCCGCCGCCGTATTTACATTGTGGCCGCGCGCGACGGCATACCCGCCGCAACCGATCTTTTCCAGTTTAGAGAACGCA
>JGI1221J11331_1000745_pt1 | contig 10955 bp, 11 predicted proteins | sample LakVidmifraction_4_FD_11331 | JGI IMG/M metagenome (IMG submission 11331) | reverse complement strand
TTTGTTAACCTTTTAATTTACTTTTTGCTTGCTATTTTGGCTACTAAAATACACATATCATTAGTAAATATGACTATAACAATCACAAGTATACCAATTAATAATGCGCTATCATTTACTTTGCTAAAGGTAACTAGCATGGCTAAAAGAACATATTTTATTTGATACGATTCACTCATTTTTACTCTCCTGTTTCGCATCTTTAATGCCCGCCGCATAACCTTTCATGAATGTTGATAATTCCTTTTCTTGCGCCGTGTGTGAATGCCCACTTCGGATAGTTATTATCTCAAAGCAGAGCTTAAGCCTTTTAAAAACTGTCAGCTTCATCAGTGTATCTCCTGCTGCTTTCTATCGAATAACATCATTAGCTTCATCTAACCCTGCCCTTCGCGGAGTTCACTCGCATGTTGGATCAGCTCTTGGCGTAGCGTAGTGGGAACCCACACCGTTACTTTCACCAGCCCTGCGGCTTTTTGGCTTTTAGAATATTTATTCTGTGCGGTGTAGGCGCTATGGGTGTTCGAGTTGTTAGTGTCCATTGTGGCTCCATTATTTAATTAAACATAGTTGGTTATAATACTATGTCTATAGTCCTTCTACGTCAAGCGCATCAGCCACTAAAGTTAGCACTTGCGCGATGTTGGTAGAGGTTAGTCTTAGCTTGGCGCGGCGGCGGGTTTCTTCGTCTATTTGCTGGCCTTTTTCAGGGGTGTCTTCTTGCGATCTAGCAAAGATAACCCTAAGGCGGGCCACTTCACCATCAATGCGTATACACGCCCCCTGAGCCAGCGGGTAGGTAGTGGCGGCAACTATACGCTTAATTCGGGCGGCGTAGTTCGGGGTGTCGTAGAGTTCTATGCGGGTGGCGAAGGATTCCACGGCCGTAACAATTTGTTTGTTGGCTACGAACTCACAGGGCCAGTGTTCCAAAACCGATTCAACCACCAAGTCTAATGCCCCTTTGCTTTCCGACAACATCGCAGCTTTACCTACTGTTGTCTCGGGTGGCGCTAACATGGCTTCCATATCAACTTCACGCTGCATCAGCCAGCGGTAGACATGCGCGGCCCACTGGGGCTTACCGTTGGCATCGGTTTTATCTAACCATGCGTTAAGCGCGGTGAAATAGCTCGGTGGTTTGGGGGTGAAAGGGTTAGTCACCACGTATATTCGGCGGTCGCCTTGCGGGGTGGCCAAAGCGTTAGAGTGATTCGATAGGAACAAAAACGAAGAATGCACCATGGTGCGGCGCTTCTTGCCGAACTTAGGGTTGATCATCATTAGTCGGGGGCGGGGGTCGATCAGTTCTTTTAGCTTTTCGTAGGCGGTATAGGTGCCTAGGCCCCCAGAGTTCAGCGTTTCATCCGATACAATGAAAGGGTACTCTAACCACTCGTTGAACTCGCCGCCGCCCACTATGTTTTCAAACGGCTCGTTGCGCACGTTATCTACCCCTAGCAGTACACTAATCATATCCGCTAAGGTAGACCGGCCTACCCCTTGGGCCTGAGCGACCATTACAATCGCCGCGCCCCTAAAGCCCATGTTCTGGCACTTAGCGGCCAGCCAGTCTAAAAAATAATGTTGCTCGTCAGCATCAGGTATCAGGTAATCAATAAAGTGTTTAAACTTATCTACCTCACCCTCATCGTACGCGCCTGCCCCCCAAGGTGGCGGGGCGTATTGGTTTATATATAAGTCGCCGTCTCGCTCAACTATCCTAGCGTCAGTGTTAGGATCAAACATTGGCCCCATCACCGTAACGCGACTCTCGCTCGTCAACCATTGGCTGAATTCCGACACGCTGCGTATTTTACCTTCCGCTGTGCCTACCCTAACGCTGCGCGGGTAGGTATTTTTAAGGCCGGATATTGATATTTGGCGGGGAGTTATCGTGTCTTTAATTTTCCACGCACAGTCGTTAATAGTGTCGTAGGCGTAGGTGGAAACCATTCCGGCAGCAATATCTCGCACCCCCACAGCAGGGCCGTCTAACGTGGTTATGTGCTGTAAGAATTCAAAGGTCTTAAAAGTGCTACAGGCGTCATGGAAACAATGGAAAGCCCTGCTCTCGGGTTGCTCACCCACCCCTAAAGGTTTATACCCTGCCGTACCGTCACCGGAGGAATGCTCGTCAGCTCGTGGGCATTTTATAGTTACCCAATCGCCAGTTTCCGTAACCACCTGATCCTCTTCTGCTAGCCACTCCATGACCGGATCAATAACCCCCGCCATACTCGCGTATAAAGGTTTAAACGGCGCCCAAGGTGTCGTACCGGCTCGCAGCCTGTTCCGTTGCTTCATCACTAAATCAGCGTCGGTTTCGATTTCATCCCAAGTAGCCCCACTGTCTACAGCATCCAACAGCTCTTGAGGAGTCCAGAGCGGCCCGTCCGTAGCGGTCAGTGTCGTTATGAAGTTTTCTTTAACGCCTGCTTTACCGTTCACCCCTTCAGGGAGTCGCACCAGCTTATTAGGTAACTTACCCCCTGCATCAGCGATACCGGCTTCGTACATAATCTGCACTAATGCTCTAGCGGCGGCGAAGTTGGTTAACGGGACGTCCAGTACGTACCCGTACTGATAGTTGTCTTTGCTGGTCTCCATGATATAGGTGGGCCGCTGCAAAAGTTCGGGCAGTGCGCCGCCTTTGGTGCCGATGTCATCCAACACAAGGACGTGTAAACTCTCGAAGAGGGCTTGGCGGTTGTACAGTTTACCGGCGCTGTCCGGTTTCACGGTGGCGGTGCCAAAATACAAGGCCTTGGCTAGGGTGGTGCGGTCTAAGTAATTTAATAGGTTTTCTTCGGTGTCTGGGTAGATAGGGTGGCGGCCTTTTTTAACGGCCCACGTAAGAACTTCGGCCCCTTCTGGCGGCGCGGCGTGGAAAATCATATCTAAAAAATCAGCAATTAGCGCCGTGTCATATTTGCGGGGGCTAGGCTCTATAGGTGTAGGCGCGGGGGCGCGGTGGTTTTGCTTAGCAGCTTGGGGGGCTCGGTGCTGTGCGGGGGCGATATCGGACATATAGGCTTCCTGTAGCATTAGTTTTTGTTCACTTACCGTAACGTGTGAATATCTCGGGTTCTGCTTTTAGCGGCAGCCCTTGTGCCCATGGCGGTGGCGTCTCCATAACCTGTTGCAGTTCGTGCGCTCGGGGCTTGGCGCTTTGGCTTGGTACTTCGAGTACAATTTCATCATGTAAGTGCATCACCACATCGGGCAGTTCGCGTAAATTATTTTTAAGCAGACATCCTGCTACCGCTTGCGTCAAGTTTTCCGTGATTAAACCCCCGTATAGCGTGTGTCGTGGCCAGTGTTTAGCGTCGGCTTTAGGTAGTATACTGGCTTTCATATAGGTTATTTGGGCCTTCATCCCTCGGGGCGTGTCTACGTTTTCAACCCTCGCTCTAGGATATTGAATCATTGTGTTATCGGGGAGCAGGGCACAAAGCGTACCACCCATCAGCCCTGCTACAAAGACGAAATTACATTTACCCACTGGTGTAAGTGTGCCGGGGTGTCGTATTGCTAGCTTAGCTTGGCGTTCGCATAAGGCCCAGAAATCTACCGCCCACGGGTTTTTAAAGCGCCACGCTTTGACCAGTTTTAAGATATAACTTTCCGGTAGCGTTAGGTTATAAGCGCGAGCCATGACGTTAAACGCGCCTAGACTTCCTTGGTAGCCTAGCGCCAAAGTGGCCACCTTGCCTGTTTGGCGTTCGTCAATTCCTAGCTGGGCTGCGGTGTGCATATAGATATCCCCACCGCTGCGAAAGACGTCCAGCACCACCTCGGCGCGGGGGTCGTCAGTGAGCCACGGTAACACCCGCGCCTCTATCGCCGACCAATCCCCCACCACAAATTCGTGGCCCTTTTCTGGTAGTAAGGTAGGGCGAATTAACTTTGAGAGGGTATTCATCACATCGTCAAGTTCTAAATCGTCGCGCATGTTGGCTTTGATTATATCTACCTCGCTGGCGTTCCAGCAATCGCGGCGCATGTTGTGAAGTTGCAGCCCTCGACTGGCGAATCGTTGGGTCTGGCCTGCGCCTGCAAACACAAACGCCCCTCTCGCCCGATTGTCTTCAGGGCATGCCACGTCCAGCATACGCTGGAACTTAGCCACGCTGGACTTGTTGCCTTGGTCGGCCAGTATGACCACTTCTAGCACTGAAGGGGGCAGGGCCTCGCTCCCAGTATCGGCGGCTTCTATGATGGCCGCCCGTACTGCTTTATCGAATGACTGTTTAGGTACGCCTTCTTTAAGGACTGAGGTATATTCTAGTAGCTGCGGCGCGGCTTGCAACACCCAGTTTAATAAACGTTTAGACTGCGAATGTTTGCTTACCTCCCCCTCTGTAAGGGCGTATAAACGCTTAGCTATGTCGTCTTTCTCGTCTTCTGCGTACCCTATGGCAAGCTCGGCCAGTTCGGTATCTATCCGCACGCCACGTTCGTTAAGGGTCTCAGTAATCGCCCAATCGGCGCGCTCTTGGGTTGATAAGGCGCGACACCGGCGTGACACCTGAAGCATCAAGCGGGAATCTTGCAAGCAATATTCGCCCATCTCTAATAAGGCTTTAGAGTCTTGCGTGAACTCATCTGTAACTTTGTCAGGGATTGATAATATTTTAATAAGCGCCGCGCCTCGACGGTCTTTGCGGTGTTCTAGGCCTAACGCTCTGGCGGCGTTCTCTAGTGAGGCAGGCAGTGCATTGACTCGACACTGCGCTGAAGTGCAATACCATACGTCGGAGGTAAGCTCAGGAAACCCGTTGTCGTTAACCGCCACGTATTCCCAAATGGCGCGATCAAAAGCGGCGTTGTGTGCTTTTACAATGTCGGCGGTTTCTATAAGGGTTATGAGGTCTGCCGGTAGCGCGCCGTCTGCTGGATACCACAGCCATTCCTTGCCCGTCTCTTCACATATTACGCTAAGGCACAATATGGACGTGGTGGGGCAGGTGGCGTAGTTGTAAACGCCGCATTTAATGGCGGTCTTGGAGCGAGTCTCGAAATCCAATCCTATTGCTGGCATGTTATAGTCGTCCTATATTTTGGTACCGTGGTAAAAAAGGCCGGAACTGTCCGGCCTTCTCCCGCTAATTTTTAATGCTACGCACGTTTACGGCGGCGGCGCGCTGGGGCCGCTTCGGGAGTCTCCTCCTCCTTTGGCGCTTCTGGTTTATCTTCAGGTAACTCTTCTTTAGCGGTGGGGGCTAAATCGTTTAAACCCATCCAGTCCACAATTTTTAATTCCGGCGTGTAAATTTTACCGTATTTTTTATGCTTGTAGCTGTCGGTATTCATTTCCACGATGGGGATGATAGAGGCTTCGCCTGCGCTCAACCGTGCCTTAATACTTCTACGCACTTCGTTAAAGGCTTTTATCCCACCAACGCTTGTGGTGGAGTACAGCACTTCTACGCCTTCATCTTCTCCATCCATGCACTTCAGTTGCATAGCCGTTTGTGGCCGCCACGGAGCGCCTACGTCCGGTAATGAGGACTTCAGGATAGGGGTGTCAACTAGCAACGCCATCTCTTCACCTACTTTTTCCGTGTCGTCCCACGCTGCAAAACCTGTCGCTAAGGTTGATGAGTTTATCGCCCATCGGCTGGCCGGTTCAACTTCCGTTTCATCGGAGCCATACTGCCAAACCCCTGAGCGATCCAGTTTCAGGTAATGGCCTGATCCTGCTTCACTCAGCTCTTGGCGTTGCTCGGCCTGTTCAAAACTTGCTAATAGTGCTTTTACTTCTGCGGGTAAGTTACTCATGGTCTTTTCCTTTCTCTTGTTAAGGTTAGGCTATCGTTAATTGGTTATTGTGCTTCGGGGCGTTTATCGTCAGCTTTTGCTATCGTCGTGCCCGAACTCACACATTGAATATAGTCGGCTATCTTCTCATAGTCAACACCTTTTGCGATAAATAGTTTTTCCATCTGAGCGGGTGATTTTAGTTTCATGTCATATTGTTCGCCTCCATTAATACCGCGCATTGCTTTAATCTTAGCGGTGGCAAGGTCTTCATCACTCCACGATCTTGATGCCCGTTTAGCCACCAGTTTAAACCCTTCTACGGGTGCGCCTGAATCTAGCTGTTCTTGGGTTAGCTTGCGCACCGCTTTTATCCACGACTCTAGCTCGTAGGTCAGCGCCATGTTGTCGCCTAAGTCTTTTAGGGAGTCAACAGGGGCGCGCACTGCATGTCGTGCCTTTTTGATTTTTAAGGGGCATATCGCTTCGCTTCGGCAGAACGTGCAGTGGTCACCGGCTAGGGGTCGCTGGTGCCTTGCTCTGACAAATTAATAGCGGTTATAGTGTCATCTTCAAAGGCGTCCAAGTCATTTGCCGGAAACCGCCAATAGCTCAGCGTAGCCTCATCCTCTCTGGGTTGTATGATAGCGCATACTATATACTCCACCTTGGCCATGACTTCCAGTAGCTGGCTGTCCACATCCGCACAAAGCGCGTAAAACATCAACTGCGCGTTTTCAAACGGTGAAACAGGGTAATACCCAAATTTATAGTCTGCGACTACGGCGGTTTTGCCGTCTTCTGATACCCCTAACACGTCGATAGAGCCGCCTGCTAGGTCTGGGATATACTCAACGAACGGTTCGACCATGGTTTTTTCGGGGGGTACGTCAAAAACACCTAGCAAGTCTTCGATGGCGTCAATAGCGGGGTCTATCTTTTCCACCCACATATCAGTGGTTAGCTTTATGCCGTTGAACTCGCGGCCTACATAGTCTGAGGGGTGCGCCTCGGAGCCAACGTGTATTAACTCCTCCATTACCTCGTGTAAACAGGTTCCCACTTCTGCCGCTTCAGCGTTTCGGCCCTCTGTTTGGGGGAGTGTTGCGGTCAGTGACGCCCACGCTGGACAAGCCAGCGTTCGCGCCATTGATGAGCCGCCATATTTTAAATGTTTGGTTGGCATGGTGTGTTTCCTTATTAGTTTTAGGGTGAATCGTTACAGCGGTAGTGCATTTATTGCCGGTGTGTAGTACGATTAGTTGTAATACTACTATCACCTTTAAGGAAGTACAATGCAAACCGAAAAAAATCTTCATAATTACCTAAAAAAACAATGCGCGCTGCGTGGCGTCAGCTTCGATAAAGTCGAAAGCCGGACGCGTAAGGGTTTCCCTGACGTGTTCTTAGCGCGTGGCGGTCGGATAGTGCTGGTGGAGCTTAAAAGCCCTTCAGGGGGCGGCGTGGTAAGCGACAACCAGAGAAATGTTATTGACGATCTTAGCGCCCACGGGGTGACGTGTTTTGTGGTGTCCAGTGCGGCGGTTATAGACCATCTGTTGAATACTATCTATGCGTGATTATAGCGCGCTATCTTCTGACCAGATTGAAGCTATAGACCGGCTTTATGAGCATGACAGCACGTTATTAGTGGGCGGGATGGGGTGCGTGGACGCGGCAACCGAGTATCTAACCCCTACCGGATGGGTTCCTATAGCTGATTATTCCGGCGGGGTTGTGGGGGCTTATGCCCCTGACTCTAAGCGGGTTACTTTTGAGGAGCCTTCCCAGTATATAAAGCGCCCCTGCTCTGATTTTATTCACGTTAAGACCTCTCGCGGTGTTGACCAAATGTTAAGCAGCGAGCATAGAGTATTGCTGGCCAGTAAGCGCGGGGGTTTTGAAGTCCTTAGCGCCGAGGCGCTTTACGCTAGGTTTGAAGAATCCAGTAGCTGGCGTCGGAGCGCGGGGGAACTGACGCTAAAAGACTCCGGCTTTGAGACTACGTTTAAACAAGTTGGTGGAGGGGTTAAGTTTTCGGATGCTGAAATTCGAGTAATGGTGGCGGTAAAAGCCGATGGCTACCTTGCCAATAAGTCTAAATGCGTTATCCGCGTCAAAAAGCAGCGCAAAAAAGATAGGCTTCGCGGGTTGCTAAAAAGCGCGGGGGTGGAGTGGGGTGAAGTTTCCCGCGATTACCCTTCGGCGGTTGGATTCACGGTGTTTACTTTTACCCCTCCTGAAATGAATAAATTTTATTCGGGTTGGTGGGGTGCTTCGGACGCTCAACGAAGAATAATTACTCAAGAGGCGGTATTTTGGGATGGTTCGGCAGACGGCGCGCGGCGCGCTTTTTACACTAATAGCGCGGGCTGTGCGGATTTCATCCAGTGGTGTTGGAGTTCCACCGGCACTAGGGCCTCCGTGGCCTCTTCGGTTCGCGTCCGTACTGGACGTAAGACCGCCACCGAGTATAGGGTTTTCGCCAGTAGCTACATTACTATTGCAGGGTTGTACGGCATTAATGGGGGTGTTGTTAAAACTCCTGTCCAAAGAGTTACTGCGGGTGACGGTTTTAAATACTGCTTCTCGGTAAGTACGGGGTTTTTAGTGTTACGCCGTAACGGTTGTATTTTTACAACCGGTAACTCAGGTAAAACCGCCATCACGCTATCCGCTATTGCTGAGCTTATCGCCGATGAGGTGTTGTCTCGGGTGTTGATCGTGGCGCCTTTAAAAGTCTGTAACGCGGTCTGGCCGTCTGAGCCTTCGCAATGGTCGCATTTATCTAGTCTAACCGTGGCTTGTGCTGCGGGGGGTACTGAGGCCAGCCGAACGGCAGCTATTGAGTCGGATGCTCAGGTGGTGGTTATCAATTTTGAAAACCTACCTTGGCTGTTCCGTACTTATAAACTAGGCGCTGAGGTATTTGATGGGCTGGTCATTGATGAACTAACACGGCTAAAATCCGGTGGTGGCGCGCAATTCAAAGCACTACGGCCACGGTTAAAGCATTTTAAATGGCGCGTAGGGTTAACCGGTACGCCGGTGAGCGAAGACTGGTTAGGCTTGTACGGCCAGATGTTGATCGTTGACGGCGGGGCTAGTTTGGGCACGCGCAAAGACGTGTTTAAACGCCGGTACTTCTACGCCACTGATTATATGGAATATAACTGGGCCTTGCAGGATAACGGGGCGGAGCGCATAGCCGCCGCTATTAAAGGGGTGTTGTATTGCGTGCCCGATTACCGCCATGAATTGCCGCTGTTGAAATGGCGCAATGAGGTAATTGAAATGCCGGATGAAGTGCGAACCGCGTATGACTCACTCAAAAAGAGTATGTCGTTAAGTGTTGAAGGGGGCGGTGATAAAATCGTTGTTGATTCGGCGGCTATACTCAGTAATAAACTGTTACAACTGGCCAACGGCTTTATTTATTACATGCCGGTCGATAGTCGTGGCCGTGAGCTACCACGTGAGACCTCACGCCTTAGCACGTTTAAACTTGATGCTGTGATGGCTCAGGTAGCTCAGTGGCGTGAACAAGGCGAGCAAGTCTGTGTTGTGTACTGGTTCGGGGCAGACTTAGATTTATTGGTGGCTGAGTATGGCGAGCAAAGCAAGCTCAGTAGTGAAGCACTGGAACGGTGGGGCGCGGGTGAGCAAGGCGTATTGTTGCTTCATCCGAAATCAGCGGGCCATGGGCTAAACCTTGCCAGTGGCGGTTGTAAAATGGTCTGGCTGGGGCCGGTCTGGTCGCGGGATTTAAGTTTACAGACGGTGGCGCGATTATGGCGGAGGGGTCAGATTAACGCGGTGGAAGCGGTGACGGTCATCAGCGACGATACGATTGACGGGCTGGTTGTTGATAGGGTAGAAGATAAGGCCGAATTTGAAGCGCTATTGGTGCAGCACTTGCACCAATAGCGGGGGGTTACTTATCTAAGTGGTCATTCCGGTACTTGAGCGCGGCACAGGCTCGTAACGCTTCTAACCTTGTGTTGCCCTCAACCAGCATTAAACGGCCGCTAGGCGAGCGCAGGGCGGCCGCATAATATGGGGTGTTAGTCTTGATATCGTACTCTTTTGTTATTTTCATTATCTTCACCTTAATTGTTTTATTAACGCGCCAGTTCTGGCGCTTGGGTTCGTACGAATTCCATGACGTGATCTAACGCGCCTTGCGGTGTGTTGCTACGCCCGCTTTCTAAGTTGTAGGGGATAAATACGTCATAGCCTTCCTCATTGCCTAAGCCGTTCCCGTACCCCTCTTTTGACAACCTCCAGTAGTTGGGATCAGATTCTATCGCTCGAAACCCTAAGCGGCGCGAAAAAGCAGGGTGTGCCAGTGCAAAGGCGGCGCTTGCCGCGTCCCATGCCTGTCCAGCTTGTTTGAGCACCAATGTCATCTTGAACCCTTTTGACTCGCCGGAGCTCCGTGATTTGTGGATCACGGTTAGCTCGACACTTCGCCCTTGTTGTTCGAGCGCGGTTATCACCGCTAGCACGGCCCTGCCGAAGTTAATCGATTGATCAAGAGTCGTATCGCTCTTCAGATTTATATTTACCCCCATGCGTACGATGGGGCGCGGTTGCTCTTGCTGTTCAAACCCGTAGAAGCACTCCGGTGAATTATTAAGGTACTCGCCGATGTCAACCGCTCCGCCTGCAGGGGCTAGTACAATCGTAGGCTCCAAAACTTGCGCTATACGATCCACCATTTCGTTAATATCGACGCTTTGCAGTTCCCGCGCACCTTCAATCCAGTTGCCACCATAAAGGGCCATTTTTAAAGCTTGTGAATAAGTCATGCCGCCCGTCCAGCTGTGGGAGCGCTCTACTTCGCTAATTACGCCCGCTCCTGCGGGGCGCTTATCACCTAGACTTAAGCAGTATTCGCCGTATTCATGTATTGAGTTAAAGTGTAGCTCGGTATCATCTCTCATTTTATACCCCTTCGATTTGTGCGCGTTGGTCTTGTGTTAAGTGTTTTGCTAACACTTGTTCGATAACTGTTTTAAGCGGCAACCCTTTCGCTAGGCCTTTCGCACCGTTTACTGTTGCTCGTGGGGTAATGAGTGCGGTTAGGTCTTTTGCCAGCACCTGCGCGCGCACCTTGCGAACCAGCTCTACCCAAGCCGTTACAGCGGCCTCATCTTTGCCGCCTTGTTGAGCGTAGGCTTGGCACGTAA
>JGI1221J11331_1000744_pt1 | contig 10963 bp, 6 predicted proteins | sample LakVidmifraction_4_FD_11331 | JGI IMG/M metagenome (IMG submission 11331) | reverse complement strand
AAGTATTCTGCGCGATCGGCATAGGCCAATTGCATCGCTTCCGCCATCAAGTGAATGGTCTGGGCACTATTTTGTCCATATTTATTCAGCGGATAGCCTTCTAAAATGTTTAGAATTTGGACGATATGAATACCACCAGAGGAGGGTGGCGGCATAGAGACAATCTCATAACCGCGATAATTACCTTTCACTGGCTTGCGTGCGATGGCTTGATAATTGGCCAGATCTTGCAAGCTCATACTACCGCCAGCCTCATTCACTGCCTTGACTATTTTACGGGCAGTTTCGCCTTTATAAAATCCATCTGCCCCTTGAGCAGCAATCAGCTTAAGTGAGTGGGCAAGCTCTGGCTGTTTTAAGCGTTCACCAGGTTGATAGGCGCTACCATCCGGTTTAAAGAAGATCTTTTTAGTACTTGGCCACTTTTGCATGCGCTCACTCAATGCTTCTAATGATTCAGTCAGGCCGGCGGTAACTTCAATACCATCCTCGGCCAATGCAATCGCGGGTGCCATTACTTGACCGCGGCTCATAGTTCCATGATCTTCTAACGCTTTTAGCATGCCGGCTACGGTTCCTGGAACACCGATGGCTAAGCCGTGATAGCGAGACAAATCACTGACGGCATTGCCATCAGCATCGAGATACATATCACGTGAAGCACTGCTAGGTGCTTTTTCACGGTAATCGAGTGCTACCGTTTTGCCTTGTTTGGCATCATAGATCATCATAAAACCACCACCACCGATATTACCAGCGCGAGGCAGCGTGACAGCGAGTGCAAAGCCAACAGCAACTGAGGCATCGACGGCATTACCGCCTTGTTTAAGAATCTTTAATCCAATATCAGAGGCGATGGCTTCTTGGGTCGCCACCATACCGTTTTTTGCCCATAACGGATGTTCAATAGCGTCCTCAGAGTAAATAGCCTGATCGGTCTTAGCTGTGGTCGTGGTTATGGTTGTGTTGGGTGTTTTCTTAATACTATTAGGCGCATTAATCGTAATACGTTGGGTCTCCGACAATACCGTTGGGGCGTCAGTCATAATAGCTAGGTTTATGGCGCTAGTATTTATTGAAGTGTTATTTATAGTATTGGCTGTTGGTTCAAGGGCATGAGCGGATACAGATATTAGGAAGGTGCTACTGATAAGTAAGATAGCGGCTTTGATTTTTGCTTTGTTCTGAGAATTGTGGTTACTAGTATCTTGCTGAAGTTTCGAGATTGAGTTTTGCATCGTAAAATCCTTTTTACTTGGGAGAAGAGGATAAATCTATTTGGCGGTTGGTACTGGTTAAACATACAAATAGCTTACATCAAAATTAGATGGATACTTAAATTAGATAAATAATTAAAGGGCTAATAGCTGTATTACAATAAAATTTCGTTATTAGCCTCAATATTAACAATTGTTTATTAGCTTGGATAAAGGAATTTTTGTGTCATTGCTTATCTCTAATAAATGCCTATCAATATCAGTACCTAATGTTTAACAGTGTCAGTCAATATAAGCCTAAGCAAAAGCAAATCCAGAGTGTTTACAGCTACGATTATATTGCGCCAACTAGTAGCTCGTCTGTGCAGATTTCGCTTGCACTCGACTTTGATAAGAGTCGCGTCACCCTTTGGTTAGTATGTAGAATTATATTGAACGATATAATCCTAATTTACGGATTACAATCGTCGATGTCACTGATAAATATTTAGTACTTATCAGATGTTCACTTTATATATTCATTTTAACGGATATATTCAGACGAACGGTAGTAAATAGCTGACGGATAACATCTGCACTCCCTATATATCCGTTAAAATGAATATATAAAGTAACAATGAACTTACAAGATAAAACGTTATATTCCTTAAATTTTAATAGTAGTTATTTTCCAGCAATGAGATTCCATAGATATAAACAGATAATTCGCTTTATTTTGTCGTTTTAACTCTCTGCAATATAGGTTTTTATTTTTACATTTAATAAGTCTATCTGGGAGTACCTATTATGAATCGCAATTATAAAGTTATCTGGAATGCCTCTTTAAACTGCTTTATGGCAGTTGCAGAGTATGCCAAAGCACGTGGTAAATCATCAAATAGTGCCGTTCGCTCTGGCGCCGATACCTCTAGCAATGCTATAACAGGAGGCGCGCGTATTTTACATGTAAGTGCCATATGCGCAGGGCTGGCTGTGGCTGGTCTTAGTATGCAGGCGACAGCAGCTAACGAATATAAGGGTGACATTGGTGGTAACGTTTATACTGGTTTATACGGTGATCTGAACGTTGAAGGTGGCGTGAGTACTCTTGCCAATCTAACGGATAACAATATTGGTGTGGTCGGAACTGATACTGGCTTCACCAACACTCTAACCATTAAGCTGGCTAAAGACCTAACGGGTCTTAACAGTGCAACCTTTGATGGTGTCATTATATCAAAAGACGGTCTGAATAATGGTGACAATAAAATCACAGGCGTAACTGATGGCGACATCAATGCGACAAGCAAAGATGCAGTTAATGGTTCGCAGTTGAACAGCTTGACTAACACAGTCACTGCCAACAAGACCAAGTACTACAGTGTTAACTCGACTGCTATGGATAACGCTAATAACGATGGCGCTAGTGGTCTAAATGCCATGGCTATGGGTGGAAATGCCAAAGCATCAGGTGGTCAAGCCATAGCCATTGGTAGCGGAGAAAGTGGTCAAGACACTACAGCAAGTGGTGAGCAATCTATCGCCATTGGTGCTAACGTCGTATCAGCTGGCGGATCGTCTATTGCTATTGGTGGTGATGATTTAAATGCCGCATCTTTAGCTTCTGGCGTTAACGACGCGTTTAAGTCTTATACTGGCAGCAACCTCATAGAGGATTCTGCTAACCCATACGATGGACACACTCAATCAGGTGGCGCGGCGTCCATAGCCATTGGTGCAAAAGCACGGTCTANAGGCAATTTATCTACTACTGTTGGTATACGTTCTAGCTCATCTGGTACGGCTTCTTCCGCGTTTGGTATAGGTTCCTCAGCTTCTGGAACAGGTTCAGTTGCTTTGGGTGCTGGAGCCCGAGCTGAAACTAACGAAGGCGTTGCTTTAGGCTCGATGTCAGTCGCTAACCGAGCTGGTGGTGGACCGAATGCTGTTGGATACGCTTCAGCAGGAGCAACGACAGCTGATAAAACTGCGATTACTATTACTGAGAGCACGACATTAGGTGCAGTATCGGTTGGCACGGGAGATAAGAAAGGAAACCGCCAAATTATCAATGTCGCAGCCGGTAGTGAAAACAGTGATGCGGTGAACGTCGCTCAGTTGAAGCAAGTTGTTACGCTAGCGGAACAAGAAACCTCTGTTGAGGCAGGTCGTAATATCACGGTAACCTCAGACAGCAATAGCACTGGTGGAAGAAACTACACCGTGAAAACTGATGATAATGTTACATTTGGAACAGTCAATATTGGCGACGCAACCAGTAAAACCACTTTGACTCATATAACTAATGGTGTAGATAAGGGTCTAGATGTAGGTGATTCTTACATTACTAACGTTGCTCGAGGGAGTGTGGACCCACGCAGTAAAGATGCTATCAATGGGAGCCAATTGCATGAAACCAACCAAAACGTTGCTAAAGGCATCAAGTTCAACTTAAATAGTGGTGAAAGAACTTATGCACTAGGGGAAACCATTGGTGTGACCACTGGTACAAATATTGTCGCTACGCCGACGGCAACCGGTGCTAATTTCGATCTAGCGCCGAACCTAACAGGCCTAAATAGTGCAACCTTCGGTAGTGTGGTTATATCACAAGCCGGTCTAAACAATGGTGGCAATCAAATCACCAATGTCGGCAGTGGCGGTGTCCGTGCAAATACAGGCAACGCTAATAACGCCGCGAATATTGGTGACTTGAATACAGTAGTTACTGATGTAACCACTTTAGGCTTTGCTTTAAAAGCTGCAGATGGCGGTACCGTGCAAAAACCACTTGGACAAGCAGTTGACGTGGTTGGCTCTAACAACAACATCGACACCCGAGTGAAAAACAGCAAAATCGAAGTTGAACTCAATAACAACCTTGATCTAGGCAACAGTGGTAGTGTCAAAATGGGTACTAGCACCCCTTACGGTCTGGGTCCTGTTACGACAGTTAACAGACTGGGCCTCACAACAGGCAACATACTAGGCAGCACTAAGGTTAACGGTGCAGGCGTATTTGTGAATGGTCCATTAGGTATTCCTAGTACGGTTTTAACTACAGACGGTCTCACTATTCTTAATGGTCCAAGCATGACTAGAACGGGTGGTGTCAACGCTGGTAATAAGAAGATCACCCGGGTTTCTAATGGTATTGCTCCAACTGACGCCGTTAATGTAAGCCAGCTTACTGGTTCTGCTGCTGCTGCTAGAACCGAAGTCGAAGCAGGTACTAACGTTACTGATGTGGTAAAAACCTCAGGAATCAACGGACAAGACATCTATACCGTCAATGCCAATGGCTCTAAAACTTCTGCAGGCTCTACTGCTGTCACCGTAACTAAGGGTACCAAAGACGCCAACAACGTCACTGACTATGCTGTTGACTTAAGTGCTGACAGTAAAGCCAGCTTGGTCAAAGCCGACACCGCCGTGCAAGCAATCGTGACTCAAATTGATGGCACTACTGTCAAGACCGTTAACGAAGCGGATAATACCGCCAACTTCGTCACAGGAGACAATATCGTCTTAAGTGATGATAATGGCAACATTAAAGTAGCGACTGCTCAAGATCTGACACTAAACAGTGTGACAATGGGCAATACCTTGTTAAATACAAGTGGCGTTACCTTCTTTGATGGCACTCCAACCACTACGGTAACCCTAAGCAATACTGGTCTTGATAATGGTGGCAATAAAATCATCAACATTGCAGATGGTGAAGCAGATACTGATGCCGTCAATATTGGCCAACTAAATGCCACCAACAGTACAGTAGACTTGGGATTGAACTTTACGGGAGATGATACGGCAGTCGTTGTCAATCGTAAGCTGGGTCAAACGCTCACTATCAAAGGCGGCGCAACGGATTTAACGGAAAACAACCTTGGTGTCGTCGCTGATATAGATGGCAATCTAAATGTAAAACTCGCCAAAGACTTAACTGGTCTCAACAGTGCTGATTTTGGTAGTGGCGTGAGCATCTCAGCCAATGGACTCAACAACGGTGGTAATAAAATTACGAACGTTGCAGAGGGCACAACGATCAAAGATGCGGTGAACTTCGGTCAGCTATCAGCGACCAATGAGAATGTTGCGACCAACACGACCAATATCACCACTAATACGACTGATATCGGTATCAATAAAGACGACATTGCCAAAGGTGTTAAAATTGGTGATGGTGATAGTACCAACGACCAGCAGTTTGCATTAGGTAATACTATTAATGTGACTGGTGATAGTAATCTTACTACAACTGCTTCTGCGACTGGTGTTCAGGTTAAGCTTAACAATCAGCTGAATTTAGGTGGTATGGGCAGTATGCAGATTGGTAACAGCCTAGTGAATAATAACGGCTTTACCTTTGCTAATAATGGCTCAGGTAGAACGGTTATTCTTAGCAGCAGTGGTCTTGATAATGGTGGTAACACCATTCGCAACGTTGGTACTGGTACACTCAATAGTGATGCGGTGAACGTCGGGCAGTTAAGAGACGTGACTATTGCCTTGGACCAAGGTTGGGGAATCACGGCTCAAGGTGATATGGCTACCATGGTAAAACAAGGGGGCACCGTCGATATGGGCAGCCGAGATGGTAACATTACCGTGTCTAGAACGTTAGTCAGTAATGCGGCTGCCCTCGACTCCAGTACAGGTTTGCCTACTGTAGCCATACCTGCTGGCGCTAATGATCTTAGCTTTGATTTAAATCCAGACCTTACCGTCGACAGCCTAACAACAGGTGACACCACTATAAATAGTAACGGTCTCACTATTGCAGGCGGTCCTAGTGTCACTAAAAGTGGTATCGATGCTGCTGACAATAAAATTACCAATGTCCAAAACGGTAGTGTGTCTGCAAGCAGTCAAGACGCTATCAACGGCAGTCAGCTTTATGCGCAAGGCAGTGGTATAAGTAGCATTATTGGCGGTAATACAGTATACAATCCTGCAGATGGCACGTTTACCAACAGTAATATTGGTGGTACAGGCGAGGGTAGTATTGATGGTGCGATTGGTTCTATCAGACAAGGCGCGATTGAAATCACTGAAAATGTACAAGTCAATACCACAAATATAGAAACCAATACGACCAACATCGCAACCAACGCAAGCAATATTGTAACGAATACCACGAACATCACTTCTAATACTGGCAGGATTGATGCGGGTCTTAACTTTGGTGCAGACAGTGGCGCTAATATCAACAAACCAATGGGCGATGAGAGCGTACTCAGTTTTAAAGGCAGTAACAACATCAAAACCACGGCAGAAGGTAGCAGCATTAAGTTTGACCTAAATGGTGACATTAATCTAGATAGTGTCACCACTGGCAACACGACCATTAATAATAATGGTGTCAGCATAACAGGTGGCCCTAGTATGACCGCAGCCGGTATATATGCAGGTGATATTGTAACTGGTCCTAGTATGACTATGAATGGTATCAATGCAGGCGATCAGCGCATTACTGGTGTCGATAATGGAAGGGACGACACAGATGCAGCCAACGTCCGCCAATTAAATGCTCTTGATAGACGACTCGGTAACAATATGAATGAACTAGGCTACAAAATTGGTGAGGTTGAAGACGATGCCAACGCTGGTATCTCAGCAGCAATGGCCATGTCTTCGCTGCCCCAAGCCTATATCATAGGTAAATCAATGATTGGTGGTGGTATTGCCGCATATAACGGTGAGAGTGCCGTTGCTATCGGGGTCTCAAAGTTATCTGATGATGGCCGCTGGGTCATGAAGATAAATGGTACCGCGGATACTCAAGGTAACGTAGGTGGTGCGATTGGTGCAGGTTTCCATTTTAACTAAAAGACCCAGTTCTAAGTCAGACAGTTAAATTAAACGCTTAAGTTAAATACAAAAAAGCAAGGCATCAGATGTCTTGCTTTTTTTATGATTAAAATATGGCGTTAAAGCTTACCTTTGATCAGAATAAAAAGGTATAAACTTTCTAAGTTTTTGCTCTTATAAGTCCATAAAAGTATGAAAGCTATTCTAAATATTATTATATTAAACGCCTCTTTGCATGAAAATTAGTTCTTTTTTACTTGCGGTTTCTAATGGTATCTAAATAAAGTCACTCAACCCAAAACACAGACACAAAAAAACCTCAAATACGAGGCTTTTAGATATACATAACGCTCTGGTTTAAAATAGCTAGAACCGTTATCAAGTATTAATTATATTGCAGTAAGCTAAGAGTAGGAAAAATTCCAGCATTTCAGAATACGAAATTACTAATATTTAGTTGTCGCTGCTTATATTTTTGGAGTTTATAACCCTGCTTCAGTTTGTGTCATCTCTCTTATCTTAACAGGTACTGCAAACCTCCATGGCATACCGCCGGAACAGAAAAAACTACCCTCGCTAAAATACATAATACGGGCTGTAAAGTCATTGTCGCCGTGACTCATCATTGCTTGTTCGTCACTATCGTCATCTATAGCGCACCATATATCTTCATCACCACGTTCTAGCATTGCACGAGTTAATGCGCTGCCTATTAGTCTATTATCCATTTTAAGCTCCTTAGTCATTTGCTATATTGGAACTATAAAAGGTCTGTTGTGCTAAAGCCATTTATAACTACAATATTCTGTCCTTACTAGCCTCCGTTCCATTAGATCAAACTGAGTGTATTCAAGTCATTACTGACTTTTCCCATAGTATTATCTGTCAATAGCTATGGATCGGCTATATCTTAGTATACTATCAGCCGTTGCCAAAATGTTAATTTTTGTGATTATCTATTCTTAATGTTACGGAATAAAATTTATAGATTATAATCTAGCAAATAAGTTATTCGTTTAGCTACTATTCAAAAAAGCGAAAGAGGACTCCACCCGACATCAGGGTGGAGGTGAATTTCGCATCGCTTGTTAGCCTTGCTGGTTCTGAATGTATTGCTTAATAATTTCTAATGGAGCGCCACCACAAGAGCTTGCAAAATATGATCGTGACCAAAGCACAGGTTTGGCATAAGCAGCTCTCAAGTCAATGAAATCACCCCTCATTCGTCTACTGGTGACTGATTTTAAGTTATTGACCAATTTGCTTAATTGCACCGTTGGCGGGTACTGGATAAGCATGTGGATGTGATCTGCTCCACCGTTACATTCTTTTAACTCAGCATCAAAGCTCTTGCATACCTCAGCAACACACTCACTGAAATACTTGTGATGCACCCCGCCCAATACCTTTCTTCGATACTTGGTAATAAAAACCAAGTGAACATGGANATTAAAGGCCGCATGGCGATTTTTATATATCTCACTCATTGTAATAAAAACTCTTAAGTGCTAGTATTATCTACATATTATCAAATACACACTCATTAATAAAGAAAGCATTTATGAAAATCAACAAAGCGTATAAATTTAGGCTTGAGCCTAATTCGGAGCAAGAGGTTATTTTAAATAATCTGGTCGGCTCTGCACGTTTTGTTTGGAATCAAATGCTGGCAATATCGCTTGAGATGTTTGCCAAAAATGAGTTTATCAACGCCACTAATCTCGTTAATAAAATCATGGATTTAAAGAACAATCCTGATTTTGGCTTTTTAAAAACCCATTCTAATGCGGTGTCTTTGCAACAAAAGGTACGCGATCTTGCGGCTGCTTGGTCACGATTTTTTGACCCTAAAGTACATGCACGATTAAAAGAAAATAAAAAGAAACCTAGAAAACCCAAGTTTTTTAAACGGGCTGATGGGTCAGAAATCCAGTTACGGGCGCTGATGCCAAGATTCAAGCATAAATCAGATGGCTGCGATTCAATTCGCTTGGTTCAGTTTGATAAATACTGCCGTGTCGAGGGCAATCGGGTGAAACTACCTAATGGCATTGGTTTGGTGAAGTTTAGAAAATCTCAAGCCATTATCGGCACAATCAAAAATGTCACCCTTAGCAAGAAATCAGGTCACTGGTACGTGTCATTTGGCACTGAGAAAGCGTTACTGGAAAACCCAATCCATCCTTCTAAAAGTGCGTTAGGTTTGGATATGGGGATCACAAAACTACTCACCACCTCAAGCGGTCAGTACATCAAGCCCAAAAACAGCTTTAAAGCCAATCAAATCAAAACTTGCCAAATTACAGCGTCGATTAAGTAAGAAAGTAAAATTTAGCGAAAACTGGAAAAAGCAAAATCGTAAGATTCAAAAGCTACATCATCATATTGCCAATATTCGCCATGACTACTTGCATAAAGTCACCACCACGCTCAGCAAAAGCCACGCCATGATCGTTGTTGAAGATTTAAAAGTAGCCAATATGTCGAAATCCGCAAGCGGTACAACCGCTCAAAAAGGGCGTAATGTCAAAGCTAAGTCAGGATTGAATAAATCAATTTTGGATCAAGGTTGGCATATGATGACCGTAATGCTTGAGTATAAGCAGCAATGGCGCGGTGGGTTACTCATTAAGGTAAACCCAAGATACACCAGCCAAACCTGCTCTAAATGCAAGCATGTGGCGAAAGAAAGTAGGCGTACTCAGGCAAAATTTGAGTGCGTTAAATGTATGTATGTTGCGAACGCAGATTTTAATGCGGCACGTAATGTATTGGCGGCAGGACATGCCGTTTTGTCTGTGGAGGGGAGGATGCAGTAAAGGTCGCCCGTTGAAACAGAAAACTTGTGACAACCGTGAGGATGTCACCTAAGAGCTTCGGCTTTTAGAATCCCCCACTTGAGCCATGTGAAAGTGGGGGGAGTATGTCAATGTTCAGTATTTATAATTGGTTATAGCATAATACTGGTTTTAGTAAGAAACGATCAGTAGGTTAATACAATTAAGTTATATTTCCTTGTGAAGGATGATTTGATCAGCGAGAGTAGTTAGNTCTGATGCGACCAAATCTGGTAATGGTACGCCAGGTGCTGAAATAATAGCATTGTGTGGTCGTGTGAGAAATGCACCACGGCAGCCAGCTGCTTGCGCCCCTATGATGTCCCAAAGGTGACAGGCAACAAGGCACAAGTCTGAGGTGTCGACTGACAATTCTTTCGCGACTATATTATAGGTTTCGGGCGCAGGTTTGAATTTACTGACGGTCTCGATGCTAAAGGTATGCTCAAAAAACTGGCTCAAGCCTGCTTTTTCTAATGGAGTGGGAGAAGCGCTGCTAGGTGAGTTGGTCAGAGTAACCAACCGAAAGCCTGCATCGCGCAAGCGGGTGAGTGCAGGGATAATGTCAGGATGGGCTGGCATGCTGCTTAGGCGCTCCTTTAGCTCTGCAACATCACTGTCTGCAATGTCTATTTTATGAATAGTAGCAACCATCTTTAATGCGCCAACACCAAGCTCACCAAAAGAGACATAAAGACCGGATAGAGTCATGGTTTGTGAGTAAAGTACCAGCTGCGCGAACCATTCTCGCATAATGGTTCGATCACCGAATACGCGCTCAAACAGAGGCTCAAGGGTAGTGATATCGAGCAGAGTTTCATTGACGTCAAATACGATAATAGAGGGAAATTTATTCTGAGACATGAGACATCCTTTTTTGTACAGTCGATAAGATAAGGGGCGCACTATATCTTTGGTACTTAACTTTAACTGGACTGTAAGGACTATTCAAGATAAAATTGAGCAGTCACTCAAATTATAGGGTCGTGCTTTTTTATTATATACTACTATATAAGTTCACGGCTTGAAAAAACTGGAATGAACTATGGCTCGTGCAACACTTCACAATCGGCAAGACTCTCTGGATCGAGCTTTACAGCTGTTCTGGCAAAAGGGTTT
>JGI1221J11331_1000742_pt1 | contig 10966 bp, 11 predicted proteins | sample LakVidmifraction_4_FD_11331 | JGI IMG/M metagenome (IMG submission 11331) | reverse complement strand
TCTTATGGTTTATGTTTTCTTCCCCCGGGTTAAAACCCGGGGCTACAAAGATTCCGCCCCTATGGGGCTTTGTATCCACAATAATTTACGAAGAGCCTAAAATGTGGACACTGTTAAGTGCTGGACTTTAAGATATCGAATAATGGCATTGTATGAATCACCGTTCTCAAGCATAGTTTTAATCTGTGCTTCTTTTCAAGAAGGTTTTGTTTTTGGAGACTTACTACCTTTTAGGGCATCCAAGAATAACACCTTATGTCCTTTTCGTCCTTTGAGCCAGACCCCCTCACCCCAAGCCTCGGAGGAATATCAAGGAAGTATGAATATAATAAAGCAAAAACATTCTGTTTTTAATTGAAAAGGCAATAAAAAAGATGTACACTTCTGAGGTTATTTATTTTAGCACAAACTATATAACTCATGGAAATAATAGACAATATCAATTCTCTTTAGGGTGATGATTTAAAAGCCACAATATCCGTGTATGTGGGTAAAAGTAAAAAAGGATGACTTTGAAAAAAGAACAAAACAATATACCCTCTTCAATTAAAGATAATCGTAAAAGAGGAAGTATAGGTGGGTTTTTAGAAAATGAAATTGACTCGGGAAGTAAACTGTCAATAGTCTCTGCATATTTTACAATTTACGCCTTTAATAAACTCAAAGATAAATTAAGTGATATAGAAAGTCTTGACTTCCTTTTTGGGATTATTAACAACAAAATTTACCCGTTTTCAACTTAAAAATTTTATAGGGCACACCGTTCACTGTCAGGTCGACGAATTGAAGGAATTTATAATGCCAAATCTTTTGAACAAAAAATTAGAAGTTTTCGTAGAGGAAACTATCCAAAAACAAAAGCAAAATTTTCGCTACGACTACGCCTCCAATGAACAGATCGAAATAGACCGTCTTGTCTACGAAGCTTATGGCTTAAACCAAGAAGACATCACCGAAGTAGAAAATTGGTATGCCCGCCGTTATCCAAATTTAAAGCAAAACAAAAAGGCTGGAAATTGACATGAAGAAAAATATTACAAAAAAAAGACAGTTTTCAGAAATTATAGAAAAACTTAAACAGCAAAAGACCTATTTTTCCTACGAAGAAATCAAAGACCTAATTAAAAAAGAGAAAATCAATATCACCCCATCGTCTCTAAAAAGTTATGTACACGAACTCACAAAATCAGGAGAAATATTCGATGCCGGCAAGGGGTGGTATTCAACCATAAAAGAACCATTTAAGCTTAACACAAGACCGGTGAAGTCGATAATCAAAAAGATAAATAGAGAATTCCCTCTGCTGGATTTCTCCTGCTGGAGTACAGAACAGCTCAACTTTTTTACTCATCACCTGATGGCTAAATTCATAACTTTTATATATGCAGATTCAGATTATATAAATACTGTAGCAAATGTTTTAGAAGATAATGGTTATAATGTATATAGAAATCCAACCAAAGACGAGATATTGAAGTTTTTTAAAATAACCGATAAAACTGTCATTCTCATGCCCTCGATAACTAAACAACCTCAAACACACGATAAACTTGCACCAATTGAAAAAATCCTGATAGATTTTCTTATGGAAAACAGAAATTTTAATATAATGGATGAACAGGAAGCGGAAAATGTGGTAATAAATGCTTTAAATTCAGGTAGAATCAATATGGCATCACTTATTTCCTATACGAATAGAAGGAAATTCAATACATCCAAAATCATCAACCAAGTCCAACTGGACGATATAGGTGGAGATAGTTGATTGATGAAAAAATTAATAAAACCAGTTTGTTTTACCAAAGATTGGCTTGAGGCTAAGGCTAAAGAACTCTCCGGCAACCCAATATTGGTAGAAAAAACAATTCATGCCTTTGCACTACTTGGCTATCTTGTTCAGTTGGAAGAGAATTTTGTTTTTAAGGGCGGAACCAGTCTTTTACTGCATGCACCTCAGATAAAAAGATTGTCCATTGATATAGATATCATTTTAGGTGAAGACATTGAAAAATTTATAACAAAAATAGAAACAATCCCCGGGAATAAGCCTTTTTTACGATTTGAAGAGAATGAAAGAGGCTTTCGAGGATTACCTAATCGCAAACATTTCAAATTTTTCTATAATTCATCACTTTCCGGAAAAGAAGAGTCCATTCTCTTAGACATTGTTTTAGATGACCCAAAGTATATCCCATTTACGGAAAGAAAACTAATAAAAACAGATCTATTTGAAGTTGAATCGGAATTGGAAGTTACAGTTCCAACAATTGAAGGACTACTTGGTGATAAACTAACAGCTTTTGCTCCGCATACTATTGGTGTGCCTTTTGAAACAGCAAAAGGTAACAGCATGACTATGCAGGTCGTTAAACAGCTTTATGATGTTGGAGCACTTTTTGATATTGCCTCACACTTTAAAAATATTCATACTGCATTTGATGCAACCTTTGAAAAAGAAAACACTTATCGAGATAGCAAATTCACCAAAGAACAAGTTTTGCAAGATACAATTGATACTTGCTTTTCTTTGCTTCAAATCCGCGTAAAAGGATTTAAAAGTAACGAAGTATCATATTTCCTTGAAGACGGTATAAGAAAAATTGACAGCCATCTTTTAAATGACAAATTTAGAGTAGATGCAAAAGCCAAAATCACAGCAGCTAAAGTATTCTGTATTGCTTATTTGCTACTTCACGGAAAAAACTTGGATTTTAAGAAAGACTTGTACCTAAGTAATAAAATAGAAGAACTTACTAATGTTAGCTTACGGGCACCTTATGAAAGACTCAACCGATTAAAACCTATTCTTCCAGAAGCTTTTTACTATATATGGCAAGGAGTTAAAAAATGAAATACTGGTTTATCCGTTCGCCATTTAAAACTCGAAAATGGGAAGATATTCTAATGTCAGGTGTATTTAATTTATACGGTATTAGAAATTATTCAGCAAAGAACAATATTGCAAAAATAAAAAAAGGTGACATGGCATTATGGTATAGTAGCAGTGCTGGAAAAATGATTTATGGAACAATGCAGGCAAAGGATAACGCATTTGTTGATAAAACAAGCAGTAATGGTTGGCTATCTATTGATTTTATTCCGCAAACAAGTTTAACGACCCCTGTTAGATTAACAACTATTAAACAGAACAAAAAATTTGATGATTCAAATATTTTAAAACAGCAAAGAATATCAGTCATTAACATATCAAAAATAGAATATGAGGAAATATTAAGGATTGCTTACGCCAACCCCATCTTTTTTAATACTTTATAAGCATATTGGCTAAAAAAAATGAGTTATCTACTTTTGAAAGGGGCTCTGTAACACAAATATCAACACTTTGTTGATATCATCATAAATAAACGGTATATTTAGAACCATAGGGCAACTAATTTAATAAAAAACAACAACTGATATGCCCTAGAATCACTTTATACTTATTACATTTTAACATAGCAACTTTGCCACATACTTGGAAATTTTTAAGCGTAAAACCATCCTTCTTGTCATTAATAGTCATTTGATGGTTAGAAGTCCATTGACCAGAAGGCTAATAGTTACTGGCAAATATAGTTATCTCTCATAATAGCATTTCAACAATCAATATTTTGTCACTTATTAGAAATTTTGTTCTCTTGCCGGTTTACTCCAAAGTATTTTTGCCTCTGAGGGTAATTTGTTTTCTTCAAAGCACTCAATCATTACTTCTGTCAAACCTGTAACGTATGTGAGTTCATCTCCATCATCTTTAATCTCTTTTTTGATAAGAGTTTCGGGGAAATCAATAATATTAATATCTTCCTGTATTTTGTTAACGGTCAAAAGGTGTGGCATGGCAGACTCAATTGAACATAGAGACTCTTCATCTTTGCCTATATTCTCAATCGACATAAGCAGTTTGTTATGTGTGTTCTGGTCAAGAGGTCCCATCTTCTCAGCATGTCTTCCATCATTGTACTTAATTACTGGTTCAAATGATTTCCATGCTTCAAATGTTACTATTGCTTTTTCAAAATGTAATTCAAAGCTAGGGCCTTTATTTGAGTGTACAGCATGTGATGTTTCAAAGAATATGTCAACATCAGCATCAGTTTTAATCTTTAGGAATGCAGTATCAAAGTTTTCTGTCTGATTTGCTCTATATACCTCTGATTTCATCGATTTTGGATATGCACTTGTTTTCTGATTTTTGCCGGCAAGATAATACATTATGTTCAGGTAGTGAGCGGTTGCATTATTTAGAGGACTATCAAAAATCTGTATTCCAGAATCTGTAACAATTCTTCCCGCCCAGTTATTTCTCTGGTAGTAAGATTTGGTGCGACTCCAGCAGACGCAGCATTTGTAGTATTCTGCTTTACCTAGTTCATCGTTGAGTATCTTGGATTTTAATTGCTGCATAACGTCATCAAATGCAAGTTGATAACCGATAGCCAGATTTTGTCCTGTCTTATGTGATGTTTTCTGCATCTTTAAAGCATCTTTAAGAGTTCCTGATATTGGTTTCTCACATAGAACATCTGAGCCATGTTCCATTGCATAACATGATTGTTGGGAATGCAGATGGATAGGGGTGGCAATGATGGCTAAATCAGCGGTGTTTTCTTTGTAGAACTCTTCAAGGGTATCAAAGATAGGAATATTCAGTTCTTTAATCTTTTCAAAGTTGGAAGATTTATCTGCAAATGGATCAATTACTGCAACGAGCTGTGCCGGGAATGTTTTACTTTCATCGAAAATATAGTCCAGATAGAAACTTCCATATCCTCCACTGCCTACTTGTATTACCTTTGGAATCATTATTATCTGTCCTCTGTTTTGTTTCGGCTCTGTCAAAAGTTTCACCTCTTTTTCAGTCCTATTTTGTTCTAAATAAATGGGATACATATATTATTCTCTTATCCCTATTGTTTTTCAATATCCAATAGCCAACGATGGACATTAAAGAACGTCCAATCAGTCTTCGCTCTACGAGCTTCGCCGGACAGACCATTCAACATCGAACATCCAATAATGAATGAAAGACACTGCCGTGGGCAGGTAAGAACTTTGTTCTTGTTATGTTTCCTAGGGCGTTGCCCTAGGCTATGTTATTTCGCCCTTTTAGGGCTATTTAATTGCTTTGCAATTGTATTGAGCCGATAGGCTTTTATTCAAAATTGGAGTTGAACGACCTGTCCGGCGTAGCTCGAAGAGCGAAGACTGATTCGATGTTGGACGTTCTTAATCTGTATAAATATATTTTTCATATTTTTTCATATAATTTTTGACAGTACCCTTGGTCTATAAAAAAACGGGTACAATATTTTCATATTATACCCGTTTTGGGTTTGCATATCAAGTACCTATTTAGGGTTTCCTGTTCAACTCTTAACTTGTTTATCATCAAGGTATATACCATTTTTAGCACGCTAAAAGTGCAAGGATTTTGGCATGTTTTGACCAAAAAGCCTGCAGATGAACTTTATAACATAAAGTTCATACAATTTATGAATTTGTAATGCAATAATACATAACCTTCAGCCATGCAACACTGTACCTTTAGCGAGCTAAAGGCGAAAGTGTCTTATGGCCAAATCTCACGCATTCTAGCATTAAACAGGAAACCCTATTTATATTTATTTGGTTTTTTCACCCAAATTAGGTTTCTTGTTCTTATAGAATGCAAGAACAGCTGGTGTTGCCACAAATATTGATGAATATGTACCAACAATAATACCTATGAATAGAGCAAGTGCAAAATCAAATATTGCACCACCGCCAAGTACCAGCAGAGTTCCTACAGCAAGCAATGTTGTAAATGAAGTCAACAATGTTCTGCTAAGAGTCTGGTTAATACTTAGATTACATATCTCTTTAAATGATAGTTTTCTATCAACACGTAGGTCTTCTCTGATTCTATCGAACACAACAATTGTATCATTCACAGAGTAACCAACAATGGTAAGCAAGGCTGCAATAATAGGCAAACTAATCTGTTGTCCTAATAGGCAGTATATACCAACTGTAAATAACACATCATGCAATAGAGCAACAATAGCACCAACAGCAAAACCAAACTCAAATCGAATTGTGATATATATGATAATACCAATCAACGCAATGATAATAGCCTTGAGAGCACTCATTTTTAGTTCTGAACCAACTTGTGGACCAACTTCCTCTTCCTGAAGTAGATCAAATCTGCTGTCAGGGTATTTCTCTGTAATTGTCTGTGTGATTGTGTCTCCAGCTTTTTTATCACTATCTACAACAACATGTGAAGCTTTTACAAGCAGGAATTGTTTGTCAGGTGATGCCAAATCCTTCTGATACTGGATATGGATGTTCTGAAGGTTGGCATTCTCAAGAGCTGCTCTGATATCTGCAACAGGTTGTTCCTTGTCCACGGCATATGTTACAGATGTTCCACCTGTAAAGTCTACTCCAAATACTTTTTCCGGAGCCTTAAAACCGTTCGTTAGGAATATTACCCAAGTGATTACAATTACCACAATAGAGAAGATTGCAGCAATCTTTCTGAATCCGACAAAATCAATTTTTGTATCAGATTTGATAATTGTGAACATTGTAAGTTTCTTTATGATATTCTTGTCTACAAGTAGTGTTAGAATCAGTTTTGTGATAACAAGAGCTGTAAACATACTTGCAAGAATACCGGCAGAAAGTGTAACTGCAAAACCTCTTATTGCTCCTGAACCAAAGATGAATAGAATTATAGCAGTAAGAAGTGTTGTGATGTTTGCGTCCATAATTGTTATGAAAGCTCTATCATAACCGGCAAGGATTGATGTTAACAAATCTTTTCCTGTTCTTAACTCTTCTCTAATTCTTTCAAAAATCAAAACATTTGCATCAACAGCCATACCAATTGTCAAAAGGATACCAGCGATACCTGGTAGTGTCAGAACAGGCAGACTTGCCCCCCCCCCGCCACCATTGTTTCCGCCGAATAGTCCTAAAAGACCTGCTGCCATAATCATTCCAAGAGGAAGGATAATAATATTTAGCATAAGAGCAATATCTGCTACAACTCCACAAACATGATAATACATCATCATAAACAGAATAACAGCAATACCACCAATAATGATTGATTTTATGCCGCTGTTAATAGCATCCTTGCCCAGACTTGGAGCCACAGAACGTTTTTCAATAATTCTAACCGGTACAGGTAGAGAACCGGCACGAAGAATGTTTGAAAGCTTACGAGCTTCTTCAAAAGTGAAAGAACCTGTTATTACCGCTTTACCACCAAAAATACCTTCATTGATGTTTGGAGCGCTATATAGAGTTCCATCAAGAACAATTGCAAGCTGACGAGAATTGTCAGATTGATTACGAGAACCACGTGGAGCAAAAGCACTTGTTACATCACCAAACTGCTTTGCACCTTTTGAGTTAAAAGCAATGTTAATCTCTGGTCTGCCTAGTTGGTCAAAATCAACACCAGCGTTTTCCAGGTTTTTGCCATCCATTTCAATTCTTCTGCGAACAAAATTTGGCGTGTAGTATGTTACACCTTCTGGTGTTGTACTTTTTTGAAGTAACATATCAAATCCAGGAGGTGCGTGAAATCTCTTCTGATTATCAAGAAAATCATCTTCAAGAGCTACTATTTCATACTCTTTCGTTCTTAAGTATACTGGCCTTCCGCCAATATTAAGAATTTTATAACCATTGGGTACCAATCTATTTCCAAAAAGTTCACTTACGAGTTTGTCGTTATCTTGATGAACAATTCTGAATTCAAGGAAAGCAGCCTTTTTTATGCTATTTTCAGCTTCTCTACTTTTAGCTTCGCCTACACCAGGTAGTTGAACTGTAATTCTGTCATCCTGAGAAGGATAAATTACAGGTTCTGCAATACCACATGAGTCGATTCGATTTCTGATAACTTCAACGGTTCTTGCCTGTACATCTTTAAGGCTATCAGCTTTTATTTTGGTAATTTCATCATCTGTAAGGTCAGAATTTTCCGCTAAAAGATCTTCAACCAGCTTTTTCTGATCAATCTCAACAACAATACTTGTTCCACCTTGTAGATCAAGTCCAAGTTGAACTTTCTCTTTTATTGGGGTAACTACAACAAGTGAGCCCGCTACAAGAAGAACAAGTATTAGCCACTTCCACAATGCATTTTTAAGCATAAAATTTCTCCATTTATGTTATATTAACTTTATTTTATATACTTTATTTAAGAAGCATCTTCAACTTTGTCGCCTTTTTCAAGAACCTTGAGAACGGCATTTTTTAATACTTCAACTTTTGTATTATCAGCAATCTTAATTATAAATGTTGTCTCTTTAACATTTGTAATCTGTCCAATAAATCCACCACCAAATAAAACCTTTGCACCTGATTTTAGTTCTAAAATAGTTGCTTTCCGCTCTTTTTCTTTTCTTTTCTGTGGTCTTATTAAAATAAAATAAAATATAGCGAAGATAAGTATCATAGGCAACATTGCTTGAAAAATACTCCCCGATCCCTGTGATGCCGGTGCGGCGGCTTGTGCTAAAAATGCACTGTTACTCATAACTTCTAATCCTGATAATGTAATACTCATTTGTTTATTTACCTTTCAATTTATTTTTACAATTTTCTCTAAACACATCAAAAGAGTCATTCTTAATTGACTCTCTTAACTGCTTCATGAAATCCATATATCTATGTATGTTGTGGATTGTCAAAAGTTGTACTCCAAGAATCTCTCCGGCATTCAAAAGATGCCTTATATAAGATTTCGTGAAGTTCTTACATGTGTAACATGCGCAACCTTCTTCCACAGGACTATTGTCCAATTTAAATCTACCTGCCTTAATTGGGATTCGGCCTTCCATTGTGAATGCCGACCCATTTCTGGCAATTCTTGTTGGAATCACGCAATCAAACATATCAACTCCGCGTGCAACAGATTCAACAATCTGATACAAATCTCCAACGCCCATCAAATATCTTGGTTTGTCTTCCGGCAGTTCTTTTACTCCGTGGTCAACGCCTTGTAACAAAATTTCTTCAGGCTCACCAACGCTAACACCACCGATTGCATAACCGTCAAATCCAAGTTTAACCAGTTCTTTTGCGCATCTGGTTCGCAAGTCTTCATACTCGCTACCCTGTACAATTCCAAAATATAGTTGCCCTTCAGCTCTTGGCTGTTCAATACATACCTTAGCCCAAGCCAACGTTTTATCGACAGCCTTGCTGGCATATTCATATGTGGTCGGGTAGGGAATGCACTCGTCAAAAGCCATTGCAATATCTGATCCAATTATTCTTTGAATGTTCATTGCCTCAACAGGACCAAGAAAAATTCTGCTGCCATCCACGTGAGAATTAAACTCAACACCATTATCTTTGATTTTACGAAGTTGAGCAAGACTAAAAACCTGAAAACCGCCGCTATCTGTCAATATTGGCTTATTCCAACCCATAAATTTGTGCAAACCGCCTGCATTCTCTATTATTTCCATGCCGGGTCTTATGTTCAAATGATATGTATTACCAAGGATAATATTAACATCCAGTTCATGCAGCTCCTTTGGAGACATTGATTTTACAGTTCCTTGAGTACCTACTGGCATAAAGACTGGAGTTTCAATATCACCATGTGCAGTGGTTAACGTACCTAATCTTGCACTTGTGCCCTTGTCTTGTTTATGTATTTTGAAATCACCTGGTTTAGACATATCTATAACTACTCTTTTTTAAATTTTTTCTCGGCTAAATAATCAATAGTATCCTCTCCAATCTGGAAAAGCTTAACTCTATGAAGTCCATTTGTTGTTATAAGAAAATCTTTTAGTCTATCAGCGGTAATATTATAATCATCAGCCATATCCTGAATATTCTTATCAAACTCGGCTTCTGAAGGTTCAACACCTTCTGTTTTGGAAATCTCATTAAGAAGTATTAAAAGACGTGTTCTTTCGATTATTACTTCCAAAGTATCATCCTCACCAGTTTTTTTTGCCATTTTAACTTCCACATCAATCATAGACTGTGGAATTTCAAAATCGAGATCTTTGGATAGTTCTTCAGATATAAAATCTTTGAATTCTTCAATATCAGCACACCCTTCTGGAACTTCTATACTGTTATAGTCTGGCAATGAAAGTTTTGCAGGCTGAAGAATTGTAGCTTCAAGTTTAATACCTTTGCCTTTTGTGTAATCAAGAATGTCAATATTCTCAACACCGCATGGAAATAAATCTTCCTTTTGAATGATTTCATGCAAAAATCTGTTTGGCACATCTTCAAAAAGGTCATGCTTAATTTTTTTACCATAACGAGCTTCAATGGCTTTCGGGGTAATCTTATTTGGTCTAAACCCGGGAATTCCATTTTTTGCATACTCAACTAAAAGTCTGTTATAATCTGGCTCAACTTCTGACCAATCCAAATCTATGATGGCTTTGTATTGTACGTCATCCATCTTTTCTACTGTAAAATCCATCTAAATCCTTCTATATATCACATTTCATACAAATAAATAGGGCATATTATAAAAATAAACAATAAAGGTCAAGCGTGAATGATAGGGTTGCTTGTTTAATCCTTGATTTCTCTGGTTGAATGCTGTTTTCAGGCGGTCAACCTGCCTGTGCGTTGCGCGCAGACAGGCGCCCGCCACTACAGATGCCAATTTGAAAAACAACCCTAAAACTGCACATTTCTGCTGTAGCGACGGGCGCCTGTCTGCGTGCGTACACCGCACAGGCAGGTTGACCGTCGAAAATGTATTTTTCATCCCACCTTGCGGGATCACCCAAAAGCACAAAAAAATGTAAAGGGTAAACTGTAAAGGGTAAAGCTCTTCATAAAGAAGATAAACAATGCACCTTCAGACTTCGTTCCTTACGGCTGGACAAGACAATTGCTGATGCTGTAAACAACGTTAAACTATTAATTTGAAGGTACTTTGTAGGGTCGGGGTCTTTGACCCCGCCTTTAAAATATATAT
>JGI1221J11331_1000741_pt1 | contig 10970 bp, 4 predicted proteins | sample LakVidmifraction_4_FD_11331 | JGI IMG/M metagenome (IMG submission 11331) | reverse complement strand
GAAGAAAATCGGGAAGCGAGAAATCCAGTGGTTTTGCCGGAACAGTAGCCCCAACCGATATTTACAAATTTGAAGATAAAAAATGGATAAGCGTAGCCGAAATCCCTACGCCTCGTGCTGGGACCTCGATTGGACTAATAAATAGTAATCCGGTTATTATAGGCGGGGAAAGCGACAGCCAGGAAAACGCTCACCAAGAAGTTGAAATTTTTAATTTGGAGAAAGGTACCTGGAAAGCTTTGCCAGAAATGATACAGGGTAGGCACGGAACCCAGGCCATTACTTTAAATGAACAAATTCTTATTGGTGCCGGCAGCGGAAAACGCGGGGGAGGCCCAGAACTAAACTCTTTCGAAATCTATACCAAAGACAATAGACTTAATTTTAGTACCGAATCTGTTCTTGCCGGAGAATTACGAACTTCCGAAGAAAATCTCAATTTTTCAAAAGGCGGTACCAAAAGCCTCAAAATCTCCAATAGAGGAGGAAACCAGGCCATAGTAATTACAGAAATAAGTATTAGCGAAGGCTTCCACATTCTCAATAAAAGAAAATTACCTTTTATATTGGCCCCACGATCAGATTTTGAGCTGAAGATACAGGGAAAATTACAACCAGGAGAATTGCGCGTTAAAAGCGCAGGAAAAACAGAACCGCTTATTGTAAAACTGAATAAAAAGGAATAAGTTTTTATTTCTGCTTCAGAAATAAATTGTGGTCGTTTTTTCAGTTTTCAATGATTTCTATTAAAGAGGCTCAGCGAAATTCCTTTAAAAAGCATCGCAAAAACAAACAACTAAACGATATTAAACTTTAAATATGAGTCGGCTCTAGAAAAGCATTCATTATTGATTTTCAGCAACAAGAAAATTGCCGTATTTTGGTCTTTTTAACACCAACCTATCTATACTTTTGAAAAAGAAAATCGCCCTTTCTTTAATGTTCAGCTTTTTTATTAGCATCACATTTGCTCAAACTATCAATCTGAACCCTACTCCTCAACAAATGGAGCTTTCTGGCTTTGCCGATGTACCCTCCCATTTCAACATTCAACAGCAAGACACAGACGACGCCACCCAATATTTGATTTCCACTTATTTTACTTCAGAAAACACCGATAAAAAAGGGCTTAAAATTCAGATAGGCGATATAAACGGTAACTTTCCGAAGAAATACCTAAAAAAAGTCCCTTCCCAGTCCGAAAGCTATTTCATCTACGGCAGCAAAAAGAAAATTACGCTAATTGGGCGAGATGCGAGAGGAACTTACTACGGACTAAGAACTCTAATCGACTTGTTAGAAGCCGGTAAAATTCCATTGGGTGAAATTACCGATTATCCCGATGTTGCCGCCCGGGGTGTAGTAGAAGGTTTTTATGGCACTCCCTGGAGTTTTGAGCATAGGATGCGTCAACTGGATTTTTATGGAGCCAATAAATTGAACACGTATATCTACGGGCCCAAGGACGATCCTTACCACAGTTCGCCCAACTGGAGAAAACCTTATCCAGAAGACGAGGCGGCACAAATAAAAAAATTGATTGACCGCGCCAAACTGAACGAAGTAGATTTTGTTTGGGCCGTCCACCCCGGAAAAGACATTAAATGGAACAAAGAAGACCGGACTGCCTTGCTTCATAAATTTGAACTCATGTACGAGCTCGGCGTTCGGGCTTTTGCCGTATTTTTTGATGATATCTCTGGAAAAGGAACCGACCCCAACCAACAAGCTGATTTGTTAAACTACCTACATAAAAATTTTGTTCAAACAAAAAAAGGCGTAAAACCGCTTATTTTATGTCCTACGGAATACAATAAAAGCTGGTCTGATCCTGAAGGTGGTTACCTGGCAACTTTAAGCGAGAAACTAGATCCTTCGGTGCGGATTATGTGGACAGGCAACCGTGTAATAGCAGATATTGATCAGGAAACTATGAATTGGATTAACGAGCAATTGCAGCGCGAAGCCTTTATTTGGTGGAACTTTCCGGTATCAGATTACGTTAGGGACCATCTGCTTTTGGGGCCTACCTATGGCAATGGAAAAGACATTGCCAATGACGTATCGGGCTTTGTTTCTAACCCCATGGAGCACGCCGAAGCTTCCAAAATCGCTATTTATGGAGTAGCCAATTACACCTGGAATATGAAGCAATACGATGCCAATAAAACCTGGCAGCAAGCTTTAAAAAATCTCATGCCCAAAAATCACAAAGCTCTAGAGGTTTTTGCCCGGCATAACAGCGATTTAGGACCAAACGGCCATCGTTACCGGCGCGAAGAATCGGTGGCTTTTGCACCCGAAGCCAAAGTTTTTCTAAAAAAGCTTAAAGCTGATGAAAAGATTGAAAATTTAGATAAAATCAGGGATGAGTTTAAGGAAATGCTTGAGGCTTCTTATGTGTTGCTTAACAGCAATGACAATCCCGTATTATTAAACGAAATTAGAGCCTGGGTGCAACAATTTCAGTTAACTGCGCAGTCCGGACTTTCTACCCTAAACATGTATGAAGCACTGCAACAAAAACAAAACGAGGATTTTGAACGGAGTTATAAAGCCGTAAGAGCGATGAAGTCTCAAATGTACCAGATAGATCGAGAAGAAAATCAAAATCCCTACCAGTCGGGTATAAAAACCGCAACCCTGGTTGTTTCCCCATTAATAGACACCGCTTTTGTGCGGCTCACCAAAACTTATAACGAGGAATTTGGTGAAGACCTTGCGATACAGGCAAGCTATAACCCACATCAATTATTCACTAATGTGGCACAGTTGCAAAATCAACAAATACGCTTAAACAATCGAAAACTCGCTATAAACCCTCCTTTGGAAGTCATTCGACTGGAATCTCAAGCCTACTTTGGATTTGAATTGAAAAAAATTAGCGAGGTGAAACAGGTTTCTTTAAAGTTAGACAGTTCAGAAAACCTTTCGAAATTAAACATAGAGATCTCTTCTAATGGCACCGAATGGGAATCCATAGCGGCCAAAACCAAAGACGATAGGTTTCAGGCCACGTTGAATAAAGCGGTGAAATTTATTCGCATTGTAAATCCTTCCGCAGACAATATAGAAATAAAAATCATTGAGTTTTCTGCTGAAATTAAATAAGAATAAAACTTAAGGTACGTAGTCTAAAAGTTGGTTTGCATATATATAAAACACCTTGGGTGAAAACAGAAGCGTTCACTTTTACACTATATAAGAAAGAATAAGCTCACTAAGTGAGATTTGAAATTCACCAACGGCCGTCTGATCTGAAGTAGTTTAATGTAGCCGGTACTTTCAATACCAAAACCCAGCTACAAAATAACATACCAGAAACTCTTTGAAAAGTTGTAAGATCATTTTCAAAGAATAAATTTGTTTGTCTATTTTTGTTTGAAAATTAAGGGAATATGGATGTTGCAGTTTTACGAAAATATAGAAGAGACCAATCCAGTCGTACAATTCAGAAGAGAGCGGAACAAGTTATGCTTACGGAAGTAGAGCAAAAATCCAAATTTCATTACCAGTTCACTTATCAGGGTTCTAACTTTGATCCTTATAATATTGAAGTCTTACAAAAAAACAACAATACTATAACCACCAGCTGCAGCTGCCCTTATGATTGGGGCGGGATATGCAAGCACGAGGTGGCGGCCATAGATTATATTTTAACAGCCCTTAATAAACCACAGATTATGGAAACAGATTTATTCGGAAATAAAATAAAACACGAAGAAATAGCGCATAATAAAGACGACAATATTAAAAAGGGCACGGTCTTTTTAGAAGGGCATCAAATTACTGAGGCGGTCATAACATGGGTTTTTAAAAATAGTCGAACGGAAAATTTTCGCATCAGCAATAATTATTTTCAAATAATAGCAGTCTCCCAGGACCAAATAACCACAAATTATGAGTCCTGGCCAGTTGCCAACCAGGTTTTTACATACAACGCCGAGGAAAACTTGCTGAAAATGGAGTGTTCTTGCATAAAATCAAAATCAAAGTTTTGCAACCACATCGTCCTTGCCCTTTCTTTTATCGCGCGAAAACTTGGGCCTTCAGTTTTTAGTCCCGATTATCTGGAGGATTCTATTGACCAATTTCTGGAGAACTACGGCATGAGCCGAAAAGATGATTATGAGAAATATTTCAATTTTTCGATGGGACCCGAGGGGCTACAGGTAACCGAAAAAATAAAGAATATCGTTCCTTCCATAGAAGCTGCAAAAGAGGAACTCCTTCCACAAATAGATGATCAAACCAAAGATAGCTTGTTCATTAAAGAAAAAAAGCAAAGCCCGATAAAAACCCACGGAATAGGTTTTTGTTTCGATTTTTATAGATATGGAGAAACCTATAGTTTTAGCATTATTCCCTTTAAAGCCAAATACAAAAAAAGAAGCATGGAATTCGTGTCTTCTTTTACTGAAATAAACGAATACAACCTCATCGAAAATTTTAAAGGCCTAGGTCCTAAAGACAAGAATAGTATTATTGCAGCCTTAGAATTTGGTCAAACTTACGATAGGTTTTCAAATAGATTTACGGTAGAAGATCTCCGGGAAGCCAGCATCGCTTTTGGTGATTTTATAACCACGGCCAAGGATTATCCTTTTTTCGAAAAACAGTATCGAAAAAACCTCACCAAGAAAAATATTAGCCCTTTGATAATTGGTGAAGAAGCTCCAGATTTATCATTTAAGCTCAACAAAAAAAAGGATTTTTATACCCTAAAACCCCAGATAGTTCTCGAGGAGAAAAAATATCAGATAAATTCCAGAAAATTTGACCTTCTCCCTTTTTTCTGTAAAATGGAAGATCACCTCTACCTCTTTAAAACCCCTCATCCTTACATTTACATCAACAGGTTCGATGGGCGCAGCGAACTTAATTTTCAGGAAAAAGAATATCCCAGATTATACAAAGAGGTGATTGAGCCCCTGAGCCATCATTTTGAAATTGATAGCAAAGTCTATAAAACCTCAAAAAAAGAAAGCCCAGAAGAAGCATCCCTTAAAAAACAAGTATTCCTTAGCGATTACGAAGGGGAGTATATACTCTTTAAACCCGGTGTACAATATGGAGAAAAACTAATATTGCTGCATTCAAAAGAGCAGCTTTTTGATGAGCAAACGCAGGAAATACAACAGCGCAATGCGTCTTTTGAAAACAACTTCTTAGAGGAGTTTAAGGACCTGCACCCAGATTTCGCGGCGCAATCCCCGCCGTTCTTCCTTAGCCCACAACAGCTTATTGAAGACGAATGGCTGCTCACGGTTTCAGAAAAGATGAGGCAGCAGGGCATAGAAATCTTTGGTGCCAACAATCTAAAATCTTTCAAGTACAACCTGCACAAGCCCAGCCTTAGCATGGGCGTATCTTCAAATTTAGATTGGTTTGACCTAAATATTGAAGTGAAATTTGGGAAAGAAAAAGTTTCGCTTAAAGATATACGCAAAGCACTTGTGAAAAAGAGCAGGTATGTGCAATTAAGTGATGGTAGCTTGGGGATTTTACCAAAAAAATGGCTCGATAAATTTTCGAAATATTTTAAAGCCGGGGAGGTAAAAAACGAAAGCATAAAAATTTCCAACTACCAGTTTAACATAATCGATGAACTGCATCAAGAATTGGAAACCACGCCGCAGTTCATGATAGAGCTACAAAACAAAAAACAACAGCTCCAAAATTTGGAGACTACGATTGAGGTAGAGCCGCCAAAAAATATAAAAGCAAATTTGCGACCCTATCAAGTGCAAGGGCTTAACTGGCTTGTTTTCTTAGATAAAAATAAGCTTGGGGGCTGCCTGGCCGATGATATGGGCTTAGGCAAAACCCTGCAAACCATCGCTTTTTTGAGCTACCTGAAAAAACATAGAAAATCAAAAAAGCCCCATTTGGTCATCGTCCCCACTTCTTTGATCTTCAACTGGCAGAAAGAACTGGAAAAATTTTGCCCTAGCCTAAAGGCATTGATATATACCGGCCCAAATCGCAAACCCTTGTTCAATTCCTTTTCAAAATTCGATCTTGTTATCTCTACTTACGGTTCTTTGTTGAACGATATAGATTTTCTAAAGGATTTTCACTTCAATTATGTGATCCTCGATGAAAGCCAGGCCATTAAAAATCCAAATTCCAAACGCTACAAAGCGGTTCGTTTGCTACAATGCGAAAACAGGTTGGCGCTTACCGGCACCCCAATAGAGAACAACACCTTCGATCTATATGCCCAGATGAATTTTTTGAATCCGGGGCTTTTGGGAAGTATGTCACATTTTAGAAAAGAATTTTCTGAAGCCATCGACAAAGGGCACAATGAAGAAGCCTCTGCCTTGCTAGGAAAAATGATTCATCCTTTTTTATTGCGCAGAACCAAAGAACACGTGGCCACCGAATTGCCCGAAAAAACTGAAACCGTCCTGTACTGCGAAATGGGAGCCGAACAGCGCAAGATTTACGATTCCTTCAAAAATAAATTCCGTGATTACCTATTGAATAAAATAGATGAAAACGGAGTGGGGAAATCACAGATGTATGTACTGGAAGGTCTAACAAAACTAAGGCAAATATGCAATTCTCCAGAATTGCTGAGTGACGAGGAAGATTACGGCAAGACTTCTATAAAGTTGGATATCCTTATCGACCATATAAAAAGCAAAACCGCAAACCATAAGATATTGGTCTTTTCCCAGTTTACCAGTATGCTAAAATTGGTGCAAGAAAGGTTGGAAGAAGACCATTTGACCTACGAATACCTAGATGGAAAAACAAAGAACAGAGAAGAAAATGTAAGAAATTTTCAGGAGGATCCTAAAATTAGGGTATTTTTAATCAGTCTAAAAGCAGGGGGCACAGGACTAAACCTAACCGCTGCCGATTATGTATTCCTAATAGACCCCTGGTGGAACCCTGCGGTAGAAAACCAGGCGATTGACCGCTGCTATAGGATAGGGCAAACCAATCACGTAATGGCTTATAAAATGATATGCCGGGACACTATTGAAGAAAAAATAATCGATCTACAAAAAAATAAAAGTCAAGTTTCAACCAGCATTATCCAAACAGATACCGTTAAAAAAAGCTTCAATACCAAACAAATTAAAGAACTCTTTAGTTGAAATTTTAACTTCTTTACGGCTGTAGTCCAGAATAGTGTTGATAATATTTTTTGTTTGTCATTCAGAGCGCAGGCACGGAGCGAAGAATCTTCAGTTTAAGAGAAAAGATTCCTCCTACGTCGGAATGACAGTCCTTATACGACAATAATACCTATTTTAGACTAGAGCCCTTCTTCACCTACAAGCTTGTTTAAACGTCCAAACTTGACTTTTGGCAGCAATTAACAAAGTATCCTGTTTCTATTTTGTGTTCAGTATAAAGCTTTCAGAAGGCACTTTCAAGTATTTCTTAATCCTCAATTGTCACAATTGAAAAATATATGTTCATATTCTACATTTTCATCCCCGTCAAAATGTGCTATAATATCATTGCGACTTAAACTTCCGGTTATTTGTAGTTCTTCGTCTGTGGAATACACTTCCTCCCAGGGCAAAAGTGTTAGAGTATAGTCTATATATTTCTCGTCGTCCTCATATTCAGATAGATTTGGCAATGCTACGCAAAGCGGGTCTGCAAAATAATCTCCATTGTCATACTTTCCGGTATTATTTATCGTATCGCTGTAAATTATATCACCATCTATAGCGATATCGAGAGAATATCTTGCGGAAAAATGACGGCCATTATCACTGCAGTAATTGGCAAAGAAGCAAAAATTATGAACAGCGGTGGGTTTAATATCATAGAACACATATCCGTATTCATTAACATCCCGGTCATCATAGCACATAACGGGTATATCTGGAAACGGCTTACTTCCGGCGCTAAGATTTATACTCATAGGCATTGGAGCGTCAGAAAATACGGCCATTGGACTATCAGCCCTGGGAGCCAGGCATAATAATGAGCCAGCTTCATTATACACCGCGCAATAATCTAAATAATACAAACCCGGAGCAAGTTTCATTTCCGGCACATCTTTCGTGAACATTTCATTGGGAGTTAAATCTATTCTAAAAGGTGCACTTGGATCCCCAAGCATTTCAACATTATCCTGCATTAGGATAATTTCAACATAAAATGGAGTATCATCTGAACAAGCAGGAAAATCATCGCTCTGTTGCTTTGTTATAAAGTTCTTTTCGAATTCAAATGAATTAATGTTTAAAGCTAAGCTAATCAATTCTTCCGATTCACTTGCTTGAAGAGGATCGTGCCCCTCTATGCTACAGGCCGAAAATAGCAATGCAGCTATGAATAGACAAATAAACTGTGATTTGAAATTTTTCATTATCTAAGATTTTTAAGAAGGTTAGTTACTTAGTGTCCGTCTATAATGTCTGATAACTGCGTTACGCTCGTTTTGAAAACAGCCCCTTACATCAGTAAACTCCTTGATTTTCAAAATTTCGCAAGCCTTGTTCTCAGACTTTCTATCTCAGCCACTCAAATGTATGGACAAACACTACTTATTCTCTATGACAGACCAAATGGAGCACTAATAACAAGCAAGTTAAAGATTTAAATTTCGTTTTTTAAGAAATAAAATCAAACGGGTAAAAACCCTAATTGTTGAAGTTTAAAAACAAATGATCCCCCTATCTGGTAAAAGTTGTAAATATTTGATTAAGGACGATTCGGCCAATAAAAAAGGTAAAACCTTGTCCTTATATTGTACCCTTTTTTGTTTGGGTCCGGCGAAGAGACTTCCCGATGGGCATCGGGATAGACTTCTCGTCTCTCCGCTATACTCTTCTTTTCAACACTCTATAATAATCGAGTAGGAAGCAAAGGTAGGTAATTACTCCTATCTTTGCTGTCCTCTCACACCACCCAACGTACGTCTTTCGTATTGGGCGGTTTTCTCAATGGTTATCCGTAGTTCGCAGTTAAGTTGTACAAACCCATTTTATTGAACCACTTGAGGTTCATTCCCTCGTGGCAAGCGTGGGTTATTGATAATCTGAACCAACCTTTGGAACTGCCCGCTGTTGTCCAGCTGCGATTCCAAGGAACTCCCAGTTTATACAGAAACCTTGCTATGCCCAACGCTCGTTTACATTGTTTTAGTCGATAACATCTTAATTTGCGACGTAGCCAACCCTCTATAGTACGCAGACGTCCAAGCATCTTTGCGTTTATAAAGTAATTGAGCCAACCCCGTAAAACAGGGTTTATTTGGCTTATCAATTGCTCAAAGCTTATGCCCCTGTTGCGTTTGGTAAGTGATTTAAGTTTGGCCTTGAAGCGCTGTTCGCTCTTTCGGCTTAAACCTAAGTTCCCGTCAGATAAGATGCTGTGGCCTAAAAAGTTGAGTTGGTGGGGACGTGTAATTTGGCTCTTCTCCACATTTACTTTCAACCGCATTCGGTTTTCTATAAATATGGTAGTGCTTTTCATTACCCGTTCTGCCGCCAGTTCACTTCCAACCAAAATAATAAGGTCGTCGGCATAGCGTACAAAATGATGTCCTCGCCGTTCTAACTCTTTGTCCAACTCATCTAAAACAATATTGGACAATAATGGAGATAGGGGACTGCCTTGTGGCGTGCCCTTTATCCGTTGATTGCTCACTCCTCCGCTCAGCATTCCTGCCCGAAGAAAGCGACCTATCAATTTCAGCACCCTTTTGTCACCAATACGGGTGCTCAACTGCCACAGTAAACGGTCGTGGTTTACCTCGTCAAAGAATTTTGCCAGGTCTATATCAACCACCCAGTTCTGTCCTTCGGCTACGTGTCCGCCCGCTTTTAGCAATGCCTGATGGGCATTCCGCTTGGGGCGAAAACCATAGCTGTGATCAGAAAATATAGGCTCATAGCGTTTTGATAAGACTTGACTTATCGCTTGTTGTACGAGTCGGTCTTTGACCGTAGGGATACCCAATTTGCGTTTTCCGCCGTTGGGCTTGGGTCTTAGTACCTCTTTAACTGCTGTGACCAAGTAAGTGCCGGTCAACAATGTGGTTTGAAGTTCTTGATAATGAGTGGGAAACCACTCTTTCAGTTCTTGAACACTCATCCCATCTATCCCTGCGCTTCCTTGGTTACCAACTACTTTCCGCAAGGCGGAATCAAGATTCTTTAAGTCTGCTATTTCACTTAATAAATCTTGGGTCAAGGCTCGTTCTTCCCTACAACCTGACAACCACTTACGTCTTACCCGACCGCTACCAGCACTGAATACGTCAGTGCCTTTCACGCTCTGGCCACGCCCCCATTCGTCTAAGTCAAATAGACTCATCTGAGGGTTTATGTGTTTTGCTGACTTCATAATGGTTGTTGCAATTTGCGGGGCTACTGCTCCTTGATTGAAAATTAGACCCTTCCCTATATTGGTATTAACCAATACTTATAACGGTACTATGGTCTCGGCTGACTTCTTCGATGGCTCTCGCCTCGAAGACCTCCTACGTTAAGCGCATCATCTTCCCGTTAATACTACTGCATTTACTACCCGAGGTTACGGACGGCTTTCGGTCCCGAGTACTCGGGATGTCTATTGCCACATTACCCACTCGGTAAGCCTTATTATGCAGTTCCTGCTTGGTTTATCCTGAGCAAGGTCGAAGGGTTAGTACCAACTTTTGCTTTAAGCTTCCTTTAGATTTTACCTCACGGTAAACACCCTTGCTCTCAGCTAACGGTTCTCGCCAAAATAAGACCGCTCAGGACTTCAACCCTATAGATAATGAACATGCATAGCAAACAAAAAAGCCTCTCAAAACTGAGAGGCTTTTGACTACATAATTGTAGTTGAAAAAGTGCGGGCGGGGAGACTCGAACTCCCACACCTTGCGGCACCAGATCCTAAGTCTGGCATGTCTACCAATTCCATCACGCCCGCATTCAATATGTGTTGCTTTAACTAAGCGGATGCAAATATACATAAATGTTTCAATTCACAAATAGTCTGGA
>JGI1221J11331_1000740_pt1 | contig 10980 bp, 9 predicted proteins | sample LakVidmifraction_4_FD_11331 | JGI IMG/M metagenome (IMG submission 11331) | reverse complement strand
TATAAGTCTCGGGTTATTTCAAGTTTTATTGGGATATCACGCATGTTTTTGATTTCAACTTTCCAGTTTTCAGTCAAATCCCAACCAACAATCTGTCCGTTGTTTTGCACGTCAAAGATATAGTCGTGAGTAGACTCTTTCATTTTAGTTGCTTTGACTGTAACATCTTCAATAGAACCAAGTGAAAGTTCAACTTCCTGTTCAATAGGAATATATTGAAAATCTGATCTACCGGCATATGTTAATTGCTTATCTTTGGATGTTCCAAAAACTTGTATTTCACCACCCGGTATTGGAGTTTCTCCAAGTTTATGTTCCTCATCATTTTTGAAGTACAAAAAACGTCTTACTTGCATACCATACCTTGATTCGTTATATTTATATAAGTTGTCAACTTTTACACTTTGGACATCAAAGCTTGGTAGTCTCTTTGCCCATGTATTTGGGATGCTTTCTGTTCCTTCAATTGTGTATAAGAAGTATTCGCTGAGTCCCTCTTTTATAATCTCTTTTTTTCTTAACATAGCGGAGTCTGCAACTGCGAATGATGCCCTTAGGGGACTTTTTACAAGGTCCACAGGCATTGCTTTGCCTGCCATCATTTCATTTTCCATAGGATGGGTGATAGGGGATTGGTAAGGATATTGCCTATTAGCAAGTGCAACTATTGAGTCGATAGTGTTGACCTTGCCCACAATTAGTCTAACCTGAGCATTATCATAATCTTCGCCACTATTGTTTGTGACTTTGACATAAGCATCTAAATTCATTGATGTTTCGTCTGCAGACATTGTTGCCAGATAGAATGCATTCCATGTCAAACCACTTGTCAAGTAGGAAATTTCAAATGGATTTTTACCCCTAATTTGGCTATTGATTGTCCAGTAGCCAAGGTTTCTTGTGTTTGCTGGATAAGTTAGATCAAACACATCTATAGAAGCACCATTTGCTTTTGGCAACAAATCAATACTAGTTGGATCAATTAAGGTATTAGCCCATGAAAATTGCAGTTCATTTTTTCCATTCTTAATAGTTAGATTCCTGTTATCTCTAACCAAAGTAAGGTTGGCTGAATTATAGATTGTCAACTGAGTTGACTCTCTATTTGGTAGGGTTACTAAGTCTACCTTGGCGTATGATACAATTGCTATCATTAATACTGTAAATGTAAAATATCTTTTCATTATTAGTTCTCCTTAAATTATCTTAGGTTTAGTGTACTGTAATCCATTGTAAGCTCTTTTTTAGCTTTTGGAGGGAGGTCTATAATAAACTTAAGAGTTTGATAATCTTCAAGTTCATATTTCATGCTGCACTTATTCATTTTCCACTCACCTGGAATCTTTTCAATTAATGTAAGCTGTGCAGGTTTGTCTTTGAAGTTTTCAACTTTAACAGTAATTTCCTCATTCATATTATGAAGAAGAGCTCTGCCGTTTTTATCTCTTTTTGTGATTTCCATCTGGCTCTCTTGTTTTTTCTGAGTCACAACAATATCTCTGCTTGAACCAATTTTGATTTCAGCAGTATCATTAACAGGAGTGTTTTTTATTCTATCTTCACCCAAAAAGATTGTACTTCCAGATCCATCTTCCTGATATACCCTGACTTTACCTGATGCAAGATTGTATTTTCCCAGTTTGTTGGATGAAGCATTTATAATTTCATATGTTACAGGTATATCAACATTACCATCTTGTTCTTTTGGATCCCAAGGTAGTTGTGATGAGTCAAATGTCCATATTTTCTTGATTTTTACATTCTCTGTTTTTGCCAACAACAATTTTTTAGTTTCAAGTGTCTGGATATTCTGATCTTTTATTATCTGTTCATTTGGTGACAAAATATCGCTGTTTTTGAAATCCTCACCGGAAAAATTTCTGATAATAAAATACTCTCTTAAAGTACCCTCTGTTTCATCTTTGTTTACAGTTAAGGTATAGTCGGTAAGTTTGTCAATTCCTGTTAGAAGATAACTGATACTCACCTCTTCTTTAATCGCTTCAGTTACTGCAACTTCCCATACAAGGGCATTTTCTGCTGGTGGATAACTTACATTTAAGAGTTTTACTTTTTCAGGTGTTGACGGTTTCAATCTGATTGAGTTCTCATTAATGCTTACTCCATTCCAGGAAAAATCAATTTTATTAATTCCTTTTTGAAGGGTAATAATCTGTTTTTCTGTCACAAGGGTTTCTTGTGAATTACTCATTTTTATTACTGTAGAGCTTTTTTCTGGTATAGCCACAAGTTTTACTCTTGCGTGCATGTTCATTGTTGTAGCAACTAGTATTGCTAGTATTATTCTTTTCATTCTATTACCTTTCTAGTTTTTTTGTTCTGTCAAAAGTTTGCAGGCTTCCGCCTTCGCAGCAAGCTGTCTACTGCGTGACAAGTAGCCTGCACCCAATTTTTACAAATAAATCCTGCTTCGCCCAAGGGGCTAATTAAAAAAACGGTAAACTGTAAATGGTCAATCGTAAACTCAGGTGTTGCTTCGCAACTTATTTATACATACCCGCGGAGTTTTCCACACTTTAACATTTATAATTTAGCATTCATCATTACTTACGGTCTTATTTCTCTTGTTCAACGCCCTGAAAGGGCAAATTATACTAGCCCAGGGCAACGCCCTGGGTTTGTTAACATTATATACGCCTCGCCCTGTAAGGGCAACTTAACCCTATATTTATTAAGTTGCCCTTACAGGGCGCAACAAAAATTGACGCTTATTACCCTAGGCGTTGCCTAGGGCTGATATAATATGCCCTTTCAGGGCGTAGTCATTTTGTCATAGAATTTTGACAGTACCGTTTTCTGTTGTGAGATGCGAGATGCAAGATGGATTTTCCCATTTCATAAATACCTGCAGAGCGGCTTCCAGTTATTTTCGCATTTACGCACTTACGCATTTGCGAATTTATTTATTTATTTCTGTTTCTCCACGACATTGCCAGTGGGTTATTACAGCTGCTTGATTTTGAACAGTCTGAACATATACTTTGAGTGCATGATGATGAATCTCTATTTTTATTAAAGAGATATAAACCACCACCTGCTAAGCTCATTGCAGATAGAATTCTTAAAAATTTTATTATAAAGTCTCTTCTTGTAATCATTTTTTTGCCCTTATAAAGAAACGTAAGCTTTGAAGGTCTGGATCATAGATGACAATTGCATCCTCTCTAAAAACTGCCATCTGTTTTTTTGATGACACCGATTTGAAAGCATTTGTAGGAGCTATGTCATAAACCTTCTCGCCAGTTGGGGAGAACATCTTTACTTCGGATATGCCTTTTTGCATTGTAATAATATTACCGTTTTCAACTATTGTGAAATCTGTAGGATTGCAGCAACCTGGAAGGGGATCACTTGGTGTCCATGTTGAAACATATTCTCCCTGCAGACTATAAATCTGCAGTTGGTGTCTTCCGGTATCAGCAATCCATATTTGATCATTATATAACCCAATAGGGAAAAATGGTCCTGGAATCAGAAATTTGGGATCACCTTGAATACCAAATATAACATCGCTGGAATCTTTTTTTATTGCCTTCACAGTTTTATCATTCGTATCTGAAACAAAAATCAATTTATCATTTATGGCAATTGATAATATGACACTATCTTCGTTTAACTCAGTTACCAGTTTTTTTTCAACATTATTTTTTTCATATGTTAGAGCGAAGAGCTTGTTTCCTGTCGCAACATAAACATCTTGTTCAAAAGGAGATATTGCCGTAACTATTTCATCAAATGAAGTTTTAATAACTTCTTGAGGAGGGTTTATTCTACATACTATATTACTTGTTGAATATAAAATAGAATCATTTGGTCCTTTATTAAAGATATTTATATTTCCATCAAGAACCAGACGATTGACTTCCTTATAATCTCCATTATACAGTCTAAGTTCTTCTCTTTGTGCTTGTCCTGGATTAAACAGGCCATTGCCGAATGTAATATAGAGTACAAGCGCAATTGCTGCTACTACATTGAAAATTATTATTGTTATTATGACCGTTTTGTTTCTTAAATCTATCATTTTGTATTCTTTTAATCTTTATAATTAATCTGGTTTTCAGTTGTGTTTGTCCTTAAGACGTATTATGACAAAACTTTATTCCCAATAATAGTCTTTTTTTTCAATTTTTACAAAAGATATTTCCAAAAATGTTGTAATGACCTTAATTTTTCGGTTGTTTAATTTTTAAGTTTGGGATTTGGAAAGCAAATAAGAAGTGCGTAAGTGCGCGAATGCGAAAATGCGCAAGTTACGATATCAGTCAATTTTAGCGATGAGGACATCGCCGCTCCCGGAGTGACAAAGTGACTAGGTGACCAAGGACTCAGTGAATGAGTGACTCAGGATGGGTAGACACGAGGCCTGCCCCTACGGAAAAGGGACATATGGGACGGATCGGACCTATCTGACGGATCGGGCTAATCGTGGAAGTCACTTATTTAACCGAAAAATCAAGGTTTTACTGTTGAAATGTAATTTGATATTGACTTTTAGCCTCTTTTATGTTTTCATTCACAAAATTTAAAATAAAGATAATAGGGGATTTATATGACTCACAAGAATAAAAATGTTGCAAGTAATGATGATTTGGCTGAACTTAAGAAAATAGCACAAGTAAATGGTAAAAAGATTATAGGGTTTGTAGTAGTAGTAGCAATCTTAGTGTTTGGGTATATTTATATGACACAAAGTTCCAAGAAGAAGAGTGCAGAAGCATCCGAGTTACTTTCAGTTGCAACTAATGTTCAGGACTTAGAAACGCTTGTAAATGACTATTCTTCTACAGATACAGCGCCTATGGCAGATTTTGCTCTTGCCAAAGGATACTATGATTCTGGTCGTTTTGATGAAGCTATTGCTATATATACTGCTTTCCCAAAAAAATTCCCAAAATCAGATATGAAAAAAGCTGCTGCTGTAGGAATTCTTTTTTGCGATGAGGGTAAAGGCAATTATGAAGTTGCGTTAGCCGGCTTTGACAAGTTTATCTCAGAAAATCCAGAAAGCTATCTTGTTGAACAGGTAATTTTTGCAAAAGCAAGATGCTTAAAAGAGCTTGGTCAAGTTGAAGAAGCTAAAGTTGTTTACGAAACATTTATCAGCTCAAATCCAGATAGTGCATGGATTGATAATGCACAAATGTTGTTGGAAGAGCTTTAACAAATTCGTAAGTGCGTAAATTCGAAAATGCGCAAATGACAGGGGGTATAATATGAAATATAAGTGGTTAATGGTTAGTTGTTAATGGTTAATGTTCGAGTGCCTCCGCAGCATGACAAATAATTGTTAATATTTCTGAGACGCGATAAATCACGTCTGTACATTTTTTAAATTGAATAGGGGTTATAATATGAAATATAAGTGGTTACTGGTTGTTGTAGTTGTTGGCTTTATTGCTTTAAGTCTTATCTTTACAGAAGGTAATATTTATCTTAGAATATTTAAGTTTGAGTGGAAAATGATTTCACCTCTTGTAATGCTTATGTATACAGGTTTAGGTTTCTTGCTCGCATTTCTAACCAGATGATCGAAGATATTGTCAAAAATGACTCAAACCTTACAGATTTTCGCAAGAAGGTCTATCAGGCACTTTTAACTGTCCCCCAAGGGTAATGTTGTTGCCTATGCAATGCTTGGCAAGATGCTTGATTGCAAATGTGCTCAAGCCATTGGACAAGCCCTTAAAAACAATCCTTACGCACCTGATGTGCCGTGTCACCGTGTCATCAGAAGTGATTTAACAATTGGTGGTTTTCATGGAAAAACTTCCGGCAAATACATTCAACGAAAATTAAACCTTCTAGCAAAAGAAGGTGTAGCCTTTGATGAAAAGATGAAATTGATAAATACTGATAACCTTCTTCTAAAATACTTTTAAACGCAAGTGGCGCAAAAGACGCAAATTTTACCAAAAGGAAATGCGCTTTATGGATTATCAGTTACTGGACTGTATGGACGGAGTGGACATTATGGACACAGCGTATCATCAGTCCGATCTGACAGATCGGACTGATTTTTTTTGACGTGACGGGTTGTTAGCCCTTTTTTGCGACGAAGGCGCAAGATGCCGAGGCTGGTGCTCAGCGTTACCAGAAGAAAATCAAAGATGACGCCAGACGCATGACTCATGACGCATGGAAAAAGAAGACACGCCGTTTGTAGGACCGAGCTTTGCTCGTTTTGTTTTTCCTAGGGCATTGCCCTAGGCTAAGTTGTTGCGGGTTGTTAGGCCTTTTTTGCGCCGAAGCGACGCGGCTACAAATGCCGGACACCGAGGACGGTGTCCCTCCAGGAGAAAACAGAAAAGGACCAAGGACCAAATGACTAAGGACTAAAAATGTTTGACGGTTATTGTTTTTTCAGAGTTAGGATGAAACAAAAGTTTCTTTTGAACTAATCTGTGTAAATCTGCGAAGACCCGACCAACGGGAGAGAGGCTGGAGTCTACGACAGCAATGAGTGCAACGAATGGCCTATCTGCGGATAATATTCTTTTTTTTTACCAATCAATGCTTGCGTATGCTCCAAATGTTCTTTGGGCGCCAATTGTTGCAGTTGGTGTATCTTCTCCAAATGACAGATAGTACTCTTCGTCGAAAGCATTTTTGCAGTAGGCAAATATGCCAAATTCTTTAAAGTTCCAACCAGCTTTAAGGTTTACAAGAGTGTAGTCACCTAAACCACTGTATTTGTGCAGGTCATGATATGATGCTGATGCATTAAGAAAGAGACCAAGAGCTTTGCCGTATGTTGCAGCAAGTGTTGCATTAAATTCTGAACCTTCAGAAAAATTGCTGGTATTCCATGTTTGCACATCTTTATCATCAATGTTGACGTAGGAGAAACCAAGTCCGGCATAAACATTAAAACCTTCTATTGCTTCAGGGTAGTATATTGAGGAGATTTCGGTACCTGATAATTGTGCATTTTCTGCATTTTCAGTTATATATACTTCCTGTCCGGATAGGTCGTAGTATCCTGTTCCACCCCTTACTTGTCTGTCTTTCCAATCCATGAAAAACACATTGGCATTAAGTAGAAGTTGTTTGTCAAAGTGTATTGTTCTTAATGCAAAATCGTAGTTCCAACTATATTCCGGGTCGTAAGCTTGGGGTTGAACTTCCGTTGTTCCAATCGGCACAGAAAGTCCACCACTTCTAAAGTTTCTTTGGATTGTTAAGGCAGTAGATACCGACTCTGAGAAATCAAATACAACACCAATCTTTGGTAGTAGGGTAAGGAAATCATCAGAGTATTCGTTCTGAGCACTAAGATAGCTAAGGAAAGGTACTTGTTCTGAAAAATATGTTTGAGATATATCCTGTTTTACATACTCATAATCAAGCCTTAAGCCAGCTATAAGCGTTAGAGGTTCTATTAATTTATATTCATATTCACCATAAATTGCACTGTTTATATTTTTGTATTCGCCAATAAACTGCATGTCATAGTTGGCAAAGATGGCTTTTTCATAGCAGTCTTTAAAGTCATAGTCCGAGTCATGTGTTGAGTAGTTGCCATATAGAGCTAGAAGTAGCTTATATTTATCGCCATCCGTTAAAAATCTAAGTTCTGACACAGTAGCCTTATCATTCATTTTGGTAGTTCCGGTTCCTTCATATGCCTGGTATGGGGCATCCACATCAAAGTAGTTGAAGCTGTTATTCCAAAACAGTTGATATTCGTCAGGCTGCCATGCAAAGTTTAAACCTGTGTTAAGACCGTTTAGATCTCCATCATCTCTTTCAATGCCTTCCGGAGTAACTCGTGCAAAAGCATTTGTTTTACTGTTGTCAACGTTTGCGCCTTGCAGATTTGCTTTTTGAATATTACCTTCAATATTAAGCATTGTTGTAAATTCGTCAAGTTCTTTTGGTGCAAACAGAAGTTTTCCGCGCAACATAAGCAGACTTGAGAAGTCAACATCGTCTTCTCCTGTATAGCTGGTGTTGAATCCATCAGTCTGCTGGTAGTCAACAGCAAATCTATATGCAAATGAATCATTAATTGGACCACCTTGTGCCGCTGCAGCGCGATAAGAGTTGTAGTTTCCAATATTTAGTTCTGCATCACCTGTGTTGTAAAATGTTGGGTTCTTAGTGTTAATGAAAATTCCACCGGCAAAACTTTTTCCTCCATATAGAGTTGATGATGGTCCAAAGAAGAATTCCACACTATCCACATCCCATAGACCAAAAGTTCCAAAATTCAGCTGATTGTTTTGTATGATAGAGCCATCTTTGTAAATGGTAATAACAGGAGATTTGTCATATGTTCCAAAGAAACTATTAGCCTCCATTGAGGAGATTCCTCTCATTGAAAAGCCAAATTCTCCAGACTCGTTAATGTTAGGTATGTACTCCAGTAAGTCAGATAAATCTTGTATATCGGGAAGTGTGTTAAGTTCCTGAGAATCTACAACGATAATACTTTCATAATTATTTTGNAAGNCNGATATNCCTTTTTTNTCTGATGTTACNGTTAAATCNGGGAGTTGGTATGTGGTGTTTGAGCTTTCATCGGGTTCACTACGAGCTTGTGTTTGTAGTAGTAGNAGCATACTTGTTGAGCATAGAATTTTTTTCAGCATCGATGTTTTCGTCATATTATCCTTTGTTATTAGATTTTGTTCTTTTAATATTAAAACAAACTGTTTATAATTATACGTCTTTATGCAAAGAAATATTAGCAAATAATTTAAGAACAGTAAAAAAAAATGATAGGATACTTTATGAGTTGTTATAAAACAATAAAAAAACGCTATGCAGATTTGGGGGTAGATGCTGATGCCGCAATTGAAAAGGCAATTAAAATTCCAATTAGCATGCATTGCTGGCAGGCAGACGATGTGGTTGGTTTTGAAACAAAACCAGCAGGACTTGACGGTGGCGGAATTATGGCAACAGGAAATCATCCGGGTCGAGCAAGGACAGGTGATGAAGCTCGTGCTGACTATGAAAAAGCAATGGAGTACATTCCCGGTACATTGCGTCTTAATCTTCATGCTTCATATGCGGAAACAGGTGGTGAGGCTGTTGATAGAGATCAGCTTGAACCAAAACATTTTGATACATGGATGAAGTGGAGTAAAAATAAAAATGTTTCAATTGACTTTAATCCGACAAACTTTAGTCATCCTCTTGCGGAAGATGGATTTACCGCTTCAAATAGATTAAAAGAAATTCGTGACTTTTGGATTAGACATATTATTGCTTCAAGAAAGATTGCTCAGGCATTTGCAGTAAATCAAGGTAATCCATGTGTGGTTAATCATTGGTTTCCTGACGGTTCAAAGGATATGCCGGCAGATCGTTGGATTTATAGAAAAAATTTAATGGACTCATTAGATAAGGCAATTGTTAATGAAACATCCGTTGATAAAAGTTTGTGTAAAGACTTTGTGGAAAGCAAGGTTTTTGGTATTGGCAGTGAAGAGTATGTGGTTGGCTCTGGAGATTTCTACAACTGTTACGCTGTAAGCCGTGGTATTGGTATGTGCATGGATATGGGACACTATCATCCAACAGAAACTGTTAATGACAAGATTTCAAGCAACCTTCTTTTCAGCAAAGAGCTTCTATTGCACCTAAGCCGTCCAATTCGCTGGGATAGTGATCATGTTGCAATTCTTAACGATGACTTAAAGAATGTCTTTTTGGAAATTGCCCGTGGTGATGCCTGGGATAGGGTCTATCTTGCAACCGATTTCTTTGATGCTTCAATTAATAGAGTTGCTGCATATATAATTGGTATGCGCGCTGTAAGAAAAGCAATACTTTTTGCACTTCTTGATCCTTCAGATAAACTTAAGGATTATGAAGAAAAAGGTCAGAATGGATTTAGATTGGCACTTATGGAAGAGATGAAAACGGTTGGATTCTCTGCTGTATGGGATAAACTTTGTGAAAAAGCCGGTGTTGTTGCTGGTGCTGAGTGGATTGATGAGATAGAACAGTATGAAAATGATGTTCTTCTTAAACGATAACCTGTGCTAGGTGATAGCCATAAACAGCCATAGGGCGGACTAGCCGCCTGTCTGCGTGAGTACACGAACAGGCAGGCAACCAAAATAATTCTCGCGCAGAGAGAACGCAGAGAAAGAGTGTAAAACTAATACAGAAGAACCAATTTCAAAAGTCGACTAATTATAATTTTAACAAATAAGATAAATTAGGGCTGAAAGCCCGTAATAACACAGCCCAGGGCAACGCCCTGGGTTATAGTTTATGTCAAGACCAAGGGCTGAAAGCCCGAGATAAGTTATCTTTTAAATATATTTATTTCGGGGCTCCACCCCTTTCTGTTTCTGTTGTATTATACCTAGGGTGCTGCCCTAGGCTTTGCTATTTCGGGGCGTTGCCCCTTGTAATACAAAATAAATCAAGAGAATGAAAAAAAACATTCTCAACAAATGAGTGCACACTATTCCAAGCCGCTGTCGCGTCTAGGAAAGTGTGACTCTAACGTTGAGACTTAGAAAAGGAAACACAATGGAAGTATATACATTCACGATTTCATTTCCATATAATGACGATGACAAACCGTGGTCTAGGACTTTTGAGGTCAAAGAAGATTTTACACTGAATGATTTGCATAAGTATATTCAGGAAATAGTTGGGTTTGATGATGATCATTTATATGAGTTTACTGTTGGAAGAAATCCCAGAAATAAAGGTGACTCAATTCCCGATGAAACCAAGTTAAATGAGATATATCCGATTACGGGATATAAACTATATTATCTTTTTGATTTCGGTGATTGCTGGTTGTTTCAGATCAAAAAAGAAAGAAAGACTAAATTTGAAAATGAAGGAACCAAATACCCTGTACTAATTAAGTCATCAGGAGTTAATCCTGAGCAATATCCTGATTATGAAGAAGAATAATGCAGCTAACAAGACGCCGGAACATATTTCAGAAGGCCGCGAACGGCCTTCTGAAAATGCTCAGCGTTG
>JGI1221J11331_1000738_pt1 | contig 10993 bp, 16 predicted proteins | sample LakVidmifraction_4_FD_11331 | JGI IMG/M metagenome (IMG submission 11331) | reverse complement strand
AAACGTTTAAAACAATTGAGGGGTTTGTTGAAAAATATATTTGTGTTGGAATTAAAGATATGAAAGCACAAGAAGAAAAGATTGATTCACTAAGAGAAACTGAAAATGATGACGATTTACCATTTTAAATAAAAGGAGAAAATAATGGCAGAAGCTAAAAAACAAAATATATTTCAAAAAATACAAAATGTAAGAGTTGAACTACAGGGAATGGATTTAAAAAAGAGTGGGCTTAATACTTTCTCAAAGTTTGCTTATTTCGAACTGAGAGATTTTTTACCACAGGCCAATACTTTAATGCAGAAATATAATCTATTTGCTTATGATGAAATAGATACTGTAACTGCTACTATTACAGTTGTGGATTGTGATGATCTAGATACTATTCCTTTTTCAATTACAATGCCATCTACGGTAGTTGAATTAAAAGGGGCTACAGCAATTCAGAGTTTAGGTAGTGTTCAAACATATATGAGAAGATATTTATATGTGAGTCTTCTATCAATTGTTGAATCTGATACATTAGATGGAACTTTAGGAAAAGATACGGATAAACCTAAATCAACTCCTAAAAGTAAAGCACCAGTTGACCCAAATGATTCATTAGTTAAAATGAAAGCACTATGTATGAAATTAAAAGACGATGGGAAGCAACCTCAAGTAATGACAATTGTTGAAAGTATCGCAAAAGTCAAAAATCCAAATGCTGTTAAAGATCATGATATTGCAGCAAAAATCATAGTTGAATTAGAAAAGATTTAAACTATCATAACTATGTATCTAGTCCGTAAATGTTAGATACATAGTTTATTTTTATAGGAGGTCAGAATGAAATGTGGTTATGATATGTGTAGTAATTTAGGAGAATGCACAGAGGATTTAGTTAAAGATAAAAATAGGTATTATTGTAAAAGTTGTTTCGAAGAAAGACAACATAAAACAGAAATCAGAGCTAAGATAAACGAAATGCTTCCTAAAGAACCTCAGACAACAGTGAATACAGTTATTAAAGATTTAATACATACTAAAAAATATGATTGGGATTATATTTTATATGCGTTAGAAGATATAAAGAAAACCAATAAAAACTTGAATTATGCTAGAGGCATTCAATATTATTTGAATAATATAGAATTACAAAAGCAATATGAAACTCAAAAAAATATAGAAAAATATAATAAGACATCCAAAGATGGGTTTGAAACATCTGATGATGAAGTTGAATTTTCATATAAAGCAACAACACCATCTTGGTTAAAGATTATGTAGGAGGATTTATGAGAATTGAAGAGATTAGAAAGATTCCTTTGCATGATAAAACAGCAGAAATAGGAGTAATTGGAACACTTTTAGTAAACAATGAGTTTGCACTAAGAAGTAATTTCCTTAAACATACTCATTTTTATACTATAGAACTTGGACACATTTACAAAGCTATTATGATGCTTATGGAAAAAGGTATTACTACTTTTGATACATTTAGTTTATTAGCAATTATAGAATCAAACAAAGATATTAAAGAAGGTATCATATTTGCAGGTATTACAGATATTATTGAATTTTTAGAAGATTGTAAACTGGTTGCTAGATCAGAATATACTGAATTTGAATTATTAACTCAAAGGATTATGACTTTATCATTTAAAAGAACGGTGTCCCTTAAATTAAGATCGTTAATTGATGAATGTTATTCCGATACTAATGAGGGGTTAAATGAATTTAATTATAAATTACAGAATGAGATTACAAATTTAGCAAATAATTATATGTTTGGTAATGATACACCTTTGCTTTCTGATACTGTAAGAGATGTATGGGATAAAATAAAATCGCAGAGAAGTCTTGATGGAACAGTAGGAATCCCATCTACATATAAAAGTGTCAATTCATTATTTACATATAGAAAAAAAGGACTTGTAATAATTGGTGGTCGTGCTAAATCAGGAAAGAGTATTTTTGTTTCAAATGAAGTGTACCATAAAGTTAGAGGTGGTGCGAAAGTAGCTATTTTTGATACAGAATTATCAACTGAAGATTGGCTGCCTAGATTTCTAGCTGAGATAACTGGACTTACAATTAGACAAATTGAATCTGGTGAGTACACTAATGATGAGGGCGATAAAGTTGAAAATGCTCTTAATTGGATTGAAGATGGTACATTAATCCATAAATATGACTCAGAATGGACTATGGATAAAATTTATACAAGAGCAAAACAAATAAAATTATCTCATGGATTAGATTTTCTAGTATATGACTACATAAAAGCTGATGATATCGATTTGAAAGGAGTACAAGAACATGCTTACTTAGGCAAACTAACTTCTTTTTTGAAAAATAAAATTGCTGGTGAATTAGATATAGCGGTATGTGCTCCAGCACAAATGAATGACAATGAATTAAGATTAGCTGACAGTCGAAAAATTCAAAGATATGCAAGTACAATTTTTTATTGGATGGAAAAAGATTATGATAGAATAGCCAGTGATGGGGCAGATGAGGGTACTCATTATGGGTATGTTGATTTCAATCGTCATGGTGGAAAACATAAATCTGATAGTAAGGGGAATCCAGTTACATATATAAATTTTGTGATGGATGGTGATCGTGCTACTATTAAGATGGCGAAAAATCCATATCATCTAGGGAATGCAAAACCATTTGACTAGAAAGGGGTAAGTATGAACGGACTCGAATTAAAAAAAATATTGCTAGAAAATCCCCAATATATAATGGATGTTTTAGAAAATTTAGGATGTGAAAGTGTTAAATTATCATTAGACAATATCACATCAACTCGACCTAATGGTAAAAATACAAAATCCGTTCATATAAAACTTTCTGATTTATTACCTAGTAAATGTTATACGAAGAATGAATTTAAGAATAAATTTGATAAAAGAGATTTCATTGAATTAGTTCAATTTTTTGCTGATTTAAGTATGATAGGAGCAATGAAATATATTTGTAATATTTGTGGAATTGAAAAGAATATAAAGATTGAAAAGAAACAAATATCTGAAAGTTCTTCATTTTTAAAACATTTCAAAAGAGCTACTAATAACGATATGATATATGAAGATATAGTGTTAGATGAATCATTGTTAGATGAATTTTTATATTACCCAAGCTATCATTTTTATTTAGACAACATAAACATAAAAGAACAAATGCAATTTGGAGTTTGCTATGATATTTCACAAAACAGAATAGTATTTCCAATAAGAAATAAAAATGGTGATTTGATTACGATTAAAGGGAGAACAATTGATCCTGATTATAAGCATAAAGATATTCCTAAATATTTATACTATCATGATTTTTCTGGGAATAATTTACTCTTCGGAGAATATGAAAATTTAGAATATTTAAAGTCAGGTTCATGTATTTATGTTTTTGAAGCAGAAAAAAGTATTATGCAAGCTGCTTCTTTTAATGTGAAAAATTGTGTTGCTTCATCTAAAAAAAGTATTAGTAAACACCAGCTTAATAAATTACTTTCCTATGGGAAAGAAATTGTGATTGCATATGATAAATGTGTTGATATAAATGATATTAAATTAGAATGCGAAAAGTTTAAAGGGCTTGTAGATGTTTATTATATTTTTGATAATTTAAATATTTTAAACGACAAAGAAAGCCCATCAGATAGAGGAATAGATATTTTTAACCAACTAACTAATAAATGTAAATTCAAATATGAGAGGTAAAACATATGATTGATTTTGATAGTGTTATATGGAGTTATTCTAGGCTGAATGCTTATTATAATTGTAAAGCTGCGTGGCATAAGGCATACGTGGATAAAGATAGAGGAGATGGAAATTTCTTTGCAGAAAGCGGAAGTCTAATGCATCAAGTATTAGAAGATTATACAACATCTAAAGTAGACCTGTGGGATTTGTCCGAATATTATGATGGCTTATATTCAAATTTTATTAAACATAAAGCACCATATAATAAATTTGTTAATTTAGAAGATAAAAGAATTATTACAGCTCATGAATATTTAGATAATTTAGAAGGATTTGAAGACATAGGGGAAGTGCTTGCTGTAGAAAAAAAATTCCTCATGTCTATTGGAGAAAAAGATCAAATGATTGGGTACATAGATTTACTTTTTAAAGACGGTGAGAATTATATTGTCTTAGATCATAAATCAGCTAGTAATATTAAAAAGAATGAATATGATGAGTATTTTAAACAATTATATGTTTATAGTAAAGCAATATATGATGAATTCAAAGTGTATCCTACTAAATTAATTCTTAATCAATTTAACCTAAAAGAGTTGGCAGTTGAGGAATTTGATATTAATAAATATAATGCTGCTATTAAATGGTGTGAAAGAACAATTGAGACTATTAAAAATGAAACATCATGGGATGAATATAATTATAAAAATAGATATTATTGTATGAATTTATGTGGACATACAAAAACTTGTGAGTATGGTAAGAAAGCTGGATGGGCAAAAATTGTAGAAAGGGAGTAAAATGACAGATTATATTAAAAATATACTTGATAAAATGACTATGCAGAACCAACATAAACATACATCTGGAAGTAATATTTCAACTCCAGATAGTGCAGCTATGTATGATGATTATGCAAAAAGGGCTATTGAACTTAATCAAACTATTTTATCTAGTGCCGAACATGGGTATCAAGGTAATTATTGGGAATGTTTTGATGTTGCAAATGAATATGGATTAAAATTCTTATTTGGGGCTGAAGCATATTGGGTTAAAGACAGGTTAAAGGAATATCCAGAAATTAATAAAGAAACAGGAGAATATAAAAAAGATTCAAAAACTGGAGAAATTAAACTACATAAAGATAAAACAAATTCCCATATTAATATTTATGCAAAAAATGAGAATGGGCGACAAGCTATAAACGAGGCTTTATCTGAAGCAAATGACACTGGTTATTATTATAAACCCAGATTAGATTTGGATTTAATTTTAAATCTGCCAGTAAACGATGTAATAGTGACTTCTGCTTGCGTGGCTTTTTGGAAATATGAAGATATTGATGATATTGTTATCCAATTACATAATCATTTTAAAAGTAATTTTTATTTAGAAGTTCAATACCACCATGTAGACATCCAAATGGAAATTAATAAGCATATTATTGAACTCGCACAAAAATATAATATTGAATTAATAGTTGGGTTAGATAGTCATTATATATTACCTACTGATTCGGATGATAGAGATAGAGTTTTGTTATATAAAGGAATAATTTATGAAGATGAAGATAGTTTCTTTGCCGATTATCCTGATATTTATACAGTGTTTGATAGATTTAAAGAACAAAACGTATTAAGTGATGAAATGATATTAAATGCTATAGATAATACTAATATATTTATAAAATGTGAAGATTATGGGCATATTGATATTTTCAATACTAAAAAAATTAAACTTCCTACGTTATATCCAAATAATACAAAACAAGAAAAGGATCAGATTTTATATGACTTACTTATAAAGAGATGGAATGTTATTAAAATTGAAGATGAAATTGATCCTTTAGATTATCCTCGATATGAAGAAGAAATTGAAAAGGAGTATAAAGTATGGTGTAATACTGGGATGTCTGACTATCCTTTATTAGATTATGAAATTGTAAAATTAGCTGAATTAAAAGGTGGACTAATTACAGATTCAGGAAGAGGATCGGGAGTATCTTATTATTCTAATAGGCTTTTGGGATTTACAAAAGTCGATAGAATTTCATCACCTGTTAAATTATATCCTGAGAGATTTATCAGTGAGACTCGTATATTAGAATCTTTGTCTTTGCCCGATTTAGATTTGAATTGTGGTAATCCAGAAGTGTTCGCTGAAGCTCAAGAAGAATTACTTGGTAAAGGTCATGCTTATCCAATGATAGCATATGGAACTTTAAAGGCTAAATCTGCATGGAAAATGTATGCAGGTGCAAGTAATGTACCGTTCGAAACCGCTAATGAAGTATCACAACAAATTGAAGAATATGAAACAGCTTTAAAATATGCAGAGGACGATGAAAAAGATACAATTGATATTTATGACTATGTTGATATAAAACATCATGAAATGATAGATGGAAGCAAAAAATATTTAGGTATTATTTCAGATAAGAAGAAACATCCATGTGGGTATTTATTATTCCAAGGAGATATAAGAAAAGAAATTGGACTAATAAAGTGTAAATCAGAGACTACAAAAAAAGAATATTTGGTAGCTTTAATTGATGGAAGTATGTGTGAGAAATACAAATTCATGAAAAACGATCTACTTAAAGTTGATGTTGTAAATATTATTAAAATGACTTATGCAAAAATTAATGCAAAACAACCAACTATTAAGCAATTATCTGAACTATTTATCAATAATCAACAGATGCAAGATATTTATGCCAAAGGCATTACACTTGGTATAAATCAAGTAGAAAAATCAGCTACTACAAAAAAAGTCATAAAATATAAGCCAAAGAATCCATCGGAGGTTACAGCATTTATAGCTGGTATAAGACCAGGATTTAAGTCAATGTATCCTGTATTTGAAAGGCGTGAAGAATTTCACTATGGTATTAAAAGCTTTGATAAATTATTAACCACTGAAGAATTTACTGACTCATTTATTCTTTATCAAGAAATGATTATGACAGCACTTAATTTTGCTGGAATTCCTATGGATCATACTTATGATTTAATAAAAGCCATATCAAAAAAGAAAGAAAAAGTTATCATGGCCACTAAAGAAACTTTTATCAATGGATTTACAAAACGAATTATATTAGATGAAGGTGAGACTGTTGAATCAGCAGAAGAAAAAAGCAATAAAGTATGGCAAATTATACAAGACTCCATCGCTTATCTATTTAATGCTTCACATGCTTATTGTATGGCAATTGATTCACTATATGGAGTACATTTAAAGACGTTTTATACTTATGAGTTTTATGAAACATGCTTAAATATGTATTCTGAAAAAGGTAAAAAAGATAAAGTTTCAGCATATAAACAAGAGATGCAAGCTTTTTTTGGAATCAAAGAAGGTGTATACAAATTTAGAAAAGATAATAGAAGGTTCACCATTGATAGAGAACATAATAGTATTAATGCATCTATGCTTTCTATAAAAGGTTTCGGGCAGCAAGTAGGAGATGATTTATATGAATTAGGGAAAAATCATTATGATAATTTTTATTCATTATTACTTGATTTGAAAAAGTCTTCAGCAAATGATACCCATATATCAAAGCTAATTAGTATTAAATATTTTGATGAATTTGGGTTGCCAAAAAAACTATTAAAATATTTCAGAATTTTTAATTTATTATATAAAGCTAAATCACCTAAGAAGTCTTCTATGTCAGATAAATTAGATCCCATATTTATTCCTATCCTTGAGAAGTATAGTAGACAAACTGATGCTACTTATATGGATTTCAAAGGAAAAGATTGTTTAATAGAAATATTTGATATGATTTCTGATGAGATTATGAAAGCTGATGAAATTATTCATGCTCAGATGGATGTTATGGGATATGTTTCATATACTGATGAATCTATTGGTAAAGAGTATATTGTTATAACAAACTTAGATACTACATACTCACCTAAATTCATGGCATATTGTATCAATAACGGAAAACAACTTGAAATAAAAGCTCATAATATTCCTAAAAGGGGCAGAAGAGATAAAAATATAACTGTATATTATCAAGATAAACCATTTGTAGATGGAGATATTCTATTTATGAAAAATCCTAAACAGCAACCTAAAAAAAGAAAAATAAATAATGATTGGGTAATTGTAGAAGGAGTTAAAGAGTGGTGGTTAAAAGATTATAGAATAGTAAAAAGTTTAGAACATTAATCAGCAACATATACACATAAACCTATTGACATACTTTCCCATACGTGNTATACTCGTGGTAGTTAATCAATAGGTTTATCTTTTTACTAACAACATAAACATATAAAANAAGAAAGGAGAAGTGTTATGAGAATTAAAATAGATTTACATATCCACAGATATGGATTAATAGGAAGGTATTATAATCCAACCACATTACTTGGCGAAAAAGGTGATAGAAGTATCCCTGCATAAAGCTTTGGAAACTTGTTAAATGTAAGAAATGTAAAAACTTTAAAGAAGTACTTGTCAGGGTTGAAGAGTTTAATAATATAGCTGCAAGAGATCGATATGTTAAATATGTCCGTGATGAAGGATACAAACATGTCAATACTATTTGGGATGATTACATAAAATCTATAAATGGAGAAAAATAATGAGTGATCAAGTAAGAGTATTAAGGATTTTAGAATATGTTGGAGATAGATGCGCTGTAGAATCAACTTTACAAAAAGGGTATATCCCTTCTAATGGAATGAAAGAGCTTAGTACAAATGGTGGAAAAATGATTGTAAAATCAACTATCATGGAATTGTTTCCAGAAATACTAGAAAATGTAGAGAGTCTTTAAAAGACCTGTTTTATCGTAATGTTATAATAAAATACTATAATTAAGGGGTAAAATAATGATAAATAAAGAGCGTTTTGAAGAAATTGCAGGTCAAGCGGAATCAAAAGGATTGTATGCTTGTGGATATCGTAATATTTGTTGGGAACATGCATGTCCTTGTCGTGCTGGAATGGAAGAGTTTAATGAAGATGTTTATAAAGCAATTCAGCAAGAAGCACAAGAAGTAGCCGAAGAGTTTACAGAAGTAGATTATGATGAAATTGATTATGGGTTGTCAGATGATAAAAATGATGTAGATTTTGATGAAGGTCATTATTGGGATTAAATAATAAGATGTTAAAATATGCGATTTAAAGTAAGTGTAACTATTAATTAGTAAAAGAACAATATTACGAAGGAAGGAGAAATAAACTAACAATGACAGAAAAACAAACTAAGTGTATCGATTATTGCATTTGCCCATATTGTGGTTATAAATTCGATGGCAACAATGCTTTAAATGCAAATATGGATAAAACAAGTGCAACGTGTCCCGAGTGCTTAAAAGATATGAGCGTTTCCATGTCGGTGGAGTATATGTGTACAGAATTAGATAATTAATTTAAAAAACGAATGATATTGTGAATTAAAAGGAGAAAGAAGAAATGAAAAGTAAAGTTGAAAAAGATTTAACGCAATTAATCATCCATAACCCCGAACTTGAAATCATTCCGTTTTGTGCGGAAGAATGTGGTAATCCTGATTTTGGTTGGAGTATAGGCAAAATAACAGAATGTAGTGTTGACGAGTGTGCTACAAGTGATGTTTGCGAAGAAAGATTATTTATCAAGAGTAAAGATTTTGATGATTTCGAAGAATCATATCGTGATAAATACGATAATGATGAAGATATTACAGATGATTTAATTGAACGAGAGTATGAAAGTCTTAGCTGGGTAAAATCAATTTTGATTTGGATTGACGCAATGTAGAAAGCAATAGTCTGGAAAAAGGAGAACAATATATGCAAACATCTACAAGTAGAGGTCATGATATTGTATTTAAAGATAGAAAATGGATATTCAAAGATACGGAATTAAATGTTGAAGATAATCATATGAAAATTCCTTGTGGAAGATGTGGGAAACATAGTACATCAGAAGGACATGATGCTTGTTTGGGCACTTTAATCGGTGTTATGAATGCCTGTTGTGGGCATGGCGGAGAGGCTTATATACAGTTTTTAGATGGTGAATGTGTTAGAGATAAGGATGCAGAAATAATAATTGATATACTTAAAAAATATAGTAAATAAAAATTATATTATGAAGGAGTGAATTGTTTGAAATATAAATATGTTTGTAAAAAAATTTTGTATTCAAAAGAAGGAAATCCCTTTAAGTTTTTAAAACCTAAAACAGTTAAACAAGATGACGGAACAAAAGTAACGAGATGGTTAAGTCTTATATTTTATTAAAGAACAATATTGTGAAGGAAAGGAGGTATTCAAATGATGGATAATTTTAAAGTAGACAATGAAAGTAGATTCATCGGATATGACTTAATTTGCAATAAATGTGGATTCAGAATCACATATGATATGAAACACGCTTTAGAAAATAAGATATGCCCCTCTTGTGGAAATAAAGAGGATGATTCGAACAATAACAGTAATGAGTAATTGTCCGAAAATATGCAACAAAATCAAATTATAAAGGAGAACTAAAATGAACGATATTTTAATGATATTGACAACCGAAGATAGAGGAGAGTTGAAAGCTGGAGTCAAAGCATTGATACTAAACCATTTTAAAAATGACTTAGACGCACTATCAGACGATTCATATTGTTTTAACCCAGAATATATTGAATCTTTAGTCACTGATGCTTTTGAACAAATTATGGATGATCTAAAGCCGAAACTCAAGAAAGACGTTGAGAAGAAAATGAAACAACTGGTTAATAGTATTAATTCAATTGATGCACTTAAAATGAAATAGTGAGGGTAAATTATGAAAAGTATTTTTAAAAAGTTAAGCGAAGAAGATAAATTTTCTAGGAACTTTGCATGCTGGTGTAGTAATCATAGTGGATCAAGTAAAATGAAGAAAGACAACCGAAGAGAGGCTAGAAATAAGTTAAAAGAATTGTTAAAAGACGATATTAATGATGAAAATTTAAAATAAAATCATGCTTTTAAAAGAAGTATGGAAAGGATATTTAAAATGTTTTTAGAAAATGTATTAGTGTTTGAAACAGATAAGGCAAAATGGTATACAAATGATATGACAAAATCAATTGATGAATGGCTGTGTAAAGATAGTTTAGCAGAGCAAAAAGGAATTCCTTCAATAATATTTAAAAATTTTAAATCATATTTTTGCGAATTATCGTCAGGTAAAGTTTATGTGATTATAGACAATAAAGAAGGATCAATTATTCATGAAAGCACATCATTTGAGGCTTTGTGTGTTTATATTGATATGTTACGGTTTAACCAAAGGTGTGGATAGATGTAGAATTTTAA
>JGI1221J11331_1000736_pt1 | contig 11032 bp, 8 predicted proteins | sample LakVidmifraction_4_FD_11331 | JGI IMG/M metagenome (IMG submission 11331) | reverse complement strand
GTGGGAAGCATAAGAAATGCGAAAATGCGAAAATGCGAAAATGCGAAAATGGCAGGAAGAAGAGTTATAAATGCGAAAATGCGAAAATGCGAAAATGGTAGGGGCGAGATGCGTCTCGCCCGTACAAGAAATCGGGAATGGTAGGGGCGAAAGATTTTTCGCCCGTACATTAAATGAATAATATAGAAGGATAAGATGATAAAGATTATACCTGCAATAGATTTAAAAGATGGTAGATGTGTTCGCCTAAGACAGGGAAAAGCGGATGATACAAAGATTTACGGTGATGATCCTGTTGAACAAGCAAAGCTTTGGGAAGATCAGGGTGCTGAGCTGATTCATGTTGTGGATCTAGATGGTGCATTTCAGGGAAAGCCTGTGCATTTGGATGTTATTCATAAAATTGCATCTACTATATCAATTCCAATAGAAGTTGGTGGTGGACTCAGAACTGATGAAGATATCAAAGCAGTGCTTAATGCCGGAGCCCAGATGGCTATTCTTGGTACACGGGCATTTAGTGACCCAGATTCGTTAGGAAGTGTTATTGATACTTTTGGTGAACATATTGAAGTTGGTATTGATGCGAGAGATGGATGGGTTCAGGTCAATGGATGGGTTGAAACTACGAAAGTTAAGGCAGTTGAGCTTGCCAAGCTGGTAGATTCTCTTGGTGTGTCAACTATTATATATACAGATACAGCAACTGACGGCATGATGAATGGAACAAATATTCAGGCAATGAAGGAAATTTGTGAAAGTGTTGGTTGCAATGTTATAGCATCTGGAGGCGTTTCTACTGCGGCGGATATTATTGGGTTAAAAAATCTTAACAAAAACAATCTTGTTGGTGCCATTGTCGGTAAAGCACTTTATGAAGGTGTTGTTACCATCGAACAGTTAATACAAGTTCAGAAATAATTTATATGAATGCAGATATTAAATCAACAGTTTTGCCAAATGGGGTGAGGGTTCTTACTGCTGAAATGCCTCATTTTGAGAGTGTTGCAATGGGGCTTTGGGCACGTAGTGGTTCTCGGTATGAAAGTCGGGCACAGGCAGGAATAAACCATTATATTGAACACCTTCTTTTTAAGGGAACCAAGCGTCGAAACTCAAAGAAAATAAGTGAAGATATAGAGGGGCGTGGTGGTTATCTCAATGGTTTCACTCATCAGGAAGCAATCTGCTATTACTCAAAAGTTCCAGCACCAATTTTAAAAAAGGGTTTTGATGTTCTTGCTGATATGTATTTGAACTCTCTTTTTAAGAAGAGTGATGTTGAGGGTGAGCGTAAGGTAATAGTTGAAGAGTTAATGATGGATTTGGATCAGCCTCAAAGCCTTGCACAACAGCTGATGGATGATTGTTTATGGATGGATCATCCTGTTGGAAGACCAATTATTGGAAATCTGAAGAGTTTGGCAAAGATTACTCAGCAGAACATTGTTGATTATCAGAAAAAGGTTTACGCAGGCAAAAATACTATTGTTACATTTGCAGGCAAGATTAAGCATGAAGAGTCTTTAAAGTTAGTTGAAAAATATTTCAGTCAGCTTGAAGCTGGAAGAAAATCACCTTTAAAGAAGGCACCGGCAGAAGATGCAGTAATTCAGCCAGTTGGACTAATGGACAAGGATATTAACCAAGGATATATGTCAATTGGTTTTAAGACTTTTGGAAAATATGATGAGCGACGTTTTGCTTTGAATGTTTTAACATCAATTCTTGGTGGGAATATGAGTTCAAGATTATTTCAGACTGTCCGTGAAAAACATGGGTTGGCTTATTATGTTCATGCAGGAGGACAGCTGTTTAAGGATTGCGGCACAGTGGTTGTCAGTGCAGGAATACAGACAGAGCAAAGATTAAAAGCTTTAGATTTGATTGGTAAGGAATTGTCAAAGATCAAAACTACGCAAGTTAGTAACTCTGAGCTTAGGCGCGCCAAGGATTTCATTGCCGGACAGTTTTTAATAAGTAAAGAGAGTACATCCAGTTTTATGCTTTGGTTGGGTGAAGCTGCCATTGCCGGACGTGAAGAAATTAATCCCAAAGAATCATTAGCCAAAATAGAAGCAGTTACTAAGGATGATGTTCTTAATGTGGCAAAAAGCATTTTTAGACCCAATAATTCAAGTGTGGCAATCGTTGCAAAGGGTATAAATGATGAAGATAGCTCAAGGATTGAAGAAGTTTTTGGAAGAATTTAAGAGGGGCGAGACATGTCTCGCCCGTACTTATGCAGGGGGCGAAAGATTTTTCGCCCGTACATTTGCAGAATGCAAAGAAGAAATTTAATTATAAAGAGAAGAGATATAAATATGTCAGATAAATTTAAGATGAAGTCAGCTGCGGTTTCCCTTTCGGATATGGAAATATTTGTGTTTCCTAACTTGATGTACAGTTTAGTATTAGCTAATATAATGTCACCAAACATCTGGAAATGGCTTGAAGATCCCAAGTTTGAAGACTTTGACAAACTAAATACATATAGAAAAGTTGTCAAATTGAAACAATACATAATGGATAATTATGTTTTTAATCTGGATTTAGATACATGGGGATTAACTACACAGGAAGAGCAGATTGAAAGATTTAAAGATATTATTGATCCTAAGATTCTTAGTGAATCAAACGCACTGTTTGGTTATCACGGAGATGAGTATTATTTTGACATTGATATTCGACGACATTTCAGATTGGATAAATTCGATAGTAATGTTATTCCATATTGGAAGACAGAGACGGTTGAGGCAATGGACTCTTTTATCTATAAAAGTGCATATTCAACAGGAGCAGGAGAGTGTGTGTCGTTGGCAGCGCTTTATGCAGCAGCAGTTTTTGTTGTCGCCAAAGTGCCTCTGAAGGACATATATATGATGGCTACACCACTGCATTCTCAAGGTTTTATCGATATTAACGGAGGAGTGTTGTTTAACAACCGTAGGATTGTCACAAAGAATATGTGGTTTAATGGGTCACCTTTGTCAGCACAAGCACGTAGAGCTTTAGAAAACGAACAGGTAACTATTGTTTCTCATGAGACAGGTTATACACATGTGGTTTACGATGAAGCTTCTATTGATGCAGATGCTTTTAATGGTTTTTCGAAAAAGCTAAAATCATTTTTAAAGACAAATCTTGATACAGAAATATTATGTAATTTCTTGCGTCAGGATGCAAAGATTAGAAATTGTTTTCAGATGCGTTTTCTTGGTTGCGGTGATAGGGAACAATATATTACAATAGAAAGGCTTTTAGAATATGAACATGGCAGCCCTTACCGTTTGTCAGATAATACAAGGCCTAAGCTTATGGCTTCAATCGATTGTGAGGAGTTTCATCAGTCACCAATTCCAAATAGAATCATCTTAAATGATGTTGAAGACTTCTTGAAGAACGAAGAGATAGATTTAACTAAAGAAGAGAGCATTGAAAAGTTAAAGAAATTTGTTTTTAAAGGATGTTGTAATGCGGAAAGGGCTGCTAATGCTTTAGTTAAGTTTTGTATTACAGAACCAAAACTACCTGATTTTAGTTCTAAAAAGAGATTTAAGGAAACAGAGCCTGATCTTGGAATAACAACAGAGATGAGTCGTGAAGATATTATTGATAGATTAGAGTCAATAAGATCAAAGAATGAGATGGCAGAGCTGGCTTTTTATGCATATAGAGATCTCTCAGTAACAGATTATGAGCCATTTTATGATGCAGCTTTTAATCGTAACCCNGTNTCAATTGAAAACTCGAAAGAGATGACTGATGATGAGCTGATCTCTTATGTTAAAGGTATGGATAATATGTCAATATATCCAGAAGAAGGACGCCTTGCACAACCTGATGAAGTATGGAATTTTAAGCGCGGCGACGGAGCCGAAATTGTAATTATGCTTAGCAATATATTTGCTGAACGTTATGGTAAAGGTCAAGTATCTGTTGAAATTACTTCAAATGAGGCAACAGTAACAATTTTAGGCAAGGAATCATTCACATTTTTATCCAAAAAGGATTTAGAAATACCCAAGTATACAATATGAGATTTATAACAATAATTTTAATACTAATTTCTGTTTCTATTTTTGCATCAGAATTTACAAATGAGTATTACTTGAAGGATATTGTAAGTAATTTTAATCTTTCAATAGTTCCCGAACAGTGTGACAGCGAATTTATTACATATTCTAATAAATATGATAAGGTTATATTTAAGAAGTTTAGCAGAAAAGTTTATTTTAATAATACATTATATTGGCTGAATGATGCTTTTTATCCCTCCAAATCAAATGGTTGGTTTGTTTCAGAGCAAGATTATACTAAGATGTTGATGCCACTATTTGTGGAACATTCTTCTACAAATAGTATTGAAGACTTTGTTGTTTTTATTGATCCCGGTCATGGAGGTGTTGATTCTGGTGCTTGTTATAGTTCAGCAACAAATCTTAAAGAGTCAGATATAGTATTTAATATTTCGACCAATCTTGCAACATTACTTAAAGATTCCGGTATACAAGTTTTTATGTCGAGAACGAATGATCAGTTTGTAACTCTTACAGATAGAACTAAAATGGCAAATGAGGTTAAATCGTCTGTATTCATTAGTGTGCATGTAAATGCTGCATTTGGTACAAGTGCATGTGGTTTTGAAACATATACATTACCTTTGGGACACAGTTTTTCAACATCAGGAAACTCCAAGCCCCGATTATATCTGGGCAATAATAATGACATATTTAACTCACTTCTTGGCTACAGCATTCATAACGCTTTATTAAATGATTTTCCAAATCAATATGATAGGGGAGTTAAACATGCTAGATTTGAAGTTTTAAAGAATATAAACTGTCCTGCTATTCTTGTAGAATGTGGGTTTATTTCAAATAAAGCTGAAAGAAAATTATTGGCCGATACTGAATATCAAAGGCTGATTTCCGAATCAATATTTAGAGGTGTGACAAACTATATTAGGTCTGTTGCCGATGTTAATGATTATATTTTAGATAAAGGTATTAACACTATTGTTTATGTTGAACCAGTTTTGACCAATAAAATTAGTGTTTTTACAAATGATCTGCAAGCGGTTGCTGCAGTTGGTGATTATATATCAAATAATATTGAAACTATTTTTTATGTTGAACCAATGTTGACTAATAACATTTGTGTTTTAACAAATGATCTTCAATGTGTTGAGGTTAGTTCAAATGCAACTGTGAATGAAAAATGCGAGAGTTCGGACGGGAAAAGTTCTAAGGTCTATGGTCTAAGGTCTAAGTAAGAAGAAACTATAAACTGTAAAGGGTAAACGATGGTGTTGCTATGCAACCTATTTGATAAGTTAGATGGTTGGTTAGTAATAATGGTGTTCGAAAGTTTTAGTCCTGAGTCATTTGGTCATTGAGTATCTTTTCAAATTGAAGATTGAAAATTGTGGAATTCGTTGCACTCATGTTATTTTCCGAGCCGGGGCGACTCGGCTACAGTTATGACGATGAGGACATCGTCGCTCCCAAACTTGGAAACAGTGTCCTAGCTAATAACTAAAAACTAAGAGCTAATAACTAGTTCTGTGTACTATACACTACATACTATAAACTTTTTCGAAGAAAACAAGGATTTTAGATGAAAAGAATAATTTTTATATTGATATACATAGTTTTGTGTTTGAATTTATCTGCAAAGGGTATTGCGATTGTAGAAGCAGATGTAACACTTCCTGAAGGCGGAGAACGCAATTATTCGCTTGGTATTGCCAAACGACTTGGGCAATGGTTGGATGATGATTCAATAGCTTATGATATGGTTCCTGAGAGCAAACTTTCCTTTGACTCAATGAAAAAGTATAACGTAATCGTATTGCCATATAGTTGTGAGTTTCCAAAAAACATTTATTCTGAAGTGATTAAATATCTTGATAATGGTGGTAAGCTTATTGTTTTTTATTCAAACGATGCTAAGTTAGCAACGAAAATGAAACTTAATCTTCAGGGATACGTTGCAGATCCCACTTCATCGAAATGGCAATCTATGGTTTTTAAAGAGGGGTATCAAGGTTTTCCTAAGGTAGTGCATCAAAATTCTCGAAATCTCAAACCAGTTTTTCCAAAAGGAGAGTCAGAAACAATAGCATATTGGCAAGATATTAATGGAATAAAGAGCAAAACACCAGCTGTTGTTAAAACACCTTATGGCTTTTGGGTATCCCATGTGCTTGTTAATGGTGGTTCATCTAATGGTGTTGAACAGAAGAAGTTGTTTAAGGCAATGCTATTGAATAGTGGTATTGGTAGTATTAATCAGTTCGAGAAGGATGAAATCCAGACAGTTTTAGATACATATCCATTACCAGATAAGCATGAAAGAAAGAGACTTTTTAGTTCAAGAGAGTCACAAATAGCACTATCAGGCCTGCAGGTAAGAAGAAATCTTGTTGAGGGGTATTTAAAGGATGATAGCATTTCTTTGGCAAAGTTACAGATTGTATTGTATCGAGATGACATTAATAAATTATATGGCACTCTCTATTCTTCTTCAAGTTTTACAATGCGGGGCGTTTGGGATCATTATGCAACGGGACTATATCCAGGAGACTGGAATATTACAGCAAAAGCATTGGCAGGATCAAAGATTACAGATGTGTTTATTAATGCAGTATGGCCTACAAAGTGCCATTATAAGAGTTTTGTATATCCTGAATCAGATACCGTTAAGATACATGGTGATCAAATTGAACAGGCTGTTAAAGCATGCAAGCCATACGGAATAAAAGTTCATGTTTGGAAAGTCTGCTGGAATGCTGACGATAATAATATTGAAGTTCTTAAAAAAGCTAGATTGTATAAATATTTGCAAAAAGACTATAATGGCAAGACAGTTAATTGGCTATGTCCATCTGTAAAAGAAAATGTTGATTGGGAGCTGGGTCAGATTCAAGAGATTGTTACTAAATATGATATCGATGGTATTCACCTTGATTATATTCGTTTTAATAATTCAGATGTTTGTTACTGTGACTATTGTCGTAGAGGATTTGAAAAATCTATAGGTAAACCTGTTAAAAACTGGCCTGATGATGTTCGTAAGGGTAGTTTGAAAGAGGAGTATCAGAGGTTTCGTGTAAATTTGATATCATCTTTTGTTTCTCAAGTATCTAAAACCGTCAAGAGTATGGATTCTTCAGTTAAAGTTTCTGCAGCTGTATTTGGTTCATATCCGAGCTGTTATTATTCAGTTGGGCAGGATTGGCCAAATTGGGTTAAGAATGGATACTTAGATTTTGTTGTTCCCATGAACTATTTTAATACAGTTGAAGAGCTGGACAAGTTTATTACAAAGCAAGTTGAATCAATTGGAACGGATAAACTTATTTCCGGTGTTGGTGTTTCAAGTGGTTATACAAAGCTTTCTACTGTTGAAACAATGAAGCAACTTAATTTTTTGGAGTCCAGAGGAATAAAAGGATATGTTCTGTTTGACTTGAACAAATGCCTTGAAGAGGATGTTTTTCCAATGTTGAAGTAGGAAAATAAATGCGAATCCTCCTTCGCAGTTCCTGTCTACGGCGCGACAAGAATGCGAAAATAGCATGAGAGATTAAGCTTTTTGTTAATGAAGATCCAACATTCAACATCCAATGAAAAATGAAGATTACCCCTCCGTCACGCTTCGCGTGCCACCTCCCCTTAACAGGGCAGGAGCACTTTGGGTCAAACGGTCTGATGGTAGATAAATGCGGTGAGGGCAGATATGAAATCTGCCCCTGCGGGAATGGGAAAATGAACGTCCAACATCGAATCAGTCTTCGCTCTACGAGCTACGCCGGACAGGCTATTCAACATCCGATGACGAATGGAGGAAACCTCTCCCACCTCGCATGCGATCCAAAAAAGTGACTCATGACTCATGACGCATGGATGAAATTCGTGATTTGTCATTCGTAATTGATTTATGTTGCAGAGCTTTTCCGCACTTTCAATTTTCCAGTGAAAGTAAATAAATGGAAAAAAAGGTTCTCAAGTCTTGACAAATAGAGATAAAATGGTATCATACTTCGCTTTGATTTGAATAGAATAGAAAGGTTATTAAAATGAAGAGAGTTTACCAGCCATCGAATATAAAGAGACAGCGTAAAATTGGTTTTAGAGCAAGAATGGCAACACCAAGTGGTCGCGCTATAATTAATCGTAGACGTGCTAAAGGTCGTACAAAACTAAGTGTATAGTTTAAGCGATTGTATTTGTATTCTTTAGTTCTAATAAATTGTTTATCAGTTTGTTAGAACTAAAAACATTAAACATACAGAACCGTAATGAAATATAAATTTGGTAAAGAACAGAGAGTTGTGAACCAAAAAGATTTCAATGAAATTTTTACGGGGAAGAACAAGCGTTTTCATGGAAAATATATTACTTTAGTTTATAAGAAATGTATTGAAGATGAAAGTCGTGTACGTGCAGGAGTTGTTTCTCCAAAGCGTGTTTTCAGACGTGCAGTCGACAGAAATAGAGCAAAAAGGCTACTTAGGGAAGCTTTTCGAATATTGCAGCATAATTTAAAAGCCGGGGATTATATACTAATTTCCCGGTCTTATATTTTAAAGGCAAAGTCACAGGATGTTGTTGATGATTTTAAAAAGATTGTCAGTAAGGTTGGACTTTTCAAAGATAGTGATGAAATAAAATAGCACTACTATAGTAGGAGATATTAATTGTATGAAATATATTGTAATATTTTTAATACGTTTCTATCAGGCTTGTATATCTCCTGTGATTGGAAATTGCTGATTTACACCGTCATGTTCTCAATATATGCTATTAGCACTCAAAAAGTATGGTTTTTTTAAGGGAACATATTTGGGAATAAGACGTTTGTTAAGATGTCATCCTTTCCACCCAGGTGGATACGACCCGGTACCTTGATAAAAACTTGCAATAGAATAAATGCTCGAAAAGATTTTGGGATCTCTGCTGGGAGCAAGATCATTAACATACAATTAGATTTAAAAACTAAAGGAATGAAATAAATGAACAAACAGGAATTTTCAATTGTTGTAGTACTTTGTGCTATTTTGCTTGGGTGGTGGTTGTATACTGCCAAAAACAGACCAGAGCCTCAACCTATAGTACCTATCGAATCAGTTAGTTCTACGAATGCAGTACAGACAGCTTCAGAGTCGGGAGCATTTTTGGCAGACAAAGAACCAAGTGAAGTTATTGGAATTATTGACGACGTTCAAGAGGCAATTTTGGAAGAGAAGAGTTGTGTTGTTTCCAATTCTAATATTAGTGTGACTTTCTCCTCTATTGGAGCATCTATTAAAAACGCTCAGTTGTTTGATTATAAAGAGGTGAACACTCCTGATTCTCCGCCAGTTGAGCTTAGTTTCACTAATGCACCTTCTTTAGTGATTGGTGGTATACCGGGGTTGGATGCTAAGCATAATTTTGATCTCCAATATGATGAAGCTAACTCAAAAGTAACAATGTCCAAAGATTTTGGCAGCTTGGGATTTGAAAGAACAGCTGTTTTAACCAAGGATTATGTAGTTAGAATTGAAGATACTTTCAAAAACATTTCCAGTAGTGTTGTTGTTATTCCTACAAACACCATTCGAACCGGTCAGATGGAGATGGTAAAAACCACAGCAATGACGCGTGGTATATCATATTTAGGATTAGATTCTCTAAATAAAGTTGGCGAAAAAGATGAAATTAACTATTGGGGAAAAATTGGAATCATCAAAAAATCACCTCTTATTAAACAATTCAAATTGAGAAAAGATGCAAATGGCATTTACCCTAAAGCTGTTAATGCATTTGTGGAACAACCAACATATTGGATTGCTGCAAAGAATAAATTTTTTGTTCAGATTATTAATCCGCTAGATGAGTTAGCTGTTAATGCTGAATTATATGCAATGCGTAATCCTGAAATTAACAAACCAGTTATTGAAACTGTTTACGCAACTCTTATCTTTCCTGAAAAAGCACTTCAACCCGGAGAAGAATACACAAGGGCTTATGAGTATTATGTGGGACCAAAAGAGTACTCTGTTTTAAAATCCCTTGGCGAACGTCAAGTAGATGTTATGCAGTTTGGAACGATGACGTGGTTTAAGTGGTTGTGTACACTTCTTTTGAAAACACTTAATTTTATTTACTCTATAATTCCAAATTATGGTGTTGCAATTATTCTGTTAACAGTTCTTGTTAAGGTTATTTTCTGGCCTGTAACACACAAGAGTACCGAGAGTATGAAAAAGATGCAGGAACTACAGCCTAAAATCAAGAAATTGCAGGAAAAATTTAAGAACAAGCCAAAAGAGTTACAGGTTGCAACTATGGAACTTTACAAAGACAACAAGGTGAGTCCTTTCTCAAGTTGTCTGCCTATGTTGATTCAGATTCCAGTATTCATTGCTCTATTTACAGTCTTGAGGAGTGCAGTTGCGCTTAGGTTCTCAAGTTTCTTGTGGATTACAAACCTAAGTGAGCCTGAAAATCTATTTGCAGGTGTGTTACCTATTCCTTTGAATATTTTACCACTTGTGATGACTGCTATAAGTTTGTTACAGCAGAAAATGACACCAGCTGGCGGAGATCCTCAGCAGAAGAAAATGATGATGTTTATGCCTGTTATGATGCTGTTCATTTTTTACAAAATGCCATCTGCATTGGTATTGTATTGGACAGTAAGTCAGTTGTTGGCAGTTCTTCAGCTATATATTCAGAGAAAAGGTGGCTTCAAGGCACTTCTTTCACCTAAGCAATCTTAGAACGGTAGGGGAATGGTAGTGGAGGTAGCACAACCTTCTAGGTTGTTAGCGTTTGCATTTACCTGCGTATGATCTTAATCCCGACGGGGCAAGCCCGCCGGAGATAAAAGCAATGNATGTAGGGGACTGTTGGTGAACAATTGCTGATGGTAGNACAACCTTCTAGGTTGTAGGCGTTTTCACTTGCAACGAAGATCGTTGCGTTACCTTAATGAAACGGTGGCTGAAGTTAGCACTCTCTCGCAAGCTCGAGTCACTCAC
>JGI1221J11331_1000734_pt1 | contig 11033 bp, 9 predicted proteins | sample LakVidmifraction_4_FD_11331 | JGI IMG/M metagenome (IMG submission 11331) | reverse complement strand
CCGCCTTTTTTACTAAACTTTTTCATCATTTTCTGCATTTGCTTGTGCTGCTTAAGCAGTCGGTTCACGTCTTGTATCTGGGTTCCCGAGCCAGTGGCGATGCGGCGCTTACGGGAGTTGTTGATAACATCCGGGTAACGACGCTCTTTAGAGGTCATCGAGCAGATGATTGCCTCTAACTGGCCCATGGACTTGTCATTAACTTGTTGTTGCGCTACCTGCGCCATCTGCCCCATGCCCGGCAGCTTGTCCATCAACCCACCGATACCGCCCATATTCTTCATCTGCTGAAGTTGGTCACGGAAGTCCTCAAGATCAAAGCTTTTGCCTTTTTTGATCTTTTTGGTGAGCTTCTCGGCCTTTTTCTGGTCCAGCTTGCGCTCTGCATCCTCTATAAGGGAAAGCACATCGCCCATGCCAAGAATACGGGATGCCACCCGATCTGGGTGGAACGGCTCTAGGGCATCAGATTTTTCACCAACCCCCAGAAACTTGATCGGCTTACCTGTAATGTGCCTTACGGACAGCGCGGCACCGCCACGGGCGTCACCGTCCGTCTTGGTCAGCACCACACCGGTCAAAGGCAACGCGTCGTTAAACGCCTTGGCGGTGTTCGCGGCGTCCTGCCCGGTCATCGCATCGACCACAAAAAGGGTTTCAACCGGATTGACTGCTTTATGCAGGCGCCCGATCTCTCCCATCATTTGCTCATCAATGTGCAGACGACCCGCGGTATCAAGAATCACAACATCGATATGCTTCTTGCGGGCGGCAGAAACCGCGCCTTCGGCAATGGCAACAGGATCCTGATCGGCGGTACTGGGGAAAAACTCAACACCCACTTCACCCGCCAAGGTCTCCAACTGCTTGATAGCAGCCGGCCGATAGATATCAGCACTCACCACTAAGACTGATTTTTTCTGGCGCTCTTTCAGGAATCGCGCCAGCTTTGCAACCGTGGTGGTTTTACCCGCGCCCTGAAGGCCAGCCATCATGATAACTGCGGGAGGCTGAACGGCGAGATTGAGGGTTTCATTCCCCTCACCCATTACCCGCTCAAGCTCCTGCTGTACAACTTTTACAAATACCTGGCCGGGGCTGAGGCTACGCTGAACTTCCTGCCCGACAGCTCGCTGGCGAACGCCTTCAACAAAGTCCTTTACTACCGGCAAGGCAACGTCAGCCTCCAGCAGCGCCATGCGCACTTCCCGAAGCGTGTCCTTTATATTGTCGTCGGTAAGCCGCGCCTGACCGGAAATCTTGCGCAGGCTACCGGAAAGTCGGTCTTGGAGGTTCTCAAACATGTTGCTCTTCCGTACCCCGGATAAATTGAGTGCATAAACCTCAGAGCCGGCTGTGGCTCCTTGATTCCTGTTGCATAATCGCGACATTATAACCAGACTATCGCTCTGAAACGACCAACCCGGTCAAATCGGCAGTTATCCCTGCCGATCTCCAGCCAGCACAGCCGTTAATAAGGAAGTCATGGGAACGCTGATTCTCGCGGTCACCTCTCTTTTTCTGTACAGCGTCGGCACCGCTCTGCAGGCGCTTCACTTTCGTGGGCGCGTGCAAAGTAACATTGCCATCACCACCCTAGTTGGCATGCTGGCGCTCACCGCTCACGGGCTTTTGATTACTCAGACCATACACCACGATGGTGGCGTAGACCTCGGATTCTTCAAAAGCTCAGTGCTAATTTCCTGGCTCATCGTTTTTCTTCTGCTGGGTCTGAATCTTAAAAAGCCAGTTCAAAGCCTGTTCCTCGGCGTTTACCCGCTGGCAGCTTTCACCATCATCGCAGCCTTAATCACACATACGCCATCGCGCGTTGTCTCTGATGAAAGCTATGGCGTACTTTCTCATATCGCATTATCAGTGACAGCCTACAGCCTGTTTTCCCTGGCGGCCATACAAGCCTCTCTGCTTTACTTCCAAAACCGCCAACTGAAGCAAAACTACAACAGCACCCNGGTACGTAACCTGCCGCCGCTGCAAACCATGGAATCCCTGCTTTTTGAAATGGTCTGGGCGGGNGTCGTTATGCTGATTCTNGCCATTGTGACCGGGGCGGTCTTTNTCGAAAACCTGTTCGCCCAGAACTTGGCTCATAAAACGGTATTCTCCCTNCTTTCGCTGCTGGTATTCGTTGCGNTACTTATCGGGCGTTACACAAAAGGCTGGCGCGGTATCACTGCGAGCCGCTGGACACTGGCCGGCTGCGCTCTTCTNATGGTGGCCTTTTATGGCAGCAAGTTCGCCCTTGAGCTCGTATTTCAGAAAGGCGGCTGATTCGCCATACACAACGTCTTGACACCAGACACAATAACAACCTATTTTCGCCACTTATAAGCAACATAAGGACACCCTTAGTTTGGACGGTACATCGCTCACTGCGCTGTCGATTATTCTCGTCGGGCTGATCATGCTATCGGCATTCTTCTCCAGCTCCGAAACCGGAATGATGTCCCTCAACCGGTATCGCCTCAAGCATATGGCGAAAACCGGTCACAAAGGCGCAAAACGAGCGCAGAAGTTGTTGCAGCGCACCGACCAACTGATCGGAATCATTCTGATTGGCAACAACTTCGTCAACATCTTGGCGTCGTCCATTGCCACCGTTATAGCCATTCGCATCTGGGGTGACGCAGGCATTGCCATTGCCACCCTGTTACTGACCATCATCATCCTGATCTTTGCCGAAGTCACACCTAAGACGCTTGCCGCCCTGTTCCCGGAAAAAATTGCTTTCCCCGCGAGCTACATACTCGGGCCGCTGCTGAAAATCCTTTATCCGATCGTTTGGGCGGTAAACCTATTTACAGGTGCCATCCTCAGGATTTTGAGAATTTCCGCAAACGATGCGGCCAGCGATCACCTCAGCCGTGAAGAACTCAGAACCATGGTAAACGAAGCGGGCGCACTGATCCCCGCAAAGCACAAGGATATGCTTGTCAGCATCCTAGATCTCGAGAAGGTAACCGTGAATGACATCATGGTGCCGCGCAATGAAGTCTCGGGTATCGACCTGGATGACGACACCGACACCATTTTGCGACAACTGAGAAACAGCCAGCACACACGATTGCCGGTATTCAAAGGGGATATCAACGATATTCAGGGCATCCTGCATCTGCGCAGTGCAGCCAAGCTACTGCAGCAGGACGAGATCAACAAAGCCATGATTCTACAACTTTGCCAGGAGCCTTACTTCGTTCCCGAGAGCACACCGCTGAACACGCAGCTCATCAACTTTCAGAAAGGAAAGCGCCGGTTCGGCATTGTGGTGGACGAATATGGCGATGTGCTCGGGCTCGCTACCCTGGAAGACATTCTCGAAGAGATTGTTGGTGATTTCACAACGGATTATGCGGCGACAAGCCCAGACATCATCCCCCAAGACGATGGCACCTTCATTGTTGATGGCACAGCCTCCGTGCGCACCATCAACAAAACCCTAGGCTGGAAACTGCCTACGGACGGCCCGAAAACCCTCAACGGCCTGATCACCGAAACCCTTGAAAACATTCCCGATACCAACGTTTGCCTGAAGGTAGACGGCCATCGGGTTGAAGTTCTTCAAATCAAAGACAACGTTGTAAAGGCTGCAATCGTGCATCCCAGAAAACGCAAAAAACGGACACGCGCCATTGCTTGACGTCGCAAGCTTCTGCACTCCGCTATAGACGATTAGGTTATATCAGAGCTACTTCTTGGTCGATCAAAATGTAACCAGCTCCTTGACGCATGTCAATATTCTGCTAACACTAAGGGTTAATTCGAAACAACAATAATCGGTAGGAGTTTGTCCATGAGCTTGACACATACCTTTGGCCTTCTGACCAATCCTGACCAGGCATGGGAAGCTATCCGAAGAGAATCAGAATCCGTTACTCGCCTCTATACAGGACACGTGCTGCTTCTTGCACTAATACCTGCCGTGGCGGGCTTCTACGGAACCTCCCAGATTGGCTGGCAAATCGGTGATAGCCAGGTTACACGCCTGTCTACCAACAGCGCGCTTAGTTTGTCCGTGCTGTTTTATGCTGCCATGCTGGCCGGCATATTTATTCTCGGCAAGTTCATTGATTTCTTTGCTGCAACCTATGATGCGGTGGACCAAACGCCACGCGGCATTGCAATGGCCGCCTATACCGCCACACCTATCTTTTTGATCGGAGTTATCGCGGTTTATCCTAATATCTGGGTAAATATGCTGGCCGGGCTCGTTGCCATTGCCTACGCGGTGTACCTGCTCTACCAGGGGCTTCCCATTCTGATGAGAATTCCAGAAGATCGCGGATTTATGTTTGCCACCGCGATTCTTACGGTTGGGCTAATCATGTTTGTAGCTCTGCTTGCCATCAGTGTAGTGATCTGGAGCATGGGTATAGGCCCGATATATGTTTCCTGAAGATTAACGTGCGATCTTACTACCAGCGAAAAAACAAAGGGTGTTCCGACGGAACACCCTTTGTTTTTCAAAATAGCGCCTAGGTTAGGTTTTAGTCATGTTAACGCAGCCAAAAATGCGGTAAATTTAACCTATAATCAAAAAATAGACAGTCAAGCTCGGTCATGTACCCGGTTGAGCCGTAAACAGGAGTCGGCCATGAACAAGCAGTCCGGCATACATTACCTCCGTGAACACAGGGAAGCAGGTAGTAGCAAACCGGTTCCTGTGGAGGTTACCCGTATTCGCGACACCGTTGTCGCCGGGCTAGGAGATCTGCTGCAGGGCGCGTTCGATGCGGTCGATGATTCGCTGTTCGAATTGGCCAACAATGCTCGCAGCAACAACGAGCAAAATCGCTATTTTGAAGCCATGCGGGAAATCCGCATCAAGCGCAAAGGCGTAGAGCGCCATTTTCAGAATACGGTTGCGCAGTTTTTTGCTAACCCTTCCCATACAGGTCAACTGCACGAAGACTCCCTGGGGAAGCAAGCAAATGCAGACGATCTCGCGCTCGTTGGCAATGATGACCTAGAAGAGCAAGTTGCTCTAAACGCCATGATCACCAAGGCCAAGGCCCATTTCCAAGGGCCACTTTTGCAACTCCAGGCCCGCTTCAGCAAGGTCTATGACGGTGCTTCCGACGAATCACCGGTCAACCCCATGGCGCCAGAACACCTTTGCAGCGCTTTCACTGAAGCCATTCAAGCGCTGGAAATCCAGATCCGTGAGCGATTGATCCTGCTCAAGCAGTTTGACCGCTACGTTGTGTCCAATCTGGGTATGCTGCTTGGATGAAGCAAACAGAATTCTCGTTCAGGCGGGCGTTATCCCCAATTTCCGCTATCACGGGAAAAGCGGCCACCAACACAGTGCTGCGGAAGATCAACCGAAACCCGGGAACTCAGAAGGCTCCGCTACATCCGCTGAAAAGCAGCAGGACAGCGGTGCTGCCAGCAACGCCGTATTTGAGCATATCCATCAGTTACTGGCCCGCCAAAGAGCCAATGCCGGCATACCGTCACGACAGCATGATCCCGACATTCGGGTTATTGGGGGCACTGAGCTAGTAGGCTTGCTGACCTCACTGTCATTCAACACTCAAGCTGGCACGGAAAAAAACCTCAGCGAAGGTGAGCCGCTTACCATTGATCTGCGCGACGCGATTCAACAAATTTTGGCCCAGGCCAACAGCCCCGACGGCAAAAAGCCAGCACTTAAGGAAATAGACGAGGATCTGATAAACCTTGTATCTATGCTTTTTGAATTCATTATTGATGACTACAATTTGTCTGCCCCGGTTCAGGTGCTGATCAGCCGATTACAGATACCCATACTGAAAGTTGTCATCAAAGATAAGAGCTTTTTCAGCAAGACCACGCATCCGGCGCGTAAGCTGCTCAACGCCCTTGCCCGAGCCGGCATCGGCTGGAGCAACAGCGACGAGAAAACCCGGGACAAGCTGTACGAGATGATTCACGGCATTGTGCAGAGAATCCTCAGTGAGTTTGACGGCGACATAACCTTGTTTGAAACGCTGAACGAGGAGTTTGAAGAGTTTCTTGCCCGGGAGAACCGCAAATCTTCTCTGGTGGAGCAGCGTACCCGTGAATCTGAACGTGGCCGCATAAAATCTCAGAAAGCCCAAGAACTGGTCGATCGAATCATACAGGAGCGAGTGGCTCGTTACCGGCTTCCAGAGCCTGTATATACCATTCTGATCAACGGCTGGAGCCGGGTCATGTTTCTAGCCTACCTCCGGGACGATGTTGAGCATCGCTGGCAGGCGAGCGTAAAAATTGTCGATGATCTAATCTGGTGCCTCCACCCGCACCAGGAAGATTCCGAAAGAGATCAGTGGGTTCGCGTTGTTCCCAGCCTGCTCAAATCACTGCGCGCAGGGCTGGAAGAAGTTTCGTACAATGCCTCAAAGCTCGACGGCACCATGGGGCAGCTTAAACACGAACTGGCTGAAGCCTTCCGAGCCAGCTCCAGCATGGAAATGACTGAAAAGCCGCCGGTTCAAGATGAAGACCCAGATGAAGCCAGAAACATGGCAGAGCTTCAGCCTGAAGATTCTGCTATTGCCGAGTTCATGACACAGATTGACAGCATCGAGATAGGTAACTGGGTTGAGTTCCGGCTGATTAATGGTGCAAGCTTTCGGTGCAAGCTTTCCGCAATCATTGAAGAAGCAGACTGCTTCGTCTTTGTGAACCGCATGGGCCTAAAGGTCATCGAAAAGACCCGAGTGGATCTCGCCCATGAAATGCGGCGTGGCAGAATGACACTGCTTGAGCAAGGGGCATTCATTGACCGGGCACTGGATGCCGTGGTCGGCTCTCTGCGCAGCAAAACTGCCTGAGTTGGCTTGGGCGCGCAATTATTCTGCGAGCCCAAGCCAACTCAGCGGTCATCCGGTAATAATGGAGCACCCTGAGATCAATGCTGGAGCATGGCAGCAACAATAGCCTTCCGGCGACGTATCGGATCGCCCTCGCCTTATCAACCGCTTTCCTAATTCATACGCTGTTGCTGTCGGGCGTTCCTTCCATTGTGAAGGATCCCCCCGTTCGACACCGCCAGCAATTAAACCTAGAGCTGGTCGCGACAAAGAGTAACTCTAAGACACCAACCGCCTACACACCAGAGTCGGCTGAAAAAAGCGTCAGTCGCAACCCACCATTTGAGGTAACGCCAGACAACAGCGTTTCCCAGCCGGTAGAGCCCGTACTTTCGACAAGCCACTCGAAACAAAAAACGGTAGACAGCAAAGGCTCACAAGCCCCGGCAACAAAGCAAACGTCGGATCTGGCCAAGCCTGCAACGCCTTCACACCCTTCCAGTTCGCCATCAACATCAGGAGCCCGCTCACAGGTTGCGGAGAAAGACAGCTCGCAGGAGCCCACCCAAATTACCCAGTCACCCACCGAGCAGGATCCCTACCTGATCAAACTGGCCATGCATCTGGCCACTCAGCTAGAAACGCTACGGATACCGGCAATCAAAGAACTTACGGGCTCAAGCACCATGGAACTGGAGCTTCAACTACTAGAGAATGGTGCACTTACTAGGGTGAGAGTGATCACATCGACAGGCATTGAACAGATAGATAGCGCAGCCTACCGGGCCGCGCTATCAGCCAGCCCCTACCCGGAGCCACCGCTAGATCAGGGCGGCGAAAGCCACTTCGAAGTAAAGCTGGTGTTCGCTCCGTCGCGGCTTTAACCGGCAGGGAAAACGGAATTAGGCTTCAGCTTGCTTGGTCGCCTCTTTTAACAACGTGGCTAGCTCACCGTTTTCGGACATTTCCATAATGATGTCACAGCCACCAACTAGCTCACCGCTAACGTAAAGCTGCGGGTAAGTCGGCCAGCTAGAGTAAATTTTTAGGCCTTCGCGAAGTTCTTGGTTATCAAGAATGTTCACAAATGCAAAACGCTCGCCGCATGCCATCAGGGCCTGTGATGTTTTAGATGAAAAGCCACACTGCGGGGCTTGGGGTGATCCCTTCATATAAAGGATAATCGCGTTTTCTGAGAGCTGGGATTTAATGGTTTCGTTAATGTCCATGAACATTCACCTCTGGTTAAAAGGAACAGCCTGTTTGCGCTGATGCATCTATCTTCACTGAATTCCATTGTACACGTCGGGCGAGCTCCTCAACAAACCTCGCAATTTGACTCAAGGCAAGCCCCCAGCCCCTCCAGCGTTGTCTTCGTTGGCGCGAAGGGCTAGACTTGACGCCCCCGTTTTTTCACCAGTATTTATACTCATCCTGGGCTTCACCAAGGTAAGGGCCATCCCATGGCAGCAAGGCATTTTCTGACATTGAATGACATGACCACGACCGAGCTGGAGAGTCTGGTCGATCATGGCACCAAGCTCCGAAACGAATGGCGCCAGGGCAAGGTCAGAGACTCACTGAAAAATCGCGTGCTGGCGATGATTTTTGATAAGTCCTCTACCCGCACCCGGGTTTCTTTCGAAGCCGGCATGACCCAGCTAGGCGGCTCTGCCATGTTTCTTTCTTCAAGGGACACACAGCTTGGTCGCGGAGAGCCCATAGAAGACTCCGCCATTGTAATCTCCAGCATGGTGGATGCTGTAATGATCCGCACCTATGCTCATGAAACAGTCGAAAAGTTTGCAAGGGCTTCGCGGGCACCTGTTATCAATGCCCTGACGGATGATTTCCACCCTTGCCAGTTGCTGGCCGACATGCAGACCTTTCGCGAACATCGCGGCAGTATACGAGGTGCTACGGTGGCCTGGATCGGTGATGGCAACAACATGTGCCACTCCTATATCAATGCTGCTACACAGTTCGATTTCCACCTGAACATAGCAACGCCCCAAGGTTACGAGCCAGACCTGGAGCTGGTAAAGGCCCATAGCGACCGTGTAACCCTCATGCGAGAGCCCGCAGAAGCGGCCCGCAATGCAAATCTGCTGGTAACGGATGTATGGGCTTCTATGGGCCAAGAAGACGAACAAAAAGCCCGCGAAAAAGCGTTCAGCAACTACCAGATCAATCCGACGCTGATGGATATCGCAGCAACAGACGCACTACTCATGCACTGCCTGCCCGCCCACCGTGGCGAGGAAATCTCGGCAGATATGATAGATCACCCAGGCTCCGTAATCTGGGACGAGGCCGAAAACCGGCTTCACGCCCAGAAAGCTTTGCTGGAATTCCTGATCCTGAACCGCCTGGACTAAGATTTATGAGCACGCCGGAAACGACCGCCCACAACTGGTTGCTAGAGGTAAACAACCTAGTCTGTGGCTATGGCGGAGACGCCGTTGTAAAAGATGTCAGCTTCGCGCTCAGACACGGAGATATCGGTTGCCTGCTCGGGCCTAGCGGTTGCGGAAAGAGCACCATCTTGAGGGCGCTGGCGGGATTTCTCCCGCTGACCGGAGGTGAAATATGCCTGGAGTCTCGGCAAATCAGCCTCGCTGGCCGCACACTGGCGCCAGAGAAACGCCGCATCGGTATGGTTTTTCAGGACTATGCCCTGTTTCCACACCTAAGTATTGCCGATAACGTGGGCTTCGGATTGCGTGGGCTGAACAAAACCGAGAAACGCAACAAAGTCATGGAGCTGCTTCACGTTGTTCACCTGCAGGATCTGGCGGACAATTATCCGCACGAACTTTCGGGTGGTCAGCAACAACGGGTTGCACTGGCACGGGCACTTGCCCCCGAGCCAACGCTGATTTTGCTCGACGAGCCGTTCTCCAACCTGGACGCCGATCTGCGCCGCAGGCTCAGCCTCGACGTTCGTGAGATTCTGAAAACCCTTGGCATCAGCGCTATTTTGGTGACTCACGACCAGCAGGAAGCCTTCGCCATGTGCGACCAAGTGGCCGTACTGCAGAGCGGTAAAATCCAGCAATGGGATGTGCCATACAATCTGTACCACGAGCCTGTGAACCGTTTTGTGGCAAGCTTTGTAGGGCAAGGTGGGTTTGTTCCGGGCACGGCCGTGGGGCCAGACATTATAGAATCTGAACTGGGCATCATTCACGGAAACCGGGCCTACAAATGGCCCGCTGGCACGCTAGTAGACGTGCTTATCCGCCCTGATGATATTGTTTACGATGCGGATTCAGACTTGCGCCCAAAAGTGGTGGAGAAGACCTTTGCAGGCACCTCAACGCTCTATCGTTTTCGCGTTTCTGAAAGCACGGAGTTTGAGACGCTGTTTCGCAGCCACCTGGACTTCCACCTGGGCGAGACAGTGCCGGTAAGGGTCGAAGCCGACCACCTTATTGCGTTTGAGCGCAACAGCTGAAAAACCTTATCGCAGGTTCGTCAGTTGTTGCAGACTCGCTCGATGGCGGTAAGCCACCGTGGTGACATGGCCAATCAGCGGCGCTATCGAGAACGTCAGGCACTCTCGAAGAAGAAGAACATGGGTACAGCTTAAAAAGAAATGCAGAGGGGGAATTGCAGAAGTGTTCAGTAGTGCTTGTGTAGTCGATTTGTTACATCAGGTGACGACCCGAGATCTATTTCACACTCATTCATAAATCCGGCTCCAGTGGCTTCTTGCGCGGCCAAACCAAACTGAAGCGCGCGCCACCAAGGCTATCACTTCGGCTCACAAAGGCCTGCCCGTTATGCCAATAAAGAATACGTCGCACGATAGAGAGGCCGAGCCCATACCCGCCGGAGGTGCGGGTGCGGCTGTCATCGAGCCGGGAAAACGCAGTGAACACCTTCTCCCACTCGTCTTCCGGAACGCCCGGGCCATCGTCCTCCACATCAACACGGCAGTGATCTTCATCAATATGGCAACGGACAAGCACCTTGCCAGCCGCATAACGCCCAGCATTCCCCACAAGATTCTGGATAGCCCGGTGAATATAGCGCGGCTCCACATCAGCTAACTCCATGTGCTCAGTGGCCTCGTCTATTTCACCCAGAATACTCAAAGCCGGACGAACAAGTTGCTGCTCTCCAACAACCTGTCTCACTATGTTAGTGACGGATGCTTCTTCAAGGGAGAAAACAGGGCCGCCCTGCTCCAGTCGCGCATAGGTCAGGATCTCATCAATCAGTTCGTCCAAT
>JGI1221J11331_1000733_pt1 | contig 11036 bp, 20 predicted proteins | sample LakVidmifraction_4_FD_11331 | JGI IMG/M metagenome (IMG submission 11331) | reverse complement strand
CTGGAGCAAGGTCACAGACGGACTGAAAGCCGACTGCCGAGAGTGGAGAGTCGATTATGATTCTTTGCAAAGACATATTTTTACCCCTTTTTAAGCAAGAAAGGCCCCGCAGTTTCCTACGGAGCCTAGTCGGTTGTGATTCTAATTAGGCGAGGCTGTTGACGATGCCGGAGATGTAGACCGTGTGAGCAGGCGACTCACAGAAGATCGCTTGGTTGGTGTAGGCGCGGAGTCCCACTCCAGCCTTGCCGGGGATCGTGAAAAAGATTTCGTCAGCCGGGCGGGTGGGGTCGTTGAGGCTAAGCTCACGAGCACCGATGCGGATAACTTCGTCCTGAGGGAAGATCATGCAATCACCCTCTTTAACGATGTTGTAGCTGTGGATCGAGAGCTTGCCGTTTTGGCCGATGTACTCCAAGACTTCAAAACCATTCTCGCCCTTTTTCTTGTTGTACGAACCGTCGAAGCGACGGAGTGCAGCAAGGTTAGAGGCAAGGTCGGACCAGGTCGAGGGGTTTACAAACACACAGGCGTCAACATCCAGACCGCGTTGAACGGCGGTAGAGACGGCGGACAGGATCTTAGCCATCGTGAGCTGACCGGTGACGGCCACGCTGTTACCGCGCCAGAGATCGTAGGCGGCGGCGTCGATGCCGAAGAGAGTGGCAGTGTTGGTCATGATTTTCTTCAGACCGGCCATTTCGGCGAAGGCGAAGGTGCCGGCGCTGCCAGAGACTGCGCCGTAGAAGTAGATGCTCACACCGTAGGCTTCGATAGCCGTTTCAAGAGTGGCGATCGTGCCAGCGGTTCCGGCAGTGCCAGCCTCGACAGTCACTTTGCGCAGGATGGGGTCAACTGCCGACACCTTGAACGAGCGAAGCGAGTCCACGGCGGTGCTGTTGGAGGTTCTTGCGAAAACAATGTTAGCGTTCTCCAGGCCAGACCAGATACCGGTTGCCCAGGAGGCAGTGGTCACGGTGAAGGTCAGCGAGGTCGTGGGCGAGCCAACATCTTGCGTAGCGGCCATACCGATGTTGTCTTGACCGTAGAGGTAGGCAATTTCGAGGCGCTTGCGGCTCGATTTGAGCATGTTCTCAAATTTGGTGCTCATCACGCTCTTGAAAGAGGTGGCAGAGTGCGAGGCGCGAGCGGCTTGGTTGTAGCCAACCGTCGAGTCCAAAACAATGTCAGCGCCAGGCACGACAGCGGATTGCATCGCCATACCGACAGAGTCATTCAGGTCATAAGCCGTTTGGCTGTCGAGGCTGTAGGTAAAGCCTTGCTCAGCGGCCAGAACGACCGGCTGCTCATAGTGCTTGCCGTTTTGCAGGTCCGAAGGAACGAAGGGGATCATGTCCGCAAGCTTGGAGGCATCGGGAATTTCGTCGATGATGCCCTTAGCGTATGCAACTTTGTACAGAGAGTTGAGGTCGCCAGTGTTGATTGCCATTTGAAATATCCTTTCCCCTTAAAAGGGGCGAAAAAGTTGAATGAGTAACTCTGTTTCAACCCATCTTTAGGATAGCAGGCGCGTCCGATGACAGATTTTAGTATGGCCTCGTGTGGCCGCACGGCGCACGAGGCTATGCTTTTAAAGTAACGGAAAATCTAGAACGCGCAAGTAGTCGTCAAATTAGCCCGCGTTTTTTCAATTGCCATTCGCGAGAGGTCGGACGTTTGTCAGACGGTTTCTCTCTGCGCGTTTGCTCGACTGGAGTGGTGAGAGCGCTTGCGGGATTCTTGAGCTGCGACGTGTCGTATTCTCGGATCTTGTTAGCGACTTCAGGACCGAAGAGTTTTAGCAATGCCGGACCGTCGAGCTGCCGAACGATGCGCGTTTGCTCATCCTGAATGTCCTGGCGCACGAGCTCTGCCGCTTCTTTGGCGGACAGAGGCGGGTCGATATTATTCTTTGCCGACATTTGCATGTACCTAGCCATGCGGGCGACGGTTTCTTTCGTCTGAGGCACTTCGGTCGTCTTAAGTGCTTCGACAAACTCGACTTCGAACTGCTTGCGATACTTGTCGCCCAGTTCTTCCATGCGCTTTTTCTTAGACGACTCTTCGGCTTCCTTTTCCTTGCGCTCGTATTCCGAGAGCTTGGCCCGGTGCTCGCGAAGCTCCTTATCTTTGGGATCCATGAGCTCGTCCTCTAGGACTCGTGAAAGCTGAGCCTCTGACAGCTTGCGGGGGTCGTGGCCTAGTTTGCGGGCAACCTCCCAGAGCTTTTCAGGGTCTTTCATCATTTCGACGAACTGTTCAGCCTGCTTGCGAAGCTGCTTGCCCTCGTTAAGCTCGCGAGACGCCACCTGTTGATGCCGCTTGCGGTCACGGTAGGTCTTCAGCACCTCGTCCTCGTCCACCTCCTCCTCTCGGCCATCATCGTGTTTGATCTTAAGCTTGCGCACCGCTTCAGCGGCGGCTGCTTTAATGTCTCCGGCCTGCACATCTCCAGTAGGTGCGGCTGGGGCTGCGACAGGCGCGACGGCGGGCGTTGATCCGGGGGTTACTGCTTCCATGTTTTCTCTCCTTTGGCCGCTGCTGTGGGCCATTAAAGCCGACCTTGATGGTTAGGCTTGTTGTCCTTCGATAACGGCTGCGCTGGCGGGATCGGTCCCGGCGGGCGGCGATGGCATATTGGGCTGCTGCACTTCGGCGGCGGCCTGAGCTCCGGCAGGGGCCGGGTTCATCATTTGTCCCGGCATCGGCGCAGCGCCCGAGGGGTTGGGCGGGGCCGGGCGAGCGTTCGGGAACAGGATTGCCTGCATCCGAAGCACGTTAGGGTCATCGAGCATGTTCATGTGCTGCTGAATGTGGTCAAGAGCTGCTTGGATAACCTTGGGGTCTGAGCCAGTGCGCACCTCGGGATTGTTGAGGACTACGGCGTGCTCCAGAAGATGCTGCACATGATTGTCCGTGAAAAGGACCGGCATCATCTTGCCCTCAGAAAGCGCCTCGTTTTCGCCCTTAATCAGCAAAAGCTGGCTTTGTTTGGACTCGATAACAGGCTCAAGGCGACCGGTTGTGATGACCTGAATATACTGGTCCGGGTTGTCGATCATATTGCGCTCTGCCAGGGCGTCGGCCAGGTTGGTCTTGCCAGCCGTGGTGCGGGTTAGCGGGTTGCCCATGTCTACGAGTACGCGGCTGATCTGATCGAGGTCCGAGCCCTGGAACTGTTTCATAAGGGGTCGGTTGGACTTGCCGACAATGGCTGCGATGCGGGGCACAGAGGCAAACTCCTGAAGAATCTGAATGGTGGCCGTTCCCACGTTTTCAACCAGGCGGACATAGGACTGCTGCAAGCCCTGATTGAACTGAATGGCCATGGATTGAACGAGAGCCAAGGCTGCACCGCTCTTCAGCGACGCCTCGGGGTTTCCTCGGGCCACGGAATTGACGGCGGACAGTGTTTCGCCAACCTTGTCGAGCATTCCTAGGAAGTTGAAGATTTCCGCAGGCGTCTGGGTCAGGTTAAACGCTTCAGGCTTCCCGACCGATGGGTCGTACTCGGTTACGGTCAAACCGCCAGCAAGCTGCGACGTGGAGATGTCGAAGCCCTTGGGCACGAGCACGTTTTGAACGCCAAAGGTCGATTGGTTGGTGATGATTGTGGAATAGAGAATGTCCGTCGCCTCTTGAATCGGCAGCAGATCGAAGGCCACCGTGTAGCCGAAGATCGTTCCCAGCTCCTCGTCGGGAGCGAGACGGTAGACGTGAGTTTTCTTGTAGGGAAGCGGGCCGTCGAGAAGCACCGTCCCATTGTCGAGCACTTGGACCATGCGCCCCTGAGGTAGCGCCTCATTGGCAGCATGAAGCAGCGTGTAGACAAAGATGTTGTCGGAGTCCTCAATGCCAATGGCCTGAAGATTCGTCGTCGCGGCGTATTCCAGCGAGTCCATGGAATCGTCCAGGATTTTGTCGGCTATTTCTGCGTACTTGGCGGCCAGCGCGTGCTTGTTTTCGGCGTCTCGAAGGACGGTCCAAATCTCTTCCGAGGGGGCCTCAAGCGTGAAGTCGCGGATGCAGTTTAGCGGCGTGTAATTGGAGTACTTGATATCGCCTTGATAAACAGGCGATCCGGTGCCGGTCTTGCCGTAGACCTCGCCCCCGGTAACGTTCCATTCAACGCGAATATAGCCCTCGGAGAAGATGAGGCCGCCCTTTACGGCGTTCTTCAAATACCGCTCCATTTCCTTCTCGCGCATATAGTAGTCAAGCAGGCCGGTAGCCAAGACGACTTGCGCCTGGCTCTTCTCGTCCGAATTGGTGGCGCGAGGCTCAAAGACTGGGCGCTGCTGGGTGGTCATTGTCTCTAGGTGAGACAGGAGATTTCGGTAGTTGTTGACCGAAAGGGCCGTCAGTTCTCCCTGCTCCCCGGTCGGGTTAAGGCGACCGCCGGTGATGCGAGGGCGGTAATAGTACATCCAACTGCGACGATAGAGGTCCAGGCGACCGGTCAGCGACAGGAATTTGTAATAGTCCTCAACCTTGTCGAGAATCCGGTCACTGATTTCTTTGGATGGGGCAGCGGCCCAGTAGCTATTATCGTTTGGTTTTTGCGACATTTTTGACGATGCTCCTTATGCTCTCTGATGTTTCAGGAGCTTTGATTTTTCGGTTGGGTCCGTACAAGTTACCAATTGCGGCTGCATTTGGGGTCTGATGACTCTTGATATTATGCAGCCAAGCCTTGTGCGCTACAAATCCGTGATCGGCGGGCACCGGGTTTGAGTGATGCGGAGTGTGAATAAGAAGGTACATTAGGGCCGCGAAGTGATCGAAATGGCCGTAAACCTTGGATCTGGCAAACTCCTTGCGGTTCTTGTCCCAAATTCCATTTTTCATGCAGCCGATGAGCATCTTGCAGCGAGGGTGGATAATGATTCGGCCTTGCTTGACCCATTCCCGTACGCGGTTGACCATTTGCTCCAGGCTTGAATCCTTTTTGACGGCCATGAAGTGCAAACTGTGAATAGAAGCAAGATCGACGAGAAGATGTGGGTTGTTGTTGTCTGAGACGCGGCGGAACGTGGGCACACTCTGCGTCTCTTTGTCCAAGTCGGCCTTGATCGTGTAGGGGCTACGATCGTCAGACCAAAGCTCCCACTCCTTTTGCCGCACCGAGTCCCGCAGTGTCTTGGTTGTCCACTTTGGGCCTTCCATGGTCAGCTCGTCCTCGACAATCAGGGCGGCCTTGCGGAAGTCATAATAGCCAAAGATGAGCGCCGTGTGATCCTTGCGGCCTAGATCCTGCCCCGCGAGCTTGTGATAATAGCCATAGCAGTCGTCTTTGGGGATCTCCTGAATAAACTCGTCTTTCCACTCGCGACAGAGCGCCAGGTCGTCGTCGAGAATGAAGTGACAGAGATATTCCCGCTTCCACGTTGCTGACTCGAAGCCGCCAGACTCAAAGGCTAGGCGCTGCACGGTCTGCTCATCGACCATCGGGTTGTCGTAGATCGTAAAGCAGGCATAAGAGCCCTCTAGTTTGGCTCGTTCGGCGAAGTCACAAAACGAGTGCGCCGGGGTGTTTGGCGGCGTGCTGATCATGATGATCTCACAATCTGGGCGGTGAGTTGTGGCGGGGACAATGACCGACTTGTAGAGGTATTCCAGACAGTCGATAAACCCGGCCTCCTCAAGGATCATGAGGTCGGGCACCTGGCCACGGAGACCGTTGGGGTTCTTGTCGAGCCCGATGAGCTTAATCTCTGCGCCGTTTCTAAAGACCCACTTGGATCCGGTGCGTCTAAAAACTGGGCGCAGATGGTCCGGGCAGTCCTTCAGCACCTCGTCGAAGGCGGGAATAATGAGCTCTGACAGATCGGACAGAAAGGCTGTGCCGATCCTAACCTTGGCGTTTGGAGTGCGCAGGCAGAGGGATACGGCCCTAGTTACGCCGTAATAGGTCTTGCCGAACTGACGAGAGCAGCAGATGACTCGAAGCTGGCCGGGCAGGTTGTTGAGCGCGTCCTCGATGCGACGTTGTCCGCCGTGGAGCTTCCAGCGCAGATCGCCCCGACACCACTTCTCACGAATGGCTTGCTCCCTAGTCATCGCCCACCAAGATCGCGTCCAGGTCGGCGTCGGCAACTTCCTTCAGCGGTCTGTCCCCATCTCCCCCGCTGAGATTAATATCGACCGACGTCAGCTTTGGATAAACGTAGGGCATCAGATCGACGAGATATTTAACCTGAAGCTCAATCGGGAGCTTTCCAATACGGCTCAGGATCGCCTTGATTAGATCGACGTCGAGCTTCTCAAGCGCCTCCCGAGCCAGTATTGATTTAAGGTTCTTTGACCCCGGCGGTCTGCCCATGGGCTTGCCGGTTGCCTTCCCCACTTAAATATTTACTCCTTGGAGCGCGGACGAAAGGCCTGGCCAAGCGTTGTCGTATTGACGACCTTGGAGATTTCACTCACTGTTTTCACCAACTTAGGCAGTTCTTCGACCGCCTTTAATGCTCGATCAACTTCAAAGGCGCGGGCGCTGAGCTGGGAGACTTGTTGAGCCATTACATCGACTGTGAAGGCAAGGGACGCGGACTCCTTGGCTCGGCGAGACGCCATCTCGTAGATGATGCCCACCAACAGGAGAATGGTGACGGCTTGCCATGATTGGTAGAAAAGAGCGCTGACGAGCGCGGCAAAGAATGAATATTGCGGGAGTTGTCTCATGTGAACTCGTTTTCAAAGAAGATCCTGGCCTCGTCCGTGACGATTGAGCGCAGGTTAACTTCGGACAGGCTTTCTTCTGTAACGACCCCGCCCACGATGGTGAGCAGGTATCCGACATAATGCTGGCCTGCGCGACGAACGCCGACAGCCTTCATGGGGCCCTCTGGCGTGGTGTCGTCCTGCTTGGCGCGAAGGTCGAGGGTTACGCCGGATGTTTCATGTGAAACAATCTCTGGGCGGATTTTTCTAGGCCTGCCCATCTGTAGCCCCCTCTAGGTGCTGCTTGAGCTCGGGAATTAGCTTGGCGTCAGGATGGGAGGCGGCGGCGGCAATGGCGGCCTGGTGAGCGGCCTTAAGAAACTCCGCGGCCTCATGAACCATCTGAAACTTGCGATAGGGGTAGGTCCCATCTAGCAAGACGTTATGCACTGCGGCGAACGTGTGCATGGTCTGCACCTGACCCATAAGGTCGGCGGGGATCTCTGCGGCGTCGGGCGCGGCTGGGAATGGGACAAGCTTTGGGGGCTGGGTCATTTGATTGCTCCTTTTGAGGGCGTCCGTACTTGGATGGCCCGATGTTAGAGGTTCTAACGCAAGAATAAGCCAAGCGCCTTTGTTTTTCAAACTGACGCGGTAAACTATATTTTATGACTAAAGCGGATCTACGGCTGATCACTGAAAAAACAGCCCTACCTTTGTCCTTAGTCGCCGTTTTGCTGATGGGCCTGATAAGCGTCGTGGTTCGGGTGGGCAACATCGATGCGACTGCTGACGCGACTGCGGCGGAGGTTCAACACATTAAAGATGACCGGGTGAAGACCTATCTCCAGCACGACACTAGATTTCAGTCCATGGAGCGATCTCAGGCTGAAATGGGTCGCGATATTAAAGAAATCCTATCCAGACTTCCCAGAAAATAACATCTTTCGGTTATCCTAAAATCTCAAAGGGAGGTTTTATGGATAAAGCATTTGATCTGGGAGCATTGGTTGGCAAGCTGAAAGGCCGGGGTCTTGACCTGGCCGAAGAGAGCGCAAAAATCCTCGTCGAGGAAGTCCTCGACTGGGCACAAGAGAGCGTTGTTCTCTCTCCTAACAAGTTTGACGACTTGGTTGGGGCGTTTATTCCTCAATTGAAGGCTGCGGCTTTGGCCTTGGCTGACAAGATCGACGGCAAGGACGACTAATGAGCTGGCTGGGCGGGATCATTGCGTCAGTTTTAACGCATCTTGGTGCTCGATTTGCCGCCTGGCTTGTTACATTTTTGTCTCGCGCCTTTAAGCGTCGAGCTGACGATAAGAAAATTGACGACAGGGCTGAAGAATCCGTTAAGCCTGTTGAGGACGTTATCAAAGAGCCCCTACCGGCTCAAGACGACAAAGAGGCGCTTGAGAAACGCAAGGAGGCCCTTCGTGAAGCTGCTAAAAGTATTCTTGGCTAGCACCTTAGTTGTTGGCTGCGGCGGCATTAAGGCTCCCGACGCCCGATGGGGTCTTGTTAACCCCGCCGGCAAAGAGGTCGTTTCCTACAATCTAAAGAATGATTATGCTTATTCTGAGGACGGCATGAAGCTCAAGGCCAAGGCCAAGGCGGTTTATCTGCCAGTCGAGTCGCTTTGGGATATGGAGGGCTGGGTCTGTATGCCCCCGCAGGACTTCGCAAGAGCTCGTGCTACGGTTGAGAAGTTAATCTCGCGCCATCAAGAAGGCTGCAAGTAGCCTAGCGCCAGACGCCGCCCGCATAGCACCACTTAACGATCGTACTTTGTAGGATTGTACCGACCTTCTCTCGGTTAGCGTTTCGAGTCGCTTCACATTCGACGTGAACGACCCACCAATTAATTGCGACAGAGCGACTGGAAACCTTGCAGACCTGCCCGGCGACCTCGCACAGTATGGGCTCGTCTTGCCCCATAACGTGGTCGAGGAACTGAAGCCGGATCCACTTTCCGGCTGCGTCTCTTGGCACATTCATGTCATTCTCACAAAGTGGGCATTAACGCCCTTATCGACGATCACCGAGCCGAGGGTGGCCTTGTTGCGGTATTTGTTGCCGTACGCGAAGGCTAGGGACTGCGGATCAATCAAACATCCCGCGTTTGCCCAAAATATTTGATTCTCGTGATTGGCTGAGTATTGAACGCCGCCCCACGAGTGGATGTGCCCGATGACGGTTGATTTACGGTTTTCGAAGGCGGCCTTGTAGGCTCCGTTACGGCCAGAGCAGGGATCTCCATGCTCGTAAACCACGTTGTCGATCTCTATGCGATTGTGCCAGCTCCAGCCCTCTGGGGCCCTCATGATTTCTCGGTACTGCTTAAGGTACACGCTTGGAAGGCCGGCGGCGGCGGCGATGCGCCACGGTCGATGCGTATGGTTTGAGATGCAGGCCTGCGCCTCGGGGAAAAGCTCATAAAGCTTCTGCATAAATTCCATGGCCGCCTCGTACTCGTGCCCTGCCGAGTAGAGTTCGGGAACCTTCGGATGCACTGACAGACCGTGGGCGTCAACCTCATCCCCGAGGCAAACAATGCGCGTGGGTTTAAATTCCTTTTTGAGGTACGCCAGAAAGGCGAGTGCATCCAGATTGTGAAACGGCGCGTGTAGATCGCTTATCGCTAGAACGACTTCTTTGCCCGCCACTAACCCTCCCCAGAGTTAAGAACCGTCAGGTTAGTGTAACCTAGGGTTGGGGGTTAACAATGTTGGTTAGGGCGGTCAGGTTAGAGTTTCTTGTGATCGATGACGTGCATATAACGGCGCGGGAAATTGCCGAGATGATCACCGAGGCGATCCAGGTTCATGTCGAGTGCCGCAGGGTTGAGTTTAAAATCATCGAGGATCACGAGATTGCGTCTGACCTCGCTCCTGAGCTGGGAATGGCCGAGGCCTAACGTGCTGTTTAACCTAGAATTTGAGGGTCATCCGGTTTCAGTAAATAAGGCGTACTCGACGGCTCGATTTGGCGGACACCGCTTCCGCTCACAAGACTACGCTGCGTTTAAAAAGCGTGTGGAGCGCCTGGTCGGGCCCAAGAGAATCGAAGTCACGCATGGGCCGCTCTCCGTAGAAATCGACCTACACGCGCCTGATTGGTTCACTAAAGGCGGTTTCGTGCGCAAAAAAGACCTGGCAAACTTTGAGAAGACGCTCGTCGATTGTGTCTTCACGGCCTTGGGCCTTGCACGATGCGCTGATTTTTGAGCTGCGGATGCGCAAGGTCGTCGGACCCACGCAGAAGACTGCGCTCAGAATCTTCGACCTCGGCGCGTTTTAAAGCGCCTTATGCTCGACCGTTGGCTTCGTGACACAAGATCCTTTGATCTATGTCCACATGCCAGCCCAGGGATCGAAGATGGTCGGCGACGTGCGGGAAGGCCTCCAAAAACGTCCAGCGCCCATTGTGCCAGCTAACCGTTCCCCGGTGATGATCGCCGCAGAGAGGCAGGATGTTGTGAGCGTCGTCGCCATAACACCGGCGGGTCTTCACATGATGCGCCTCAGACGGTCCCTCGCGCCCGCAGGCGACGCAAGGGAGCTGCCGAATAGAGGCGAGAAACTTCGGGTCGCTATTTACGGCCACGAGCCGCCAACATGAAGGCCATGGCCTGCTGCACGAAGTCGCTCATGCTCTCATGCACGTTGCCCGAAGTGATATGCTCTTGAGCCATGCGGAAAAGATGCTGCGGAATCAGCACATTGAGGCGCTTGGGCGGCTCGACGTATTTAAAGGGCCGACCGATCTTAGGCTTTGTCATCTGCGCTCTCATTATTTGGCCTGTTTAAGCACGCTTCTAAAGCGCGTTCAAGGCTGCGCAAATAGGCCTCACGCTCGGGCGTAGGCACGCGATCGATGAAGCTCGCAGCTAGCACGGCGTCTGTTGGTGTTTTGATGGCGGCCAGGATCGCCTTGCGCTCGCGGTTGCCCCTGTCCCACGCTGGGCCGACGTCGATGTATTCAAAGGCCCAATCGTGTGTGCAAAGCATCTCAGACAGCTTCATTTGACCTCCGCCTGTGCGGCAAGCTTGCGCCAGCGCCAGCGTGCGTTGGCAATTCGTCCACGATCAAGCGTCTTCCCTTGTGCGGTCCTATAGCCCTGAGCGTTTAGGGTTTCGGCAATGCGCCAGTCCTCCATGCCTTGAGCGCGTAGGTCTTGGCATTTTAAAAACCACGGGGGCAGTTTCCCGCCCTGAGACCCCGCGAAGTGCTTCAGGGCTGCCGCCTCAATTCTGGGCCAGACGCGTTCAATCCTGAGATTCATGTGTGCAGCCAATAGTTTCGCCTCTGCGTCGGTCATTTGACCTCCATGGCTCGAATGTCCGCGATTAACTCCTTGGCGATGCGGATGAACTCGGC
>JGI1221J11331_1000730_pt1 | contig 11049 bp, 12 predicted proteins | sample LakVidmifraction_4_FD_11331 | JGI IMG/M metagenome (IMG submission 11331) | reverse complement strand
ATCGGCTCGCAAGACAAGAAGCAGACTTTACTGGAAAAACTTGAGAAGGGTTTTCTAAAATCAAAAATTCCGGAGCAAAATCAGATGTCAGATACAGATAAGGTAGATAAAATCGTAGCAGCAGGTGTAGAACTTGGTTTAGATGACGAGGACATGATTGTCCAGATCATTCAGTCGGGAATTAAGTATAAAGCAGCGTCCAAGATGTTCTTGGCTGCGATGACATCTGGCGGGTTCCGAATCTCCACAAAAGATCGAAAAGAGCAGGCCAACACGATTCTCGTAGAAGCCGAGTTCAATCCAGAAAACAACGACGACGTCAACGAGGCTGTCCGTCTTCTGATGGAAGAAGTCGCAGACACCACGGAAGCTCAGGCCATTAAACTCTGCAAGACTTATTGCAAGGCTTACGAGATTGAATTTCCAAAGCCAGAGAAAAAAGCTCGTGAATCTTTCAAGACTCGCTTTCAAGAATTTGTTTTGGAGCATCCTCTTTGCACATATGCTCAGGTCAAAGCTTGGGTTCTTGAAAACAAGAAAGACGTCAAAGCTGCAAAGCGTCTCTGGTCTGGCGTAGAGTTTGCACAGAAAGTTGCATCCGCAACTATCGCTCTTGAAGAAGCCGAAGCCGCATAAAATAGGCTAGACAAAAAGCCGTTTTAAGCACTTAAAAAAAGCCAACGCCTTACGGGTGTTGGCTTTTTTTGGCTCTGGCGAACGTGGTGGCTATCAGGCGGCGCCAAACTTGAGCACACTTATGGCGCACGAAAGACTTATATGCGTATTGGCGCAAGTCCTTGATCTAAAAGCGAGCGAGGGCGTGTCTAAGGCGCTTAAAACCACTGTATGTATATACAGCATTAACTCCAATTGCCTCTATTTTTTGTACCGCAAAAAAGCGCTTGGAGATTAGTTGGTATATATATCCCCAAACTTATTGAGTAGAATAGACGGCTCAGTAAAAACTTTGGAGCAAAAAAAATGAAAAATAAAATATCGATTCTTTTATCGTCTAGCAAAAAATTCAGAAACACTGGCATGTTCTCCGTGGACTTGGCCGCTTACGACTTTTTCTCTCGTAATTTCCCCGAAGCCGAAATTAAATTTTATGTTTTTGAGCTAGGCGAAAGGAAATACTATTCGCAGTATGAGAGCCTACTCCCATACATTACATATAACGAGATTTCAAAAGACAATATCTCCGACATTGCGAAAAGCGACCTAATAGTTTTCTGGTCAGACTTCTTTCACAACAGAAGCTTCCTAGAAGAGTACATGGAAGACTATCATTTTTCCAAGTGCAAAAGCTCTGCAGAAAGAGAAGATAAGCAGACTTTATTCCACAGGGCTTTCTTTTTAGAGGGCGAGGCTCCGTCAGTAATTAGGAAGTCTGTAATCTTCGGAAACTCTTTAATGCCAAGTGCTAGAAAAGACTTCGAGGTAAAAGACCGATACACCAAAAACTTTCTAACGCTTTATGAAAACGCCTTTGCGGTAATGCCAAGAGACGAAGTGTCTAATGTAAACGCGAGAGCATTTTCTGGAGCTCACTCTATACGCGGCATCGATCCGGCTTTTCTTTATCAAGGAGCTCCTAGATACAAAAAGAAAAGAATTCTGGGATTATTCCTTGGAAGAAGAACAGAGATATCAGTTTCAAATGTTTTTAGCATAATGAGATTCGCAAAAAAAGAAGAGCTAAAAATCGAGTGGCTACCGTGGATGATCAACACGGAGTCCATGATAGTTCGCGCAGTTTTTAATCCTAGGCAGATGAAGAATCTTTTTCTGCACTGTCTATTGTCTTTCGTTTTCAAGAGCGACAAAGAATATTCTAAAAGCAACTTGCTTAATCTCTCTAGGCATAGTGTTATAATTACCGACACGTACCACCTTTGCATAAACGCCATGTCGCAAGGCGTACACGTATATGGTGTCGGAAGCAACTCAACGATTTATGGGAAAAAGGCAAAGGACCTTCACGACAAAAAGAAAGAAGTTCTTTTTAGGATGCTTGGAAGATCAAATAGATATTTTGACGTGTCTGATATTTCTTGCGACAAAATGCAAGAGAACTATAAAGAGCGAACAGTAAAAGATGAAATGATAGACAAGTCAAATGCTAGCAAGGTGGATTCTTCTGCCGATATTTTAAAGAACGTTTGCGAAAATATTTTAAAAAGATCAAACAAGAGAGGTCAATCATGAGCACGACGAACACAGAAGACAAAGGCGCCCACTATAGATTTGAGTATCTTGGAGCCAAACTTGATCCAGCAAGGATTGCACTTATTTATGGAATTGTTCATCCTTGTCAGTTCTCGCTGATGAAAAAAGCACTTTGCACTGGAAAACGAGGAAAAAAGAGCACCATCGAAGACCTGCAGGACATAAAGTCGGCCTGTGATCGCTGGATAGAAATGATAAAAGAGGATGAATCAAATGTTGGTAACTGACACAGAAACGACTGGACTACTAGCGCCAAGCTCTGCGAACTTATTTGCACAGCCGTACTTGACTCAGATTTATGTTGCAAAGCTGAACGAGGACTTTGAGATCATTGACGAATTTGAGACTCTTATAAAGCCTCGCATTCCAATTCCTGAGTTTATAACGAAAATAACTGGTATAAGCGACGAGACCGTGAGGGATGCTCCAGACTTTATAGAGATTTACGACGATCTTTACAGCTTTTTCTTAGGCGAGGACGAGATTCTTGGTCAAAATATACCATTCGATCTGGAGGTTCTTCAGCACGAGCTTGAGCGAAACGAGCTACAGTTCAAATTTCCATGGCCAAGGACGCTGAACGACACGGTAGAAAAGTCTTTTCCGATACTAAACAAGCGTATGGCTCTTGGAAAACTTTACGAACATTGCTTTGGTTGTAAGTTTGAAAATTCACACACTGCAAAGGCAGATGCACATGCGACCCTTGCGTGTTGGAAATGGCTTGTAGAGAACGGATACTGATGAAAAATAAAAACGAAATAATTCACGTCGCTCTAAGAACAGGATACTCTTTCAAGAAAGTATACGGGCACTTGAAAGACACTATTTCTGCAAGCCATAATGGTTTTGTGGGTGTTGCAGATGTTGGAAACACCTTTGCCCATGCAAAACTTTTTAAATTGTCTAAAACCACCGAGGGACTTTCGCCGTTATACGGAGTTAGACTTACTGTAGTTTTAGACGCGGAAGAGAAAGTTAAACCTAGAGGTCAGTTCGGGAAAGAGCATATATTTATAGCTAGAACATATGACGGGCTAGTAGAAATATACGGACTTATGTCTAAGTATTTTGCAAATTTTTATTATCGCGGCAATGTTAGCCTTCACGACGTTGAGTCTCTAACAGACAATGTAATTGTTATAGCAGAGGATTTTGAATATCCAGACAGGATCGACCTTATTGGTCTTTCTCCAAGGACGAACCCAATAGTTCTCGACGAGTATCCAGAAATTCCTCGCATAGCTCTTTGCGACAATTATTATCCAAGACCAGAGAATCGCAAGGTTTACGAGCTACTTACTGCTCCATACTCTGTGAGGAAAACGAAGCCTCAATACATAATGAGCACAACCGAGTGGAAGACTTTCTTCGCAGGGAGCTCGGAGGACTTAGAAAAGGCTATCTCAAACACTCATAAGCTCGCAGAGGCTTGCAAGGTAGAGATGAAAAGCGCTCCAATGATTAAGTCTATAGACAAAGAGAAGATAGAATTTCTTTGCAAAGTCGGAGCAAAAAAGCGAGGAATAGACATAAAGAACGAGGGGGAGTACAAGGAAAGATACGATCGAGAAATGATATTGATAAAAGAGAAAAATTACGACGATTATTTCTTGGTTGTGGCAGACCTCATTCGATGGGCAAAAAAGAGGATGTTCGTAGGACCCTCACGTGGCTCTTCTGCGGGCAGCTTGGTGTGCTACCTGCTAGGTATAACGGAGGTAGACCCGATACCGTACGACCTAATCTTTGAAAGATTCATCGACATCAATCGCGGTGACTTGCCGGACATCGATATCGATTTCCCTGACAACAAGCGAGACTCTGTTATAAAATATCTGCGAGAAAAATATGGAGAGAAGCAGGTTAAACAAATAGGTACTCTTTCTTTAATGAAACCTAAGATTGCGATATCGGAATGGGCGAGAGGTCTTCGTATTCCAGAGTACGAGACAGAGTCTTTGAAAAATGCGATAGTGGAGCGGTCTGGCGGCGACGCAAGGTCTGCAATGTGCATTCTTGACACTCTAGAGACTACAGAAATAGGCAAAGAGTTCGTAAAAGAATATCCAGCCATGAAGTCGGTCTCAGAAATAGAGAACCACCCACGGCACTCTGGAGTTCACGCTGCCGGAGTTATTGTTTGCAACGACGATATAGAAAAATATATAGGAGTTAACACTCGCGACAACACGGTAATGGCAGACAAGAAAGAGGCAGAATATTTAAATCTTTTAAAGATTGACGTTCTAGGTCTTAGGACTCTTGCCGTTCTTGCGGACTGCGCGGATCAAATAAAGATGAAGTATGAAGAGTTTTACTCCATGGATTTAGAAAACGAAGAGGTCTTTGGAGTTTTTAACGAAATGCGCCTGTCTGGTATATTCCAATTTGAGGGATATTCTCTAGGAAACATAACTAGACAAATGGGTATACATTGCTTCGAAGACATCGTTGCCATAACTTCGCTTGCTCGTCCAGGAGCTCTATACTCTGGCGGCGCTGCTCGATACATTAAGCTCCGTCTTGGAGAAGAGACTCCAGACTTTAAAGGAAAAGAGCACGAGGACATAACTAAAAACTCTTACGGAATCGTCGTTTATCAAGAACAGATACTCAGGATTTGCAGAGAAATAGGGAATATGTCTTGGCTAGACGTTGATGTTCTAAGGAGAGCACTCAGTAAGTCATACGGCAAAGAATTTTTCAACAAATATAAAGAAAAATTCACCACCGGAGCTATTGAGAATAATTACTCTGAGGAGGACGCAGAGTTTTTGTGGGGAGAAATAGAGAACGGAGGAGCCTATGCCTTCAATAAATCCCATGCAGTGGCATATGGGATGATCTCGTTCTGGTGCGCTTACATGAAAACTTACTGGCCTCTAGAGTTTTTGGCTGCAAACCTAAGGAATTCAAGAAACGAGGACTCTGCAAGAAAGATTTTACGCGAAGCCGTTAGGCACGATAAGGTAAATTACTGTGCCGTGGACGCTGACGAGTCTTTGCCTAATTGGTCGGTCTCTAACGGCGTCGTGCTCGGCGGACTCACTAATATTGACGGTGTTGGCGTTGCCAATGCCAATAAAATAATAAGCGCAAGAACCGACCCTAGTATACGAGTCGGCAAGGCATTGATGCTAAAACTTTCTGACCCAAAAACTCCCTTTGACGTTTTATTCCCAACTGAGCACTATTGGGGAGACATCTTCAGAAGACCCAGAGCTTATGGGATAGATCGAAAAGTAGAAGAGATAAAAGAAATAACGAAGAAAGGCAAGTATGTTTTCATAGGTCAGTTGAAAAATAAAAACGTTCGCGATCTAAACGAGTACGTCAACTTGGTTAAACGCGGAGGAAAAGTGCTTGATCGAGACTCCCTTTCTCTTTCCATAAGGATCGAAGACGACACGGACACGATAATGTGCAATGTCACTAGATTTAAGTTCGAAGAGATCGGAAGACACGTTGCAGAGACTGGCGTCGTGGACAAGACTTGGTATATAATAATGGGGGAAATAAAGTACGAAGGAAGATACGTAAACATAGAAGATATTCGAGAATTAAGACCTGAACTATTGGAGAAATAAATGCTAGAAGTAAAAGATCAAATGAATTTCATATCGCAGCTTTCTACGGTTACGCGCTATTCACAGAGTATAATGTGCAATCCAGAGTCCGTGCTGGAGCACTCGGCTAGCGTGGCAATGCTTTCTTACTTTGTTGGTAGGACGCTCTTTCAAAGCGGGGTAGTTGTCAACTTCGAAGATCTTCTCTTAAAGGCTCTGTTCCACGACTCGGACGAAGTTGCGACCGGAGACATTGCACGTCCGGTAAAATATCACTCCTCGGCGCTTAGAGTTCTACTTGCAGAGATGGAGGAAGAAAACGTAGTCGCATTGTCAGAAAAATTGACGGAGAGCGATCATCTTTATCGCGTTTGGTCTACGGCAAAAGAAGGTCCAGAAGGACTGATCGTTAAGTTTTGCGATTCTCTTTCTGTGGTTTATAAGTTGCGTGACGAAGTTTTGGAGCGCGGCAATCTAACTATGTCTCACATATCGACAAACCAACTTTTAGACTATTTAAATCAGGGCATATCTGATATATACTTGGCCTATGATATTGAGGCGCTAGAAATTGACAATCCATTAATCCCGATTGTAAATGAGTGCGCCAAAATAATCGGCGCGGTTCGAGGAGCAAAAAACAGATCATGAAAATAGAAATAATAGACATCTCAACGCCAAATGTTGCGAAGCTTGTTTGGCATGTTTCCAGACCGTCTTTGAAGTATCAAGACATTGACATAGAGCAAATCAAAAAACTAGACTTGCCAGTAAATGAGTTTCCAACTCTTGTACTGGAGATAACTTCAACAATTTTAGAGCGCGAAATAATAACCACCGATCGCAATCATACAATGTGGGCGCAAACTTCTAGAGTGCAAAACATACTGGAGTTTGAATATCCAACAGAGTTTTCAACGAATAAGGACTTTTTTGAATCTCAGCGCGATCTAATGATAGAAGCTTCTAGTACAATGCGACAAGACGAGTATAGAAGCCTTCTCCCAATAATGTCTTTGACGACATATTGCATAAGGATTTCTGCAAGAGACCTAATTGGTCTGATGAAGTATTTTGAAAACTTTGCAGATAAAAACTCCCATCTTAGAAAAAGATTCTTGAACGTCGCTAATAGTATTAGTCTTGCTCTTTCCTCGCTTGATTACCACGAGGCTCACTTTAAAAGCTATAAAGCGAAGGCTTTGCTAAAAAGAGTGCTGAGCGAGGAAAACACACTGGCGGGGAGCTTTGCTGTGGTAACTTCTACAGTACCTATGGCCTTGCGCGCCCATATGGTGCGTCACAGGGCGCTGCATATAGCCGACAATCTTGAGCAGTTACTCAGTTCTGAGCTTATCGTTACAGAAACTCTATCAATGCAATTAAAAATACAAGTGTCTGGCCACGTCACTGACTTTAAAAGCATTGTTGGGAAAAGAAGTTGCTGGATAGCGCAGTACGGTCTTTGGAAAGACTTTTTAAATAAAGCGTCAGAAATAATGAACATAGGTCAGTCGGAGCTTCCGTGCTCTGGTGGAATATGCCCATTCAAAGAAGACGCTATGGCAAGGCTCACGGACAAAGACCCGAACGCTCCATGCCCGATACATTTAAGGCTTGAAGAAATACCCGCAAGTAGCGAGCAAATCGCAGAGATGCGCGCTCAGAAAGAAGCAGACAAAAGGCCAGATTTCTGGGACGAAGAAATAAATAATTTTAATAACGGAAGTCTATAACATGAAGACAATGAAGGTTTATATAGCGTCACCATTTTTTAACCCAGAGCAGCTTGCGTATGTCATGCTAGTTGAAGAAATTCTTGAAGAACTTGGCATTGATTATTTCTCGCCTAGGAGCGAAGGCACGATCAAAGAAATGACGAGCGAGCAAAAAGAAGCGAACTCAAAAGCGATGTATGAAGAAAACATCAATCAGTTAATTGAATGCAATGTCATTGTTGTCAATCTCGACTGGAAGGACACTGGAACTATTTTTGAGCTTGGCTATGCTGCAAGACTTCGCGAAGAGATTTATAATCCTCTAAGGCCAAGAAAGATTTTGACATTCACGACTATAAAGAAGCCAGTAAACCTAATGCTAAAATATTGTATTGACGCGCACTCAGAAACATACGGATATTTAAGTGATGTTTTGGAAAAATTCTCCAATGGCGAATTTAAAACCTCTGGAAATTCTCTGGAGATAAACGAGTGAATCTTTACAAACTTGACTCAAAAGGTAAGATCAGGATATGGTCTATTCTGAAAAGTGAAGTTGGATTTTTTACTGAGTCCGGCACTTTAGGCGGCTGCCTTATAAAGACCGACTATCCTGTGCCTTTTGGTCTTGCCTCTAGAAATCAGCAAGAGCAAATAGACTTGATGATATATTCAAAAGTCAGCAAGAAAAAAGACAAGGGTTATTGTGAAACAATAGAAAATGCAAAGCTAGGGGTTACAAATCAGCTTGGATTTTCGCTGCCAATGTTGGCGACTCTTCTCAAAAAAGCGCCTAAGTTCCCGTATAAAAGCACTTATGTCCAAAGAAAATACAATGGTCATAGATGCCTTATAAAGTGCGAGAATGGGATCAACATCGCTTACTCAAGAGGCGGCAAGCTTATTGAATCTATCCACGAAATTCTTGAAGACATCGAAATTCCGGAGGGCGTCACCGTGGATGGAGAGCTTTACCTTCACGGAAAGTCTTTGCAAAAAATATCTAGCTTGGTTAGAAAAAGACAGCCAGAAACGACAATGCTTCGCTTCATGTGCTATGACGTTATAATGAAAGAACCATACGGAAGGCGCTATGATTTTTTAGCGAACGATGTTGGATTTTGCACTAGGTCAGAGCTTGTGCATACCGCATTTTTAACTGGTCGCTTTGATGCAGAAAAGCTGATGTGGTCTTATGTTGAAGAGGGTTATGAGGGAGCAATCTTGAGAGACGGAGAAAACGGATATTACGAAGACGGGAAAAGACCGAAGACAGTAATAAAAGTAAAGCCTTTTTATGATGATGAGTTCGTGGTGGTGGACATTTTAAAGTCTGTTGACGGTTGGGCGCGTTTAGTTTGCAAGTGCAACGGGTCAGATCAAACATTTAATTGCTCTGCTCCCGGAACTCATTGGGAAAAGACAATGGTTTTAGAAAATAAAGAGTTTTATATTGGCAAAAAAGTCAACGTAAAATATCCAGAGCTTTCTGAAAAAGGAATACCAGTTCAGGCAGTAACAACGGCATGGAGAGATAAAGAAAATGAGTAGTGGCAAGCAAGGAATAATAGACATCCGAAAGAAAAAGAAATCAAAGTGCGCGATAACAGGAACGCCAGAAAGCAGGACTGTTCAGGTCTCTGCGCTTGTCAAAACCTTCTTAAATGGAGGAGGAAAAATAGAAAAGCTTGAAACAGGAGCCTCTGGCCTTGATAAGGAAAAAGGCTCCCAACAAATACATCTTTCTCAAGCTAACAAGTACGAAGATTAAGACCTAGTGTCCCATCTAGCCGGACCATTTGTGCGAGAGTCCACGTGAGTCCGGTTATTGTACCGACCGATACTAAATTCAGAACGATTTTCTTCAAACCAAACAGCAATTTCCTCTGGTTCTATTTGGAACTTCCCTCCTTTTTTCTCCTCTTTTAGGTAGATTTTAAAGTCTGCCGCTCTTCCATAAATATGCTGACTTGTCAGCGCTGTGTTAGCGCCCTTGGTGCCGCCTGTGGCCTTGTATAGCTCACGGAGCGCTGTGTTGTGGCGTACACACCGATTGCCGCCAGACACTATGGCTATGCAGGCTTTTTTATACTTGTATGACAGCGCCGTGACGCACGCCTGCAATGCCTCGATAAGTTTAAAGTCTATCGTGTCGAAGCCGCATCCACACTGACATGCAAATTCTTTTCTAGAAAAATTAATCGTTAAATCGCCCATTTTTACCAGACCTCTATTAGATTTTCCGTGATTGGGAGTGTGTGCTTGTAGCCGAATAAATTTAGGCTTGTTCGCCAAGCTCTTGCTCTTATAATGTTCATCCCTCTTTCTCGCATCCATCTATAAATATCGTCGTTTGAAGATCGGAACCAAACGTCGCGATCTATAAAACCTTCGCGCATTAACTGGAATTCAGCATCATGTCCCGCAGAAGGAACAACTGTGTTTTCAGTGTCGAAGGTCGGACCGCTAGCGCCATCCCAAGCGTAGCCCGCTTTTATAAAAAGCATTCCGTCCGTTCGCAATTTTATAAAAGGCAAGATTATTTCCTCTTCTGGAAGAATAGAAGTTTGAAGCTCAATTAAATTTGCGAGCTTATATTTATGAAATACTTTTTTATAATAAATCTTTTTCATTTTGATCAATTGCTCCCCATTACAATTCTTCGTTTTGCTTCGTTCGAAATAGCCCAGTCCGTGAGGGTGTTGGCTATCAAAGTGCATTGCATCTGTACCGTTTCGCTGAGAACGTAATTGTGCGACGCGAAGCTCGCGTAGGTTATGCTCACTGTTCTCTGATCACTAAGCAAAATGTCTATGACGTGCGAGATCAAAGAGCTCACGATTTCTTCACTTTGATATACCGTCTTCAGAGCAGACCTGACCATTTGATCAACATCAAGCAAAACATTCTCGCCCGCTCTTATTCTTTTCAAAAGATCCTTATAGTGGTCGTCAAGCGGGAATCTTACATAATCGTATTTTACATATTTGCCATCCACGATTGACAAAATTGCAGTAGTCCATTTTGGCTCGTCTACGCCATTGAAAGCTTTTAAAACAAAGAACCTGTCAATTTCACCAGAGCCCTTTTGCATTACTCGGTCTAAAAGCATTTCCAATTGCATAAACTGCCAAGGCTCAAGAGGAAAAGAAAGCGCTTCATCCCTGAAAGAAAGTTCATTTTTTAAAACGACAACTTCCTCTTCTATTCCCTCGATTTCCCCCTTCACTACAAGAACCTCGGCTCTATAATATTTCCTAGAAATTATAGCAGTCCCGAGAGACGTAACCACGGTGACTATGCCGCCTGTTATCACTTCTACTAATGTTACGTCCATGATTTATACTCCAGTTATAATCCAGCTTACAGCTGCTCCGTGGTTGTTGCTTGGTATCGAAACGCCAAGGAATTCTGATCTTACGGCGTAGAGCTAACGGGGCAGTGACGCGCCCCGCTATTTTACAAGTCTGAGGCAGACAGAAATAGAGCATCGATCTGCGTATCGGTAAGGCTTAATGATGAACCAAGAGTCG
>JGI1221J11331_1000729_pt1 | contig 11057 bp, 10 predicted proteins | sample LakVidmifraction_4_FD_11331 | JGI IMG/M metagenome (IMG submission 11331) | reverse complement strand
CTCGCTTCCGAAATGTTCTGTAAAGTTAAATAAGTTCATAATCATATATTATACTCAAATATAGGCATTTATGTTCAATTATGAGTCTTTGCGGAGATACAGCCTGAATGATTACTACAACAGCTTTTATTTCTGGAATGACCATTAAGTATTGTCCTCCTTTACCTCTGGCTGTGTAAATTTGATGTCCTTGGTAGTTTAGAATCCACCAACAGTATCCGTAACCCACTTCAGTATAGTCATCTAATATTCTAAATTCAGTACTGGAATCGGTATAATTGGTAAATGATTTTTCAATCCAATCTTCACTAACTATTTGTTTTGAACCGACCTTACCTTTGTTAAGATATACTTGTCCAATCCTTGCTAAGTCTCTCGCTGTATAATATGATTCTCCGCCTCCACAATAATAACCATCTTGTAATCGCCAAAAACCATTCTTAATGCCAATAGGTTTAAAAAAATTCTCTTCGGCAAACTCTTTAGTAGTTTGTTTTGTAGATTTAGTAACTATTGCAGATAATAGAGCTTGAGACCCAGTAAAGTATTTGAAATTTGTACCAGGTTTTTTATTTATACCAATATCAACTAAGCATTCTTTTGGTGTTGAATAAGCATCCCAATGCGCAAATCCACCTTTCATTGTCAACAAATGTTTTAGTGTAAGTTCATTTTTCAGACTATCTACCTGATTTTGATATTCAGGGAAATACTTCATCACTTTTTGTTCTTCTGAAGGGATTATTCCCTTGTCAATTCCAATCCCAACTAGTGCAGAAGTAATAGATTTAGTTATTGAATGTACATTAAAAGCATCGTATTTATCTGTCCCTTGAAAATATTTTTCTATAATAAGTTTATCATCTTGAACTACTACTAAACCCCTTAGGCGCTTCCAATTTTCCAATTTAGAATAATAGTTACCCAATGTTACAGTATCATAATTAGTTGCTGTAGGTTTTGCTTTGAGCCATTCAAAAGGCTCATGATTAACTCTAAATGATTGAGAAGAATTTAAAGGTAAATTTAAACGTAAAGGGTGCCATTCATTTTAATAATTCAACACATTTACTGATATCATTAAAATAACAATAAAACTAGCTCCGAAAATCGCTTTTATTCTACGATTATTTTTCCAAATTAACAAGATAATAGTATAAGCCAGCAATAAAATAGAAGCTATATATTCTTCGATATTTGGGTAGGGATGATTAAAATATTCACTTTTTGCTATGAAGCAACCATATATTAATAATATTGTGGTCAAAGAGAATATTGCTAAATGTTTTTTCAAAAACTTCGAATTTTTCAGTTTTACTATTTTATAGCAATGTAATATATTTTGTTAGTTAGTTCGATCATTACTTAAATAGTGCACAACGGTCTTGGTTCGTAAAGTAGCGTGGAGTAGGGTCACGTTCTTGTCGGCTTAGTTGTTTTTTACTTGGTTTCTAAAATATCACTTTTCACTGGATTGCCCGCTATTTGCTGTTAACCGACTTTGTTGTAGCGCGTTTTTCTTATTTATTTTTTCAATTCTTTCCACTCTCATTAGCTGTGTTACTAAAAATGAAATGGATAATGTTATCCAAAGCCAATAATCATATTTGAAAGCCCAATTAATAAATGTAGGAATAATTATCAGCCATTTAATTATTAAAATCAGTTTGGTATTATTTGTTTTTAAGTTAAACCCTATAATATCAAGAATTGCAATCGTTCCAATAAAACCACCAATTATCATTACATCATTACGCCATAAACAAAGAACAGAAGGGGGAATTGTCAGAAGGCTTAAGAATATGATTTCAGTCCATCCTTCATTCGCAGTTCCCTCAAGACCAATTAACTTGAATAATATTAGAATCAAATAGGTTGTCACATAGAAACCGATAAAGTGAATCCAATTCGTTCCTAAAATTCTCAATGTATACTTAATTCTGTCCATTTATGATTTTGTCCGTTTTAATGACATTTTAAGTTTTTTTTAAAGTGAACACCAAAACAGTAGATCTGGCAGGAATCAAGAGAAAGAAAATGTTCTTATCCCGATAAAAATCGGGACCGGCTCTGGGGAGGTCTCTATAACCACGAGTAGGTATGATAAAGAAGTCAGCCGACGTCGTGGTACTCACAGGAAACGAGGTGCAGAAAACTGCATAGGTCTCACAAATGAGGAAGGACTGAACGCAATCCTTCCAGAAATTAGAATGGGAGCATTGATTTTCGCTAATTGGGTGACCGATTCCCAAGAAAATTTGTAGCCCATTCAAAAAGTACGGAATAGTTTTAAAGAGCGATTGGAAAGACGGGTTGTGAACCGCCGTATCAGTCTGTCCCGAACTTGCATCGGGGTGACCCGCTTGGTTTATCCTGAGCCCTTCGGTAAAAACTCAGGATAAAAACTTTAGCCGAAGGATACGGTGGTACTTCGACTCCGCTCAGCAGAACTGTGAGGGGTGCATTTCGTCAATTAATGGCGGAGCCATTCACTCGACTAGCGGTTCGTAGTTTTTATTTTAATACACTTCGAGATTTATTTTCATTAAGAAGTATGTCTAAATTTTCATTGATCTTCTCATAAAATTTTTCAGATTCATTATACCCCGTATGCGTATATCTAATACTACCTTCTTTGTCAATAATAATTAAATGGGGAAGCGCATAAACATCAAAACTCTTATACGTTGTGCCCTCCAAGTCATTAACAAAAGGCAGGTCATAATCACTTTGATTAATATACCTCATGGCTTTTTCGTAAGTGTCTCTACCTATTTGAGAGTGAACAATAAAGAAAGCAACGTTGGTATTATCCTTATTCTCTTTGTATAGCTTTTCCATTACAGGAAACTGCTTTTTACATGGCGCACACCATGTAGCCCAAAAACTCATTATTATAACTTTGTCCTCGTATGCTGACGAATGGATTGTATCCCCATCAAGTGTTACCAAAGTAAACGGAGTAGCCTCTTTATTGACCTTATCCCACATCATTACATCCAGATAAGCCGGTAATGCAAAAGATCCTATGGATAGAACGGAAAGAGAAAATAGCGACAAAAAACCAACGACCTTAATAGTTGAACTTGACAAGTTAAGTCTAGTATAGATTCCAAGAATTGTTCCTATTAAAGCAATTGCCAATAGGAGTATCAAATGAAATACGCCATTCATAATAGGCATGATTAATACAAAGAACAGAAGGTTCATTAAGATGGTTTTAATGAATATATTCCCTACAGGTATTTTCCCTCTGATGAATCCGGCGAGTACAGGAAAGGGAGAAAAAGCGATTAAGGCGATATTTAATATAAAGTTCTCTAAAATGAAGAACGCAATAATAGCTGATATTATTCCGACCAGAATATCCCATAAAATTGATTTATTCTTTGTATTCATAATTATGGATTCCATTTGTTTTATAAATATCCAGTCTTAAATAACCGCTAACGGCAGTCTGTATAATAACCCGGACATCACTGCAAATATCGGACTAAAATAAGGCTTTTAGTGGTAGGCTTGAAAATAAAATGAGAATTGTAGATGTTGCAATTAAAAATGAGAATTAACTCCAAAATTGTTCTACACCCGTTCATAAACGGTAGAAAAATAAGCATAAAGGGGTTCCAGTAACTCCTTCCATGCTTTTTCACCTTTTAGGATAAGGATCCGTTTCAAATTGTGAGCAATGAAAATAAAGCCAACATCTGCAGAGGCTATTACCAACTGGGCTTTATTACATTATCCATTCACCTTTTCTATGTTTTTCTTTCATTTTATCCCAAAAACCATTACTCCAATCCATTGCTACAGCAGGTTGCCAGTCTTTGGAGAAATCTTCAAAAACTGCTTCAGTCATTTTACCTCCAAATCCTTTTTGGGGAGAATTTATGTTAAAAAAATTAATTGTTTTGTATTCTGTGCTATAAATAATCTGAATGCCGATTGCTGTCTCATGGTTCATATTAGTAATCGGAACCTTTGGTCTATTAGGATAGTTTTCACTTGAGGCAGCTAAGGTCTCATCACAAATCCTGATATAATTTATAAAATCCAATTTAGCTTATCTTATTACCATTTTCACTATCTCGAAAGGTAATTTCTTAACCCTTGATATTACTCAAATTAGTGTTCCGTTCACATTAAAAGGAATAAATTCGTTTTTATTCAACCATTTATCCATTATCCACAACACTTTTTATATTTCTTTCCACTTCCACATGGACACGGTTCATTTCTACCTATCTTTTTCTCAGATTTAACAGTTGTTTTATTTAAATCAGGTAAAAAATGCACTAATGGCACTGGATTTCCTTCTATTCCAATTTCAACATGCCTCTTTTCTTCAGGAATAGCATTGAAATTAACAATTCCACCAATCAAATAGCTTAGGTTTTTGTCCCCTTTAATACCAAGTTTTGCAGCTTGTTCAATTTTATCAGAATCAAAAACAACAACAGGACATGAATTACAAAAATGACTACCAGTCAAATTGCTCATAAATTCACCTTCATCGGTATCAGATTTTGCTGCAATTATTACAGTACAATTATCCTCAATCAATGATAAACCACATTCTGGACATAAAGTCAATCCGCAATCCTCGCTGTAATATCTTCTTCTCGGTATTGATAAATCACATTTATGTTTAAAACCTTCCGTCATCATTTTTAATTTAGTGCACTATTCTCTCATAGCCTTGTTGGCAACGTATTGTGTATAAATGCACGTTTCAATTGCGTTTATACGCCATTGTGTGAGGTAATTTAATGTAAATTTACTGATTATAATGAATTTAACTTAATTACGTAGTTATCACGAATTAGAAATAGAAACAAAAAGGTCAATCAAATCCCTCACACCTTTTGAGAATGCCTAATTATCTGCCTGCTGCATAACTTCTCAAGACAGCCGTCCGGTAGATGCTACCTGCTACCCTTAAGTCCATTTTGTTAATTAAATAATTTTTTACGGCAAAAAATAAGCTATTAACTACCTACCTTAAAAAAGTTTAAGAGTGCGAAGTAAATATCTTGAATTTCTATTTCGAAACTCGCAAACTTACCTATAACTAATAAACATTGTATGCTTCAATTAAATTTTACTTCAATCTTAGAATCCAAACCGGATAAGGAATGGCAAAAATTATTTAAAAAACACTGGCCAGCCTATAAAGCCTGGTTCGAATCTAAAGGAGCGGTGAACAAACCCAATCTCAAGATCGCACAAGCCAAATTGGAGGAATATATGCCCGAATGGATGCCTACCTACCACAAACTTTGTGAACTGGCGGGCAATGATGAAATAGCCGCTCGCTTTCTCACGGGATATCAACCCCCGGCTTATATTACAGGCTGTTCCCAGGTGATAACACAAAAAGAACCCCAATTAGTCCGTAATTACGACTACCATCCCAACCTTTCCGAAGGAACATTACTGAATACAGCCTGGAACGGAAAACATGTTATGGCGATAGGTGATTGTTTATGTGGGGTTGTGGATGGAATGAATTCTGATGGCTTAGTGGCCTCGCTTACTTTTGGAGGACGTAAAGTGGTTGGCCAGGGCTTTGGGATTCCATTTATCTTACGATATGTGCTGGAATTTTGCAGTGATGTGCAAGAAGGTATAGAAGCCTTGCAAAAGATTCCTACTCATATGGCTTACAATGTGATGTTATTGGATAAAATAGGTGCTTTTAAAATGTTGCAACTCGCTCCAGACCATAAGCCCGTGCTTACCGATATGCCTGTTTCTACCAATCATCAGGGAGAAATAGACTGGCCAGAACACGCCCGTTTTTCAAAAACGGTAGAACGGGAAAAATTTCTTTTCGAAGCACTGGAAGAAAATCAGGATAACGAGAAAATAGCTGAAGCCTTTCTAAAAAAACCCTTGTTTAACAGAAGGTACAATGAGGGCTTCGGAACAATTTACACTTCGGTTTACCGGCCTAAGGAAGGTTATATGGAACTGAGATGGCCAGAAAACGTGCTGAAACAATCGTTTAACGATTTTGAAGAAGGCGAATTATTGATCACGTATTCTGAAAGAGAAGCGCAGGCAGCTACCAGGCACGTGCCTACAGAGTTTGCTCAAGAATCTTATTCTTCTGAGAAAAGCTACGATTGGGAAAAGTGGACCTCTAACGAACCGGGAGAACTGGCACAGCAGGTAATAAAAACAATTAGCGAAGCCATGGGTGCATCTGCAGATCCGATGATACAAAAAGTAATGGAAGATATGCAGAAAGAAACCAAAAAACGAGGACAAATTCCGTGGGAAATAATGGCCGATTTATGGTCTAACATGGGGAGAATTTATTCTAACGAAAATTCGTCTGACAGAAATGGCTAAATAACCGCGATAAAAACCCTGGACAGTGATTTTTTTAATCCCGCGAGACCTGCCCGAATTGAATTCATTCAGGCGGGCTTGCCCCGAGGTTCTTGATTGCGACCTGCTCAAACTATAATTTTTTTCGGAAGCTGATGAAAGTCATATTTTGTTAAACGTCAATTTCAGTAATTTGTATTAATTCATTTTTCAAGAAAAGAGACTTTGAGTCTGAAAAAATTATTATTTAATTAGATAGTTATCAAGATGAACAGAATACTTCCCTTTGTGATTTCACTTTTTATGACCTTGCCTGCAATGGCGCAACAGTTTGACCTGGGGCTGGAATTAAGGCCTCGTTATGAGCTTAGAAATGGTTATAAAACCTTGCTTTCTGAATCTCAAGATCCCGCTTCTCTGATTACTCAGCGCTCACGGCTCAATTTTGATTTTCAGAATGAAAAATTATCGGTTAGGGCGTCGGTTCAAAATATTAGGTCTTGGGGCGATGTGCCCACCTTAAATAAAGCCGATGCAAACGGACTTGCAATTTTTGAAGCTTATGGTATTTACCAGCTTACGGAGAAATTAGGTTTTAAAGTGGGGCGGCAGGTGATTTCTTATGATAATCAGCGTATTTTTGGGCAGGTGAATTGGGCGCAGCAGGGTCGCAGTCACGATGCCCTGGTTTTGATGTTTTCTCCAAGCTCAAATCAGCAACTACATTTGGGAGCTGCGGTAAATAATGAGGATGAATTCCTTTTTGATATGCCTTACGCGCTCAATAATTATAAAAATATGCAATATGCCTGGTACCATCTGGATTGGCGCCAGTCGGCTTTGAGCCTCCTGGTTTTGAACACCGGATATGATTACCAGAATGCCAGTGTGCAAGAGGTACAGTACAAAGTTACTTTTGGCCCTTATTTTAAATTCAACAGCAAAGGCTGGAGCGGTGACCTTGCAGCCTATGGACAGATGGGTGAACAGATGGGCCGGGATGTGAAAGCCTGGTATGCAGGGGCAAACCTTAATTATTCCCTCTCAAAAAAATGGGGCTTGGGCATCGGTGCCGAATATCTTTCGGGAACTAATATGGACGAGTCTTCTGGTGATATAAAATCCTTTAATCCTCTTTTTGGGACCAACCACGCTTTTAACGGATTTATGGATTATTTTTATGTGGGCAATCATATCAATGGGGTGGGACTGGCAGATACTTATGCCAAATTATCCTATACAAAGAACAAGCTGAAATTTACCGCCATACCTCATCTATTTTATGCCGCTGCCAATATGTATGATGCGGCCGGTGTGGAACAGGACAGCTACCTGGGCACCGAAGTAGATTTGGTAGTGGCCTATAGTTTGCTGGACGACCTCAGTCTGGGTTTGGGCTATTCCCAAATGTTTGGCAGTGAATCCATGGAAGTATTGAAAGGAGGAGATTCCGGTGAATTTCAAAACTGGGCCTGGGTGAGTTTGACCTTCAAACCAAATTTGTTTTCGTGGAACAAGCAATAGACGGCAGTAAGAGAACAGAACTGGATTAATCAGATAATTCAGAATCAGTCAATTAACTATTTAACCAAGCCCCAATTATTGAATCACCTATTTCCTTCTTGCTTCAAAACTTCGGGAATCAAGGTTGAAGTCATAATAATTAAATTGGTATGAGTTTGCCATACCTAAACCTTTAGCTTATAAAGCTTATCGGCATACGCTTATTTAAAACTGAGACTCCCCTCCCAAAAATATTAATCCCCTAAATCCCTTAAAGGGGACTAAACTCTATTTATTGATTTTCAGCGAGTTCCGTTTAGGGTTTAGGGTCAAAGAGTTGAAAATCAATAGGCACCTGCGTTTTCAGAGTAGGTTCAACTGTGTTGTTTTATTGGCATCCTGCTTCAAAATTCCTTTTAAGTTATTTAAAATTTCAAAGAAAAGTGAGATCGATTAAGAGTTTTTAGCAGCTTTAAAACTTCATTTTACAGCATGGCTTCAATTTGACGGTTTTTTTAAAAGAAATATCTCTTACTTTTGCGAATTACTTTACGAACTTCAAGTATTCCAATTCATGCTTTCTTGCCGATTCGGGAACCTAAAATGCTAATTTATGCGTGAAATTTATAAAAAAATTATAGTGGTTTGCGCCATTGTTCTAACAACCTTACATTATGGGCTCCAAGGTAAATGTGCATCCTTTTCTTGTAATAGTCATGGTAATTTTAGGTGGTGCGCTTTGGGGTATTTTGGGAATGATTTTGGCTGTTCCTTTTACAGCTATCCTTACTGTGCTCTTGTTGCATCTTCCACATCTTAAGTCTGTAGGTTTACTTCTTAGTAAGAAAGAATTGAACCCCAACAAATGATTGATGGTTGCTAAGAAAGATTCTTTTAATAGCCGTTAGAACACACTTCACTTTTTTATAAAATCAACTTTTTAAAATAATGAATACTAGTTTGAAAAGCGCTATATATATAGCTGTAGGGGCTTCCAGTTATGGAGTTTTGGCCACCTTTGTGAAGTATGCCAATAATAATGGTTTTGGCACGGCGGGACTAGCGTTTTCACAATATTTGTTTGGTGCTTTGTTGTTGAGTATCGTGTCTATATATTTTTCGCGGAAAGCTAAAAATTCAGAAAAAAGGGAAAGTAGTTCAAAGTATCCAAAGCTAAAGTTGATGCTTTTCGGGACCAGTTTAGGGCTTACCAGTAGTTTTTATTATTTGTCTATACAGTACGTTCCCGTTTCGGTAGGAATTATTTTATTGATGCAAACCATCTGGATGGGCGTAGTTTTAGAGTTTTTTATCGCTCGGGAACTCATGAATAAAACCAAAATTTTGGGTGCCGGTATTGCTATTATAGGAACAGCGCTGGCAGCGAAGATTTTTGAAGCCGATATCACCATTAATTTCACCGGAATTGCCTTCGGATTATTAGCAGCGGTAAGCTACACCGGTGGGATGTATGCCTCTAACAGGGTGTCTTTGGAGCTTCCCATAATTACCCGAAGTAAATACCTTGTTTACGGCGGACTTTTGGTAGTTGTTTTATTTTGGAATGTTCAAATCCTGGAAGAATTTAGCTGGCTTGTCTTTTTAAAATGGGGAATTTTTCTTGGTTTCTTTGGCACTATTCTCCCTCCTGTTTTATTCAATAAGGGATTTCCCGAATTAGGTACGGGCTTGGGGAGTATTATTGCAGCTCTGGAAATTCCGGTCTCTGTGTTTAGTGCTTATTTGATCTTACAGGAAGAAATTAGCGCTTTGCAGTGGTTGGGGATCGCTATTATCTTATGTTCGGTTGTTTTAATTAATCTGAAGAAACTAAGGAAATCAAAGTAGCTTGCAATTACCAAAATATTGCAGATTGTAGTTCATTTTTTATTCTAATTTAAAGTTTGGAGCCTTCTATTTACCAGGGATGCTACCGGTAACGAGAAATAATGTCTTTGGCTGAGGTGTAATAATGTCCGCCGAATAGGTTTACATGTCCCAAAATATAATAGAGTTGCCAAAGCTTAATGCGCTCTTTCCAGTCTTTTTCCAGTGGGAAAGTTTCGTTGTAAACACTAAACAAGCGATTGTCGAAACCTCCAAAGAGCTGCATCATCGCTAAATCCATTTCCCTAGGTCCATAAGCTACGGCCGGGTCTATCAAACAAGGTTTATTATTGGCATTAACCAGGTAATTTCCAGACCAAAGGTCTCCGTGAATAAGCGCTGGTTTTTCTTCGGGAATTAGTTGGGCTACTTTTTGATAAAATGAATCCAAGTCTTTAAAATCATACCCGTTTTCAGCAGCCATTTTAAATTGGGGCGCCAGGCGTTGGTTAATAAAGAATTTAGCGGCTGTTTCTTCCTTATTATTGGTTTGAGGGAGACTGCCGTAATAATTATCTTCTTCAAATCCGAAGGTTTCCCTGGTATTTTTATGTAAAGCAGCCATTTGCTGCCCAAAAAATTCCCAAAAATGCCGGTCTGCTTTTCCAGATTCTTTATGCTCGAGTAGGAGATAAGTGTGCTCCTCAAAATCGCCATATCCCAGTACTTCGGGAACGTCTATGGCTTTGGTGTCGCGCAAAGCTTTAAGTCCGCTGGCTTCTTTTTTAAACATGCCGGGAAATTTATCGATCTCGTTTACTTTGACCACATAGTTTTTGTTTTGGTCTTTAAGAAGGTAAACATCATTAATATCCCCACCACTTAAGGATTTTCTAGAATTAATTTTGATGGAAAATTGCTCTTCTAAATGTTTTTTAAGATTTTTTTGCAACATAATTTTTTTGAATTTGCTCTGCTAATTGAATTGCTTCTACGCCGTTCTGGTGGGGCGCGCAGGATTTTACTGCGGAAAGTGCAGAAAACCGGTTTAAGGGAAAATAATATTCTTTCTATCGGAAAATACAAAAACCCCCACTTATTATTTTTAGAAATAAGTAGGGGTTTCTCAATTTAATCGAATGACTAAACTTATGCTTCAGCCAATACCGATTTTATACGTTTTAAAGCTTCTTCAATTTTGTCTTCACTTGCGGCATAAGAGAGCCTAATACACTCCGGACTTCCGAAAGCATCACCAGTAACCGTTGCTACCAGGGCTTCTTCGAGTAGAAGCATAGAGAAATCGGTTGCATTTTCAATTTTATGTCCTTTTATAGTTTTTCCGAAGAAATGAGATACATTAGGGAATACATAAAAAGCGCCTTCGGGTT
>JGI1221J11331_1000720_pt1 | contig 11140 bp, 5 predicted proteins | sample LakVidmifraction_4_FD_11331 | JGI IMG/M metagenome (IMG submission 11331) | reverse complement strand
GGATTGGGGAAATAAAGCGTTTTTCCATCTGAAGTCATATCAAAAGTACGGGAGAGGCTTCTACCTTCAAGCCTAATGGTTCTTATTAATTCAAAAGTTTCCCCTTTTTGTTTTAATACGTAATTTGGATCTTCTCTAAAGAGTGACATCGCGTAGATTTCGCCATTTTCGGTAGCTCTGGGAGAGGTAATTGCACGTGCTCCCTCGGGTGCTTCCCAAACGGCAATACCTTTTCCCGTTTTCGAATCGATTTTAATCAATCTTCGGTTAATTCCCGCTAGAATATTTCCATCTTCGGCAATACCAATTCCATTAACCGGATTTAATTTATAAATTTTATCATTCAGTTTTACAGAAGTTAGTGGGGAGAAATCGGCATCCTCATTAGCTTCCGTTTTAATTATAAGTCCGCGGTTGTAATCGGCTAACCAGAGTTTTCCTTCGTTATCCCATTCTGCGCCGTAACCAGCTCCGGAATTTTCAATTTTCCCTTTAAAAACATATTTTGGAGCGGCAATTTCAGCAAAATCGTCTAGGGGTTCATCAGATTTCATCAATCTGAACTTCTTAATTTCAGATGATGAAAAGTTGCTACCATCGCTTACTATTACCCGATGATAAAACGTTACCGGTTCATTCAATTCAGCATTTCCAAGTAATTTAAACCATTCCTTTTCGGTCATTTTCAATCCGGTTTCACGACCCGTTTTTTTCTGAAAAACTATTTCAGAAAACCCTTTATTTCTTGAAAGTTGGTAAATAAAACTTACAAAATCGCCATCTTCATCTAAAGTTTCCTCCCATTTTAATTCATAAAGTGCTTCAATACTTCTAACCGCATAGGTATTTTTGGGATCATGAGAAGTGATTTTAGTAGGTTGTGGCGCCTTATTATCTTTCGGGTAGAGTTGTGTTCTTAAACTCCCGTTTTTGGTCTTAAGTTCCAGATAGAGTCCGCCAATAGACAGGTAATCTCCTATTTTATCTGTGAGTTTAATCTTTCCGGTAAACTGTCCGCTTCCATTTTCGAAATCTTGTATTTTTAAACCCTTCAGAAACTTACCGGTTTCGGTATTCCTTCCCTGGTATATGGCAATCGGGTTTTCTTCGGAAAATGCTTCCTTCAGGTTAAAGATTTCTCCTGAAATATGCAGCTGGTTCTTTTCAATTCTGGCTTTTACGTGTCCTATCCCCGAAATATCATGGCCTTCAGTATTCAAAGAAGAAAGAAAACCTTTTGCACTTTTTGCTTTTTTATTATCTCTGCGCAACATATATCCGTTTATTCCAAACATTGCAGAGGGCAAACTTTTTTCGTTGAATAAAGCCATTTCCGAAGCTTTCTTCTTCTTGATATCATAAGTACTGTAAGAAATGGAATCTTTTTCCATAAAAATATCCATTATAGTAATTGTGTTTACAGGAGCTCGATTTTGCGTTAGCCAGGCTCTTGGTCCAGAGCCCGCCGCTCCTGTATTTAATAACTCCAATTCCCCACGTTTGCCGGGATAATAGGCGTGTTGATGGCCACTTATATAGGTGTGGACATTATATTCTTCCAGTAATTTTCGGAGTTTTTCCGGTTCTTCCAGAACATTTCCTTTAGAATCCCGTTCCTGGGCAACGCTGTAAAGTGGCATATGGCCCATCACAAAGCGAAATTTTGCTTTTTTAGCTTCAGGGGTTTGGAATTGTTCTTTTAACCATTCCAGATTTTCATGGGTTATTTGAGCGGAAGAAGCTTCCCAGGAAACAAAGAAGATATTATCCCCACCAGTGGGTTTAATTTCTCCAGAGGGTTTAATTCCCCGAGGCTTGCCTCGCAATTTTTTAAAAGTATTCTCCAATTCATACCTCGTGGGCTTGCCCCGAGGTTCTTGATTATCCTGAGGCTTGTCGCGATCTTTAAAATTATTTTTCGCTTCATACTTGAAGTTTTTGCCCCGGGGTTCTTGATTCATGACAAACGAATAATAATTTGGAAAATGAGAATCATCTACAAAATTAAGATCTGGTTTGTGTTCGTTTTTATTCCAGAATTTTTTCGCAAATTTATGTTCAATAGGGTAGGAGCGTGGCCCATCATGATTTCCCAGTGTAAATGCAAAGGGAATTTTTGCATCTTTTAAAGGTTGTGCGATATGTTTATCAAAACCATCCCACATTTTTTGTAATTGTTCGGTTTTAGAAACTCCCATTCCGGCTACCATATCACCACCGCAAATTACCAGGTCTGGTTTCCATATTTTCGGAATCCTGTTTATTATGCTATCTACCTGCCACTCATAATTTGCTGCACCCAAGCCGGAATTGAGGTCTGATATTACAGCGATTCTAAGGTCTCCTCTTCTAGGAATTTCTGGAGAAGATTTTATAGGAACAAGACGAATAGCATCGGTGATAAATTTTCCTTTTGATGCTCCTATGATTTCTAGTGAATCTTCAGCTCCTATTTCAATATTTCCAAGCACATTCCATTTTCCTAAGTTATTTAGAGAATTTTGGCTGAGGTTTATCGTATCACTTTTTCCCTTAGAATGTAATATATAATTAACCTTTTCGACGTTTTCAGCAGTATTTACAGTAATCCAGGCAGCAAGTTGATATTCTTTCCGCTGAAGATTTTTAAAATCATATAATGCTTTGTTGGTTTGATTAGAGGTTGCACTTCGTGACAGACTTTCGCCATAATAATTAACCTGATTCCCGGTTTTCCAAATTCCCGTTTCCGAATAATTTTCACTTTCTGTATCGTAAATTATGGATTTTGGTTGTTCTGAAGCCTGAATTTCTGAAATCACCAGAGCTCCGGCATTTTTTCGTAAACTGTTACGGTTTCCGCCGGTAATATCAGTAGGTATATTAACCACTTCATTAGCCGCTATTAGTGCCGAGGAACCTCCACCGTCTAAATTTAAGGCTTCTACGGCACCAAGATTAAGCATTAAATTGGCCAACTCTTTTAATGTTACCCCAGCACTTGCTTCCTGTCTGCCGTCTACCACCATCATGATTAAGGTGTGTTTATCCTTATACCCAATAGCGCTTCTGGGATGTCTTAGAAGATGGCTTCCTGCAAAACCCTCTTCTGTGGAGGTGACCTTTATTTCACCGTTTTTTATTAATACAGGTCCGCCGCCAACGCCCTGGCTTACATCCCATTTTTCTGCTTTTGATGTTATTTTTGGACTTTCAAATTTTTTTGGAATATCCTGAAGATTATCCGAATTTACCCAGGCTATCTCCGGGATCCCGTTTTTAATGCCAAATGCGCCCCGGATAGTTTCTTCATTTGGTCCTGCTGCAATGACTTCTCCATCTTGAATAATTGTGCTAACCGAAGCATTAGTGGCGAAATAGCCTCCGTTTATAGCCAGAATACCATCTCCTCTCTCGTAGGTTTCTATTGTGGTTTCGCGTATGCTATTACTACCAATGGATCGCAGTTTAAGGTTCTCGTCGCTTAAATCGATTTTGGCATACATGGCACGCAGGGGTTTCCCATCGGGCAAATTCCCCATGGCTTCGAAAATTTTTACTGAAGCCGGAAGGCTAATATTTAGGTCTTCCCGTGGTTCCCAGTTTAGGTTAATTTCCTGTGCTTGTAAAGCAGAAACTGTAAAAATAAACAGGAACCCAAGCTCTTTTAGGTAATTCATTCTTTTATTGTTTTAGGAATAGTATGTTTTCTGAAAGCCGTTAATACCAATTAAACATTGAAATTCTTAATGCAAAATTTAAAAACTCAATTGATATAATACAATAAGTATTGGGCTCTTATTTTTTTGAAAAACTCAAGGTCTTGCTGCCAATTTTGGATAATTTCTTCCGGATGTTTGCCTGCATCCAGGGCTTCACGAATACTTTTGGTTTTTAATAATCCGTCTAAACGCTTTTCACGCCACTCTAATTTTTTAGGGTATAGCTTTTTTAAAGCATGAAGAAAATAAATTCCCGCTTCAACCGACTTAAATTTATCCCTATTGGTTAGTATTAACGAGACCGCGGGAATTTCTTTACCTATAAATTTTGGCGGATAGATTTGAATCCCATCTACCATTTTACTTGGTGTAAATTGCGCAGGTTCAAATTCAATTCCTTCAAGCTTGTATGTCATTAATTGGGCAATTAATTCTTCCGGGTTTATCCATGGCGCTGCAATAAATTCAAAGGGCCTAAGGGTTCCCCGGCCTTCAGAAACATTGGTGCCTTCCAGTAAACAGGTAGCCGGATAAAATGTGGCAGTTGTAAGATTGAGCATATTTGGCGAAGGCTTTATCCACGGCAGGCCGGTCTCATCATACCATTTTTTATGGGAATAATTCTCTAACGGGATTACTTTTAAATCCGCATACGGCAGGTTTTTCTTTTTTCTTTCTTCGTTAAACATGGTAGCAAGTTCACCAACCGTCATTCCATGAGTTATGGGTAGGTTTTCAATTTTGGTTACAGGTTCATTGGACTTGCCTACCGGACCATCTATATAATTTCCTGAAATGGGGTTTGGCCGATCTAAAACAATAAACGGAATATCATTTTCGGCTGCGGCTTCCATAGCTAAGAGCATTGTTTTAATATAAGTATAAAAACGCGCGCCAATATCCTGAATATCAAAAATTAGGACTTCCTATTTTTCAACATTTCAGGAGTCGGTTTTCTAATTTTTCCGTAGAGGGAAATCACCGGAACCCCGGTTTTACTGTCTTTTGAATCGCTAATGGGTGTATCTTCTTCGCCCCGGATTCCGTGTTCAGGGCCAAATAAAACGCTTAGCTGAGTTTCAGTGTTTTCGTGAAGTAAATCTACCAAATGTGCGCCTCCCGGTAAAACCCCGGTGTGATTGGTTACCAAACCTATTTTTTTGTTTTTTATAAGACTGAAAAATTCTTCTTTAAATAGTTGTTCTGCACCTATTTTTACGCGATTTTCAACTTTAAGAAGTGGCAATTTTTGATATAAATCGGTACCAGGACAGGTGGTTTCGGCCTGGTCTTTATGGCCTGAAATGGTTTCCCGGGAAATACCATATTCTGAAGAAATATACGAAACCAGTTTTTGTAGGCTTACCCATTGCGGGGGCAGTACTTTTTCTTTATTAAAATCTCCTTCTACCACGATTAAAACATGGCCTTCAAGATCGTAATTGGTATTGGAATCTCCCTGAAAATTGATATCCCGACCTTCCGCAATATCGCCATGGGTAGTGATATAAAAATGATATGGAACATCGGCCCAGGCTTTTTTTATACTTCCATTGGCCATGGGGGAATCGTTTTGAGAGAAATTTTGAAGTGCCTGTAATTTTTCTTCCGTAGAAAGTTCGGGTTTTTGAGGCATCCCGGTGTGGTGAATGGTAATAAACTGCGGTTTATGGGGTTTCATTTCCATGACCGGCTTTTCGGCTTTCCAATCTTCTCTCTTGGTAATGGCTAACTCACCTTCAATGATATTTTGTGCCGAAACAGATAATGTGCCGAAAATTGCCAATAAAAAAATGAACTTAAGTTTATTCACCATAACACCGCAGTTATTATATTATTCCCACCAGTGGGTTTAAGATCCCGAGGCCTGCCCGAATTGAATTCATTCAGGCGGGCTTGCCCCGAGGTTTTTGATTTAAGCTTTAATTCCCGATAGCTCTAGAGAATCAAAACCTATAAGTTTTCATTATAAATACTTTTTATAAAGTTGATAAAGCACTTTTAAATCATAGTTGCTAAACGATTTTTCTAAATCTTCTTGTATAAAATGCAGCTTAAAAGCACTTTTGGCAGAGCTTAAGTTTGAAGTGTCAAATCCAATAATTTTAAGGGCGTTTTCCACGTTGAAATCGGCTGGGATTACTTCAGGAAAGACCAGTTTATCTATAAATGGAATTCGAGTGTTCAAATTGCCCTGTAACTTTGTCACGAGTGGGTTGGGACTAAAGAATTCGGCTTCGTGTTTCAGCTTTTCTATTTCAGCTTCATCATACCATAATCCATAACCTTCTTCCGCTAATTTTTTCCACGGGAAATTCTTATTCGGATCTACTTTTCTCGAGGGGGCAATATCTGAATGCCCTATAAAATTTTCTGCGGGAATTTTATATTTCTTCTTGAGGATTTCTAAAAGATCAAGTAAACTATTAATTTGCGCTGTGGTAAATTCTTCTTCGCCATTATTATCTATTTCTATGCCTAAGGAAGAAGAGTTTAAGTCGGTGTTATTTCCCCATTTTCCAGCACCGCCATGCCAGGCGCGATAGTAATCGTTGAGCATATGGTAGATCTCGCCGTCTTTACCAATAACATAATGTGAACTTACCTGGGTCCTTGGGATGGTAAAGGTATTTAAGGTTTGCCTTACCGAATCTTGCGCAGTGTGGTGCAGTACCACATAATTGGGTTTGCGCAAGTTAAAATTAGTAGTTCCCACCCAGTATTCACCATAAAGGAGTGCGGATTCGTTCTGGTTTTCCTGGGCGGGTAACTGCTTTAATTGTTTGCTATAAATTTTTGTTTTCTTCTTGTAAACCCTATTAGTCTTAGCATAAGGATTCCCAGCACACGACACCAGGCCGAAGACCAGAATGATGCTGTAAAAAACAGCACGTATGCTTTTTGTATGGTTATATTTTTTCAATATTTCCTTGATTAAATAAACCCCACCTGCCTAAAGAAAACGATTAGACAGGTGGTGGTTTCACTTTTCTACTTTAAAAATGTGTATTGGATTTGCATAGAAATGGTATTATTCAAATTTCCATCTTACAAAGGCTTCCATGGCTTCATAATTTGCCAGGCCTAATTCGTGATACGTCTCTGCGGTTTCGCTATTTCTTTCTTCGGCACGAACCCAGAATTCCCTTTCGTCGTCACCAGGGAAAACAGGGCTATCTTTTTGGGATTGATGCTGAAAAATAGCATTTCTTTTCCGTTGAACTTCCTGTGGGGAAAGCGGTACCGCCATTTCAATTTCATGAACCTCAAATTCCTGCCAGGCGCCACGGTACATCCATAGCCAGCAATCTTTGGTCCAGGCTTCGGTTTTTCTAAGCCTTTTCATCGCTTCAATTATAATGTTGAAACAAACGATATGCGTACCGTGAGGATCGGCAAAATCTCCTGCAGCAAACACCTGGTGTGGTTTTACCTCTTGCAATAGTTCCATGGTAAGTTCAATATCTTTTTCGGTAACCGGGCTTTTTACACGTTTTCCAGTTTCATAGAACGGCAAGGCCATAAAATGAATATTCTTATCTTTTAAACCTGCAAACCGGGCTCCTGCAATAGCTTCAGACTTTCTAATAAAAGCTTTTACATCCCTTATTTCATCAAGATCTATATCGTTTGGCTCTTTTTGATCTATAAAAGAGCGCATCTCGTCATACGTATTTTCCAGCTTCTTGGTGTCTTCGCCAGTACTCTTCTTAAAGTCTATAGCAAATTCAACATAACGTAAAACATCGGTATCCCAAACCGCGGTATTTCCCGAAGTTTGATAAGCTACGTGCACATCGTGCCCCTGGTCTACCAATCTAATAAAGGTACCTCCCATAGAAATCACATCGTCATCTGGATGGGGAGAGAAAATAAGCGAACGCTTCTTTGCCGGATTTTTTCGTTCTGGACGCTGGGTATCATCGGCATTTGGTTTCCCACCTGGCCAGCCGGTAATACTGTGTTGCAGCTGGTTAAAAACATCTATATTAAGATCGTAAGCGGGTCCCTTCTCGGTGGCCAACTGTGCCATGCCGTTATTGTTGTAATCTTCCTCGGTAAGTTTTAAAACTGGTTTCTTTAATTCGGCAGAAAGCCAGATTACCGCTTTTTTAATGAGTGTTTTATCCCAGTTACAATCTTTTACCAACCACGGTGTATCAAACCTGGTGAGTTCTGAAGCTGCGTCTTTATCTAAAATAAACTCCACATTATCTGAAAGCTGAAGGTAAGTTGCTGGTACGCTTCCAGATATTTCACCTTCTACAGCCTTTTTAAGAATGGAAGCTTTTTTCTTGTTCCAACCCATTAAAACGGTCTCTTTGGCTTTAAAGATTGTGCCAATCCCCATAGTGATAGCTTTGGTAGGCACATTTTCTTTTCCACCAAAATCCCTGGAAGCATCGCGACGCGTGAGATCGTCTAGAGTCACTAATCTGGTGCCGGAATTTGGTGCAGATCCTGGCTCGTTAAAACCAATATGACCTGTTCTACCAATTCCCANGAGTTGAAGATCCAATCCNCCAACTTCGCCAATCTTATTTTCGTAAGCCAGGCAATAATCGGTTATATCTTCTCTAGCAAGGGTGCCGTCTGGAATATGGATATTCTCCTTTTTAATATCTATATGATTAAAAAGAATTTCGTCCATAAACTTTACGTAACTCTGTTTCGCATCGGGCTGCATTGGGTAGTACTCATCCAGGTTAAAAGTGATCACGTTTTTAAAACTAAGACCTTCTTCTTTATGCATACGAATTAGTTCTTCATAAACTCCTGTTGGCGTGGCTCCTGTTGCGAGTCCCAAAACCGCGTTTTCCTGCTTGTCTTGCTTGCGTCTAATAAGATCTGCAATTCGTTTCGCTACCTTTATTGAGGCAATATGTTTATCTTCATAAACTTTTACCGGTAGTTTTTCAAAGCGTGTTTCTTCTAAAAGATTTAATCTTGCCATAATTTTAACTGACTATTTAATTTGTCTATTTAGCTGATATTTGATTTTACCAGACTTACCTGGTCTTTAAATATATTATCCATTACTGCTATGGTGCCGCCGTATATGCTGGAGTTAGAACCAAGCTTAGACAACTCTAAATTGGTTCTTTCCTTAAGTTGCATCATGCAATAAGTATTCATTGATTGCTGAATTGGGGTGGTGATAAACTGTTTGGCTTCAGCAATTTTTCCTTCTAAAATCACCAATTCGGGATTAAAAAGCTGAATGAGAACGGCGATACCTTTCCCCAGATTAATACCTATTTCCGATAGGGTGTTTATCGCAAATTGATCGCCGCGGTTTGCCGCATTTATAATTGTCTCTGGCTCCAGCATTTCAAGCTCTTCCTTTTTCAGGTTGTTTAAAACCGAAGTTTGTCCGGCTTTTAATCCTTCTTTAGCCTTTCTTACCAGTGCCAGGCCAGAAGCTTCTGTCTCTAGACAACCTCGTTTTCCGCAGTGGCAAAGCAAGCCCTCCTCATTTATGGGAATATGCCCAAACTCACCGGCAAATCCAGATTCGCCCGAATGCATTTTTCCGCCCATAATAATTCCCAGGCCAATACCCCAGTCCATACTAATTACGAGTACATTATTCTTGTTTTTAGCTTTACCAAAACGAAATTCTGCCAGGCACGCGCTTTTCGCATCGTTGAGGATAGCAACTGGCTTTTTAAACTTCTTTTCAAATTTTTCCTGTAAGGATTCGGGTTCCTGTTCACTCAAATAATAGGTAAAGTTCTTACCGGCTTCGGCAGAAACCAGCCCTGGCATACTTATCCCAACGCCCATTACCTGGTTGAGTTCTACTTTTGCTTCCTTAAGCAAACTTTGCGTCCATTCATGCAATTGGTCCACAATATTGGAATCTGAAGAAATTTCTTTAGGCCACAAGCTTTCCTGGATAATAGTATGGTTATTATCTATTAATGCAAGTTTTATCCTAAAGCGTTCAATATGTATGCTTACAACGAAAAAAGAATTCTCTACCAACCCATAAAGATCTGGTTTGCGTCCCCCTTCAGATTTGCCTCGTCCGGTTTTCACTAAAATGCCTTCTTCCAAAAGCTGGTTAAGCAAAGACATAGAAGTAGGCAGACTTACATTAAAACGCTGGCAAACTTCTGCGTTAGAGGTTTCCCCATTGAGAAATAAGTGTTTTATAATCTTTAATTTCTGAAGAAATTTCTTTCTTTCTACATTGTTTATCTGAGCTATTTTATCTTCATCTATGAAGAAATCATTCAGGTATTTTGACATAGTTTGAGTTGGCATATTTTTAAAAAATAAAAGTCTTAAAAGGTTAATTTTGAGCTTTTAAAAGATAGAATTTATTTTGATCTTAAAAATAGGCAAAATAATCATTTTTAAAAATACTTTTTGTATTTTTTTATGAAAGATTGTGTAATTAACCTAAATTTATATTTTTATCGTTTGATGTCTTAGGTTGTTCTTACTAAAGATAGGCTGCCTTATTATACCAATTAAGTTTTATTGAGATAAACATGAATAAACCCAAGCCTTTAACGGCACAAAGTAAACCAGGGAAAAATCAGCGGTATTTTGCTCTGGATGTCTTGCGTGGCCTTACAATAGCCTTGATGATTCTGGTGAATACTCCGGGGAGTTGGTCGCATATTTACGCTCCTTTTAAACATGCGGCCTGGCATGGGTTTACGCCAACCGATTGGGTTTTTCCTTCTTTTTTGTTTGTGATTGGTAATGCGATGAGTTTTAGCCTTCGTAAGTATGAAAATGTTTCTGAAGCTGCTTTTCTACAGAAAGTATTCAAGAGAGCTGCTTTAATATTCCTTATCGGTCTGTTTTTAAATGCATTTCCATTTGTATATCGGGAAGATGGTGCCCTGGTTTTTAAAAATTTGGCTAATCTTCGAATTATGGGTGTTTTACAGCGCATCTCACTCTGCTATCTTTTTGGCTCGCTTATTATTCATTATTTAAAACTGAAGAAATCNATNATCTTTGGCGGTTTAATTTTATTAGGCTATTGGGCGCTACTATGGTTCTTTGGCGATAGCCCCAATCCTTTTGGCTTAGAAAATAATGCGGCTTTAAAATTCGACCAATTTATATTTCGGGATGCAAATCTTTACAAAGGCTTCGGAATTCCATTTGATCCTGAAGGTTTGCTAAGTACCCTTCCCGCTGTCGTAAATGTAATTGCCGGCTATGTGGCCGGAGTCTTTATTCAGAAATCGGGAAACAATATGAAAACGGTAGTGAAATTGAGCGTTTTTGGAGTTGTACTTTTAGGCCTGGGACAAATTTGGGATATTTGGTTGCCAATAAACAAACCCATTTGGACCAGTTCTTATGTTTTGTTTAGTACAGGTTGGACCCTTTTGGTGCTTTCGGGCTTCATTTTAATAATAGAGATATTTGGTTTTAAAAAGTGGACAGCCTTTTTTGAAGCTTTTGGAAGA
>JGI1221J11331_1000715_pt1 | contig 11150 bp, 8 predicted proteins | sample LakVidmifraction_4_FD_11331 | JGI IMG/M metagenome (IMG submission 11331) | reverse complement strand
CGGCAAGTCCCACACAACCAGCTCCTGCTGAATCCCCCAGGGCGGGAACGCAGCAAGGGTAAGTGGTCGTAGCGGTGTGATGTGGGGAGCTTGCCATTTTTTGTTTCTAAGGCCTTGTTCAAAAACAACCCATACATTTTAACTCGTTCCTTTGCACATTACTTCGTTAAAAATCCTCGCTATAGCTAAGGCCATAGCTTCGTTTTTTGCCTCTTTACTGCACAAAGTAACATGATTATTTCTGTACACTTTATTTCTGAACAAAGCTAAATGGTTCTAAATTTATTGCAGCTTTGTAACCTATGAAGACAAATACCTCTCCCAAAAAAGTAGTGCTTATTACCGGAGCTTCTTCCGGAATTGGAAAGTCTATAGGCGAATATCTTACTAAGCAGAATTTTAAGGTGTACGGCACCAGCCGAAATCCTACCAAAATAACTCATCCTCTTTTTTCCATGGTCGCTTTAGATGTGACCAAAAAAGAAACAATTACCCGGGCTATTGAACAAATTATTGCCGAAGAAGGCAAAATTGATATTCTAATAAACAATGCCGGGATGGGAATTACCGGACCTATTGAGGAAACCCCAGACGAAGAGATCGTCAAGGCTTTTGAAACCAATTATTTTGGACCTATTAAAGTGATAAAGTCGGTGTTGCCGGGCATGCGACAGCAAAACAGCGGACTTATTATTAATATCACTTCCATTGCGGGATATATGGGCTTGCCTTATCGCGGAATTTATTCCGCTTCCAAAGGCGCGTTAGAACTCACTACCGAAGCCTTTAGAATGGAACTGAAAGATTTTAATATTAAAATGACCAGCGTAGCCCCAGGAGATTTTGCGACCAATATTGCCGCTGGCCGTTACCATGCACCCGCGATGGAAAATTCTCCATATAGAGAACCTTACCAGAATACGCTAAAACTGATGGATGAGGATGTTGATGCCGGGAAAGATCCTTTATTAATGGCTAAAGCGGTACATAAGGTGATTCAGAAAAAAAATCCCAGGGGACATTATAAAGTAGGAGAGGCTTTGCAAATATTTTCGGTGGGATTAAAGCGGATTTTACCCGATAAAATTTACGAAAAGATGTTGCTAAAGCATTATAAATTATAAATTTGCGTATCGCATATTAACCAATAACTAGAACTTATGAAATTTTTTATTGATACAGCTAATCTAGACCAAATAAGAGAGGCTCAACAACTTGGCGTTTTAGACGGGGTTACAACCAATCCGTCGCTTATGGCGAAAGAAGGAATTACCGGAAAAGATAATATTTACAAGCATTATAAAGAAATTTGTGAAATTGTAGATGGCGACGTTAGTGCTGAAGTTATCGCGACAGATTTTGACGGAATTATTAGGGAAGGAGAAGAATTGGCCGAATTACACGAGCAAATTATCGTAAAAGTTCCTATGATAAAGGAAGGCGTGAAAGCTATAAAGTACTTTAGCGATCAGGGTATAAAGACTAATTGTACGCTGGTATTTTCGGCAGGGCAGGCCTTGTTAGCGGCTAAAGCGGGCGCTACTTATGTTTCGCCTTTTATTGGTCGGTTAGATGATATCTCTACCGATGGTCTAAACCTTATTGCTGAAATAAGACTCATTTACGATAACTACGGTTTTGAGACCGAAATTCTTGCCGCATCAATTCGTCATACTATGCACGTATTGGAATGTGCTAAGTTAGGTGCCGATGTGATGACCGGTCCACTTTCTTCTATTGAAGGATTGTTGAAACACCCGCTTACAGATATTGGTTTAGAGAAATTCCTGGCAGATTATAAGAAAGGAAATCAGTAGTTGTTTCAAAAGAGAATAAAGATCGCCCCTATAAATCCCGATGGCTATCGGGATTTATAGGGGCGATCTTTATTCTTTACCGGAGAACAGTGTAAGATTATTTATTCAAAAACTCCAAAATTTGGCGTTCAAAATTTGGGGTATTTAATTGCGCTTTTCCATTTATGATTTCTCCTTGCGGATTTATAAAAATTAATTTATTTAAGTAGTTTTTTAGAAGGTTGCGGTTTACCTCCGGGGCTTCCAATCTAAATTCCCATTCTCTACTAAATCCGTACATATTTATCACCTCTCTCCAAACTCCAATAGATTCGCTGTCTATATTCACTCCCAGAAAATTAATTTCGGGGTATTTTTCTCTAAGAGTAGCGATTAATTTATGTTGCCATTTAAAATGTTCTGTAGCCTGCATAGACCAGTGGTAGGTGATGATAGGTTTATTTGAAATATCTTTTAGCGGTATCTCGTCTCCCGAGTAATTTATTAGGTTCAATGCTCCAATATTGTTGCCGGGCAATAGATTCTTCTGAATTTCGGCCATTTGTTTAATATCCGGTAATTTGTCACATTTATATTCCATTTCCACCAGCACGTCTAAAATACTGTCGATTTTTGCAACCTTATCAGAAAAAATAATTCCCTGTATGGCCAGTCGGTTTATAAAAATATTTTTTAATTCCTGTTTTTCGATAAGGGAATCTGCCAGATTGATGCGGTAGGTGATGTTTTTAAGAGAGTTTAACTCGAAGCAATCTGACTCCGTATCTGAATTTTCAAGACAGTTTTCAATAGATTGCGTTCTAAGATAATCTTCAATAAAATTGAGGTAACCGTAATATTCCTTTAATTCCATATTATTGAAATCGAGATTTTTTCGGTAATTGTGAAAATCATCGGGTATCTGCCTTGCCAGCTCGTTGTAGTATTTCTTTACCAAAAAAGTATAGCGCTCCCGTAAATGATAATAATCATAATTTATGCTGGACGAAGCCAGATCTTTGAAAGCCTTAGAAAAGTGGTTAGTTTTGTCTAGTTTCGCAAGTTTTTTTCTTCTGGATTTTCTTATAGAATCGGTGATTTCAGCAAATTCCTTTGGCTTTATTTTGTAGTATGAAAGCAAGAGGTCATTAGTGTTTTCATTCTTTAAAAACATATCCAATAAGGAACTGCTTTTTGCGGCTCCTCTTCCACTAAAATTGAGGGATTCATCAAATTGCATGGTGTTGAGCCAAACCAGTATGCTATCGCCTGGTTCCAAATACATAATTTGGGTTTCGGGAGGATGATTAAAACTATAGATTCCCGGCTCGAGATTTTTAAAATGTTTTCCGAATTGATTGTTACTGTCTAATAATAGCGTGTCAATTACTTTATTGTCTTTGGCAAGTATAAAATAATCGTTGTAAGGATTCATAATTTGGCCTCCAACAAATGTATCTCCATGGTGCTTTTTAGAGCTTTCACAACTCCAAAGAAGGACAGCTCCAATAAGAAAGAAAATTCTATATTTCATACAGGTTTTTAAGAACTAATATTCTTCTTGAACGGCTCTAAATTAGAGCCTGTTGGAACAAATATAACCTGAGCCATGCACCGTGAATGTTAACCCGTCGTTAAAAGAATAATAAAAACGTTAATCTTTCTATTAGTGCTTAACTTTGGCTATTTTTGCAAAAAATTACTAAATCAATATTCTATGCTTTCAGTATCAAATCTTTCAGTCCAGTTTGGGAAACGTATTTTGTTCGATGACGTAAACACAACTTTTACCCAGGGCAACTGTTATGGGATTATTGGAGCCAACGGTGCCGGAAAATCCACTTTTCTAAATATCATTGCCGGAAAATCTGATCCTACTTCGGGCCATGTTAGCCTGGAGCCGGGAAAGAGAATGTCGGTTTTGGAGCAAAATCACAACTTGTATGACGACCAACCGGTGTTAGATACGGTAATTGTAGGTAACCAACCCCTGGCCGCCATCAAAAAGGAGATGGATGAGATTTATGCTAAAGAAGATTTTAGTGATGCCGATGGTGAACGCGTTGGGCTATTGCAGGTAGAATTTGAAGAAATGAACGGTTGGAATGCCGAGAGCGATGCCGCTTCTTTATTATCTAATTTAGGAATAAAGGAAGGATATCATCATACTTTGATGAAAGATTTGGACGGTACCCAAAAAGTACGGGTGCTTTTAGCCCAGGCGCTCTTTGGAAACCCGGATGTGTTGATTATGGATGAGCCTACCAACGACCTGGATTACGAAACCATCTCCTGGTTGGAACATTTTCTGGCCAATTACGATAACACCGTGATTGTAGTATCTCACGACCGTCACTTTCTAGATGCCGTTTGTACCCATATTTCTGATATTGACTTCGGAAAAATAAATCATTTCAGCGGGAATTATACTTTTTGGTACGAGTCTTCACAGCTAGCGGCGAGACAGCGGGCGCAACAGAATAGAAAGTCTGAAGAAAAGAAAAAGGAACTTCAGGAGTTTATTCAGCGATTTAGCGCAAACGTAGCAAAATCTAAACAGGCTACTTCTCGTAAGAAGATGATAGATAAACTGAATATTGAAGATATTAAGCCTTCCAGTAGAAGGTATCCCGCTATTATTTTTGAACGTGAGCGCGAAGCCGGCGATCAGATTCTTAATGTGGAAAAACTGGAAGCTTCTCTAGAGGGCGAAACCTTGTTTAAAGATGTGAATATTAACCTTGCAAAAGGGGATAAAGTAGTTATTTATTCTCGCGATTCTAGAGCTACTACTGCGTTTTACGAGATTATAAACGGAAACCAGAAAGCATTATCTGGGAAATATTCCTGGGGAGTAACCACTTCACAATCTTACCTGCCTTTAGATAACTCAGAGTTTTTTGAGAACGATCTTACGCTGGTAGATTGGTTGCGCCAATGGGCACAAACCAAAGAAGAAAGAGAAGAAGTTTATATTCGTGGTTTCCTCGGAAAAATGTTGTTTAGCGGAGAGGAAGCATTAAAAACCTGTAAAGTACTCTCGGGAGGGGAAAAAGTGCGTTGTATGCTAAGCCGAATGATGATGATGAGAGCGAACGTGGTAATGTTAGATGAGCCTACCAACCACCTGGACCTGGAATCTATTACCGCTTTTAATAATTCATTAAAAAACTTTAAAGGCACCATACTTTTTACCACCCACGATCACGAATTTGCGCAAACGGTAGCTACGAGGGTTATAGAACTTACACCCAGTGGAGCTATTGACCGTTACGCCACTTTTGATGAATATATGAGTGATAAAAAAATAAAGGAACAACGCGATAAAATGTATAGCGTAGAAGCTTAATTATTGGAATAAGCTCAGCTTGATTAGACTTTAGTCTGGCATTTGCGGGACATTACATAAAAAATTCGGTAGTTTTTAAGCTACCGGATTTTTTTGGCTAATTCAACTAAAAACAAAACTTACTTTCAATTTTATAAATATTCCGGGTTAAAACACCCCGCCACCATCGGCTTCGTTATCTTCGCGTGGTTTACGTTTTAAGCTCCTGTTTTTTCCGCCGCCAAATCGGTAGGAAAATCCTAAGTAAACATTTTGGCTCTCTCCTTTAAACCTGCCCTCCTGTGGTAAAGGCCTTCCATTGGTGAAGCTAAATTCCTGGGTATTGAACACATCATTAAAATTGAGACTAATCGTTGCTTTGTCGTTAAGAAGTGAATAACGAGCGCCCAGGTTCATAAAATACATAGGATCCATATCCATTTGTAGATTTTTGGCCGCACTTCTGTAAAGGCCGAAGAGCTGAAAAGTTAATTTATCGGTGGCTTTAAAACTATGGTTGGTCCTAAAAGTCCAGGCGGTGTTATCGGTTTCTAAATATTCTGTGCCTACCACTCCTTTTAAATCTTGGCTGTAGAGTTCAAAACTGGTATTAGTACTCCACCAGCTTGTGAATTTATAATTGGAACTCAGCTCCAGACCATAGGAATTATTGTCTTCGAAATTGTCATATTGTAGCAACAGAGAACCTTCTTCATTAGGATCTTCAATAAAAACCTGACTTATCTCGTCGTTAATATTCCTAAAGAATATCCCGGCGCTAAGACTTCCTTTTTTCTCAAATTTCCTGGTATAATTAAATTCAAAAGAATTGGTGAATTGCGGTTCTAATTCGGGGTTGCCGGAAACGGTTAACCGGGGAGAACTCACCTCCCTTATAGGATTTACCTGGCCAAAGCCGGGACGATCTACCCTTCGGCTGTAACTCAATTGGTAAGAATTGGTTTGACTGGGAGTATAGTTTAAGAACCCGCTGGGATACACATTAAAATAGTCGTCGGTAAATACTGTTTCTTCGTTGTAAATGGCATCTACTTTAAAATTTTCCAGTCTGGCACCTACCTGGTAAGACCATTTCTCGAAATTCTGGCCGTAGGTAGTGTAAAAGGAATAAATATCCCGTTTATATTGGTAGGTTGCGTTGGTATAAAAATCGCTGTTGGTTGTGTAGGTATTATCTGTATCCAGGAGCCTGGCTTCGGCACCAATTTCAAGTTTGCTGTTATCGGTTAGCGGATTTTCATAATCTATATTCGCAATTAAATTTTCACGTTTTTCCTTTACGTGATCGCGGTAATCTTCATAACCTGCGGTGTTTCCTTCAAAATCGAATTCTGAATTTTCATCCTGCTCGTAATCATTGTAATCTGCTTCAAATAGGATTTTGTGACCGTCTTCATTAAATTTATGATCAAAAGCAAAATTGTAGGTGCTGTTGATATTATCATAATCTGAATCTAAATTTTGAGCTAAATCCAGTTGCGGATTGTTGGGGTAAATAATCCGCAAAGCTCCTTCGGGACCACCATTGTACAGGTTTTGGTTGGTGTAGAAGGAAAAGGTGTTTTTATCGTCTAAATAAAAATCTACACCCATTTTGTATAAATAAGATTCCCGGGAATTTATAATGTCGAAGGCCTGCCTGTAATTATCTTCGGTAAAGTTAATTCGTCCTAAATTAGCTTTTTCACCAAATTGAGCGCCAAAATTTCCGTAAAAATTGAATTTTCCTTTTCTGTAATTTAAATCTACGGAACCATTAGTGCGGGTATGTTCGCCAATGGTAACGCCGGTATTTAGGTTTCCGTTAAAACCATCATTAGCGTTTTTATGCAGCACAATATTAATAATTCCACTCATGCCCTCCGGATTGTATTTTGCGGAAGGATTGGTAATAAGTTCTATGGTTTTAATGGAAGTAGAAGGGATTTGCTTAAGTAATTGCGCCGGGTCCATATTGGTAGGCTTTCCGTCTATAAGAATTCGCACGTTGGTATTGCCTCGTAAAGCGATATTTCCATCTTGATCTACATTTACCGAGGGTACATTATTCATTATTTCTGATGCGCTGGCTCCGGTAGTTGTAAGATCTTTTCCTACGTTTATTACCTTGCGGTCTATGCGTTGCTCTATGGTAGTGCGTTCGGCAACCACGGTGACGCCATCGAGCATGGCTACTTCTGGCTGTAATTTGATCTTGCCAAAATTATAGGCACTTTGTTTTTGGGTGATCTCAATTTCTTTAGAGAAAGGTTTGTATCCCATAAATTGAACTTTGAAGGTATAAGCTCCCCGGGGAATCTTCTCTATGATAAAAGACCCATCTTCGGCGGTGGTATTTCCCTGCACCAGTTCTCCTTTAGAATTAGTGATACTAATGGTCGCGTAGGGGATAGGTTCTTGCAATTCGCCATCCATAACCGAACCGGAAATGCTTCCGAAGGGTTCATTGGCAAAAGCCGTGATACTAATGAAGAATGCTGTGAAAATTAAAAATAACTGTTTCATTTTTTGATTGATTTTAATGATTAGTATGCTTAAGATGAATCCTTGTATTGCATAATACCTGAATCCGTAATTTGGATAATTTTGATGTTTTGATGATTAAAAACTATCCAGTTGATTGACGAATGACCCTTTCTGTTAGGTTATGCAATATACTTGGCTATACATAATACATAAACCCAGACTTTCAAAAATTTGATCTTTCTTCTACTGAACTCATTTAGACTTATTGTTTGGAACCGAAAATATTGGCTTTTGTGCTCAGATGAAGCTATTTTTCAGTGGCATAGCAGGGCTATGACAATGAAAAATGGCAAAATATGGGTTCAAAATGTGATATTTGCAGGTAAAAGAAAAAGTTTAAACGAGTTCATTATAAAGACGAGCATAAAAGTGATTTGTTACAATAATTTAAAAATAAATTTTAAAAAACAATTTCTGAGGCTTTTCGGTAGGGCCAAATAAAAAGCTTTGTTCCGTCAGGTTGAAGTCGTAAATTTATGCTATGGATAAAAAAACAATGGTGTTAGGAGCATCTCTCAATTCTTCGCGTTATTCTAATATTGCCATAAAACGTTTAGTGCGTTATAATCAACCTACTGTGGCTCTCGGACTTAGAAAAGGGGAGGTTGAGGGTGTGAAAATAGAAACTGAAAAAGTTCCTTTTCAGGATATAGATACGGTAACTTTATATCTTGGCCCGCCCCGCCAGGAAGAATATTATGAGTATGTAGTTTCTTTAAATCCGGTGCGGGTTATATTTAATCCGGGCACCGAAAATCCTGAATTTTATCAAATTCTTAGACAAAATAATATTGAAGTGGAAGTAGCCTGCACTTTAGTGATGCTTGGCACGAATCAATATTAATCCTAAAATTGTAAGGAAACCATTCAGAATAAGAATAAAGAACCCAAATTCAAAACCAAACCAGGCTAAGCTATTTGTGCTAATTACATAAGATAAAATGGGCGCGAGCACGGCTACTATGGGCACTAATTTATCTTTTAGTTTAATCTTGGTAAATAGACCAAGGGTATAAAGTCCCAGGAGCGGCCCATAGGTATAACCGGCAAATTCAAAGAGTTTATTTATCACGCTTTTATCTGCAATGGCGTATTTAAAAATCATCATTACCCCAATAAATAAAATGGAGATCACAATATGAATTTGTTTCCTAATTTTCATTTGAGCGGACTGGTCATAGTGTTTTTCAATATTCAGAATATCGATACTAAAGGAGGTGGTGAGTGCGGTTAAGGTACCGTCGGCACTGGAATAGGCTGCAGCGATAAGACCAAGAATAAATAGAATAGCCACCCCAATTCCCAGTTCACCTCCAGTAGCTATTGCGGGGAAAAGTTCATCTTTAATAGCATCTATTCCGTTTAAATCGGCATATTGAGAAAGTAAAACCCCGAGAATAAGAAACATCATATTCACGATGGTAAGCACGACGGTGAAAGAAAACATATTTTTTTGAGCGTCTTTCAGGTTTCGGCAAGTGAGGTTTTTCTGCATCATATCCTGGTCTAATCCAGTCATCACAATCGCGATAAAAGCACCGCTTACAAACTGTTTTATAAAATGGTCGCTGCTTTTCCAATCTTCAAAAAAGAAAATTTTTGTGAGTCCGCTTTCCGATAAATGATTAATCATTCCGCCGGCAGAGATGCCCAATTCGTCTGAAACCACAACCAGAGTAACCCCAAGGGACAGGAGCATAAAAAAGGTTTGTAGCGTATCTGTCCAGACCACAGTTTTAATCCCGCTTCTAAAAGTATAGAGCCAAATAAGGAAAATAGTTGCCGAAACGGTCACATAATAAGGCACTCCCAGTTCATCAAAAAGAATAAGTTGCAGCACGTTGGCGACCAGAAAAAGCCGGAAACTGGAACCTACAATACGCGAAAGCAGGAAAAATGAAGCTCCGGTTTTGTAAGAAAATTTTCCAAAACGAGTCTCTAAATAGGAATAAATGGAGGTGAGGTTAAGCCGATAATAGAGAGGCAGTAAAATAAGACCTATTACGGCATACCCCACGGTGTAGCCCAAAACTACCTGGAAATAGCTAAAACTATCTGTAGCTACCGTGCCCGGAAGCGAGATAAAAGTGACTCCGCTTAGCGAGGCGCCAATCATTCCGAAGGCTACAATATACCAGGGAGATTGCCTATTAGCCCTAAAAAATTCGGCATTACTACCCGCTTTGCTTGAAAAAAAGGACACTAAAAATAAAAGTCCGAAGTAAGCGGCGATTAAAATTAAAATCTGGTATGGCTGCATAGGTTAATTTTGATGAGGGCGAATTTACAAATTAAGCTTAAACTTTAGACGGCTTCGTGAAAATGAGCACTAAAAATCCTAAATTCGCAGTATGGATTTTTCTTCAAAATTACTGGAACAGGCGGTAGATGAAATGTCTCAACTACCCGGCATTGGTAAGCGAACGGCTCTAAGGCTGGTGTTGCATATGCTGAAACAACCCGAGTCGCAAACCAAACAATTGGCCGAAGCCCTTACCAAACTGAGAACCGACATTAAACTTTGCAAGAATTGCTATAATATTAGTGATACCGAATTGTGCGCTATTTGCGCCAATCCCGCCCGGAAATCTGAAATTGTTTGCCTGGTAGAAGATATTCGCGATGTCATGGCCATTGAAAATACCGATCAATATCGCGGCCATTATCACGTACTCGGCGGTAAAATAAGTCCGATGGATGGAATTGGTCCTTCCCAATTAAGTATTAAACCTTTAATAGAGAAAGTGGAAGCGGGGAAAATTGAGGAAATCATTTTTGCCTTAAGCAGTACTTTAGAGGGCGATACCACTAATTTTTATATTTACCGACAATTGGAAGGTAAGGGCGTAAAAACCTCTACTATTGCTCGTGGAATTTCGGTTGGGGATGAATTGGAGTACGCCGATGAGGTAACCTTAGGTCGAAGTATTACCAATAGAGTCCCGTTTGAAAGCTCTATGAAAAGTTGAGTTTTAACTTATTAAGCTGTTTTAAAATTGAAATCGACCTATTATTTCACGCCAAGTGCGCAAAGAAAAAAACGCAAAGAATCGCAAAGATTTGGTTGTGAGTATTTTATTTAATACAGGCTAACTTCCATTTTCTATCTTGTTGTTTTGAATTCCTACAAGGTTTTTGATCCCGATAATTATCGGGACTGCAGGATAGCGCGTTTAGTCGAATTCAGGCCACTAGGGATTCCAAGTTAAGACTGATTGGTTATAAATATTGTTTGGTTTTTAACGCAACTATTAGAAGAAACACGCATCTATTAAGTATAGATCAAATTAAAATAAAATGAAGTATTTGTTGTATTTATTACTAATGGTAAGCGCGTTTGGTTGTGCAGAAGATGATGATTTAAGCAAACCAGAAAATCATTGTAGTGATTTAAACTGCGATAAATGTGTGCTAATAGATAGCGCTATATTTAATGATACCCAAACAACTAATTATTTTTTTAGGGATATTAAGATTAT
>JGI1221J11331_1000714_pt1 | contig 11150 bp, 12 predicted proteins | sample LakVidmifraction_4_FD_11331 | JGI IMG/M metagenome (IMG submission 11331) | reverse complement strand
AATCAAGAACCTCGAGGCAAGCCCACGAGGTATGAATTGGAGAATACTTTTAAAAAATTGCGAGGCAAGCCTCGGGGAATTAAACCCTCGGGAGGGATTAAAAAATATGATTCTATTCTATTTGTCACGATGAGGATGTGAACAAAACTGCTTTCTGCTACACCAGGTAGATCAAAATGCAAATTCAAGAAGATTATTGTACTAACGATAGTGAGTATAACCGAAATTTGGTAAAACAAGATCAAGAAAGAATGATCAACTTTATCACTTCAGAATTAAATCACAATACCAAAAATTAACATCCCAGGAGGCTTGTTCTTCTTTAAAACAATTGTCTTTTTCTGTTTTAGCCGAGTTGTACGATTTTTCCACCAACTCCCCTATTTCAAAAGTTATGGGATTATTAAAAATAGGACCATCAAATACAAACGTATGAAACTCCCCATTTTCGCCGCAAGGATCTACATCTGTAGGTAAATCTTTTAGAAAAGAAGCATCTAGCAGTCTTCCGCAGAAAGATTTATCTAATTTATCGGCATTTACACAAACCACAATCGCCTTAAAACCAAGGTCTAGAAATTCTTCTAAGAGTTGGTAGGTGTCTTTTTGCCAAAGCGGAAAAACCGCTCGCAAGCCAATTTCTTCCAGTTGTTTCTCCCTATATACTTTTAAATCTTCGAGAAAAATATCGCCAAAAATACTATGGGTGAAACCTTCCTGAAGCAGTTTATTGGTTTCTCTTTCCATGATTTTATTATAATCTTTCATAGAAATTTCTCCCTCCAGCGCTATTTGTTGCAACGGCAACCCAATACTATCAGCTTGTTTTTGGAGCAATTCACTTCTTACGCCGTGCATAGAAATACGATTAACCTGGCTATTTACCGTAGTCACTAATTTTTCTACGGAAAACTCATTTTCCTGGCGTAATTTATAAAGGGCTAAAGCCGCGTCTTTCCCACTACTCCAATTTAGATAAGCTTTTTTCATGATTCTTCCATTAAGAAGCTTTCTATGGCAAGATTATAACTTAGAAGTCCGAAACCGAGGATTACGCCTTTTGCATTTGGAGCGAGGTAAGATTTTTGTCTAAACTTCTCCCGGACGTGAGTATTGGAAATATGCACTTCTACCACTGGGGTTTTTATTGCCTTTATCGCATCTCCCAAACCAATAGAGGTGTGAGTATAAGCTGCAGCATTTAAAACGATCCCATCAAAATCTTTATCGCCTTCGTGAAGTTTATCTATAAGTTCCCCTTCTATATTACTCTGAAAATAGGAAAGGGATGTTTTCTTAAACTTAAACTGAAGTTCCGAAAAATAGGTTTCAAAAGACTTACTGCCATAAGTTTCCGGTTCCCGGGTTCCCAACAGGTTTAGATTGGGGCCGTTGATAATGAGTATTTTCATAGACTGAGTATTTTAAAGTAGTAGAATGATGAGTAAAGTTAAAAAAATACTTGGGGTAGATTGTAAAAACGACTTTCAAAACTGTAAAAAAAAATGCGGAGGGTTTTTCCTCCGCATTCTTAATCATAGGTGTGTGATGTTAATTGATCTTAAAAAGTATAACCAACACCAGCTTGAATGGTGGAGTTATTAATTTCTGAATCTTCAATTACATCGGTAAAACCGTAGCTATATCTACCCTGAACAAAGAAACCATTGTTAAACTTGTATTCCAGGCCTGCGGCTCCTCCAAATTCAAAGCTTTGTGCTTCATCAAGCTCAACATCGTTGCCTTCTTCCAAAGGAGTGTAATCCCACTCTTCGTTCACTTTAAAGTTAAAAGAAGGTCCGGCTTGCAAGCTTAAACCATCTATCAGGTAAATTTTCGCCAATACAGGCACCTGGATATAGTCTAATTGATATTCTACATTATCATCTATATCTGCAAAATTGTCCTGATCTATACTAGCTTCGGTAAAACCCTGGGCTGAGTAAAGCACCTCTGGCTGGATAGAAAAACGATCGGCTATAGGAATTTCTGCTAGCACACCTATATTGAATCCCGTTCTCGATTTGGGGCTATCTATATAATCTCCAGTTACTGTGGAAAAATTCACCCCTCCTTTAACACCAAAATTCCAGTATTCCTGGGCAGAAAGTGTGGTGGTTCCAAATAAAACTACTGCGATAATTAAAATCGACTTTTTCATAACTTATATCCTTTTGTTTGTTACAAGGGCAAATGTAGGCAGTCACTTCTTAATAAAATGTTAGCCAAACCTAAAGTATTACTAAGATTAGCGCCTATTTGTTCCTATCTTTAACGAATGAAATGGACCACCGCCCTACAGGATTACTGCAACTATTTGAGGATAGAACGCGGACTTTCAGAAAACTCCATTAGCAACTATAGGCTGGATGTTATAAAGCTTATCAACTTTTTAAATGTTAAAAAAGAGGGGATTTCCCCCATTGCTATTTCCGAAGAAATTGTGCAGCAATTTATTTATGAAGTCGCCAAAGTAGTAAATGCCCGCTCGCAATCTCGAATAATTTCCGGTTTGCGTGGATTTTTCAATTTCCTGATTTTTGAAGATTACCGAAAAGATAACCCGTTAGACCTTATAGAATCCCCAAAAATAGGCCGTAAACTCCCCGATACCCTTTCTACGGAAGAAATAGATCTTCTTATTGAAACGATAGATTTTAGTAAAGCTGAAGGGGAACGTAACCGGGCAATCCTGGAAACGCTATACGGTTGCGGTTTGCGCGTAAGTGAACTCACTAATCTCCAAATTTCAGATCTATTTTTTGAGGAAGGCTTTATCAAGGTAACCGGAAAAGGAAATAAACAACGTTTTGTTCCCATTTCCAGCTACACTAAAAAATTTATTTATATTTATAAAAATGAAATCAGAACGCATCAGGAACCTAAAAAAGAAGCTTCAGATATTCTATTCTTAAACCGAAGGGGCAATAAGTTAAGCCGGGCCATGATCTTCACCATTGTGCGAAGACTTGCCGAAAAAGCAGGAATTCAGAAAAAGATAAGTCCGCATACTTTTAGGCATTCTTTTGCTACCCATTTACTGGAAAACGGAGCCGATTTAAGAGCCATTCAACAAATGCTTGGTCACGAAAGCATTACTACTACAGAGGTTTATATGCACGTAGATAGTAAACACCTAAGGCAGGTTATGGAAGAATTTCATCCGCGACGATAATTAGTGTCTGTCTATAAAGTCCGATAACTGCGTTACGCTCGTTTTGAAAACAGTCCCTTCTACTTTAGTTTATCCTGAGCTTTTGCCGAAGAATTTAATCCCGATAGCTATGCGGGATGGCGACTTCCCAAAAATACACGAACCATTAGTGTTAGCAATTATTTGCACCAGGTTTTACATACGTTTTCATTATTGTTCGATAAAAACTTTTACGAACTTAATTTGCCTCGATTTTGAAGACGTTTCACGCTTTTTTTACATTTTAGGGCTTGCTATTTATTGATATCGAAAATATGTGGTTTCCAAAATATAAAAAAATAATTAATGCTGTTTATCAGTTAGTTACAATCAAGTCTTTGTTCTTGATTCTATTAGCCCCGAGGCTTCGGGGGTCTTGATTCTTTACCGGACAACAGTACGTTTTTAAACACTGAAATTATTCCTTTGCTAAAAATTCTTTTGCTGTCAAGACAGAGATTTTCGAATTTTTAAAATCTTTTTTATTGCGTGTGATAATTACATCTATTTGATTTTCAATAGCAGAATAGTACTGTAGTCCATTTTCAAAATCTGGAAAATTGTCATCACTTAAAGCCAATTCAGTTATTTTATCATCTAATGCTAACAATTCAACAAGTACTTTAAATTTTCTCAATATTTCTCTCGCTTCTTTTGCAGATTTTAGTTTTGTAAGAATGTAATTAGTGTTGGCAAAAGTTAATGAAGAAATTGTTAATTTGAGTTCATTTTTATCGGCACGAGAAAATAAATCAGCAGCCTCATCATAGAACTTTTCTCTTCTTGAAAGTAAGTCTATAACAATATTTGTGTCAATCAGTATTCTGCTCATTCGTATTTTTTTATTAGGTATTCAGCGTAGGAGTCTTTAACGTCAAAATTCTCGTCGAGTGTTATAACTCCGCTTAAACTTTCTACCAAAGGTGTGATTTCTACAGAATTTCTTTTGCGTTTAGTTAACGCAGTTAAATATGATTCGATAAGTTTAGACAGACTTATATTATTCGATTTGGCATAGTCTTTTGCACTTTCGATAATAGTTTTATCAAGACTTAATGTGAGTTTTTTGTTCATAAGATATGATTTACGTACAAATATAATAATTTATTACGTAAATTTGATGTGTTCTCGATTTTTATGCTTGTGGCTAATTACTATTAAAGTTGGGTTAAACCCGATTTAAATTTTATTGACGCGGTTATTAATTAGTAATTTCAAGGAAATTAATCAACAAATTTTGAGATTGTTATGCAGGTAAACACCAAAAGCTTATGATTCAGTCAGAACAGCTATAGGCTGCCTCCGCATAATCTCATGTAAAAAAATAAGCTATGAAAACATTAAAATTTAAAAACGGTGATGAACTGCCGGCGATAGGCCTCGGAACCTGGAAATCTGGAGCCGAAGAAGTAAAAGAAGCGGTGAAAATCGCTTTAAACAACGGGTATAGACATATAGATTGCGCGGCGACCTACGGAAATGAAGACGCGGTGGGTAAAGGTTTATCTGAAGTGTTTGCTGAAGGTAAAATAAAACGGGAAGAGGTATGGATTACTTCAAAATTATGGAACAACGCCCATAAAAAAGAAGATGTGATCCCGGCCTTAAAACAAACCTTAAAAGACCTGCAACTAGACTATCTGGATCTTTACCTTATTCACTGGCCGGTTGCATTTAAGCCTGAAGTGGATTTCCCTAAAAATGATGAAGATTTCCTCACCTTAGAAGAAGCGCCGCTTATTGATACCTGGAATATGATGCTGGAAGCTAAAAAACAAGGCCTGGTAAAACACGTGGGGGTGTCTAATTTTAGTAGTATGAAGCTGGAAGAATTGATGGAAGAAAGCGAAGAAAATCCTGAATTAAATCAGGTAGAACTCCACCCATACCTGCAGCAAAATAAATTACTGGAATTTTGCAGTTCTCATAATATCCATGTTACCGGTTATGCTCCCCTGGGAAGTGGAGATCGCGCCGAAGAAATGAAAGCCGATAATGAGCCTTCTTTATTAGAAAACCAAACCATAAAAAAGATTGCGAAAAAACACGGTGCCAGTGCGGGACAAGTGCTTATAAAATGGAGTGAAATGCGCGGTAATGCCGTGATTCCAAAATCTACTAATAAAGGTAGGATTAAAGAAAACATGGAAAGCACGGGTGTAAATTTGGACGAAGCTGATTTAAAAGAAATCGCAACGCTCGACCGGCATTTTAGATATGTAACCGGCGAATTCTTTGTTACCAAAGGTAATTCTTACGAAAATATCTTTGATGACGATGATTATAAAGCTTAGAGCTCGTTGAGATTGAAAAAAGGTGTCTGGGAATATAATACAACGTCATTCTGAATTTATTTCAGAATCTAAGATGTTAGACCTCCGAATAAATTTCATAGCAGGCTCTGAAATTTATTCAAGGTAACGAGTAAACACAGTTTCCAGACACCTTTTTTACTTTAAAGTGAAAATAATTTCTAAACCCTATTTAGCAATATTTACCGCACGGGTTTCCCTTATTACGGTTACTTTAACCTGCCCGGGATAGGTCATGTCTGTTTGAATTTTCTGGGAAATTTCAAAAGAAAGATTAGAAGCCTTCTCGTCATTTACCCTTTCACTTTCTACAATTACACGTAATTCACGCCCCGCCTGTATGGCATAGGCTTTTTTAACACCTCCAAATCCGAAGGCAATATCTTCCAGATCTTTAAGACGCTGAATATAGGAATCTAACACCTGGCGTCTTGCTCCCGGTCTCGCGCCACTAATGGCATCACAAACCTGTACAATTGGAGAGAGCAAAGAATTCATTTCTATTTCATCGTGGTGCGCCCCAATGGCGTTACAAACCTCGGCTTTTTCACCGTGTTTCTCCGCCCATTGCATCCCCAAAATGGCGTGTGGGGTTTCCGTTTCGGTTTCCGGCACTTTACCAATATCGTGTAATAAACCGGCACGTTTAGCCAGTTTTGGATTAAGACCCAATTCTGAAGCCATTACCCCACAAAGCTTGGCAACTTCCCTGGAGTGTTGCAGTAAGTTCTGCCCATAAGAAGAACGATATTTCATGCGGCCTACCAGCTTGATCAATTCAGGATTTAAGCCGTGGATACCAAGATCAATAACGGTACGTTTCCCAATATCGATGATTTCTTCATCAATTTGATTACGTGTTTTCTTAACAACCTCTTCAATCCTGGCCGGGTGAATCCTACCATCGGTCACCAGTTTGTGTAAAGATAGACGGGCAATTTCCCTTCTTACAGAATCAAAACAGGAAAGAATGATCGCTTCGGGAGTATCATCTACAATAATCTCTACGCCGGTAGCGGCCTCAATAGCCCTAATATTCCTACCTTCACGTCCAATTATCCTACCTTTTACATCGTCGCTTTCCAGGTTAAATACCGAAACGCAATTTTCTACGGCTTCTTCGGTCCCAATACGCTGTATGGTATTGATAATTATTTTTTTCGCCTCTTGTTGCGCAGTTAATTTCGCTTCTTCTATGGTATCCTGAATCAAGGCCATAGCATCTGCCCTGGCACTGTCTTTTAATGTTTCTGAAAGCTGAGCTTTAGCCTCTTCGGCCGAAAGTCCCGAAATCACCTCTAATTGCTGAATTTGACTATTCCGCAATTTATCGATCTCTTCCTGCTTTTTCTCCAGATATTCCACGCGGTGATCGTAATCTGTTACCTGTGCTTCAAGTTCTTTATTTAGCTTTTTGTTTTTAGCGATTTCTCCCGAAACCTGGGCTTCTTTGTCCCTGGTACGTTTTTCGGCATCATTCATCTTTTTATCCCGGTTCATGATTACTTTTTCATGCTCCGATTTTAATTCGATAAATTTCTCTTTAGCCTGAAGGATTTTGTCTTTTTTAATACTATCTCCTTCAGATTTTGCCTCTTTTAAAATATTTGCGGCCGATTTCTTGGCGTTTTTAATAGTTTGTGAAGCTTTCTTTCGCTCCAGTTGCTTGGCGATGGCAAAACCAATCACAATACCAACAACCCCAATAATTATACTTAATAATATGTCCATATTTAAAATTTAGATATAAAAAAGCCTGTATTAGATGTGTTTTGCATAAAACTCCCTAAAAACAAGTTTAGGGCTAACCAGCTGATCAAGAATCCGCTCAAAGGCGGCGCGCTTTTACAACTTAGACTCACCCTTTTTAAAGAATCTCTGTTGAGTTTATCAAAATATCACTAATACAGGCAGTAACCTTTATTTATTTAAGAACTTGTTTAAAAACCTACCTTCCGATCTTTTTGAAAATCAGGTAGTACTTTCTTTTAACAAGCTCAAAAGAACTTTAGGATGCCAAATGCTTATGAAGTAAATCGTTTAAGGATTTAATTTTATCTTCTGTTTTAAGCATTTCAGACGACCTATCAATATCTTTTTGCTCGGTTTGGGCAGCAAATTGTAAGGCGCACATCGCCAATACATCTTGCTTATCCCTAACGGCATAACTTTTTTCAAATTGCTTAATCATAGCTTCAATCTTCTTCGCAGCCTTACGCAACCCCTCTTCCTGGTCTGGATTTATAGTTAAAGGGTACACCCGGTCTGCAATAGAAACTTTTATTTTTAATTTATCAGCCATATTTATTATTCAGATAATTGAACTATACATTGATCAATCTCTCTTATCAAGCTATTTAATTTAAGCTTTGTTTCTGTTTTAAATTCAGTACTGCCAAGCATTGCATTAGCGGCTTTGAGGTTTTGATTTTCAAGATTGGAATGCTCCAATTTTTTGATCAATCTTTCATTTTCTTCGCGAACAGTGGTCATTTCAACCTCCATAGCAGCATAATCCTGCTTTATATTTTCATACCTGTGCAGTAGTTTGCTAATTCTATTTTCAAGGCTATCAACGTTTTCTGAAAATTCACTCATAAAAGCCTAATGTAATACTTATCCCTACAAAGTTAACATTCGCACTTTAATATGCCAATAGTTTTTTTGTCTATTTTCAAAATAAGCCAATCCTAAAGCTAAGTTTCTATGCATTAGGACTTTAATTTTTGTATAAACTTTGATTAACTTTACCATCTTATTACACCCCTAAAAAATGGCAATGAAATTTATTAAAATTCTCTTCTTTTTACTTCTTAGTAGTCCTCTTTTCGCACAATCACAGCTACCGCAAGATTATTTTAAGAATCCCCTAGACGTGCCCTTAGTACTTTCTGGCACTTTTGGGGAACTGCGATCCAATCATTTTCACAGTGGGCTGGATATAAAAACCCAACACCGGCAAGGCTTAAATGTCCTTGCCTCGGCCAATGGCTATGTGAGCCGTATTAATATTCAGCATTATGGCTACGGAAAAGCGCTTTACATACAACATCCTAATGGTTACACCACTGTTTATGGGCATTTAAAGGAATTTTCTCCGGAAATTGAGGCTTATATAAAAAAACGTCAATATGCGAATGAAACTTATGAAATTGAACTTTTTCCTGAAGCCGACGAATTACCGGTAAAGCAAGGGGAACTGGTAGCTTTTAGCGGAAATACCGGCGGCAGTGGTGGTCCTCACCTTCATTTTGAAATTCGCGATGGCAGCCAAAGACCCATGAATGCAAAACTCTTCGGAATTGAAATTAAAGATTCCAGACCGCCAATTATAGATGGACTTTTTGTTTATCCTTTAGACGAAGAAGCCCATGTGAACAGCTCCCGCGAACGTCAAAAAATAAGCCTTACTCCTATTGCCGACGGCAGTTATGTTGCTAGCGAAATTGATGCTTGCGGAACTATTGGTTTCGGGGTTTCTACGGTAGATCAGCAAGATGGGGCACCCAACCGAAACGGGGTTTACGAAATTGAGGCCGAGCTAAATGGCGATAAGGTTTTTGATCTTCCTTTTGAGCGTTTTTCTTTTTCTGAAACAAGGCACCTCAACCAATTAATTGACTATGCTTATTATAAGGAAAATAAAAAACGAATTCAGAAACTTTTTATTGAAAATGGCAATCCGTTAAGCCTTTATAGGGACGTCATCAATAAGGGAAAACTAGATATTCAAGATAGCCTTAATTACAATTACACCATTACGGTAAAGGATTTTGCCGGAAATCAGCGGGTAATACGCATCCCAATTCAGGGAGTGCAGCAAAGTAATATTCCACCTAAAAAAATAGAAAAAACCGATTATTTCGCACAGGCAAATCAGGCATTTTCTGCCGAAGCAAATGGCATGGATATTTATATTCCGAAGGGGAGCCTTTACAAAGACACTTATTTGGACATCGTCTTTAAGGAAGACCTGGTAAAAGTACATAACGAGAATACCCCTTTACATAAAAATATGACTATTGGCTTTGATGTAAGTGATTATTCGGCTGAAGAAAAAGAGAAACTATTTATCGCGAGATTAGGCTATAACGATCGGCGCTTCTATTCTTCTACCTACAAAAAGAAAAACCGCTTCACCACCGGCAGCAGAACTTTTGGGGAATATACCTTAGCATCTGATGTTACACCGCCAAAAATATGGCCGGTAAACTTTAGTGACGGACAATGGATTTCGAATAACAGCAGCTTAAAAGTAAAAATTAGCGATGATCTCTCCGGAATAAAAAGCTATCGCGCCACAGTAAACGGCAAGTTTATACTTATGGAATATGAATATAAAAATAATACGTTAACCCATAAGTTTAGCGACGGGATAATCACCGAAACAGAAAATCATTTAAAAATGATTGTCACCGATAATGTTGGAAACAGTAATAATTTTGAAGCGACGTTTTTTAGAAAAACAGAGTAGTCTGTTCAGTTGTCAGTTGTCAGTTCTCAGTGGGCGCATAAATAGAAAAGAGGTGGTTAAACCGTAGCCTTGATTTGAAAACAAAAGCAGGTTTCAAGAAATACCCCTCCGACTTTTCCGCTTAAAAAAGCAAAAAACCCACCTCCCCTTGAAAAAATGGGAGGAGCTTTTGAGCCTTATTTTTTCAAAAATTCAACTATTAAAAATAAGTTCAGAATTGATTGAGAAGCGCTCCCCTCATTCTTTCAAGGAGGGGAATGAATTCAGCTTGCTGAAGAAAGGGGTGGTAAGACCGGCTCTGGATTGAAAACAAAAGCAGGTTTCAAGAAATACCCCTCCGGCTTTTCCGCTTAAAAAAGCAAAAAAATCACCTCCCTTGAAAAAATGGGAGGAGCTTTTGAGCCTTATTTTTTCAAAAATTCAACTATTAAAAATAAGTGCAAAATTGATTGAGAAGCGCTCCCCTACTTCTTTCAAGGAGGGGAATGAATTCAGCTTGTTGAAGAAAGGGGTGGTTAGACCGGCTCTGGATTGAAAACAAAAGCAGGTTTCAAGAAGTACCCCTCCGACTTTTCCGCTTAAAAAAGCAAAAAACCCACCTCCCCTTGAAAAAATGGGAGGAGCTTTTAGATTTTGGGTTTTGAGAAGTTTAGAATTACGAAGAATAATATAAATCTATCTAAGATTCTATGTATTCCTTCAAGGTGGCAATTACATAATCCAGCTCTTCTTTTGTATTAAATCGGGAAAAAGAGAATCGTAACGATGGTTTTTGAAGGTCTTCTTCGCTTAAAAAAGCGTTCAAAACATGAGAACCCTTATCGCTTCCACTCTGGCATGCACTTCCTTTAGAACAGGATATCCCCTTCAGGTCTAGCTGAAATAACATCATCAGCGCTTTTTCCGCAGGGACGGGAAGACAAACATTCACTAGAGTGTACGTGCTTTTATTAGGGTCTTCACAGTTCCCGTTAAATTTCACACCGGGAATTTCCGACTTTAATTTTTGGATAAAATGAGATTTTAAGTTGCCAATATATTCCTGCTCTTCTTTTAGGTTTTCCATAGCAAGCTTTAGAGCTTCTTCCAGGCCAACAATATTGTGAACCCCTTCTGTGCCTGCTCTATGGCCTCGTTCCTGTTCGCCACCGAAAATAAGCGGTTTTAAACC
>JGI1221J11331_1000711_pt1 | contig 11168 bp, 9 predicted proteins | sample LakVidmifraction_4_FD_11331 | JGI IMG/M metagenome (IMG submission 11331) | reverse complement strand
AAAAAACATCTTAATTAAAAGTCTATTTTTAGACTTTTCGCAAAATTACACATTTTTTGAAGTTAAACAATAATCAAAATTTTACTTTAGACAAGAACAATACAAATTCAATAAAAAATCTGTAATTTTATTTTTTTAAATCATACCGCTTTTTGGAATTAGAAATTCAAATAAAAACATTGCCATCGCTTCCCGGTGTTTATCAGTATTATGATAAAAACGGGACTATTTTATATGTTGGAAAAGCCAAGAACTTAAAGAAAAGGGTTTCATCGTACTTTAATAAAACCCATGAAATTGCCAAAACAAATGTGTTGGTCAATAAAATTGCGTCAATTGAACATATTGTTGTGGATACGGAGACCGACGCTTTGCTGCTGGAAAACAATTTGATTAAAAAATACCAGCCGCGTTATAATGTGATGCTGAAAGATGACAAAACCTATCCGTGGATTTGCATTAAAAAGGAGCGCTTTCCACGTATTTTTTTAACAAGAAATGTTATTAAAGATGGTTCAGAGTATTACGGGCCTTATCCTTCCGTGAGAATGGCAAAAGCCTTGTTGGATTTAATAAAAGAATTGTATCAATTACGTTCATGCAGTTACGATTTAAGCGTAAAAAACATTGAGCTTAAAAAATATAATATTTGCCTTGATTTTCATATTGGAAATTGTAAGGGGCCTTGTGAGGGACTTCAGTCAGAAATAGATTACGACAAAGACATTCAGGCCATAAGAAACATTGTGAAAGGAAACTTTAAAGAATCTTTGCAACAGTTTTATGACCTGATGCTTTATTATTCCGATGAAATGGAGTTTGAAGAAGCTCAAAAAATTAAAGAAAAAATTGATATTTTGGGCAATTATCAGGCAAAATCTACCGTTGTAAACCCCTCAATAACAAATGTGGATGTTTTTTCAATTGTATCCGATGAAAGCTATAGCTACGTAAACTTTTTAAAAATAGCGAATGGTGCCATAATTCAATCTCATACTGTTGAAATTAAAAAGAAATTGGATGAAACTGATAAAGAATTATTGGAACTGGCCATTATTGAAATCAGGCAGCGATTTAACTCACAATCCACCGAAGTTTATGTTCCTTTTGAAGTGGGTTTAGGAGAAAACATTAAAGTGACAATTCCTAAACTTGGTGATAAGAAAAGAATTTTGGATTTGAGTTTACGAAATGCTAAATATTACCGGCAGGAGCAGTTTAAACGGTTGAAAATTGTAGATCCGGATAAGCACGTAAATAGAATTATGGCGCAAATGCAAAAGGATTTACGTTTAACCGCCGAACCTAGATATATTGAGTGTTTTGACAATTCAAATATTCAGGGAACAATTCCGGTTGCTGCCTGTGTGGTGTTCAAAAACGGTAAAGCAAGCAAGAAGGATTATAGGCATTATAACATAAAAACGGTTGATGGACCAGATGATTTTGCTTCCATGGAAGAAGTTGTTTTCAGGAGATATAAAAGGTTGTTGGAGGAAGGGCAAGAATTGCCTCAGTTAATTGTTATTGATGGTGGAAAAGGACAATTGACTTCAGCATTAAAAAGTCTGGATATTTTAGGGCTGCGTCATAAAATTGCCATTATTGGCATCGCTAAGCGTTTAGAAGAAATCTATTACCCGGGTGACCCAGTGCCTTTATACTTAAATAAAACTTCTGAAACCTTAAAAATTATTCAGCAATTACGCAATGAAGCGCATAGATTTGGCATAACACATCATCGAAATAAACGAAGTAAAAACGCGTTGGCTAATGAATTAGAACAAATTTCAGGTATTGGAAAACAAACTGTTGTATCTTTATTGAGGCATTTTAAATCGCCAAAAAGAGTTGCGCTTGCATCATTTGATGAGTTAGGGCATGTTGTTGGAAAATCGAAAGTCGTTATTATTTTTAACTATTTTCAAAAAAATAAAAATTAATGAAAAGAATTTTACCGCTTGTTTTTATACTTTCCATGACGTTTTCATTTTCGCAGGAAGTTGTTGAAAAAAAAGACATAAAAGTAGGCCTTGTACTTAGTGGTGGAGGCGCAAAAGGGTTTGCGCATGTGGCCGTTTTAAAGGTTTTGGAAGAAGCGGGGGTACGCATAGATTTTATTGGAGGCACCAGTATGGGGGCCATTGTTGGAGGGTTGTACGCCTCAGGTTATAGCGCAAATCAACTCGATTCCATTATTAGATCAACAAACTTTAATAAAATTCTGACAGGTGATTTGCCGCGCAAATCCAAACCATTTTATGAAAAGGAAATTGGCGAAAAATATATACTTACGGTCCCTATAAAAAAGGGAAAATTGGGAATGCCTACCGCATTATCAAATGGACAAAACGTACTCAATTTATTAACGCAATTAACACAGCATGTGAATGATATTAATGATTTTAGGGAGTTGCCAATACCTTTCGTTTGTATTGCGACCAATTTAGAAACGGGGCAACAAGAAGTTTTAAATAATGGTTTTTTGCCTGTAGCCATTTTGGCAAGTGGCGCATTTCCAACATTACTGGCTCCGGTGGAGATTGACGGAAAATTACTGACGGATGGAGGAATTACTAATAATTTTCCCGTTGAAGAAGTAAAAGCCTTGGGAGCTGATGTGATTATAGGGATTGACATTCAAAGCGGACTGGAAAGTAAAGAACAATTAAATTCAGCGGTAAAAATATTAAATCAAATAGTTGGTTTTCAAATGTATAAATCAATGGAGCACAAATATGACAGTTTGGATTTGATTATAAAACCAAACTTAAAATTGTATAATGTTGTTTCTTTTGATAAGGTAAAGGAAATTATGGCGGAAGGTGAAACGTCTGCGCGCGATAAGTTTAGTCAATTAAAAGCTATCGCTGAAAGGCAGATTCATACCGAAGATCAAAAAATTGATATAAATCAAATTGAGGAATTCAGTATAAAACAAATTGAAATTGACGGGAACAATTATTATACTCGAGCGTATATTTTAGGAAAACTTAATTTAAGGATTAGTGAAACCACTAATTACAGGAGGGTAGTTGAAAGCATTAATAATTTATCGGCTACCGGTAATTTTGAAAATATACAATATCAAATAAAGCATGAAAATGATGGCTCTATTGTAAATATTAAACTAAAAGAATACCAAATATCCAATTTTTTGAAATTAGGAGCACATTATGACGATTTATATAATACAGGAATTTTATTAAATGCTACTGCAAAACATATTTTATCTAACAATGATTTACTGTCGGCCGATTTAATATTGGGAGACAACTTGAGGTATAATTTTGATTATTTTATTGATAATGGATTTTATTGGAGTTTTGGAGTGAAATCAAGGTATAATAATTTTAATGCAAATGTTAAATTTGACAAGGCTAACCCAAATAAAATAAATTTGAATTATGAAGATTTAACCAATCAGATCTATATTCAAACTGTATTTGGCAGGAAATTTGCCATTGGTGTTGGAGGTGAATTCAAAAGAATTAAGGTGTATTCAGAAACAATTTCCGGTTTTGAAAATAATGGGGAACCTGTCAGTGGAAGGTTATACTTTGACAAGTCAAATTATTTAAATTTAATTTCCTACTTAAAAATTGACACTTATGACAAAAAATATTTTCAAAAAGAAGGGGCTTATTTGGATGTGGATTTCAGATGGTATTTGGGCTCATCTGACTTTAATAATAATTTTGTTTCCTTCTCACAACTTAAAGGGAAAATAGGATATGCGCATACGTTTTTTGATAAGTTGACTGCCCATTTTATTTCTGAGGTAGGGATGACAATAGGAGAAAATGTAAATAGAGTGTTAGATTATAATGTAGGAGGCTATGGAGAAAATTTTATAAATACTTTCATTCCACTTAACGGGTATGATTTTGCAGTGCTTAATGGGAATTCTTTTCTTCACTCAACCTTTAAGTTCCGGTATGAGTTTTTACCGAAAAATTATTTTCAGGCAACGGCAAATTATGCGAGGGTAGGAAGTGATTTGTTTAATGAAGGCAGGATTTTTGAAGACACAAAATCCGGTTATATGCTTGGCTATGGATTGGATTCTTTTTTGGGTCCTATTGAAGTTAATTACTCCTGGTCACCAGATCATAAAGAGAATTACTGGTACTTTAACGTTGGGTATTGGTTTTAAAAAAAAGTCCTGCAAATTTTGCAGGACTTTTTAGATATTGATGCCTTATTTAGTCAATTATTTTACCTTCAATATCGGTAAAATCAAATCTTAAATATTGATAGGTAATTCTAGGTAAAATTTTGATCCACTTTTTATATTTTAGGAACCATCGCATTTGAGTTGATGGAATTCCCTTTTTTAAGTATGCTACAATAAAAGGATGTGTATTTAAAGTAATAGTTACATGCGCTTCTGAACTTACAAGTCTTTCAAGTTCAGACTCAATTTTATCCAATAAAATAATTGGTGATTCAACTTCTCCAATACCGCTAGGGTTAGGTTCTTGTGTTTTTATAACCAATTCCGGTCGCACGCGTTGTCTGGTAATTTGAACCAAACCAAACTTGCTTGGCGGTAATATTTTATGTTTAGTCTTGTCAAATTCCATTTCAGCCTTTAAATGGTCGAAAAGTTTTTGCCTGTGTTCAGGGGAATTCATGTCAATAAAATCAACAACAATAATACCTCCCATATCTCGCAATTGTAATTGTCTTGCAATTTCGGAAGCCGCAATTAAATTAACCTCAAGTGCGGTATCGGCTTGTGTGTTGGCTTTGTTTGAACGATTGCCACTGTTTACGTCAATTACATGAAGCGCTTCGGTATGTTCAATAACCAAATAAGCTCCTTTACTCATAGAAACTGTTCTGCCAAATGATGTTTTTATTTGGCGTTCAATTCCATGTTTTTCAAAAATGGGAACTTGCGACTTGTATAAATGCACAATAGACTCTTTTTTTGGTGCGATTTCTTGTAAATACTCTTTAATTTCTAAAAACAAAATTTCGTCATTAGTTACAATGCTTGTAAACGAATCATTAAACATATCTCTTAAAATTGAAGAGGCTCTGTTTAATTCACTTAAAACTTTAATGGGTGTTTGTTGTGTTTTAACAGTAACAATTTGTTTACACATGGCTACCCATCGTTCTAAAGAATTTTGTAAATCCTTATCGAGTTCTGCGACTTTTTTATTTTCGGCAACAGTTCTGATAATGACACCAAAACCTTTAGGTTTAATGCTTTTGATCAGTCTTTTTAATCGGTCTTTTTCTTCCGGATCATTAATTTTTTGAGAAACTGAAACTCTGTCAGAAAAAGGAACCAATACCAAATATCTACCCGCAATGGATATTTCTGAACTCATCCGCGGACCTTTGGTAGATATGGGCTCTTTTACAATTTGTACTAATAAATTTTGACCTGTTTTTAGAACATCAACGATACTTCCGTTTTTGTCAATATCCTTTTCTAGTTGAAAATTCTTTAATGTGAAATCTTTAATTTTACCTGTAGTTATACCTTTTATAAATTTATTTAAGGATAGTAGTTGTGCTCCTAAATCATGATAATGCAAAAAACCATCTTTTTCATAACCTACATTCACAAACGATGCATTTAAACCAGATAGAACTTTGCCGATTCTGGCTAAAAAAATATCTCCAACGGAGAAGTTATTGCCAGTCGATTCATTGTTTAGTGCCGTTAATCTACCATCTTTTAATAAGGCAAAATCAATATCAGAGAAATTTGATCTAATTATTAATTCTGTTTTCACTCTGAATTGTTTTGTGTTCAGATAAATACCTGAACGATTTATATTTAGTTTTACAGGGGTAATATACCCAACAATATTTGCATTTACTGCAAATATTTATTTCAATGAACTTTAAAATTGAAAAGAAAAAAGTAAGCCAAGCTTACTTTTTCTTTTTATGTCTGTTTGCTCTTGCTCTTTTTTTACGTTTATGAGTCGATATTTTGGCTCTCTTTCTTTTTTTACCGCTTGGCATAATTAAAAGTTGTTTTTAAATTAATAAATGTTTTTAACCTTCTTTGATTTGGTTATACTGCTACCTTACTTTTTACACCTTCTACAAATACTTTTGCAGGCTTAAATGAGGGGATGTTGTGAGACGGAATTTTAATTGTGGTGTTTTTTGAAATGTTTCTTCCAGTTTTTTCAGCTCTTGTTTTAATGATAAAACTTCCAAAACCTCTTAAATAAACATTGTCTCCTTTTTCTAAAGAATCTTTTACCTCTTCCATGAACGCTTCAACAGTTGCCAAAACATCTGCTTTTTCTATTCCAGATCTGTCTGCAATATTTGATACGATTTCTGCTTTCGTCATTTTTAATATGGGTTATATGTTATTATAAAATTAAGACGGCAAATATATGATATAATAATGAAATTCAAAAAGTTAATTCACTAAAATTTAATTAATTAAAAGATGTATCATTGTATTTTATAAAAAAAGTGATGATTTTCTCTAAACAATTAATATACTGGTATTTACACAATAAAAGAAATCTACCCTGGCGCACCACAATTGACCCATACACCATTTGGCTCTCAGAAATTATTTTGCAGCAAACTCGAGTTGACCAAGGAATGTCTTATTATGTTCAGTTTATTAAAAATTTTCCGACAGTTTTCCATTTGGCAGCAGCTTCTGAAGAACAGGTATTAAAGCTTTGGCAAGGGCTGGGCTATTATTCCAGAGCCAGAAACCTCTATTTTTCTGCAAATTATATTGTAAATGAATTAAAGGGGAATTTTCCCACAACGTATAACGAACTTTTAAAACTTAAAGGTGTTGGCGATTATACCGCTTCGGCAATTGCCTCAATTTGTTTTAATGAACCAACGGCAGTTGTTGATGGAAATGTTTATCGTGTTTTGGCTCGTTACTTTGGAATTGACATAGTCATAAACTCTGCCAAAGGAATTAAAGCTTTTAAACAATTGGCACAACAATTAATCGATAAAGAAAATCCAGGCTTGCATAACCAGGCCATAATGGAATTTGGAGCATTGATGTGCAAACCTAACAATCCGGATTGTGCAATTTGTCCTTTAAATAACAGCTGTTTTGCCTTGTCTAAAAATAGCGTTAAAGACCTTCCCATAAAAGAAAAGAAAGCAAAAGTTAAAACAAGGCACTTTAATTATATTGTGATTCATTCAAGTGACCATCAAACTAAAATAGTGAGGCGCGATAGAGGGATATGGAAAAATCTTTATGAGTTTCCATTAGTTGAAACGAACAGTATTATTGATGAAGAGCAACTCATTGAACATGAAATGTTTAAGGAGTTATTCTGCAATTTAGACATAAATGTTGAACTTTTTGATAAAGAAGTGCTTGTACACAAATTAACCCATCAACATATTTATACAAAATTTTGGGTGGTGACTACCAGTCCTTCATCTAATTTTTCACTTCCTTGGAAATCAATAAGAAAATATCCGGTTCCTGCATTGATTGATAATTTTTTAAATCGATATATAATCAACTAAATTTTTAGTACTTTTGGTAATTAATGAACACTTAAAAAATGGCGGGGACTATAAATAAAGTAATATTAATTGGACATTTGGGTGATGAGGTAAAAATGCATTATTTTGAAGGAGGAAATGCGATTGGGCGTTTTCCTGTGGCAACAAATGAAACCTATACGAACAGACAAACCGGTGAAAAAGTTACCACAACAGAATGGCATAATATTGTGGTTAGAAATAAGTTAGCTGAAATTTGTGAAAAATATTTATCTAAAGGAGATAAGGTTTATCTTGAAGGTCGCATAAAAACACGACAATGGGAAGGTGAAGATGGAGCAAAAAGATACACCACCGAAATTCATGTGGTAGATATGACTTTCTTAACCACCAAAAATGAATTAAATGCACCACTTCCGCAAATGGAGGCGAAACCGACTCAGTCTTCAAATAAAGGTGTCACAAAACAAGAAAATGAAGAGGATGATTTGCCATTCTAAAGTTTAATTAAATTTTATTTAAGTTGGATCCTGAACCCACGTTTTTATCATTTCTTTTATCAGTCGCTGTTTTATCAAAAGTGCTGAGCATAGTTACACTTTTTATATTGCTTATACTTTCAGCATTAATTTCCGGAGTTGAAGTTGCTTTCTTTTCACTCACCCAAAGTGATCTCAATAGAGCGTCTGAATCAGATAAAGAAAAATCGGTTGCTTTATTACTGGAAAAGCCAAAAAGATTGTTGGCCACTATTTTAGTATCAAATAATTTTATAAATATATTAATCGTCCTCATTTTTGCTTATATAGGTGATTTTTTGTTTGCTGAAATAGCATCGGAACTATTAAAATTTATAATTGAAGTTGTTTTAGTTACCTTTCTAATTTTACTTTTTGGTGAGGTTTTACCAAAATTATATGCCTCCCGAAATTCTATGAAGTTTTCGATTTTTATGGTGTTTCCAATTAAAATTTTGATGTCACTTCTCTCATTTATCAGCCTTCCGTTGTTGAGTTTAACCAATATTATTGAAAATAATTTAGGCAAACAGAAATCAAGTTTGTCGGTTGAAAAATTATCACAGGCATTAGGACTGACTTCTAACGAGACCACAACTAAAGATGATCAAAAAATTCTTCAGGGAATCGTGAGTTTTGGAAATACCGAAACAGGGCAAATTATGATTCCACGTATGGATATTTTTGCACTTTCTAAAGATGAATCCTATGAAAATGTAGTTGCGAAAATTATAAATGAAGGGTTTTCAAGAATCCCGGTCTATAATGAAAATGTTGATGATATTATTGGTGTTTTATATGCCAAGGATTTATTGCCTTATATAGACAAGAAAAATTTTGAGTGGCAGCAATTAATTAGGGAACCATATTTTGTTCCCGAAAATAAAAAGTTGGATGATTTGTTAAAAGAATTTCAGGAAAAGAAAAATCATTTAGTAGTAGTTGTTGATGAATATGGTGGAACCAGCGGTATCGTTACTTTGGAAGATGTAATTGAGGAAATTGTAGGAGATATTAGTGACGAGTACGACCACGATGATACACTTTATTCAAAAATAGATGAAAATAATTTTTTATTTGATGGAAAAATCAACCTGAAAGATTTTTATAAAATATTGGAACTGGAGGACACTCAATTATTTGATGAGAATAAAGGAGAATCTGAAACACTTGCCGGATTTATTTTAGAAATTCATGGGAATTTCCCTATGAAACAAGAAATAATTACTTTTTTTGAATATTCATTTAAAGTTGAACTCATGGACGAAAAAAGAATAAAGCAAATAAAGTTGACTATTAACAGGGAGTTCGTAAATGAGTAAAATGAAAAATTTTGGTGCAGTATTTTTTTTGACTTTTATTTTAGTTGCCTGCGGTAAAGAAACTTTGCCAAAACCAACACCCTATTTAAAACTTCAGTATCCAGTGCCAACTTATCAAAAAATTGAATCAAATTGTGCGTATAGTTTTGATATTTCAAACTTAGCCAATATCAATTTCAATAACAATTGTTCTGCAAGCATTGAATATCCAAAGCTAAAAGCCACTATTTATATTACCTATAGGCCTATCAACAATAATTTAGATGAAATTCTGAAGGAAGTTGAAAAATTAACTTTTGAACATACTTTAAAAGCCGATGCCATTAACGCCAAGCCTTATGAAAATTTAGAAAAAAGGGTTTTTGGTAAACTGTACAATATTGAAGGAAATGTAGCTACAAATATTCAGTTTAGGACAACTGACAGTTTGAATCATGTGCTTTCCGGAGCCTTATATTTTTATACACGACCAAACTATGACTCCATTGTGCCGGCAGTAAAATATGTAGAGAAAGACATCATTCATTTAATTGAAACATTGGAATGGAAAAAACAGCAATAATCAATTTTAAATACTCAAAAACAATTAGAATTTGGCTGTTAATTGGTTTAATTATGTTAATTGGCCAAGTTGTTTTAGGGGGGATAACCCGCCTAACGGGATCTGGGCTGTCTATAACCAGTTGGGACATTTTCACAGGTGTTATCCCGCCGTTAAATGCAACAGAATGGGTAAATGCATTTGAACTCTATAAAGAAACGCCACAGTTCCATAAAATTAATTCAACATTTACCATACAAGAGTTTAAATATATTTTTTTCTGGGAATATTTCCACCGACTTTGGGTGCGGTCGCTGGGATTTATTTTTTTAATTCCTTTTATAATTTTTGTGCTTAAAAAGCAAATCGATTTGTTCTTAATAAAACGGTTGGGCATCGTTATTTTGTTAACAATATTAACGGCATCTGCCGGCTGGATTATGGTTCAGAGTGGTTTGGTGAACAGGCCCTGGGTAAATGCCTATAAGCTTACCATCCATTTTGTTTTGGCCGTTTTGGTGGTATGGGCGATGGTTAAAACTGTTTCGGATGTATATTTATTGGGAAGCGAGAAGCTTATTGCTTCAAAAAAAATAGTTCCATTTGTGATAGGTATTGCTTTTGTTCAAATGATAACAGCCGGACTTATGGCAGGAATGAAAGCGGGATTATATTACCCCTCATGGCCAGATATGAATGGGGAATTTATCCCCGGCGTATTATTAAATTCAACGAATTGGGGATGGAACAATATGATAAATTACGATACTTATTTATTTGCGCCGGCATTAATTCAATTTACACACAGAATGTTGGCGTATTTTTTGGCAGCAGTAACAATTTATATGTTTTTTAAATTGAAAAGCAAAGTTGAAGAATCTTCAAAAAAATGGTTGAACATTATGTTAATTTTAGTGCTGGTTCAAGTTGTGCTCGGAATTTTGACTGTGTTAAATGTTCAGGGTAAAATCCCGTTGTTTTTTGGTGTAAGCCATCAATTGGTTGGCCTTTTATATTTTATGGGATTGTTATTTTTATATGATTCCTTAAGAAAACATCAGGCATAAAAAAAAGCCTCAGTAGTCTGAAGCTTTTAGTTTTTTTTGAATAAAAAAATTTATTTTAATTATTCTTGTACTTCAGCGTCAACAGTTATTGTTGAATCAATAGCAACGTCTACTTCAACAGCAGGAGCTTCTTCTTTAGGTGTTTCTTTACAAGAAACAGCAAATACACTTACAAATAATGCAATTGCCATAAAAAATTTAACTTGTTTCATTTTTGATCGATTTTTATTGTTCGTAC
>JGI1221J11331_1000708_pt1 | contig 11170 bp, 14 predicted proteins | sample LakVidmifraction_4_FD_11331 | JGI IMG/M metagenome (IMG submission 11331) | reverse complement strand
GATAGACTTTCGTCATTCATTTTTTCACCGGCTGTTTTAACAAGGTCGTTTGTCATTTCCTGGTCTTTAGACTGGTTATCACGAATGCTTTGGTTTGCGCCTGAGGCCTCGCCTAATAGCTCTCCAAAGCCTTCACCTGTACGTACAGCTTGGTCTCTTTTCTCCATCGCAACATCTCTGCCAAGTCCCAGGATTCCAGCGCCCCATCCGGCTACTCCACCGTCTTCATATGCTTTATCAAGCCCCTTCTTCTCAGAAGTGCTTCCTTGTTTGTTGCCGGAGCCGTCAACCTTACCGTCTATTAGGTCGTTGTTTGCCTTGGCTAGTCGAGCGTCTTCTTCGTCTTTTTTGCGTTTTGCAGTTGCATCCACGTACAGTTTGTTGCCTGCTGCGTATGACTTATTCCATCCGCCTTTTCCTGTGTATCCTTGGTATTCTGCCATGACCTATCTCCTAGTTCCCGTATGAATCTTTTCTAAATTTGTATATCTTACCTAGTGCATCTGCTCTGCTTATCCCGTAAGCTGCTGCATAATCACCTGCAAGTTTTTTCTCTGTCCAGCCATTGTCCATATTGTCACCTGTGTAGTATGACGCAAACTGGTCCATCAAGAACTGATTCTCGGTTGGGCCTGTTGAGGCTGCACTAGACGCTGCACGGTTTGCTGCACTCTCTGATGCACTTGCTGCACGGTTAAGTGCACTCTCTTTTGCGGATGCTTCAATCTGCATTTGTGCCATGTTCCATGAGTTCAGGCTTGACTTTTGTCCATCAATACGACTGAGTGAGTCTCTTGTGAATCCATAAGTATTAGTTGCCTGCTGTAGGCCGATGTCAGAGATGCCTTTTTGCATCTGTGCATCTGCTTGTTGCATTCCAGGGAGATACTCAGTAGATAGGTATTTAGCCTGCTCATTGATTGGCATGCCTGAGAAGGATAGTCCTTTTCCAGTTGCCTGGTTGTTGATTTGGTCAAACCCTTGAACTTTTTTGGCTTCAATGGCAGCCTTACTAGCCGCATTTGCAGTAGTGAGTGCCCCTTTTGATGCCTCAAGTTGTTTGTTGACGGCGCTTGACGCTGGTTCTAGCTCCGCCATTACCTGGGAAAGTGTTTGTACTGTTGGTGCTGATGCTGCCATATGTTCCTCTGTTTTTTGTTCAAGTTGTGTTTATGCAACTGTGTTATTATTAGTTTAACATGTTTTTACTGTTTTGTCAATACCTAAAATGGAGTGACGAATGTGTTAGCTCTTGCGCTCACAGTTACTGCAGGGGATGTCCTGACAGCTCCATATGAGTTGTTTATAATCATGTGTACTATAATTGAGCTTCCTGTTACTTTGTATCCAGTTTGTATGAACCAGTCTGTGCCTATGCTCACGGAGTTGAATGGTACGTTGTGCCAATCGCCGGAGCTTGTTGACATGTTTGCGTACAGCTGTATCAACTGACCTGCTGAAACTATCGGAATAGTCAACGAAAATGTCTTTCCCTGCCCTGCTGCGTAAGAGGATGCTGGTATTGATAGGCTGCCAGTAACACTGCTATCGTTCTTTATTTGCTGGAATTCTGAATAAAATATAAGTCCTGCAGATAAATCAAATTTACTCGTCATAATATACCCTAGCCCTCACCTTGAATGTTCTTGGAGTTCCGCCCGTGTCTTTAATAGTAACTATTACTTGCGTTGAAGTTACCTTGTACACACTAGTAAACAAGTCTGCTGTTGTGAACTGAGCAAGAGTGACAGGCCATATGCCACTACCTGGGTCTTCAATCCAAACCCTAGTCGATGGTATATAGCCAAGAGAATGGGTGAACGTTACGTTGTAGGTTGACCCATAAGAGGCGCTAACCTGCGTTTTTATTTCGTTGAGCTTAATTTTCTGATAGTTCAATGAACTCAAGTGTATGAAATCTTTAGTAGCCATCAGTCTACTCCAAGTAGTGCTATTTTATATTGTATAGTTACTGAGCCTGCAGTCCAATTACGCACTCCAATCCAGTAGTCTATATTCGTAACCTTACAGCTTGGCTCAACAGTCTGCGTGGTAGGGTTGGCAAAACCGTTTGCACCACTATACCCAGCGCCTGCAGGATACCAGTCTGTACCATTTATTGACCAAATCATAACAGGTAATGCAAGACCTTCGACGTCATGCAATACGGTTGTACTGCTTGAGTTAGGGGAGTATGTGCTCAGTCTAGCGCCTACCGTCAATGTGCCACTATCGGTGAATAGAACCTTATCCATCCCATACTGGGACGAGAAGTTTAATTGTTTGATTTGTGCTGTAGTAAGTGCCATATTAGCTCTCCAGTAGTTTCAGTACATCTATGCCTACCTTACTAATAGCAAGGCCGTATTCACCGTTGGGGAATCTCCCAAGGACGATACGGTTCTCGCCAGTTTCAGACTTCATAGTTTTAGTGCGGTTCTCCGCTTCAATTTGATGGAGAGTATTGTTTATAGCAGTCGCCATCTGAGCTTGTGTCATGTTGGGAGTTAATTGAATTGGAGAAATCATATATCAGCCCGTACGCTTCCACATGTATACAGTAATGTATGGTTGGAGGTTGTTGTGAGCTGCTCCACTACCTTTGTTAGCAGTCGTAACACCGGTTGTAGCCGAATTCACTCCGCCCACTGACCATCGTAGTTGTTGACCTGAGCCATATGCATATGCTCGTTGTGAGCCAGTTGCAGATGTGAACACAGGGTCTCCTACCATACCATGAGAGTGACCTGGGTCATTCACGGCGTGGTTGTGGTCTGGCATTTCAGCAGTAGTTAATGTATGTGTTTTACCACCACCTGTCTTTTCAGGTGAGTTAAACTCTGTTTGTGCTACATCAATACCTACAGGAACTTGCCCTGCACCAAATGCAACCCATGTACCAAAGCCAAATAGAGTTAGTGGGTTGGCGTCACTTGTTGCGTTGATATAGACTGAACCAATTGGGTATACCCTACTGAAAATATCAGCAGATAGTGCCTCTGCCGGGATTCCACCGTCCTCAAAGTTGGTAGCGTCTAGTCCGCCATTAAGCACAGATGCAATCTTCCCAAAACGTTGGTTAAACGTATTGGCGGTGACTGGTGTACCGTCTTCAATGTTCGTAATTGTGAGTAAGCTCATTGTAATTCCTTATATTCTTTTAGTCTTGTATGAAAATTGTGCACCAATAAAGGCGACTCGGTTGTTTACTGCTCTACGAGATACTCGAAGTTGCCAGTAGTAACCGTAACCTGAGAACCTCAGTTTGTGCATCTTGAATGATGTAGCTCCTCCGAATAGTGTACCGTCGCCAAACTCAAAGTCACCCATAAGGTTACCGTTAGTGACCAGCAGTACGTCCTTGGTTTTTGGGCTATTCTGGAAGTCCTTGTCCATCTCGATGTTGACTGGGAATGTACTGTCTACGCCTTGGAATAGTGGGAAGAACTTAATCAACCTTTTACGTTGGGCTGGACTGTCCAGTGAACTGTATGAGAACTGGTACTCGAAGTCAATTGGAGCACCGAGCGAGTTGTACTGGGTTTCTGCCTTGAATGCAACCGGGGCCAATGAGCTGAACTCAATTAGTTCCTGGTCGTCATCTGCGTCACCGTAGTAAACTGCATTGTCTACAAATGTTTCTGTGTCCATCTCAAAGTCTTTTAACTCTTTATTATATAGTAGGCAGATGTCGTTTACTGGGCTGAGTGTTGATGCCATGTAGAATCGTACTTTGCCCTTCCACACAATAGGCGTAATATTTTCTTTACTTGGGCATCCCTCGAACAGAGGAGCAATACGTTCTGAAATCTTTACATCAGATGAACCGTTATACGAGTATAGCCCGTCGTCGGAGGCAAAGTAGATGTTGTTCTCGTCTACTGCCATTCCACGGTGGCTTAGTGCTCCACGGTTACCGATAGCTTCCCTTAGGAAGAATGAGCCACGGTCGTAACCCGTGATGACGTATTTGCGGTCTTGCGTAAAGACGTGCAGGGCATCCTGGAAACTTACCACCCCTACAACAGGTGAGCCGTTGTGTGGTCGTGGTACGTATATGAAGCTGACTGATAGCCATGCGTAGTACCATTGCTGGCCTGATGGTAGCTCTGAAGGGTTGCCGGGGTTCTCTGAGAACACCAACTTGTTAGGGTCTGATGCAGACACGCCCCATAGGCGGTCCTTGTGCATAGCAACCTGTGACAAGATGGGTAATTCCGGGTCAGTGATTGTTGCCACTGTGGTCCCGTCCCATGTCTTTAGGCTGTCGTACCCGTTCGCCCAGAATACCTTGTTATCTCCGTTGGTGAAGACGTACTCGGTAGCTGATGCGCTAAGCCCTGAAGCAATAGATACTAGAGCTTGTGTGCCTTCATCTACTTTGTACATATTAGTTCCGTGCGCCACCAGAGTTACGTTTACGCCGTTGTCTCGTGCAAATCGGTATGAACCCTTGAAGGTTGAGTCAACTGCTGTGTATGTGCGGAAATTCAGCCCGAACGTTTGCTCAACGCCCTCAGTGAGTCCTGCGTTTGTAGTGAATGCTTTAGTACCTACTGTAGTTGTGGATACTTGATAAGTGTTTGCTCCGTCATCCTGTATCTCAAGGACAAACCAGTATGATACACCAGAAGTCAATTTAACTGCTTTGTAGAATCGTGCTGATAGCCATTCTGGAGTTGATGGTATTGAGCCGTTGAGATAGGAAGACTCAGAGAGTAGTTTGCTTGGCGTGCCTGCGTCGTCTGAATATATTTTAATAGTGACTGGTCCACGCCCAGATAGGTTATTGCCTAGCTTTAAGTCAATGCGTGTAAGGCGATTACTGTTACCAGCGACCCATTTCTGGAGATGCACTTTAGTGAGCATACCTACCTCTGAAGTTGATGCACCGGTAACGTCAACGTTTGTGACTGACTCTGCTTCACCAAGTGGTGTTATGTAGAAACCTGGACCCTTACGTGAACTGATTGCAACCCTGCGGTCGTCACTTTGCTGTGCGTACAGGCGAAAGTTCTTGGCAAAAGGCGAATAGCCGTCTGTCATTAGGTCAGTAGGCGTAACGAAGTCAACACCCCTGAGGTTCAGGATTGCTTTAATTGGAGCCTTACTGCCGGAAGGGGCAGGTAGGCTACGTTGTGATGAGAAGTCGAATGCTGGCATGTGTTATCCTAAATTTGTTGGTTTTTCATTTTGATTGGGCCGTCAGCATGACGGAATCCATATCGTGCAACAAGCATATCGAGCATGTTGTTGTAGTGCTGTTCCGTGACTGCTGCTAGGTCAAAGTCTTCGTTGCGTTGTTGAATGCGCTTGAATGCTCCAAGTACTAATAGCTCGCCGAACTCTTCTGGTATTTCAGGGACTTGGGATGGAAGTATGAGTACTGTAGGCCTCTTCACGTAGAACATAGTCATTTTGTAGTCCTGGTCAAGTGGGGCACTTAGAAGCATGTTGCGTGCATATAGCGTCCAGCGGACTACTTTTGAAGGTTCTCCGTTTGCTGGTAATGGGTGCATGCTGTTAAATGTGCGAAAGTTCACGAATAGTTCGTGAAGGTCTTGTTGTTCCCCAGTCGGGCCTGTGATGACCTGTGACTGGATTTGTGCTACGTCGTCGGGGAACTTGAACATCGTAGTACCAGAAGGAACTGTACCCTCGAAGATTTTCTCTTGGAACGGTAGTTCGTACTGGTTGAAGATGTCTCGTTGTGTATCGTTAATGAATCGGTCTACAATATCTGTATTAAATTCATCATCGTCCAACTTATCTATTAGAACCCTGTTCCGGATTCCCTCTAGGGTATAGTCCATATTATTATCCTTCTGTTATTTCTTTTGTTTGTGGTACGTATGTACCTGTATTATCTATTGTTGTTGGCTCTATAATGCCCGTAGGAGCTGTTCTAAGCACGTATACGCCCGTTTCAGGGTCAGAGCTGAGTATGAACCCACCTTTTTCCTCAAACTGCGGTACATAAGTACCAAAATCTTTTCCTAGACCTGTCCAGTTGAACAGTCTCGTATTGCCTGCACTATGCTCTATGCTGCTGTCAGCCGCATTCAATATACTTTGCTGTATAATGCTTGCTTCGTCAGAGCTCAGTCCGTGCAGTGCACTCTGTATTACCATTAGGGTAAATACGGCTACATCTATGTTGTCTGAGCTAGTCGAGTGTAGGCTATTATCTATAGCTAGTAGTGCTTTTTGGTATAACTCTACGTTAGTTGACGCAAGGTCATGTAGCGTATTATTTACACCAAGTAAGTAATGTTGAACTAAGCCAATGTTACCTACTGTGTGATTGTGCATTGCTGCCGATACTGCCAGAGTAAGGTGCAAGAGAACCGATAGATTGTCTGACGTTACTGTGTGTTCGGCATTCTGGGTTGTGATATTGTGTAGCTGGGCGAGCAATGGGCTCGTGCTAGTAAGTGTATGAATTACGTTGGCAATTGCCAGTACTGCACCTTCGCTGAATATCAAATTATCTGACTGTAAACCATGTACTGCGTTACTAAGTTCTAGCACTACAGTTTCAAGTATATCTAATTGCTCAGATGTAAGTGAGTGTGTGGTACTTGCTATTGTCAGGAACTGCTGGTATTCAAGTAGTAGGTTTTCTGAGGTAAATAGGTGAGTCGTATTGTTTAGCTCCAATAACGTGTCTATCTGACCTATCCTTAGAACTTCGCCGTATCCGTATCCGTAACCTGTAGCAGAACCAAATCCACCGCCAAAGCCTAATGCCGCCATATTACTGTACCTTAATCTTAGTTTGTTTGAATGCCGAAGCATCCTTTACAGATACTTTAGAGTATTGCCAACTTGTGCCGTCCCACACTCTTGTAAATGGTCCAGCAATGTCGGGTGCTAGCAAAAGCTTGTTCACCGTTCCTGCTGTCCCTGCAGTTCCCATTTCTCCAACAATATATCCAGAACCACCAGATGAACCGAATCCACCCAGCATTGAGTTCAATATTGTAGCAGATATAGTAGGTTCTGCAGAGGCTGTTAAGTAAAGGTTGCCAGAGTTTCCTGCTCCACCACCGCCACCGCCCGAACCAGACGATGTGGAGTTGTAGCCTCCTGCTCCACCATAGCCACCAGTGCTGCCAGATAATACTGTGCTACCGTTGACGGTTATAGATGGTGCCTTGAGCACTACATGTACTCCGGATGCACCAGCTATACCGCCTGCGCCTCCGCCGCCTCCGCCAAAGCCACTACCGTCTGCATAACCTGTACCGCCGTTAGAGCCGTATGAATTTCCTCCTGCTCCTGATGTGTAGGTTGGTCCTGCTGAATATACACAGCCAGAGCCACCTGCGGACACGCCACCAGCGTTACCATTTGCAGTTCCTGAGCTGGTAACTGTTGAGCCACCAGAGCCCCCAGGAGTGCCACCGTTTCCACCGTTACCACCTTTAGTAGTGACTACGTATCCTGCACCACCACCTCCGCCACCGAAGCCTGAGCCTTGTGAGCCACCGAGTGTGGCAAGTTTATTTGCTCCACCTGCCCCACCGTTATTGACACCAGGAGACGTATAAGTAATACCATCAATAGTTACAGCCCAGGAGTTTGTACCTTTGTTGACTTTATTGAATATATTGATGCTACCCTCTATATTGATTGACTCTGTTGCCAGTATATAAAGAACAGAACCAACCGTAGAGGAGGTGCTGAGTGTTGCCCCTGATAATACATTCACAGTGGTGTACTGGTATTTTGTATCGAGCAGTAGATTTGTCGTGCCTGAAGCTACGTTCAGTGCACCGTTAGAGCCATCTCCAAACATGTTTATTCCTTTATATTATTATCTTGGTACAACTACACCCATTATTTGTGATGCGAATTGAGTGTCTGCGCTTTTATCTGTTAGCGTCGAAGTACCAGAAGATGCCTTCCATGATGCACCTATGGTCACAGTATCCCCAGCATTGACGCTGATTTTGTGCATAGTTGTTTGCACTGACCATTTATTTGCAGGGCTATCAAAATATAATCCGTTACTGTCGTAGACTAGAGTTCCATTTATAGCGAAACCTACATTGGTCGTAGCTATTGTACTATTCGAACACATCATCGCCATGGTGAGTAGTATATCTACATCAACAGGTGCTGTATAAGTAGTATCTCCCGTCGCACTAGTTAAACTCACGTACTCCGCACCAGTTACGGTCGAGCGAGTACCGGTGCCTGTATCAAATATAATTTTTAATATTTTTATATTTGCTTGCCGTCCATTTATTTTTTGTTGTGCCATTATGCAGTCCTCTCAAACATGTATTTAACTTTGTAGGGTTGTAGGTTTTGACTATCGCCAGAACCATAGTTTTGGCTGATGGCCTCTCCCTCTACCGTGCCTCCACCCCCTGTATATGACCCAGATACTCTTCCGTTATTCGGGGTTGGGCCCCCCCTGTATGTTGTAATGCTGTGATTGTGCACTTGCATCAGCTTGTGTCCACCAACCTCGTCAATGACATCAAACTCTGTTTGAGCTTCATCAAGGCCTACGATTACACGACCCTTGAGTCGTGCCCATGTACCGATACCCGAAACGAGTGATGGCATAGTGTCTGAGCCAGATATGAACGTAGCCCCTACTGGATAAATAGCCTGTAGGATAGCAGTAAGTGAATTACCACTAAGTGCATCTGCATTACCTGTTGCCGTAACACGTACTTGGTATTGTACGCTAATGGTATCTCCGGTTAATGGAGCAGGTGTAACAGTGAATGTACCGCTGCCTGGAGCAGTCTGCAACTAGTGAGCTTTGTGCAACACCGTTAATGAAGACCTGCAGAGTTCCTGATACATAGCCCTGTGAGGTCGTATAGACCGTATTAGAGCTGTTCACGAGTCCAGTAGGTGTTTCCTTCCAGACAATAGAGCTTGGTGCTAAGTTTTCTGGTAGCGATGTGTCATCAATCCATACATCGCCTGCTGTAGGCGAAGCTGGGGCTGATGTGGCAACAGTCAGTTTATTGGTTGTTGCACTCTTTATTACGCCAGTCTGAGCCTTGGTCACAATTTCCTGTGAGCGTCGCCCAGTGATTGCACGAGCGGTTGATGCTGTGCCTGTAGTAATTTCAGCAGATGGGATTTCTGCATATGTTGTGTTTGTATCTATTGGTATCTGCCAAGTGTTGTCGCCCCTTAGGAATTTAGTACCTGAGATACCAGTTGCGGTCAAGTCTGTAGCACCCAGTAATAGGTCTTCTACGTATACACCATTTGCTACAATTGAGTCAATGGTAAATGCCTTGGCTGTAGTAGATTTCTGTGCACGTACAATAGTAAGCACATCGCCAGAGATAGCAGTAACGTCAATTACCTCACTGTTATCTACTGTTGACATCTCACCTAGTGGAGCGACCGTTGCGAAGAACGGCACTGATGGCATTCGTGAGCCTTGTCCTGATTTTAGTGTGGCACTTGTAGCTATCGCAGTAATTGCTGCGCTTAGTTCACCATTCGCCAGATTCTTCTTGTTAGACATTTAGTCTCCTTAACTAGGGTCTGCTACTGAAATTGTCCATGCAGGTACAGTAACTGTGTTTCCTGATGTAAGTACTTGTGATGTAACCGTAGTAACATAAAGTAGATTTGTGCCATCAACGATACATGTGTGTGTCGCTGTGCCAGTTGCTGTAACTGCAAGGTTTTCTTGCTGTGCTACAGTAAGTTTGCGTCCGTTTGGTGAAGCATCTGCCTTAGCAAAGTCTACGCCAGTAAGTGTTTCGCTTGCGAGTGCTGCTGAGATTGCTGCAGCTCGTGTTGCAGGTTGACTAGTCGTAACTAGTAGTTGTGTTCCTGTTGCTACTTTATCAAGTAGTGAGTCAAGAACTGAATCATTTGCCCATTTAGCCATTTGAATCTTCTCCAGTTATAGTGCTGTTCTGCACAGTTAAAATTGTGTGTGTCATATTATTCCTTTATGTATAAAGCTTTGATACATAATTAGTTATAAAAAATGCCCCCTCCAAATCGGAGGAGGCAAAGTTTAAGTTATATTACTTCCGGCCAGTACTAGACTGTACGAGAGATGATAACAGCGTGGTCGTCACGAAGGACTTTAGCGCCAAGAAGAGTTGAACCAGTGATGATGTCAGCTTTCTTAACGATGTCTCGGTCGTATTCGATTTCAGGCTTGATTTGAACTGCAGCTGCGAATGCTTCACGGTGTGCAAGAATAAACTTGTATGCACCAGTATCAGTAACAACTGAGTTAGTAACGTAAACAGGTGTTCCGTAGATTTCTCCAACGAGACCCTTTTTACCCTTAACAAGTCCAGCTTCGCCAGTCTTGTCGTACATTGTGAACTCAGCGATTTGGCGGAGGTCACCACGGCCTACACCGTTGACTACGAGGAAGCGGTCGTCTTCTGGGACGTTTGCTTGGTCAAGTAGGGTGTGAGCGTTTATGAGGCTTGCGAAAGTAAGGCTTGCGATTGCTGCAGGCTTGTTACCAGCTGCAACACCATCCCATTTGCTGAGGATGTAGTTGTCAATAGCTGTTGCTAGTGCACGTCCACCACGTTCTACGATAGGAGCACGGAGCTCGTATGCAGACTGTTTTGAGATTACGTCTTGGTAAGCTTTTGCGAAACCAACGTATTTGTCAATTGTGATTGTGTCTTCACTAACGGTTGCTGCTGTGACAGTAAGTCCAACAGTTTCGTCGATGTCTTGTGTTGTGAACTCGTCCATCTTCTCGATGTGAACAGTGTCACCTTTTTGCATTAGTTGTGCTTCGTACTGGTGGTTAATCAGGTTGAGCATAACAAGGTTGTTTGTGCGGTTTTCCATTAGCTCTGGAGCCCATAGTTCTGGGACGAAGCTAGCGGTGTTTGCTTTTACATTCATTTTTGTGTATCCTTAGATATTGTTTGATTTATTTATAGTGTGTTTGTTACTATAAATCACCATTGGCGACAGCTTCATCCACCATCTTGCGATGCTCTGGATTACTTGGCTGGTATACAGTACTGAGCCATTCACGGTCAATTTTTTGTGACTGTGGATTGTTCTGGGTGACTGCATGGGGTTGGCCAGCCGATGCTGTTTGTTGCCTTTTAATAGATTCCCGTTCCTCTCGGCGTATTGCTTCGGGGTCAACAGGTGCTCCTGTGTTGGAACCTGACTTAATCTGAGCGAGGCC
>JGI1221J11331_1000706_pt1 | contig 11208 bp, 10 predicted proteins | sample LakVidmifraction_4_FD_11331 | JGI IMG/M metagenome (IMG submission 11331) | reverse complement strand
TTAAGCTAATATAGGCATTATTAAATTGAGTTTAGATAAACTCATTCAAGAATTTATACACGGTTGGTGGGTTCTTGAGTTACTAATTATACGCCGTGAACAGTTACGAATTAAGAAGAACTAAACAGGGTTTATACCTAAGCTCGAACTAACAAAGGGAAACTATGAATGCTATAGAAAATATAAAATCGTTGTATAGACGTAATGGTTACGAATTTATGCCTATTGAGATAAATCCTTGTCCAATTGTGCAAAAGAAGATTGATGATGCTTTGCAGGGGAAAACCCTTGCGGAATATTATGATTATCCAGAAGGTTTTCAGGCTGTAAGCCCAATGGGAATAAAGCTTAAGAATAATCAAAATATTGATTGGAGAAGTTTTTATAAAGAGGAATTGAATGAGAATACTTGGTTTACTCCTTATGGTAAAGCTGGTGAGGGTGGTTACGAGAGTGCAGACCATATGCGTAGGGCACATCATCCAATGGCTAAGTTTGAAACATTAGAGCAGATAAAAGATTATCCATGGCCAGAGTGGGATTTTGAAGATGTTGACTATATAAAAGAGCATATTGATCAAGCTCATGCTGGGGGTAAGTATGTTACGGCAGGGATAGAGTGTACCATCTGGGAGACGGCATGGGGAATAAGAGACATGACTGTATTGATGATGGATATGGTTATGGATGAAGAAAAAGCTGCTTATATTTTTGACAAAGTAACAGACGATGCTGTTAATAGAGCTAGGGTTTATGCATCTGCCGGAGCTGATATTATAAATTTTGGTGATGATATCGGTATGCAAGATCGTATTATGATGTCTGTTGATATGTATAGAGAGTGGTTGAAGCCTAGACTTTCCAAAGTAATTTCAGCGGCAAAGGCAGCAAATCCAGATGTAATCATACAATATCATTCATGTGGATATGTTGAACCATATATACCTGATTTGATTGATGCGGGTATAGATATTCTAAATCCCGTTCAACCGGAATGTATGAGCTTTGAAAAATTGTACAAGGAATATGGAGATGTTCTATCTTTTAATGGTACTATTGGGACTCAGACAACTATGCCGTTTGGGTCTCCTGATGATGTTCGAAAAGAGGTTTTTAAGAATCTTGAACTTGTTGGTGAAAAAGGTGGACTTGTTGTTGCTCCAACTCATATGCTTGAGCCTGAGGTTTCATGGGAAAATATTGATGCATTTATAAAAGCCTGTATTGACTTTTCAAAGTAAAGTGCTGCCAAAGATTGTGTAAAAAACACGAAAATAGAGATTTAGTTAGATAGTTAGTTCGTTAGATGGTTAGATATGTAGACATGCTCTGACGGAGCATCTGATTATAGCCTAGGGTGAACGATCCCGCCCTCACTTTGGATTTATTGGAATTCAAAGTAAGGGCGGGAGAGTGTAACCCTAGGAATAAATAACAAAAACAAAGTTTTTACCTGCCCACGGCAGTGCTAGCTTGCTAGTCCCGCAAAGCGGGAATCCACGATTTATATTGGATGTTGAGAAATAGGGGGGGGTAATTAATGTTGGTTGTATCAATTGGTGAAGTTCTTTGGGATATCTTTGGAGATGAAAAACGTCTTGGAGGTGCTTCCGCAAATTTCTTATGGCACAGTCGTCAATTTGGTGCAGATGTTGAGTTAATCAGTGCTGTTGGCGATGATGATAATGGCAGAGAAATTATTGATATTCTCCATGGAAATTGTATAGGTACAGACTGTGTTGAAATATTAGATTTTCCTACTGGTATTGTTAATGTTGTTTTGGATGATAGTGGTAAGCCAACCTATGATATAGTTGAGGGAAGTGCATGGGATAATATATCTGTTGATGCAGATAACAAAAATCTTGTTGCAAAAGCAGATGTCATACATTTTGGAAGTCTAGCTCAACGAAACCATGTTACAGCTTATTCAATTAAACAACTTTTAAATTCCGCATCAAAGGAGTGCATCATAGTCTTTGATATAAATCTTAGGCAGTCTTATTACAATAAAGAGATTATTCAGGATTCTCTTGAACTTGCAACTATTCTAAAGTTAAGTGATGAGGAGTTACCCGTTGTGTCTGACTATTTCTCCATTCTTGGAGAAACTGTTTCCGAGCAGTTGCAAAATTTGCTTGGAATGTTTAATTTTCATCTTATTGCCTACACATGTGGTCCTAATGGCAGTATGCTTGTGACTGATAGTGAAATTGATATTCACCCTGGTTGTCCAGGCAACGCAGTGAATAGCGTTGGAGCAGGGGATTCATTTCTAGCAGCTTTAACCGCTGGGATTATACGTGGTGACTCTTTGGCGGAAATAAATGATTTTGCAAATAGGGTTGCAACCTTTGTCTGTTCACAGGATGGTGCAACACCAGTTCTGCCTGATGACGTTTTAAGTTCTACTTGACAACTGTTTAAGTCTGTATGAACTGTCATAGATGGACTTTATGGACGCGATGGACAGGATGGACAATGTGGGCTGAAATGAGCAGGCCACTTCGTTTCACTCGTTGCAGTAGCGAAGCGGCCTATCTCACATCAAACAGTAAACCCCAACTCCTATATGACAGATGGTTTGTGTTAAAAAAAAGGCTTCAGTGACAACTGAAGCCTTTTTGTTGGAATGAATTAACTTAATTCTTTATGATATTCTTGTAGGGATTTAACTGTGCATTCGTTTTCTCTCACAGCAGCAATACCTTTTGCACTGGCAGCAGCAGCAGCGGCTGTCGTAATATAAGGAACCTTATATTTGATAGCATTCTTTCTAATATATGAATCATCAGTTTTACCATCTTTACCAATTGGAGTATTAATGATAAGTTGAATTTGTGAATTCTTTATTGCATCAATAATGTTTGGTCTACCATCATGAATTTTCAGAACTTTTTCACATTTAACGCCGTTAGCATTTAGATATGCTGCAGTTCCTTCTGTTGCAAAGATTTTAAAGTCAAGAGCCTCAAATTCCTTTGCTGTTTCCAGAATTGCCGGCTTATCAGCATTGGCAACAGTTATTAGAACATTACCTTCCTTAGGTAAAGCTTGATTTGCACCCCATTGCGCCTTGTAGAAAGCTAGTCCATATGAATCAGCAAGGCCAAGTACTTCGCCTGTAGAACGCATTTCTGGTCCTAGAATTGGATCAACTTCCGGGAACATATTAAATGGGAATACAGCTTCTTTCACTCCATAATGAGGAACAACAACATGCTTTAAGTTCAGATCGCTAAGTTTCTTTCCTAGCATAATCTGTGTTGCAATTCTTGCCATTGAGATTCCACAAACTTTTGATACTAATGGAACTGTTCTTGATGCACGAGGGTTTGCCTCTAACACATAAACGATGTCATCAGCAATTGCATACTGCATATTCATTAAGCCTATAACATTCATCTCGATTGCAATCTGTCTTGTGTATTTGCGAATTATTTCAACATTTTTTTCAGAGATACTAACATGCGGGATAACACAGGCTGAATCACCCGAATGAACTCCTGCAAGTTCAATGTGTTCCATAACAGCAGGAACAAATGCATCTGTTCCATCTGCAATTGCATCGGCTTCTGCTTCGATTGCATTACTCAAGAATCTATCAATTAAGATAGGTCTCTCAGGAGTAATTTCAACTGCGGCTGCAACATATTCTATAAGCATCTGTTCATCATGAACAACTTCCATTCCTCTTCCACCAAGCACATAAGAAGGTCGGACCATTAGTGGATAACCAATTCTTTGTGCAATTACAAGAGCCTGTTCAAGATTGCTTGCCATGCCTGATTCAGCCATTGGTATTTCCAGTTTATCCATCATCTCTCTGAACAAGTCTCTATCTTCAGCCAAGTCAATAGTTTCTGGGCTGGTACCAATAATATTAACACCTGCATCTTTAAGTTGTTTTGCAATATTTAAAGGAGTTTGTCCTCCAAACTGACAAATTACACCGTAAGGTTTTTCTTTATGGTATATGCTTAATACATCTTCAACTGTTAATGGTTCAAAATATAACTTATCTGATGTGTCGTAATCTGTGGAGACAGTTTCAGGGTTACAGTTAACCATAATTGTTTCGAGCCCTTCATCACGTACAGTAAAGGCAGCATGAACACAACAGTAGTCAAATTCAATGCCTTGTCCAATTCTGTTTGGTCCGCCACCCAGTATCATAATTTTTTTATTGTTGGTTGTACTAACTGAGTCTGGTGCATTATATGTTGAGAAGTAGTAAGCAGCATCTTCAACACCACTAACAGGAACTGCTTCCCAAGCTTCAACAATTCCAATTTTTTCTCTATTGGCGCGAATCGTTTTTTCGTCAATTTGCAAGATTTTTGAAAGATAGCTATCAGAAAAGCCATCTTTTTTAGCTTGAGTCAATAATTCGTCTGGTAGTGTTGCACCTTTGTATTCCAGCAGTTTTTCTTCCAGGTCAACTAATTCAGCCATTTGTTCAATAAACCAACGTTTAATGAATGTTTTTTCAAAAAGCGAATCAATTGTTGCGCCTTTACGAAGAGCTTCATACATTATGAATTGTCTTTCGCTGGTAGGAGTACTTACTAGGGTCATTAGTTCTTCTAAATTAAGCTTATTAAAATTCTTTGCAAAACCAAGTCCTGAACGTCCATTCTCTAGTGAACGAATTGCTTTTAAGAATGCTTCTTTATAGTTCTTGCCAATGCTCATTACTTCGCCAACAGCCTTCATTTGAGTGCCTAACTTATCTTCTGCACCTTTGAATTTCTCAAATGCCCATTTAGAAAACTTAACCACGACATATTCACCCCATGGAATATATTTGTCTAGTGTTCCTGCTCGCCAGTAAGGTATTTCATCCAAAGTTAACCCCCCAGCCAGCAACGAAGATACAAGTGCTATAGGGAAACCTGTTGCCTTTGACGCGAGAGCCGATGAACGAGATGTTCTTGGATTAATTTCAATAACAACAATTCTATCTGATACCGGGTCATGAGCCCATTGAACATTTGTTCCGCCAATAACCTCAATTTCATCAACAATTGCATAGGACATTTGCTGTAATCTATCTTGAAGTTCCTGAGAAATAGTTAACATTGGTGCAGTACAGTATGAATCGCCAGTATGAACACCCATTGGATCAACATTTTCGATAAAACAAACTGTTATCTTGTGGCCTTTTGAATCGCGAACAACTTCAAGTTCCAGTTCTTCCCAACCCAAAACAGACTCTTCAACCAAAATCTGATTAACCATACTTGCCTGAATTCCACGAGCAGCAATAGTTCTGAGTTCATCAACATTATAAACAAGTCCACCACCAGTTCCGCCCATTGTATATGCAGGACGAATAACCACTGGATAACCAAGTTCAGCTGCAATATCTTCTGCCTCTTCAACCGTATAAGCAAGCTTACTATCAGCCATTTCAATGCCAAGGCGAGTCATCGATTTCTTAAATTCTAAACGATCTTCTCCTCTTTCTATGGCATCTAGTTGAACACCAATAATTTTCACGTTGTACTTATCTAATACACCAAGTTTTGCTAATTCAGAAGAGAGGTTGAGACCAGTTTGACCACCAAGGTTTGGTAGTAGAGCATCAGGGCGCTCTTTTTCGATAATTTTTGTTAGGGTCTCTGTATTTAATGGTTCAATGTATGTTGCATCAGCCATTTCTGGGTCGGTCATAATGGTGGCAGGGTTGGAGTTAACTAAAACAATTTCATATCCTAAACTATGCAGAGCTTTGCATGCTTGTGTTCCAGAATAATCAAACTCACAGGCTTGTCCAATAATTATAGGACCAGAACCAATTATCATTACCTTTTTTATATCGTCACGTCTTGGCATTTCGAATAACTCCTTTTGTTATATTACTGAAATATTTATTTCATTACATAGATTATTATATATGATTTTACAGGTTCTTACAAGTGATAAATTTTAGAATGGAAGTTTATTTTTGGTTCTTCAGTTGAGTTTGGAAAGCCATTTTTCATTATTCTCCGAACGTCTGCAGTCAGGCTAAAAATGCGTGAGCATTTTTTAGGCTGCATTGCCTTGTTGTACTTCAATAAGTCTTGTCAATGCTTCGTTCAGATGCCTGTCGTAAAGTTCCAGCGCATCTTCCTAATCTATAGTGATGCTAAGGGCATCAGCAATGTCATCAAAACGAGGAGTGTTTTCCATGCTGAGGGGTGGCTCATCGGTAGACCTCACGAGACACCTCAGTGCGAATCTTGGGAGTTCTCTGGATTTTGGTCTACATCCGTTTACCAACGCTATGTTGTCACTTCAATGATGTTAGAGTTCTGGCGTACGGAAGCCACAACTTCGGCGGACGGAGACTTGCTGAGTGTAATCGTGCAAGATGCCGTTTCGCTGTAATCGAATATCTGATTCTGCATTTCCTCGATGTTTATCCCGGTATTGCTAAGTTGTGTGAGAACCTGCGTGAGCACGCCGGCCCGATTGAAATGACGGATAACCATTTTGGAGCTTGTTCCCTGGCTAGTACGGATGTTGACAACGTTGGGCGGATTACCGCCGTTTTTGAAAACCTTAACAATGCGTACCACCTCCGCTGCAATTGCTTCTTCCGACTGCTCGGTTGAGGCTCCAATATGTGGAGTGCAGACCACTTTTGATGCAAGCTCAACTTGATCGAAGGTGGCTTCTCCGCCATTGGGTTCATTCTCGAAAACGTCTAGACCAACCTTGAGCCCCCTCTCCTCGATGGCGTCAAGGAGTGCAGCGTAGTCGACAACATCGCCTCGCGCAGTGTTCAGAAAGATAGCACCCTGCTTCATGGCAGCGAAAAACGTCGCATTGATCATGCCCTTGGTCGCCGGAGCGACTGCTACATGGATGCTGACAGCATCTGCCTTTTGCGCGACCTCCAGTGGTGTGGCGGCGAATTCAATGCCGTAGTCCTCAGCCAGTTCCGGCGTCAGGCTTCTCGACCACGCAATGATTGTCATTCCCAAAGCCTGTGCCCGCTGCGCCACCGCCATGCCAATGGCGCCCATACCGATGATACCTAGCGTCCGAGTCTTGAGCCCCGATGCCTGTCCGAATTTCCTCTTTTGCCAAGCGCCCTGGCGCAAGGCCTGAGTGGCATCTGCAATTCCACGGTCGCATGCGAACAGAAGTCCGATAACCAGCTCAGCGACCGCATCGGTATTTTTCCCCGGACAGTTGGCAACACAGATTCCGTGCTTTGATGCGGCCTCAAGGTCGATCGTGTTTACGCCTGCCCCGGCTCGGACGATTAGGCTGAGGAGCTTTCCCGCTTTTATCGTTTTGCCTATGACCTTCTTTGACCGAACGATTAAGACTTTGACATCCCCTATAACTCCTGCAAGATCTTCCGCTGATATGTCGGGCATGGATGCAACCTCAAGGCCTTTAAATCGTCAACTATTTTCGGACACACTTTGTCAGCTATCAGTATTTTCATTATCGTTTATCCTCTGTTTTATAATATTTTTCCACGCTGTGTTTCAGCGCGAACTGTCTCGTTTACGTTGCGGTCACGCTTCGCTTGACGCGACAGCGGCAAGCGATAGCGTGCACCGATTTGTTGGCTGTCAGAATGTAATCACCTTGTCACTGTCAATGACCCATTCGGCCAATTCCGGCATGGTTGACTTCTCCGCTCCCTCGAAATAGGGATGATTCTTGTAGATTCCACATCGGGCCATGCAGGTTCCACAGACCTTGACCGAAACACTCTTCGAGATCAGGTTTTTGAGAATCGCCGATAGGTCTTGGTCATAGTTTTCAGGCGGTTTGCAGATGTCTCGTGCCATGTCCACGGAGTCGTTCATAAGGAAGATCCGGACTTCCTGTCCGGCCTCTTGAAGCTTGCTGGCCAATCGCAGGCCGTTCCATGTAACATCAGTGTTGTCATACGGTTCACGGTTGAAGATGATCAGTATGCTCATATCTTGTCCTTTTTTTTGTTCAGCCAACGTTTAGATGAGGCGCGAGTTTACGAGTCGCCTCCATCTTTTTGTTGAAATTTGTTTCGTTGTTTGATTGGGGTAGCTGCGCTTTTCCTGTAAGATACAGTTTTACTCTGGCAGTTATGCGTTTTTTGCTCACATTTTCCCTTGTCCAAACCTAAAAATTTTTTTTTACTCACTATACTGGCTCGGCTAAATTCCCAAAGGGTTTCTGGAGCAATATCAATATTTCCAGGCCATACCACTGTGCCATAATCAACTTTAGCCTTTGTAAAGAGTGCTTTTGATTTTAGCTTTGTAAATGGCTTTTCGTTTAAATATGGTGTCATATCAAATATACGAGTTTCGTTATTTTCAAAAATAAGAGTCAATGTATTATCTTCGTGAGCTTTTACATTTATAACATCTAATAGTTGTTCCATAGTAAATCTCCTATTGTAATGGCGATATCTTAAAGGGTTCTTCACCACTCATAGCCAATTCCCAGTCAGCAAAAAGTTCATCTTTATGAATTTCAATCCAAGCTAAAACCATTCGCAATTGTTTTGGAGGAAAATTTCCTGCTAATACATCTCCTGTTTCAATAGAAATAGAAGCTTTGGAGTTTTGGTAACGTACGTGAATGTGAGGAGTGTTGTGCTTTCCTACATCTTTATAAAATATTGTTATAATTATTCCATAAAACATTGATATTGCTGGCATTCTATTCACCCTTACTTTTAACTAATAACAGATAGAGACTGTAAATGTTCTTTAAAACTGTCTTATGATTTTACACCCTCAATTTTTAAAACAATTCTATATCTAATCATCAATGGTGTCAAGCATCGATTTTTTGATTAAAACTTTTCTTAAAAGTTTTTATCGCTACGTTTTGGCTCACAGTCAATCTGAAGGCGCGCCATCAGATTGTACTTGTGCAGCCGGTTGTTGGCTTTCTTTGTATTCCCCTGTCACTATGTTGAATTTCAAGTCGCCTAAGGTCTGGGCGAACGCATCTTCCATAATATCCCAGTTTGTGGCGTAGAATTCTTCTTTAATACGTTTGAAAGAGGGAGTGCTGTAAGGTTCTTCTTTTGCTGTGCCATCTGCCACAACGAAGATGGTGTGCTTCTTGTAGTGAACGGTATAAAGCACTGTTCGTTGGTCGAAGTTTAGAGTCTTCCATCCTGCGATGTATCGCTCAGGAGGAATTGGAGCCAGTTCCAGTTCGGTCCGGAGCTTCGCCTGTTTGTCGAAATCCACATTGAGCTTCTTGAACCCTCGCCAGTTGTTCTGCTTCATTTGTGAGTACAAGGAGCGAAGAGCATCGAGTGCTGAGTCCTGTCGTAATGATGCATCGGAATACAGCTCTACTTTGATGGGGGGATTATGCTTCTGGAATTCATACGAGAACGTGCTGCCGGCGATTGTGGTTGTGACTTGCGTCCAATCTGTACCCAGTATGGCGCTTGCGGACACAAACATTGTCTCTGTGTAGCAGTCAATCTTGTAGTCTGTAGAACTCTTAAAGAAGTTCACGAAGAGTTTATGAATGGCGTACGGCAGGTACTTAGCGTCTTCTATGGGCATGTCATATTGAACAAACGTTCCTGGTTCAAACATCTCCTGTTTCCATGAGTCGCGAATATTGACCCCCGCAGCTGGCAGTACTTTCTCTGGTTTGTCCTTCGACGGGTAGTAGGCGATGTTCAAGCTGAGACGAGTCTTTCCGTCGACCGTCATCTTTGCCACTTGAACAATTTTGTCTGTATCCTTTTCTTCTATTGTTATAACGGCATCCTTCTTGGATGCGAGCAAAGCTTTCATTTCCTTGGCGATCTGTAAGACCTGTGGCGGATGCTTCTTCTGCTCCGCTGAATACGAGATCGACGCAATTAGCGTCGCAGCAATGCCGAGTACAACTATTCTATTTTTCATACTTCCCACCTCAATTCTCTAGCGCAACGCTGACGGTGTAGCCGTTTACGTTGCCGTATAGCTTGCAAAAAACCGCATCAATGGCAGTTGCCAGTTCCGACGCAGTAGACGATGGCACAGCATATTGAACATAGACACTAGGCTCCCATTCCCCCAGTGTGCTGCCTGTTGGCAGCACGATACCGAGCGCATTGAACTTCTCGTCGGGATTATCGGATGATGGGTATGATGCGATGTTCAGTTGCAGTACATCGCCGCCCTTGGCTACTTGCACCGTCGTATCTCCATCCCCCGAGATGGTGATGAACTCCTGCGTTTCGGAGTTCAGCAGTGCGATGATGCACTTTTCAAATAGGGCTGGAGTTCCTTTTTCGTTTTCCGCGAGGCTTTCAGCCGGATTACCTCCTGCTGCCAAGTTCTTGATGAAGTCGAATAATCCCATTTCATTTCCTTTCACTCAGAACGTCATGCTCACACTTTTCGAGACGCGACAGCGGTTCGAGATAGTGTGCACTCATTTGTTAGAATTTATTTTTGTTTTGAATAAGTAGTCAGGTAATTTTTCTGTTTTTTACCTTTTTAATTTTCTTCTTACCCATGCTGGGTTTCTTCTACAGTCAATCACCGCATTTACTTTGACTGTTTGTCCTGATTTACTTAGCGTGTAATAAATTGCAAAAGGGAATTTCTTTGATAGGATTTTGTGGTGTTCATTCTCTATTGGATGAGCACCGGCAGATATTTTAATAAAATCAATATCAGAGAATATGGAATCTATAAAATATTTTCCAAGACCTAATTGCTGTAGTTCATAAAAATTAAAACCTTCAAGAATATCCACTTCGGCTTCTTTTAAGATTTCAAGTTTGATGATCATGACACAATTTTTAGAATACGATCTTTTACATCATCCCAGTCTGAATATTCTGCTTTGCCAGATTGAATAAGTTTCATTCTTTCGTCTAAAATTTTTTTATGCCATTCTGGAGTTTTGAATTCTTCAGCATTGTGGCATAAGTCATCCCAAAGCTGCTCCATTGCATAAATCTTTTCTTCAGTATTCAGTTTTTCAATAGCAATTGTATTCATAATGATCTCATGTTCGTTAAAATTATGTATTTATTCTAGCATCTCAGATGTTTTTTTGTCGATAGATTATATTTTTAGCTCATGCTTTTTCAATTAAAACAAAATTCTTAAAATTTTTCAAGATTTTTATTTTTTATCTTCTTTTAACGCTAGAGTCACACTTTCCTAGACGCGACCAGCGGCTTGGAATAGTGTGCACTCATTTGTTAAGATTCTTTTTGTTGTTTGATTGGGGAGAGCAATA
>JGI1221J11331_1000702_pt1 | contig 11244 bp, 13 predicted proteins | sample LakVidmifraction_4_FD_11331 | JGI IMG/M metagenome (IMG submission 11331) | reverse complement strand
CATGTATGAAATGCATGGCAATTAATCATTATTAATGAACGACTACAACGTAGTCGAACAAAGAAATAATAAATCACCCACTCATTTTGAGAAAGAGCCGAAAATTTGTTATAGAAGGATAAGGATATGTAAGAATGAAAAAGCGATCAGCACCAAAAACAGTAATATTAATTGTGATTCTTATGGCATTCATATTTGGAATGATTTCCACAACTGGATGTAAAACATCAGATCCCGCACAGGTGCCAATACCAGTACCATATGACATAGAAGGAAATACCCCAAAATGATCATCACATACAAAGAAATACTTGCAATTCTTAGAGCCAGTCCCAGTTTTGAACGCTTGCTTATGTTTGACCGAGTTTTCAGGGGGGATGATACTTTTTTCGTTGCATCAAAAAATGGTATGAAAGAGAATTTTTTTACTGGTACGAATTACAATTGAGACATTACCACGTGAGAGATTATGAGGACTCATAGGATTGTGATAAATTTGCAAATACCTTTCAAGTTTTTGCGAATATATGTCATGCATACACAAAGCCAAATGCTACTGAAGGAATTGCCGTTGCAGAAATTCATTATCTTCCAGATAACAGCGATTCAAGGCATGCCATAAATGCAGTAATCGTTGATAATAAACAACTCAAATTCATAGAACCACAAAAACCATCCTTCATAGATCTTTCCACATCAGAACAAAAATCAATAACATTTATGAAATGGTGAATGGGGGAAGAGTGAATGAACGTCCAACGTCGAATCAGTCTTCGCTCTACGAGCTACGCCGGACAGGCCATTCAAAGTCCAATGATGAATAATCAAGACACTACCGTGGGTAGGATTTTTTGTTTTTGTTATTTTTCCACGGGTTTACACCCGTGGCTACAAAGATGTCGCTCCTTCAGTCTTCGCCCGTTGGGCTACGGCCCGACAAAGATGGAGCTGTAACAGCTAACAAACAGTCCGTTATCCCGCCTTGCGGGACAGCAAGCTAGCCGGGGAGCCCGCGCGAGGCGACGCGGCTACAAAAAGAGGGTGACGCATGACGCATGACCAAGTAAATTACCCCTCCGTCCACGCTATCACTTTTTATCTTTCAGAAAAAGTGATGGCGTGGCCACCTCCCCTAAACATGGCAGGAGTACCTTGCATCTAAAAGCGTGTGTTGCTTTTCCGCGCCGGAGCGACGCGGCTACAGAAGATGGACGGAATGGACTTGCATGGACGGAATGGACATTCAACATTGAATGAAGGATTAAAGAACATCTCCCAAATACTTGCAAGCTGGAAGCGTGCGTTACATAAATGCCTGTGGGGCTTTTCCTCAATTTTAGTGTTTTAGAATTTTAGGCTTGAAAGTTTTTTTTGTATTTTGTATAGTATTAGATTGAAATTTTGCAAAATTTAGATACAAAAGGATTTTTAAGATGAGAGAGATTGGTGTTGGATTATTGGGATTTGGTACAATTGGTGCCGGTGTGGTTGAAGGGTTGCAAAAAAATGTTGATTTAATTGCAGATAGACTTGGTGCAAGACTGGTTATAAAAGGTATTGCTGATTTGGATATTACGACAGATCGTGGAGTTAAGGTTGATCCTAGTATCTTGAGTACCGATGCATCTGCTGTGATTGCTAATCCTGAAGTTGAAATTGTTATTGAACTTGTAGGTGGAATAAATATTGCCAAGAAGTTTGTGTTGGAAGCTTTGGAGTTAGGTAAACCTGTTGTAACTGCTAATAAGGCTTTATTGGCGGAAGAGGGAAAAGACATTTTTGAGAAAGCAGCCGAAAAGAATACAGATATCTATTTTGGTGCTAGTGTTGGTGGCGGTATTCCAATTATCAGAGGTCTGAGAGAAGGTCTTTCCGGAAATAGAATTGAAAGTATTTATGGTATTTTGAATGGTACTTGTAACTATATCCTGACCAAAATGCAAACAGAGGAATTGCCTTTTGATGTTGTTCTTAAAGAGGCAATGGAAAAAGGATATGCGGAAGCTGATCCTACTTTGGATATTGATGGATATGATACAGCTCATAAGGCTGTAATTCTTGCATCTCTTGCATATGGTTTTATTATGCCTTGGGAAGATGTTAAGGTTACCGGTATTAGAAACTTGTCTCAGAAAGATGTTCAGTATGCTGAATCTCTTGGATATAAGATTAAGTTGCTTGCTGTTATTAAGAATCTTGATGATACAGATGTTGAGGTTCAAGTTCATCCTGCATTGGTTTCACAGGATCATCTACTAGCATCTGTAAATGATGTTTACAATGCTGTAATGGTTCGTGGTGATCTGTCTGGAGATACTCTGTTCTACGGTAGAGGAGCCGGCAAGCTTCCAACAGCAAGTACTGTTATTGGTGATTTGGTTGATATTGCCAGAAACCTGATGGCAGGAACTCCTCGTATTTCTCCAGCAGTTACTGTCTCTTCAAAACCAGTTAAGCTTAAAGAACAGTCTGAAATTGAAGTCAGATATTATATTAGACTGGCTTTGGATGATGTTCCAGGTTCGCTGGCTACTATCACTAGGATTCTAAGTGATAACAATATCAGTATTGCATCTGTATTACAGCAGGAAGATGATGAAACTAACTACGTTCCAGTTGTGGTTATTACTCATACATCAAAAGAAAAGAATTTTGAGAAAGCATTTGATTTGTTTGAAAAGTCAAGTTGTGTTAATGGTGAAATTATCAAAATAAAGATTGAAGATTAGACAATGAAAGTATGTAAATTTGGTGGTTCTTCTCTGGCTGATTCAGGGCAGATAAAAAAAATTATTGAAATTGTAAAGAGCGATGAGGTACGTAAGATTGTCGTAGTTTCTGCTCCAGGCAAAAGGTTTGATGATGATATTAAAGTTACTGACCTTCTGATTGAGTGTGCAGAGCTTGCTTTAAGAAACGACCCTTATGACGATGTTTTGAAGGCAATTGTTGATCGGTTTGTTGAAATTGAAGTAGGACTAGGTATTGTTGAAAAGGTTTCTGATGAAATCCAAAAAGACTTAACATCTAGATTACTTGCCGATAAGTCACATAAGGGCAGATTTATGGACTCAATGATGGCAGCTGGTGAAGATAGTAATGCAAAAGTTGTTGCAGCCGGGATGAGAGTTGCTGGGCTTAATGCAAAGTATCTTAACCCTAAAGATGCCGGAATGATTCTGAGTGATGAATTTGGCAATGCTCAACTTCTTAATGAGTCCTATAAAGAGTTGGCAAAACTTGCAGATACTGAAGAAATCATTGTTTTTCCTGGATTCTTTGGGTATACAAAGACAGGAGACGTTGCAACGTTTCCTCGTGGTGGTTCTGATATTACTGGTGCCATTCTGGCAGCTGCTGTAAAAGCTGAAGAGTATGAAAACTTTACAGATGTTGATTGCGTAGTGGTTGTTGATCCTCGTATTGTTCCTGATGCAGTTCCTATTTATGAAATGACTTATAGAGAAATGCGAGAACTTTCATATACCGGTTTTAATGTACTGCACGATGAAGCAATTATTCCGGCGGTGAAAGCTGGAATTCCAATTCATATTAAAAACACAAATTGTCCAAGTGCTAAGGGAACCAGGGTTGTTCCTGACAGGGATGCTCAACACGGTCAAGTTGCTGCAATTTCAAGCTCCGATGGTTTCTGCACTATTTTCTGCAGTAAATATCTCATGAACAGAGAAATTGGTTTTGGTAGAAAAGTTTTACAGATTCTAGAAGAAGAAGGGGTGTCTTTTGAACATATTCCATCAGGTATTGATAATATGTCAATCATACTGGACGAAGAGTTCTTGGATGATAGCCTTGCTTCAAAGATTATGGATAGAATTAAGAATGAACTAGATGTTGATAATATTTATATTGAGAGAGGTCTTTCTGTTATTATGATTGTTGGTGAAGGCATGCATCTTACTGTTGGTCTTTCTGCTTTGGCTTCCCAAGCCTTTGCTAATGCAAATGTAAATGTTGAAATGATTAATCAGGGTTCTTCTGAAATAAGTATTATGTATGGTGTGAAATCAGAAGATAGAATCAACGCTGTTAAATCACTTTATAAAACTTTTTTTGGAGACAAATAATTATGCCTACTTATGAGTATGAATGCAAAAGTTGTAAATATAACTTTGAAAAGTTTCAAAGTATGAGTGATGAGCCTATTAAAATCTGTCCAAAGTGCGGCAAAGAGGTTCGAAAACTTTTTGGAAGCGGTTCTGGAGTTATTTTTAAAGGCACCGGATTTTACGAGACTGATTATAAACGCCCTGCAAAACAAAAACAAGAAACAAAAGAATAAATTTTGGTTCTTGTTCGTTACACTTATATTGCTCTTTATGCTTTGTTTGGGTTATTATTTTTTGTTAGCCCCACTTCTTGGGCGTTTGTTTTATTATAACTAACCCCTCATTGCATATGGGGCCACTGAAGTTCAACTACTGTTTAGTTGAATTTTAATATTTTAAGGTCTGCCCACGGAAAACGTGACAGAACCTATATTACTAAACTCATAAAATGGAGAAATACAAATGGCTAAAATAGCACTTAAAGGAAACGAAATTGAAACATGTGGTACACTACCAGGGGTTGGTTCAAAAGCTGCAAATTTTACACTAGTTGCAGGAGACTTATCAGAAGTTTCACTAAGTGATTACAGCGGTAAAAAAGTTATACTTAATATTTTTCCAAGTATTGACACTGATGTATGTGCTTCTTCTGTCAGGAAATTTAATGAGACAGCTTCTAAGTTAGGAGTTATTGTTCTGTGTATTTCTGCAGATTTGCCATTTGCTCAACAGAGATTCTGTGGAGCAGAAGGTCTTGAGAATGTTGTAACACTTTCAACGTTTAGGTCAACTTTTGGAAAAGACTATTGTGTTGAGATTATGGATCCGCCTTTAGCTGGGTTACTCTCGAGAGCTGTAATTGTTTTGGGTGAAGATGGAACTGTTGTTTATAATGAACAGGTTCCTGAAATAACACAAGAACCAGATTACGATGCTGCTGTTGCTGCTCTTTAAGACTTGAAATAATTGTTAATGGTCAATGGTTAATGGTTAATGCTGGTGTTGCTTCCGCCTTCGCAGTTCCGGACTACGGTGCGACAAGTGGCAGGAGCACCTTGCAACGAAAATTGTTAAGTTACATAAATACCGTCGTAGGATTTTTAACATTAACCATTAACAACTAACCATTAACAATTATTTATAATGGTCCTCGTTTGAATGCGTTGAGCAGGGGGGATTGAGTCATTGTAATTGCTTTTTGGGGGCATACTTCATGACAACAACAGCAACCTATACAAGCTTTCCCGTTTAGTATTGGAAGAGCTCCTTTTTTTACTTGAATTGCATTTTCAGGACATGCCTTTTCGCAAAGTCCGCATGAGATACATTTTTCATTGAATTTTGGTCTTATCCATATCCACTTTCCAACAATTGGAATAATTGGTTTTAGGATTGGCATAATCAGTTTTACTTTGGTTGTATTTGGTACTTTAAATTGAGTTTTTATCTCTTCAATTGGTGTGCCTGAGATCTCTATATCTTTAATAAAATCTCGGTTTTGTTTTGCATACTCTTTAAGGTATGGAACAGTTTTATAATTAACACCAATTATTTGTGCTATGATGAAGTCGAGGGCATATGTTGATGTTGATGCAGCAATGAAGTTTGCTTTTTTGGGTACTCCAGCCGATCCCGGACCATCACCTTCAAGACCAAGTATTCCGTCAGCTATTGAAAGGTTTGCCGGGACAGCTTCGTTAATAGCCATAAGCAATTTCCCGAAGTCACCCACATTTGAATGGTTTTTATGCAGGATAGCCTTTTGATATCCAGGAATTGCGCCATAAAGATTTTTCGTGGCAGCGGTTAGTGTTGTTAATGTATGTGTTTTTACTTTGGGTAGGTTAATAAATACATCTGCATCAATAATTGGCTTGGCAACAGAAAAAGAGTAACCATTAATTGTCATTTTTTCTGCTCCACTCTTCTCTAAATTTGTGAATGCAATATTTTCTTCTTCACACATTTTTTTGAAGCCAGTTTGAGTGATGACACTTTCAAGGTTCATAGCACTTGCCGGACTATCGCCTATTATAGGTATACCACCTAGTTTTCTTACTATTCTTATCACAGCCCGTGCAATTTCAGGGTGAGTTGTTATCGCATCTTCCGGAGGATGGTTTGACAAGAGATTAGGCTTTATAAATACTTTTTGACCTGGAGCTATGAAAGCAGAAAAACCTCCAAGAGGTTCCACTGTTTTTTCAATGGCTTCCTGGAGGTTTTCGTAATTTGTATGCTTTAGTATAGAAACTATCATTTAGCTGGTGTTTCTGCTTTCTTGATCATATCCTGTAGATGTTTAACATATGATGCGCTTCCGCCAGCTTTGTATCCTGTTTTACCAACAACTGTTTTTCCATCTGGTTTTAGGATGTATATTGTTGGGAATCCTCTAACACCATAATCTTGTGACAGTTTGTCGTTGATTTTTTTCTGTTCGGCAGATATTTTATCTTTGCTTCTTGGGAAGTCAACTTCTATACAAACTAGACTGTTCGTCGCGTAAGTGATGAATTCAGGTTGGCTGAATACTTCTTTATTAAGTTTAATACACCATCCACACCAGTCACTACCGGTAAAATCCATAAGAATGTATTTGTTTTCCTTCTTTGCTTTATCCAAAGCGGTCTTGCTATAAGTTGTCCAGATGTCCTTAGTGACCTCTTTCTTATCTTTAACACCACCTTCTTTAGCTTCAATTTTTGTTGTTTCTGCATTATTAGTACATGACATAGCTATAACAGCTAGTCCCATCAGTAGTAATTTATTCATTTTTTTCCTTTTTGTTTATTGTTCTAAGGTCTAAGAAAAAACAAACGGTAAAGAGTAAACGGTAAACGATGGTGTTGCTTCGCAACTTGTCTAATAAATACCTGCGGAGTTTTCCAACATTAACCATTAACAACTAACCATTAACCATTATTTTGCCTATCTAAACAATTTATTTATCATGTATTAACGGATGTCAGTATATTTTTAGTTCAAAAATAATATCTTTTATTTCGTTGTTTGTATTTTCCCGCAATCTTTTTAGAGCTTGTCGTTTATTATATCTTTTTAGTTCATTAAGCCAGACTGTGTTGTCGACAGCTATATGAAGTATGCCTTGATATAGTTTTATAGGCTCAGTATGCTTGCCTATTGGGCCTTCAAATATTGTATTCCATTTTTCCAAAAGATCTTCCATAACAGCACGATCATTAAGGTTGTATTTTTTGAGTATACCAGATATTGCTTCATCAATTTTGTCTTCATGTTTATTATACACATCAGGGTCATACTCATCAACTCTAAGATATTCTTTATACAATCGGTGTTTGCCAGGATTTGTAAATTTAAGTTTTGGTTTAAAATCTCTCATATTATTATTCCAATGTTTTGACTAATATTTCATAACTTTGTTTATTACTCTATCCATTCCTGTTATAAAATTATTTGGTCCAAATTTTACTGCATTTGAACGAATTTCTTCAGAGTTCCATTGTGTGTCAGCACATTTCTCGACTGCTTCATTTAAGCTGTTAACGGTCTGTTCTTTAAAGAATATACCTGATTTATTGCGAATAATTGTTTCAGTTGCACCACCTTTGTCATAAGCAACAACAGGTCTTCCACATGCTTGTGCTTCAAGAGGTACGATGCCAAAATCTTCTTCTCCCGGGAAAATTAGCATTCTGCAATTTCTATATTGTTCCAATATATCTTCATCACTCTGACGTTCAAGAAAAGTTACATTTGGTTTTGCAATTGCTTTTAATTTTTCTAAGCCGCTACCTGTTCCTACAATTCTTAGTGGAAATCCGGATTTGTTGTAAGCTTCTACTGCAATGTCCACCTTTTTGTATGGAACAATTGCAGATACAATAAGGTCAAAGTCTGCAGATGGTTTTTGAGATGAAAGGGTCCATTTGTCAATTTCAACATGTGGATATACAATTTCAGAATCGAGACCATAGAATTTCTTAATTCTTTTTTGTATATGTTCGCTTATGGCCACAAACTGTGTAACGTTGGCAGCTGTTTTTTTATCCCAATGTCTTAATGCGGCAAGCATTGGTTTTATAAGCATGGCTTTTGCCGTATTTGTTCCAAAGTATTCTTCATAGAATGTCCATGCATATCTCATTGGCGTAAAACAGTAACAGATATGTTTTGTGTGTTTGTGTAATGGTATTGCTTTGGCGACACAATGGTTTGTTGTTATAAGAAGATCGCAGTCTGGCTTAGCAATTGTTTTTATTGCAAGTGGTAGGGCAGGCAGAAAGTATCGATACTTTTCTGATATATTAGGAATATTCTGCATCCATGATGTTGAAATTTCGTGACTATTTATGATTTCTGAAACAGATTCTCTATTTGCAATAAGTGTTGATATCGTTGAGTCTGGAAATCCTTGGCAAAGAACTTCCAGTACTCTTTCGCCTCCTCGCATTCCTGTAAGCCAGTCATGACAAAGTCCAGCATTGATGTTTTTCCATTGATCAGGAAAGTTATACATATTAATGAGTTCCTGTTGAACCAAATCCGCCTTCACCTCTAGTGGTACCGGATAGCTCTTTTATTTCTTCTACTGTAACTTCAAGGATTGGTTTGATTACCATTTGAGCGATTCTCATACCCTTTTCAACGGTGAAAACTTTTTTGCCGTGATTGATAAGAATGATTCCAATCTCTCCACGATAACCTTCGTCAATTGTTCCCGGTGTATTTAGCACTGTTACTGCATGCTTGTATGCCAGTCCGCTTCTTGGTCTGATTTGCGCCTCTGTATTTTTGGGTAGTTCTATTGACAACCCTGTTTTAATTAGAGCACTTTCCGATGGTTGAAGTTCTTTGTGTTCAATTGAGCAGACATCCATACCTGCATCACCTGGATGTGCAAACGATGGAAGGATAGCTTCACTGCTAAGTCTTTTTATTTTTATTTTCATTGTTATTATCTCGTTTTTATTTTGGTTTATTCGTTTCGTATTTTGTCTGATAATCCCCAGATGCCCACTCGGCTTGTCTTGCTATACCCATAAGAATCTTAACATCATCTTGTGTTAACTGTCCACGTGAAAGAATTCTTCTTAGTCCATACATCATATGATCAGCTTTATCTTCATGCATAAAGCCAATCTTGAGTAGGGTTTTTCTCCACTTTTTAAACATAATTTCACGCATTTCCATTGTCGCAATATCTGATTTTTCTTCCTGAGGCTCAAAAGTTTCTGTTGCAACAAAAAGTTCATAACAGCATATTAAAACTGCTTGGGACAGATTGATGGATGTATTTTGTGTAGCAGTTGGTATATTAAGAATGTCAGTGCACATCGTAAGTTCATTGTTTGTCAAGCCATTATCTTCTCTACCAAATACAATAGCAACTTTGCTGTTATCAGTTTCAACGGTTAGTTTTGGTGCAATCTCTCGAGGTGTTACTGCGTGCTGTCTGTATAGTCCTCGTCTAGCAGATGTGCCCACGGTAATAGTGCAATCTTTTATGGCTGAAAGCAGGTCTTCATGCACTGTCATGTTTTCAAGTATGTGATCTGAATGGCAGGCCATTTTGTGAGCCTCGTCCATATCTAAATTTTCACGAGGAGTCACGACTGCCAGATCAGAAAGTCCCATGTTACACATTGCCCTACATGCGGAACCTACGTTTCCACCGTATAATGGTCCCACAAGAACAATTCTTACATTATCAAAATTCATCTAATTCCTTATTTTATGTTTGATTTAAGTGTCAAGTTTATGTATCCTTGTTAAATCTTAATTTTATATTATATGCCTTTTATTGATTTCAATCAAGAATGTAATTTTAAGATTTATAAATAAAAACAGTTTTTTGATAATGACTAAGAGTAATGAGGTTAAATAATGGACGAACTATTAAAAATTTTGAAAAGCAATGCATTAGAATCAGATGAAAATATTGCAAAAATGCTATCAGTGAGTGAAGAAGATGTTGTTGCCAGAAAAAAAGCTTACGAGGAGAGTGGTGTTATTTTGGGATATCAGGCAATTCTTAATGAGGATAAGTTAGACTCAGAGTTGGTTCGAGCGATTATTGGGGTGAAGATAACACCAGTTCGGGACGGTGGCTTTGATAAGATTGCAACACAGATCAGCAGATTTGATGAAGTTGAAAATTGCTATTTAGTGTCTGGCAGTTTTGATCTCATTGCTGTTTTACGAGCGAAAAACCTTAAAGGAATTGCAAGATTCATTAGTGAAAAGCTATCTATGCTTGATGGTATTTTATCTGTTGAAACTCACTTTATGCTTAAGGTTTACAAAGATAAAGGTATTCTTGCAGAAGAGGACGCGATATCAGAGCGTTTGCAGGTTTCACCGTAGAATTGGTAAATGGTTGATGGTAAATAGTAAATGGTTCACTCCGTGGGTAGGAACTTATCAATTAAGAATTACAAATTACGAATTCAGGAATATTCCCGCAGGTATGATAATAAAATGGTAAATAGTAAAGGGTTGATAGTTGGAACAGTTCAGAAATACGATTAACTGCTATTTGCAAAATTGGGAGCGAGAACGTCCTCGTTCTCATAAGATGAGAAGAGAATGGCAATGAGGACATTGCCGCTCCCAGTGAAATAGTAAAACTTAGAACTATAAAAAGAGTAGGTTTGGAGAGTGTATAACACTTTTGACAGTACCTATGTATTTAATAAGAGAAGAAAAAAATGAAAGATTTAGAAAATTATATATCGGATACAGTTAAATATATTCCTCGTTCGGGAATAAGAGATTTTTTTGAAATAGTTGCAGAGAGAAAGGATGTTATCAGTCTTAGTATTGGTGAACCTGACTTTGTAGCACCATGGCATATTCGAGAGGCTACAGCATACGCTGTCAATCATGGAGCAACATCATATACCGCAAATTTGGGAATGTTAGAATTGCGTAATGAAATTTCAAAATATGTGAATAAAAACTTTAAGTTGTATTATAATCCTAAAAATGAGATTTTGGTTACAGTTGGAGCAAGTGAAGCTATTGATATTGCTTTAAGAGCTCTTATTAATCCCGGCGACGAGGTTCTATACCATGAACCATGTTATGTCTCTTATTCTCCGGTTATTTCCATGGCTCACGGCACACCGGTTTTAGTTGAAACTGATGTAGAAGAAAATTTTATGTTAAGAGCTTCTGAACTTGAAAAAAA
>JGI1221J11331_1000701_pt1 | contig 11247 bp, 9 predicted proteins | sample LakVidmifraction_4_FD_11331 | JGI IMG/M metagenome (IMG submission 11331) | reverse complement strand
TGCCATCACCTCCATGGTATCGCCCTCTTTTAATTCCAGATCTTGTCTTATCCAATGCACTTCATCATTAGTGACCCAAAGGCCTTTTTTATGAAGTCCAGGATGAGTTTTGCCTTGGCCAGTGTATAAGATATTATTTTCTACATCGGTATCTATGACAAAAAGTGGTTCTTTGGTACCTCCAATAGCTAAACCTTTCCGCTGTCCTTTTGTAAAAAAATGAGCCCCATCATGAGTGCCTAGAACTTTACCAAACTCAGGTTTCAAACTCAATTTTTTGCTATCCTTCTTAAGTTGAGTTATTAATTCTGAATTTGCTTTCGTTGACTTTTCTGCTTTAAAGACGTCGTGAGAAGAATCAATTTCAATCACATGTCCTTGCTTGGGTTGAAGCTTTTGCTGAAGGAAATCTGGTAATTTTACTTTACCAATAAAGCATAAACCTTGAGAGTCCTTTTTATCTGCGGTGATTAAATTCTGAGACTTAGCGATTTGTCTCACTTCAGATTTTTGAAGTTCTCCAACTGGGAAAAGTGTTTTAGCCAATTGCTTTTGAGACACCTGACATAGAAAATAAGATTGATCTTTATTCTTATCTTTTCCTGCTAACAATCTATAAATGGTTTCACTGTTTTCTTCAATGCTGTCTTTTCTGCAATAATGCCCTGTGGCGACATAGTCTGCGCCAAGAGAGGTCGCGATATCCATAAATACATCAAACTTTATTTCTCTGTTGCAAAGTACATCTGGGTTGGGAGTTCGACCTTTTTCGTATTCGGCGAACATATAGTCCACAATACGTTCTTTATACTGCTTGCTGAGGTCTACGGTCTGAAAAGGGATTCCTAATTTTTCAGCAACTAACATGGCGTCATTGCTGTCCTCAAGCCAAGGGCATTCATCACTAATTGTCACAGAATCATCGTGCCAATTTTTCATAAATAACCCTATGACTTCGTACCCCTGTTCTTTGCATAAATAAGCAGCTACACTGGAATCAACACCGCCACTTAAACCAACAACAACTCTTTTCATGACTCTTAATTTAAAGTGCAAAATTACGAAAGTTTATTTTGACTCAGTTAAAATAGCTTTGTTAACTTCTTCTTATAAGATTCATTTTGTTGAAAGTTATTTAACTTATATTAAACAAAATAATAATGATATGTTTCTAAATTGTAAAAAAAAATAATAATGAAAAAGAAAATGTTTTTGCCTAAATTAATTTTATTAACACTAGTCACGAGCTTCCTGTTCGCCTGTAATGATGATTACGGTGCTGCATCTCCAATAGCGAACGACCCTAGTACTTTCGAAATTATCTCTGAAAGTCCAGATCATACTATATTAGAGGATTTACTTTTGAGTTCTGGTTTGGATCAGGCCTTAAATTCAGGAATCTATACTGTATTCGCCCCTACCGATGCTGCATTTGGAAATATAGATACGTCTAATTTAAGTGATAGCCAAGTAAAAAATATTCTATTGAATCATGTTGTTCAAGGTGCAGCCGAGTCTTCAAGTCTTTTCACTACTTACCTTAATACATTAGCTGTAGAAAGCTTATCCGGTGTAGAAAATAATTTAAGTTTATACGTCAATGTAGGAACTGACATAATTTTAAATGGTCAATCTGTTGTTACTGGTCCAGATAATTTGGCCTCCAATGGAGTGGTCCATATCGTGAATGAAGTCATTACCATTCCAGATGTAACTACTTTTGCTATAGCAGATCCAACATTTGGAACCTTGGTCGAAGCTTTAACCTTAGATGGGCAGCCAGATTTTGTAGCTACCTTGAGTTCTTTTGAGGCTCCAGCTCCGTTTACTGTTTTCGCTCCTACCAACGATGCATTTGTAACAGCATTGACTGAATTAGGTGTTGAGAGTTTGACGGATATTGACCCAACAGTTCTGACTTCTATATTGAATACACATGTTATTGCTAATGCCAATATTACATCAGCCGAACTTGAAAGTGGAACAATCGAGACTTTAGGTGAAACGTTCGAACTAGATGCTCCAAATGCTACAATAATAGATCACCGTTTACTGTTTTCGCTCCTACCAACGATGCATTTGTAACAGCATTGACTGAATTAGGTGTTGAGAGTTTGACGGATATAGACCCAACAGTTCTAACGTCTGTATTGAATACACATGTTATTGCTAATGCCAACATTACATCAGCCGAACTGGAAAGTGGAACAATCGAGACTTTAGGTGAAACGTTCGAACTAGATGCTCCAAATGCTACAATAACAGATCAAAATGGAAGAACAATTGCTATTGTTGTGACGGATGTGCAAGCGGGTAATGGAGTTGTTCATGTGGTAAGCAGTGTAATTCTCCCAGATTTAAATTTAGACCCACCACCATCTGCCAATAGTGTTGAAATGACAGTTGGTAATAATGGGGCTTCATCTTACTTTGTAAGTAATATCACGGGAAATGAAAATGTAACTCCCTTAAATGAAGCTAATAGCTCTTGGACTTTAACTGAAGGGACCCGCTATAAATTGACTATCTTAGGAGCAAGTTCTCATCCCTTCGAACTAAGAAATTCAAACGGTGATGCTCTTTTAAGTCAAAGTAATGAGGGGTCATTTGAAGCAGATACTGCAGTTGACTTTCAAACTGATGGACAACAATTCGACTTTACAGTTACACCTGAGTTAGCTACTGAACTAAACAAATACTTTTGTACGATTCATTCAGGCATGAATGGTATGGTGAGTGTTCAGTAATTTTTATAAGCTTTATCAAACTAAAAAGGAGACCAATTTTGGTCTCCTTTTTTTATGTGAAATAAATTTATTTTTATTTTTTATCTTCTTGTTTTTTCTTTTGTTGTTCGGCAGCTTGTTCCATAATTTGTTGAAACTTTTGGCCAATCTTCCCTTTCTTCTTTTTGGGTTTTTTCTTCTTTTCTTCAATCTTGGCGAGAATTTTTTTATCATCTATAATGACATGTTTTATAACCAACATAATCCCAATGGTAATTAGGTTAGAGATAAAATAATAAAGAGATAAACCACTCGCATAGTTATTGAAGAAAATAAGCATAATGAAAGGCGCGAAATACATGATCACCTTCATGTTAGGCATACCTGGCTGAGAGCTTTGTTGCATGTTTTGTCCAGCAGTCATTTGGGTATAAAAGAAAATGGCTATAGAAGCTAAAATCGGAAATAAACTCACGTGGTTTCCATACGCCCAAGATACTAATGGAATGTAGGCATCCCACTCAAAAATAACATCGTAACTCGATAAGTCATCCGCCCATAAAAATCCTTTTTGCCTTAAGTCAAAAGCACTCGGGAAAAATTGAAAGAGTGCATAAAAGACCGGTATTTGTAACAAGGCAGGAATACAACCTGCTAATGGGCTTACTCCGGTTTTGCTATACAGCTTCATGGTTTCCTGCTGCTTTTTCATGGCATTGTCCTTGAACTTTTCATTGATCTCATTGATCTCTGGTTTCAAAACTTTCATTTTGGCTTGAGATACGTAAGATTTGTAAGTAATAGGGGACAAGACAATTCTTACGACGATAGTCATGACAATAATAGCAAGACCATAACTAGGTAGGTTACTACTCAAAAAGCCGAAAAATGGAATAAAAATATATCTGTTTATCCAGCCGAATAATCCCCAACCTAAAGGAACAATTTCATCTAATTTACGTTCATAAGAACTCAAGACATCAAAATCTGAAGGACCATGATACCAATTCATGGTTTCCGAGAATTCTCCGTTATTTAATTTTAGGGGGACTTCAGCAAGGAAATCTTTAGTATAAACCGTATCAATCTGTTCATCTTGAACCAAGTCCCGTGAAGTCATTTTTCCTTTTTCAAACGGAGTATCTGTCAATAAGACCGATGTAAAAAAGTGCTGTTTAAAAGCTATCCAGTTAATCGATTCATCTTCTTCTATAGCCTCGTCGCCTTGTCCTGTATAATCGTCCTTTTCATCTTCATAGAGGTATACGATTTCAGTATATCTGTTTTCATAAGAAATACTCTTGGCTTTTCTTAGAACTTTTACTTCCCAAGATAAGTTAGCTTGATTGGAAGAAATCACACTGTTTAAACCTTGAGAACGTATCCCAAAATTCATCATGTAATCCTCTGACTCAAGTCCATAGTAAAATTCAAGAAACTCAAGATCGGAGACTTTAGCACGCATAGTCAAGACTTGATTCCCATTCTCAGTGGTAAGATTGGGCTCAAAGTAAAGATCACGTGTATTTATGACACGGCCATCGTTGGTTTCAAATTCAATATTAAAATCGGCATTTCCATCCTTTATGAGGTAAACAGGATCGCCTTTATAGGTATCATATTGTTTCATCTTAGCCTCAACAATTTGTCCACCTTTGTTGCTAATCTCCAATTTTATAACCTCATTTTCGATGGTGGTCACTGCATCATCTTTAGCAAANTCTTGTAAAGCAGAATAAGCAAAGGCGCCATAGTCTCTTTTGGCAAGCTCGCTATTTACTGAATCTTGGAGATTGCTAGCNATTCCTTTTTCTGGTGAGATTTCAGGAGTTTGCTTAGAAGTAGGAACGGGATCTGTTGAGGAATTGGCTTCAACTTGTTCTGTATTATCTTGTTCAGGAACTATGTCCTCATTAGGATTCATGTACATTACCCCAATCAGAATTAGCCCTATAAGTGCAAATCCAATAATGGAGTTTTTATCAAATGTCTTTTTTTCTTCCATTGACTATATATTGTATATTTCGATTTTACAAAATCTTTGCAAAAATCAACATTTTGTTTCAATTAAGTAAGATTAATCTTGGATTATTTGCTGAGTTGATCCCATTATGATTGATGACTGTGTTTTTTTGCAGCTTCTATAAAACTTAAAAACAAAGGATGTGGAGTCGCTACTGTACTTTTATACTCTGGATGAAATTGTACTCCAACAAACCAAGGGTGATCTTCGAGCTCAATGGTTTCCACAAGTCCCGTTTGTGGATTTTTACCTGAACAGATTAAGCCATGGCTTTCTAAGTCACTTGCGTATTTGTTATTAACTTCATACCTATGTCTGTGGCGTTCGGAAATTTGAGTAGTTCCATAGATTTCAGCTAATTTAGAGCCAGGTTGAAGTTCACAATCCCAAGCCCCTAAGCGCATTGTGCCTCCCATTTGTTGAATGTCCTTTTGATTCTCCATAAGACCAATAACTGGATATGGAGTTTTTAGATTCATTTCTGTTGAATTTGCCCCTTTCAGTCCCAAGACATTTCTAGAGAATTCTATGACAGCCATTTGCAAGCCAAGGCAAATGCCTAAAAATGGAATCTTATGTGTCCTAGCATAATTAACGGCATTTATTTTACCTTCGATGCCGCGCTCACCAAAACCAGGCGCTACCAAAAGTCCATCGAGTTGATGGAAAATAGTTTCATTGTGCTTTTTCTTTTCTGAGTTGATCCAGACTACCTTCACCTTTACATCATTGTAGGCTCCTGAATGAATAAAAGACTCTAAAATAGATTTGTAGGAATCCTGAAGATCGACATATTTACCTACAAGTCCAATAGATAACTCTTCTGTGGCATTTTTAAGTTTATCGACGAAGAAGTTCCACTTATCGAGGTTGGGAACTATATTATCTTCAAGATTAAGTTTTTTAAGGGTAATCGTATCCAGTCCTTCTTCAGCCATTAGGTTAGGAACATAGTAAATAGACTCAGCATCTATAGATTGGATGACAGCCTCTTTTTTGACATTACAAAATAAAGCTATTTTGCTACGGATGTCATCGTTGATTTGGTGTTCGGTTCTACACACCAAAATTTCAGGAGAGATTCCACTTTCCATCAGTGTTTTGACACTGTGCTGAGTAGGTTTTGTCTTTAATTCCTTAGCAGCAGACAGATAAGGGATAAGAGTAAGATGAATCACTAAAGAATTGTGATCTCCAAGTTCCCATTTTAGCTGTCTTACAGCTTCTATATAAGGTAAAGACTCTATATCTCCAACAGTACCTCCAATTTCAGTGATAACAATATCATAGGAGTTATCTTGACCTAAGATTTGTATACGTTCTTTAATTTCATTGGTAATATGAGGAATCACCTGAACTGTTTTTCCTAAGAAATCTCCTCTTCGCTCTTTATCGATGACACTTTGGTAGATTCTTCCGGTGGTGACATTATTGGCTTGTGAGGTATTTACGTTCAAAAAACGCTCGTAATGGCCAAGGTCTAGATCGGTTTCAGCCCCATCCTCAGTGACAAAACACTCACCATGCTCATAAGGATTTAGAGTCCCTGGATCGATGTTGATATAAGGATCTAGTTTTTGGATGGTAACTTTATAGCCTCTTGCTTGAAGAAGTTTGGCTAAAGATGCTGCGATTATTCCTTTCCCTAAAGACGAAGAAACACCGCCTGTTACAAAAATATACTTTGTATCGGCCATTTGTGTTAGAAGTTTGTGTCTATATGGGATGCAAAAATATCATTTAATTTTTGCTTAAGAAGATAAAAACCTTAAAATAATTTCAATTGGTATTTCTGATTTTTCTCAAAATAAACTCAAGTCCATTCACTTTCATCTCTAGGATTTCCCGCATTTGTTGCCCAAGCTTATTTTCAGGGAAACCTTTTCGCTTATACCAAATAAGATAATATTCTGGGATGTCAGCCAGATAGTAACCTTTATATTTACCAAAATGCATTTTAGCATGAGCAAGTTCGATAAGGGTTTTTTTCTGAAAATCTGGATTCATAAGGGAAACATTAAAGATTATAATAGTAAGAATCTTGCTCAATGCTAAGTTACCAATAAACCTTTTTAAATTATTGTGGCCAACTATTAAATTATTACTTTTGTGCTCCAAATTTATATCATAAAACCTGATTATGAATCTACATGAATATCAAGGCAAAGAAATATTAAGCAGTTTTGGTGTCGGCATCCAAAAAGGGATCCTAGCCAAAACTCCTAAAGAAGCTGTTGAAGCTGCAAAAAAACTTACTGAAGAAACCGGAACTGGATGGCATGTTATAAAAGCTCAAGTTCATGCTGGTGGACGTGGAAAAGGTGGTGGAGTAAAGCTCGCCAAAAACCTTAAAGAAGTGGAGCAGATAGCAGAAGAGATTTTAGGAATGCATTTGGTAACCCCTCAAACCAGTAAAGAAGGTAAAGAGGTGCATCAAGTTCTTATCACAGAAGACGTTTATTATCCAGGGGATAATGAACCAGAAGAATATTATATGTCTGTTTTGCTAAACAGGGCTACAGGAAGAAATATGATTATGTATTCTCCAGAAGGCGGAGTGGATATAGAAAGTGTAGCAGAAAATACACCAGAAAAAATATTTACTGAAGAAATAGATCCTGCCACAGGTATTCTTCCATTTCAAGCTCGTAAAATTGCTTTCAACTTTGGATTAGAAGGGAAAGCCTTTAAAGAAATGACCAAATTTGTTACTTCTTTGTATAAAGCTTATGAAGGTTCTGATTCTTCTTTATTCGAAATCAATCCTGTTTTGAAAACCAGTGATGATAAAATTATAGCTGTAGATGCTAAAGTAACTTTAGACGATTCAGCATTATTTAGACATAAAGATTACCAAAGCATGCGCGATACGCGTGAAGAAGATCCTACAGAAGTTGAAGCTAGAGAAGCTGGTTTGAGCTATGTCAATCTAGATGGTAATGTTGGTTGTATGGTTAACGGTGCTGGACTTGCCATGGCAACTATGGATTTAATTAAATTTGCTGGAGGAGAACCTGCCAACTTCTTAGATGTTGGAGGAACTGCAGATGCAAAACGTGTGGAGCAAGCTTTTAAACTTATTCTGAAGGACGAAAAAGTAAAAGCTATTTTAATCAACATTTTTGGTGGTATTGTAAGATGTGACCGAGTCGCCAAAGGTATTATTGAAGCTTACAAAAACATGGGTGACCAAATAAATGTCCCTATCATTGTGAGGCTTCAAGGAACTAATGCTGAAGAAGCTGTGAAATTGATCAACGAAGCTGGAATTAATGTGGAAACTGCAGTTCAATTTAAAGAAGCTGCAGATAAAGTACAAAAAGTTTTAGCTTAAGTTATAAACTTATAAAATCTTAAAGCCCTGATATTCAGGGCTTTTTTTATGCTTAAACTTTCACCTTTTCCTTTTTANATTCTACTTCNAGAATATAATCTCCTAGATAGTCAGCATCCTTTTGGGTGCCCCCTAAAGTGGCAGAAGCTCTAGTATGTAACCACGGCAAACCAATAAAATATAAGCCATCAATATTGCTTACTCCTCTATGATGAAGAGGGTAGCCGTTTTTGTCTAATTCCAAACCTTCTATCCAATCAAATTTTGGTCGATATCCTGTGGCCCAAATTATATTTCTGACATCGGTTAATTTTGCTTCTTCTGTTACAATTTTGTGAGAATTGGCATTGATGGTTTTCCCGACTGGAATTACATTTTCTTTATTTAAAATGCCTTTTACATCTACTCCTATAATGGGTTGTTTTGACTCGCTTATCTTTTTTCCTAACCAAGATGTTTTGCTAAAGCTTAAATATCCCGTCTTAGTGAACCACCACCATAAGGTTTTACCTAAAAATTCCTGTGGTAAAGTTCTAACTTCTGTATCTCCAGAAAAATAGACGTCTCTATCCGAATTGGAAATTTCGTCTAATATTTGATACCCAGAATCTCCAGCTCCAACTACCATCGCTTTTCCTTCTTGCAACTGACTCGTATTTTTATAATAATCGCTGTGAATTTGAAAAATAGAAGTATCTATTTTTTGGTAAAATGGAGGCGTGTAAGGAATATGAAATGGTCCTGTAGCTATGATGACTTGCTCTGCTTCATAAAATCCATCTTCGCATTTGACAACAAAATAATCAGACTTATCTTGAATTTCTGTGACTAGAGTATTGAACTCAATAGGAATATCGAAGGTATCCACATAGGATTTAAAATAGTCAGCAACTTCATATTTATCTGGATAGTGTCCTTTTGGTTTTGGAAATTCAAGACCTTTAAGATTATTAAACTCAGAAGGCGTAAATAGGGTTAGAGAGTCCCATCGTTTTAACCAAGAGGCTCCTATTTCACTTTCCTTATCTAAGACTACATAATTCTTTTGTAACTGTTTAAGCTCGTAAGCCATAGACAAACCAGCTTGCGCAGCGCCAATAATTATAAAATCCAACATTATTTTTCAGTTTTTTATAATATACACTGAAACGGACTTATATCCAAATAGTTAAGACTTTATTCTTTGATTGAGTTTAAAGTATTGATTATAAATATAGAGTATCAACACACCAAAACTCACTGCGACAACAATCAAGATAGTATTGATAATATTATCTGCAGAAAATGAAAGTTTGATAAGAATAGTTGAAATAACAAAACCTGAATTTCGGATAACCCTGCTAAATTCTTCAGTTTGAAGAAATGAAAATAAAAGCAAAAGCACGTCTATGAGGATTAAAACAGTAAAGAAGTCATCAAAGAAAATGGTATTCACTGCTTTAATAGAGGTAGATGAGTAATCGGTACTATTTAACGTTTCATAAAGCCAGCTTCCAAAAGAAAAAATTGCAAGAAGGACAATAACCGGAACTAAAATAGTTGCAAAAACATTCTTTACTTTAATGTGGGTCTTAGTCTTATTGGTCAATTTCTCTTTTTCGACCTTATTTTTAGTATTTAGTCTATAGAATTGAAAAATCAAGAAAAATAAGGTTAAGGTTGCTATTAAATCTATGGTAAATTGGATGTCACCTTCTATGGAAAACCAATCGGATGAAAATTCGAGATTCGATAAATCATAAAAGATTTTCCGAATCAATATCAGAGTAATAATTTCATATTGCTTACCAATGTAGTTGGTAATGGACTTAGGGAGGTAGAACACCAAAAGGTAAACCTCGTAAATTAAGATAATTGAGAAAGGGGTATAGATAGCAGATATGGGGCTAATAATTAAATTCCCATCATATTTGCCCATATCCAAAAAATCGAAATCAATAAGTCCAATAATCACTAAGTGGATTCCAAAACTTACGATAGCTACAATAACAATTATTTTCTCTAACTGTTCTTTTAAGTCCTCTGAGAGGAAAAAAGAATTTAAAGATTTAAAAGACTCTTTGAAGTTGAAATTTGACATTTCCAAATGTAATCAAATTGTTAAATCAAACTTAATAACAAATGTTATTTAAGAATTAATATCCTCCATAATCATTTTGGCATGAATTCTAGAGTTTTCTATAAACCATTTATGTGTTTCCATACCACCACAAATAACACCCGCAAGATAAATACCTTCTACATTGGTTTCCATGGTTTGAGGGTTATAGTTAGGTATTGAAAGGCCATCGTCGCTTAAGGCCACCCCAATCATTTTAAGAAACTCAAAGTTTGGGCGATACCCAGTAAGCGCAAGTACAAAGTCATTTTCTATTTCTTGAACATGGCCCTGTTCATCTTTAAACTTAACGTAATCCCTTCCAACTTCTGTTAATTCAGAATTGAAATAAGCCTTGATACTGCCTTCCTCAATTCTATTGAGAACATCTGGTCTTACCCAATACTTTACGCGTTCCCCAATTTGCTTACCTCTTACTATCATAGTAACATCTGCACCTTTTCGATAAGTTTCTAAAGCTGCATCTACAGAGGAATTACTCGCTCCCACAACGACAAGTTTTTGGGTAGCATAATAATGAGGATCTCTATAATAGTGAGAGACTTTATCCAACTCTTCTCCGGGAATATTAAGGTAATTTGGAATATCGTAGAACCCTGTTGAAACAACTATATTCTTAGCTTGATAATCTGCTTTACTTGTAAATATCTTAAAAAAGCTTTTGTCCTTAGTTACTTTCTCTACTTTTTCAAATAGGTTAATGTGAATTTGCTTGTAGTCTACGATCCTTCTGTAATATTCCAACGCTTCCTGCTTCGTAGGTTTGTTATTATTACTTACAAATGGAATTTGATCTAGTTCTAACTTTTCAGACGTAGAGAAAAAAGTCATTTTGTCTGGATAATTATATAAGGAGTTGACTAAGGCTCCTTTTTCTATTATGATATAAGAAAGATTCTTTTTTTTAGCTTCTATTGCGCTAGCTATACCTAAGGGTCCACCACCAACAATCAACACGTCATACGTCATAGTTTATTTATTTATAGAATTTTTAAGGTTCAAAATAGTTTCTTCTGGATGATCACTTTTAAAGACATAGCTTCCT
>JGI1221J11331_1000698_pt1 | contig 11263 bp, 13 predicted proteins | sample LakVidmifraction_4_FD_11331 | JGI IMG/M metagenome (IMG submission 11331) | reverse complement strand
GGACTTTTAATCCCTCCAGAGGGTTTAATTCCCCGAGGCTTGCCTCGCAATTTTTTAAAAGTATTCTCCAATTCATACCTCGTGGGCTTGCCCAGAGGTTCTTGATTTTGAGGCAAAATTACTTCTTTTTAATGAATTTATTTTTAAATACTTGGGTAATAAAAAAGCCCATCGATTAAGACAGGCTTTCATTGAAAATATAAAGATATATAGTTAGCTCACTTTTACGTTTACTGCGTTTAATCCTTTGTTTCCTTCTTGAAGGTCAAATGTAACTTCATCCCCTTCTCTAATCTCATCGATTAATCCAGAAATGTGCACAAAGTGGTCTTTTTCAACTCCTTCTTCAGTGATGAATCCAAAACCTTTTGTTTCGTTGAAAAATTTTACTGTTCCTTTACTCATTGTAATATAATTTATTAATACTAATTATTTGCAAATATAGTACTATTAAATTGGAATATAGCCAAATATTGTAAATATTTTTATGATCTAACAAAATCTGCAATGGCCACTCATATTTACTGTTTAATTTTTTTTTAAATGCTGACTACAACAAAAATCAGTTTCTTGCACCTAGACAAAAATCACAGTTAAACAAAATACAGTCCCTACTCTACTTTTAAATACAGGGTTTTGAATTTTTGAAAACATCTATTTCTGAAAAATGAAATTAGAACAAAAACTCGAATTTCCTAAATAATAATGGACTTAATAACCATCTACATTTTAGCAATTGTATTTATAGCCACCTTGGTGCGTTCCACTTTTGGATTCGGGGAATCCTTAATCGCCATACCCTTACTTATATTTTTTATTCCTATTGAAACCGCTGTACCCCTTGTATTTATGGTAATATTCGCAAATGGATCGCAAAATATTTTAGGGCAACTTTACAAGCATACTTTCTGCCGGCCAGCATTATCGGAATGTTTGGCTATTGGTAAAAAGGACTTTGGAGTTGGCAAGTCACTTAGTATTTTTTTATCTCACTTCCAGTGGTTATCCCAGCTATTTTCCTCGGAAGATATTTCAACCATCAATTAGATGGAAGGTTTTTAAAATATGTTATATAGGGTTGCCCGGAATTGGTGTAGTATTATTGAGCCAATCTTTAATCCCTCCAGAGGGTTTAATTCCCCGAGGCGTGCCTCGCAATTTTTGAAAAGTATTCTCCAATTCATACCTCGTGGGCTTGCCCCGAGGTCCTTGATTATGAATTGGAATATTCCTTTAACCTTCCAGTTTTGGCTTTGTCGCTTTACAAACTTTTTAGCATAAAAAAAGACCATCCGTTAAGATGATCTTTTTTACTGTTTTGCAATAAATATTTTATATCACTCTTACTTTTACAGCGCTAAGACCTTTGTCTCCTTCTTCTACCTCAAACTCTACATTGTCATTCTCTCGAATGTTATCAATAAGATTGGTTGAATGCACAAAAATATCCTGATCTGAGTCTTTAACGTTTATAAAGCCAAAACCCTTGGCTTCATTAAAAAATTTTACTGTACCTTCTTTCATTATACTTGTTTTTTTATTATTTAATAAACTATTTATAAATCCTTTTAACATTACTTCTGTCTTCTAAATTAAAAAAATCTTGCTTGTCCTTTATAGATGATTTGTTTTCATCTAACTTTTGTGAAAAGATATGGTTTCGGCAAGCCGTAAAACATAAATAGGCAAAGCTTGTTAGAGTAAAAAAGAAAGCGAAGGATTAATTAAAATTCGGTGGAGATTAAAAAAAGATAAGCTAACTAAATCTTCTAAACGACAAATGTAAATTAAAATAGCATACCTCGTCAATATAATATGTTAAATAGTTAATTATTGAACCGGCTCTTCGGGAGGTTCTCCTATTTTTAGATATTCATGGACTTTGTTGGAATTTGTATCCAGGCCACCAAAAACCGAAGCTCACTCTTGTTTCAACAAACTCATTATCTTTAAGGCTTGCTTAAATGCTATTCAAATTATTTTAGAATAAAAAACCAATACACCATGGTAATAAACAGAAAAAAATACAGAATTCCCATTGTCTTACTTATGTTTGGCGTGCTTTTCTGCATCATCTCCGGCTATTTTTCGATAAACTCTACTGAAGATTGGTTTGGTAGATCTGGAGCCGTTTTGAGTTTTGTTTCGGTGGTGATCCAATTTATTTTATCAAACCTAAAAAAATCTGAGATTGAAAACTTGTTCAATGCCAACATTGGTTTGAAGGAAAAGTTTAAGGTAGCTCGCGAAAAGGATTCCCTCCACGATTTTATATCGGTAGCATCCACCGTCACCGGACTTGTAGGAACTATTATTTGGGGGTATGGCGATTTGCTTTTGTAAATGTAATTTTTTTAAATTGGCTTTAATTCTATATTATTCTATTAATCGATAAACATAAATTTGATTAGAAATGCCACCCTGTAAAAACACAACAAATAAGTAATACGCTAAATTTAATGGAAGATGGAAGACCAGTAGTAATCTTTTTAGAGGTTAATTCAAATAAATATTGGTTGCAGAACTTTTAATTTTGGATCAATATATTTAACGCAAAAAGGTTTCTGCGGATTCCTTCTATAGTAGTTCTGAATTAATTTCCGACTGGCCTGAAAAGTCTTAAATGCTAAAACCTGGTTAACAATTTTAGGATCTTCCGCTTTGCATCGATTTAAAAACAACTGAGCCTTTTCTGCTTGCTCTTGACAAAAGGTGTAAATAGCATAGCGGAATTTATCACGCCAACTGCTATTGCTTCTACTTTTATGCGCAGCCAGATGCACTTCAATTAATCGCGCTAAAGAGATGGTTTTCGGGGAATAGTTAACCAGTACTGCTTCATAAAATGTGCTATCCCCTACACCTTTAACAAATCCCGGCTCTACGCTATTTACGCCATTTAAAGCCTGAAAAACTGCTTCGGTACACTCCCGAAATCTCGGGAGCAGCCACCGCAAAACCAATTTCATAAGATTTTTCTAAGGACATATTTCTGTTTTTATAAGGCTGAGCCTCAAAAATAGTTTGGAACTGTATATAACTCAAAGTATTTGTTTTAAAATGATTAATTTTCTACTGTTTACCAGTTAGCCATAATCAAATTATTGTTCTTGTATCTTTTAGTAAAACTATATTTATAGACGCTAATTTGCTACTTTATCTATTAAAATTTATAGAATAAAAAACCACAGGTTGTCTTCATCTCTGCAAAGCCTCTTATCTTTGCAACTCTCTAAATTTGAAGCATTACTATTTTGAAAGAATATTTCTATTTTTTACGCGGAAATTTTAAAAAAGTCAGTTTTGGATGGTTGCTTACTCTCCTCTCCAGCTTTGGTCAAACCTTTCTTATTTCCCTTTACGTTCCAGAAATTGTAAAGGCTTTTGATATTTCTGAAGGCACTTTTGGGGCAATATACGCTGGGTGTACGGTTGCGGCTTCCATAATAATGCTTACCGTTGGCCATACTGTAGATCACAAACCGGTTAAAAAAGTAACCGCTTTTACCGTAATTAGTTTGGGGTTATCGAGTATTTTACTCGGATTTTCCTATCACATTGCGGTGCTTTTTATAGCCTTAATGGGCTTAAGATTATGTGGCCAGGGCTTAATGAGTCATATTAGTATGACCATAATTTCAAAGTATTTCGATAAAAACCGCGGAAAAGCACTTAGTCTTTCATCTCTGGGTTACTCTATGGGAGAAGCTATTTTCCCCATTATTATCACCTCTATTATCGCTTTTTTCGATTGGAGAATCGCAGCAATTACAAGTGGAGTCGCCCTCCTACTCTATCTAATACGATTAAAATTCACTAATTTATTGGATTTTGATCAGCAACTTTCTCCCGAAGGAAAACCTTCTACCTTGTCGCTGATAAAAGACTATAAAAGCGTGGTTTTAGATAAGCGGTTTGGTATTATGATGCCGGCTAGTTTTATTCTAAGTTTTACCAATACCGCTATCTTCTTTTATCAATATGTATTTGTGGAAGATAAAGGTTGGTCACCACAGCTTTACGCTACCTTTTTTACAGTTTACGCAATTGCCCGATTTATGTTTTCTCTTTTTGGTGGCACTTGGGTAGATAAATTCAGTGCTAAAAAAATGTTTCGGTTATACCTTATTCCGTTAAGTTTAGGGCTTATTCCTTTCGCTTTAATGGATAGTATTATTGGGGCGCTTTTATTCCTAATTACCGCCGGAATTACCACCGGGATGGCCGGAACCGTGAAAACTTCCCTGATTGCCGAAATATACGGCACCGAAAAAATGGGCGCAATTCGTAGTGTTTTTACCATGTTTATGGTAATTAGTACAGCTTTAGGGCCTTTGCTAGTAGGCTTTTTAATTGATGGGGGAATGGATTTTAGGAACATTATCCTCATTCTCTTCGCTGCCATGATTCTGGTAGTACTCAACTCACAGCGCATTAAAAATGTAACGAAAAAGGTTTTAGTTTAAAATCATAATTAAGGAACATCTTGAAATTGCATCTCAATTTTTTCGAATTGGTATGCATTTGGCCATTGTTGTGCTTCAGCCGTGGTGGCAATCTTGAGTATTCTGGAGCGAAATTCGGCAGTAATTCCCATTTTAGTAATATATTTTACCGCTTCTTCGAAAGATTTGAATATGCTTTTACAAAAAGCTTCTTTTAGATTGCTTTTTTCTTCCGCGAAAGTCTGGGCAATTTCAATATTAAAAAGCATAAGATCTGCCGTGAGGTGCGATTCTACTTCCAGCTGTTTAAAATGCTTAATTTCTTTCTGGGCAATAGATCGCCGCGTTTTAGCTTTACGTTTAGTATCGGGGAAATATTCTTTGGAAATTTTCAGTTTCGCTTTCCGCATCAATTCTTCCTCTTTGGGGTTAAAAACAAAATCATAAAACACCTTAACCGGTTTAAAACGCTGATAAAGATCTAAAACCTGAGCTTCCATTTCTTCTTTATTTAACTCTCGAAGGTATTTTTTTAATTGACTTTTACTCATCTAATTAAATTTTGTTTCCGCGCTGGTTTTTTGCAAGTTTTCTGAAATTTCCAACAACCATTGTAATTGGCTACTTACTAATTGAGCTTCCTGTAGCCTTATTTGCACATCGTTTTTGGCATTTTTTGGTTCTTCTTTTAATTGTTGTTCTCTTTCGTCAAATAACTTTTTATAACTCTTAAGTAAAGAAGAAGCAGCTTTTCTTGTGTGTTCTGAATCAAGCTCTTTAAGCGCTTCGTTGTCCTCCAATCCTTTGCGGGCATTTTGTAGATTGGTACAAATATGAGAAACAAAAATCTCGAAATTCTTAGAAGCTGCGGTAGTTTTATGGTTTTGAATAAACGTTCCCAGGGATGCAAGAGCAGACAAAAACGTCTGGTTTAAGCCAACTATTTTATAAAGCGGATCCAAATCCTTTTGTTTGAATTTTGGTTCTTGCGTCATTCTTTGAAAAGAAGCACTTAAGTTTCCCATTTCCAAAAAAGCTTTTTTTCTGGAGAGTTTATAAGAAGTGGGTAAAGTACCTTTCTGGTGATAAAAAGAAGCAATTTCTTTCAGATATGTTCTATTGGCATCCATACTCTCTGAAATAACACTTTTTATATTTTGAGATTCCCAGGTAGGCCATAAAATTAGATTTCCCAGGGCCGCCAAACCTGCGCCCAGCAAAGTATCTATTACCCTAAACTGAATCACGTTAAAAACATCTGGTTGCAAAAGCGCGTATATAAAAACAATACTCAACGTGATAAAAACAGCCGAAGTGCGATAGTTTCTTTGAATAAGGGAAAAGGCCAATGTGAGGGAGAGTAAACCAAGAACACCGTAAATTACAGGGTTTTTAATTATCGATACCAGGCCTATCGCGATCACCGCACCGATAAGCGTACCAATAATCCGCTGTTTTGATCGATTTTTAGTAAGGCCATAATTTGGTCTCATAATCACAACTATGGTAAGAATAATCCAATAAGCATTTTCGAAAGAAAAATACAAACCTATGCTAAAACCTACTAAGACAACAATAGCCAGCCTAAGAGAATGCTTAAAAATGGGCGAACCAAAATTAAAATTCTCCAAAAGCGTTTCAGGATCATAATCTTGCGGGGTAATAAACTGTGAGATTTCTTTATTTTTGATCAAAACCGATTTCTGGGTATCCAGGTTATGCAAAACCCGTACAATCGTATTTATTTTTTGCCCTTGCTTCTCTAAATAGTCGAATAAATTCTGAAGTAAAAAAGCTTTTTCGGTATTTTCCGAAGAAATCAGGTCTCGCACCTCCTTAAAATCTTCTTCTATAGATTGTAAGTAGTGGCTGATGTCTTTAACCGAAGCTTTCTTTTTCTTTTCTACAATGATAGAAATTTCATCCAGCTGAAAAGCGATTTTTTTTATTAATTTTTTGAATCGCTCCAGTAATTCCTGATCGTCCTGCAGTACTTCGTCCATTTTATTGTAATCTACCGGATTGGACATCGCCAATTCCAGGATATCTACCAATTCAATAAAAATCAATAATCTTTTACGAGCATAATTCGAATTTCCAGATGCCCGTCTATTAGAAATCAGCAAATTCCGAAGACTTTCGTGCTTATCATTAAGGTCAGATTGCAATAAAAATAATTCCTTCTGAAGTTCTTCCCTTTTGTTGTTTTCAGTTAGAAGATGTGCCCTGGTCTTTAAATATTTAGCAGTAAGCTCCAGGCATTCTGCCAAAAGTTTTTCAGTATGATGTTTTGGATTAATGTAGGTCCAAATATTGCTCAAGGTTAAATACCAGAGTCCGCCGGCAAGAATTAACAGACCTCGCTCCCAGGGCAAAATTAGTGTAGAAATATTGGCAAAACTGAGTACAATAGCAAATAGACCGGCAAAAGCCACCAGAGAAGCCCTAAAGCCATAAACCGCAAAATAGGCGATCCCAAACATTAAAACACCAATAAGTGGCAAAACCAACCAAAGATAGGCCGAAGCGTATCCAATAATTACAGAAACCGTTCCGGCCAAAAGGGCAGCGAGAATTACTCCTGTATTCCGATGCTTAAAATCACCCGGAATATCGCTTGGAGAACTTAATAAGACTCCCATGGCCAGAGTGACTCCAATTTCTAAATGGCCTAATTTTATAAAAACACCCACTGCCGATGCAATAGCCAGGGTAAGGACCATGGCTTTAGAGAAATCGGTGCTTCTCAAATATTTCAGGAAATCCTGCCAGTAAGTAATAATAATATTGAGCAATGGTATAGCTTTTAAGGTTTCAAAGTTACGTTGTATTATAGAGTTTACCTTATCAGTTTGAAAAATGATAACATTTAAAAACATTAGTTTCCGGTTAAAGATTAAAGACCGTCCCGATAAATATCGGGTCTAAAAGAAACAAGAAAAAAGATTTGACTTTGTCCAACTGATAAATAGTAAAAATTTTCAGTAATTAATTATAAAAAGTAAACACTTATCAAAATAGTATCAAAAGTAAGCTCTAAAACACAGTGGCAGCTTCTAATCATTGCTAAGAACGGACTCCATAAGATTTGTCGAAAATTAATGATTTAAAAGCTCAAATAGTTTTAAGTTTAAATTAATAATTAGGAGTTGCAAGGTTACCTACTTAGTATTAATTTGAGCATTATAATAAATGTACAGCACTATGAATAAAACCATATTATTAAAAAACCGACCAGAAGGAAAACCATCACTTTCCGATTTTGAAATTAAAGAAATCGATAAGCCTTCTCCAGATGATGGTGAAATTTTACTGGAAGCTAAATACATCTCTGTAGATCCCTATTTGCGAGGAAGAATGCGAGATGAAGAATCCTATATTCCACCGTTTGAATTAAATAAACCTATGGAATCTATGTTAATTGCTGAAGTAATAGAAAGCAAAAACAAAAACTTTTCTGAAGGAGATTTGGTGAACGGCATGTTAAAATGGCAACATTTTCAAACTGCACCCGGAAATGGCCTTAATAAAATTGACACCAGTTTAGCCAAACCCAGCGCCTATCTTAGTGTTCTTGGCCTAACTGGATTAACCGCTTACCTTGCCGTAAAAAATATTGGCAAACCAGAGAAAGGGGAAACCCTGGTAGTTTCAGGTGGAGCCGGTGCAGTAGGCAGCGTTGCCGGACAAATAGGAAAAATAAAAGGATGCAAAGTAGTTGGAATTGCCGGAAGCGATGAAAAAATAAAGCATATAAAAGATGAATTTGGTTTTGATGAGGGCATCAATTACAAAACCACTAAGAATATGCAGGAAGCTTTGGCCAAAGCTTGTCCAGATGGGATAGATGTTTATTACGATAATGTAGGAGGGGAAACTTTAGATGCCGTAATGAAGAATATCAATCAATTTGCCCGTGTTATTAATTGTGGCGCTATTTCTAATTATAATGCTAAAGAAGAGCCTACGGGGCCGAGATTGGAAGGCATTTTAATTAAAAAAAGTGCTTTGATGCAAGGTTTTTTGGTAAGAAACCATGCTAAAGAATTTGGTCCGGCCATTAATAAATTAGCAGATTGGTTAAATGACGGGAAACTGAAGTATGATGAAACTGTTGTAAAAGGTTTCGAGGAAACTCCGCAGGCATTTTTAGATCTTTTTGAAGGTAAAAATACCGGTAAAATGGTCGTGGAAGTTTAAATGTAATTTCCAATAATCCAGGCATAAAATATCACATAATTTAGTCACGAATACATCAATAATTAAAAATTATTCGTGAATTCGTGGCTTTTTTTAGTTTGATTAGATTAACATTATTCTGACTATTTAGTTACTTATCCTGCCAGAATAGTACAGGCAGGTCTCCCAGATCTTATTCAAGTCGTTCTGTGAGTTCCTTCGGCCTGTAGCATTGTTTTAATTCTCAAAAACTTAGTCTTCCAGAAAATGGGTTATTTCTTTTACTGTTGCTCTGGCACTCCTACCAACCGCAATTAAAGTAGCTGAAGCAAAACCCGTCCAGCCGCCATAACCTACCAACCAAAGCCCAGGTGTTTTTAAAGCTCTTGTGCCTTGAGTTTTTATTTTTCCGTTATTATCGGTTGCAACGAGATTCTCTAAATGATTGGTAGCAGCCTTAAAACCGGTACACCAAATTATAGCATCGAAACCTTCAGTTTCCCCGTTTTCCCAAACAACAGCTTCTTCCGTAAAACTTTCAATTTTTCCTTTAGATTGTAGCACTCCCCTACTCCGGGCATCCTTTACCGCAGGAACCATAACTATACTCTTAAGATTGTAATTTGCCGGATTAAACGTTTTCCCTTCTTTCTTAGCTTTATATTTTGCGGTGGCTACATCAAAAAGTACCCGGCCATCTACTTCATCGGGAAGAAATTGAGGAGGATTTAGCGTGGCCCAACTGGTGCTTGCTACTTTGGAAACTTCTGCCAGAATTTGTGCACCCGAGTTGCCTTCACCTACCACAAGCACCTTTTGATCTTCAAAAGCTGCCGGATTTTTATAATGCGCCGAATGAACCTGTGTTCCTTTAAATCTATCCCTGCCTTCTAGTTGCGGAATAAATGGTGCTTTCCAGGTGCCCGTAGCAGAAATTATTGTTTTTGCTGCAATTTTTCCGGCAGAGGAGTTTATTTTAAAAATACCGGCTTCCTTAATGATATCATCAACATTCACCGATCGTTTTACAGGAAAATCATAACGTTTTTCATAAGCGCATAAATAATCTATAACGTGATTTTTGGGAGGAAAACCTTCATTATGTTTAGGCATAAGCCAACCCGGAAGGGAAGAATGATCGGCTGGGGAAAAAAGTCTAAGGGAATCCCAGGTTTTCAACCAGGCACCACCACATTTTTCCTGTTCATCGAGAATTAGATAATCCAGGTTGGTTCTTCTTAAATAATAGGCGCAAGCGAGTCCGCTTTGGCCTCCGCCAATTACTATGACATCGTAAGTTTTAGAAATCATTTTAGGCTTTTGTAGTATTTATCATCTATTGTTGAAGGATTATGTTCTGTCTTATAAAAGTTCAAACTGATAGTTCCTGAAGAAAGATAGATCTTACCTTTTAACTGCATAGTTGTAAATTTTAATGTTTTTCAGGATTTAAAACATATAAAAAGAGGTTTTACCGGACTTAACCCGCAAAACCTCTTTTTAAAATATTGGTCTAACTTATTTCTTTGGCGGTTGGGATGGCCTTACTTCAATCTTACTAGGCAAGGTCCGTTTATTCATTTTTAGTAAATCTACCACTAATTCCCCAACATCTTCCGGTTGAATTTTCCAGGCATCTTCTTTGTTTGGAGTATGGCCATTAAAATGCGTGGCCACAGAGCCCGGCATAATTGTACTTACACTAATTCCTTTTTGTCTCAAGTCTAACATTACCGCTTGGGTAAAGCCGGTAACCCCAAATTTACTGGCATTGTAAGCCGATCCTCCGGGGAAAAAATTGGTTCCGGCAAGGCTGGAAATAGTAATAAGATAGCCTTTAGATTTTTCTAGCGCGTCTAAACTCGCTTTAGTGCTATAAAAAACGCCGGTAAGATTGGTGTCTATGGTTTCCTGCCATTTTTCGGGGGTCAATTCGTCTATAGCTCCAAAATTCCCTACTCCGGCATTGGCCACCATTACATCAATTTGTCCAAATTTATCTAGCGCCGCTTTTACTGCTTTTTGCTGACTTTCGTAATTACGAACATCGGCTTCCAGGCCTAAAGCATCAGAGGAGCTTAATTCTTTAGCGGCCTTTTCAGCGGTATCTTTAGATCTACTGGTTATAGCGACTTTCATTCCTAAGTTTAAGAGTGCCTGTGCCACACCATAACCAATACCTTTACTGCCACCGGTTATAAATGCAACTTTTCCTTTTATTGAACTCATAGTTTTATTTTTTTAATTCAGCTTAAAACTACTAAACAATGCTATTGTGCTGAAATCTTAAGAACTAAGAGTTTGTTAATTTTCATTGTTGTCCGGTAAAAAATATTCCAATAGCTGCAATTCCTTTCAAAGAAAGGCCTTGAAGAAATTTTAAAAATCACCCCCTTGCTTTTTAAAACATCTGAAAGAAAGGTTTATTCCGTAAATAATATTCAAGAAAACATCAGGTTTTCAGTTAGTTAGGATTTAGTCCTGTTTCTTGTTTCTTGCAGCCAGGAAGGCTCGGCGATCTTGATTCTTTAACCGGACAATAGTGTTTAATTTTATAAGATTTCTTGCTTTAATTTCTATGTTAAAATGTTTTATAAAAGTTCGAAAGAAGTACCTTTGCAAAAAATAGAGTTTAATCT
>JGI1221J11331_1000696_pt1 | contig 11281 bp, 6 predicted proteins | sample LakVidmifraction_4_FD_11331 | JGI IMG/M metagenome (IMG submission 11331) | reverse complement strand
TGATGTTCTTTAACCCAGGGCGGTGCCCTGGGCTAGTATAATTTGCCCTTTCAGGGCGTTAAACAAGGGGATAAAACAAAATAGTCTGTATCCCAACCTGTCCGGCGTAGCTCGTAGAGCGAAGACTGATTGATTTAGAACAAAATAGGTCTGAAAAAAGTAGAAAACTTTTGACAGTACCAAAATTAATAAAAAGAAAGAAATCATGAAAACAAAAAGATTGAATGACACTCCAATAATGGAGAATGCACACAATGTTGATGCAAGAAACCTATATAATACTACTGATGCAATGATTACGGTAATAACGCTAAAACCTGGTCAGTCACTCAAGCGCCATATCACTCCGGTAGATGTAGCTTTCTATGTGCTAAATGGAACAGGCGTCATTGAAATAGGAGATGAAAAACAGGAAGTTACAGCTGATACCTTAGTTGAAAGTCCTAAAGACATTATGCACTGTTGGTACAATGAAAGCTCAGAACCGCTACGTTTTATGGTTATAAAGGCACCACGCCCAACAAATAAAACAGTCTTTGTCGGCGATTAAAATCAATATACTTTTATAACACTTTGAATCTCTGCTAGAGGTCTAGCAGAGATTTTATTTTTATTTTAGCTTTTATATCATCTGTTTTTACAGAAGTCTTTACTTTAATGACATTGCTTTGTTCTCCATCAAGATTGAAAAAGTTATCTGACATTTTTGCATTTTCCAACTCAATCTGAGTCCATAAAGTCGGTACATCAGAGCTTATAGATATAGTATATTCATTACCTACTTGTTCAAGCACTTTGCAGGAATATTTTGCTGATTTCAGCTCAATATGTTTAGGTTTTACAAAGAAATTAACATTGCTGCTGACTATCACATCATCTTTTTTCAGGTATGCAAAAAAGAGTAGATTTCTTTCTCCGTATTCTTTGGTTTCTTTTTGAAAGTTCATAGAGGAAACCAGACGATTACTTTGCGGCATAACTTTTAATTGTTCTGAATCTGTTTTAACAACAGAGCCATCAGTAGTGACAAGCTTCCAATCTACAGTATACTCCTGCTCTTCAAATGTCTGATTTGAAACATGAATCTCCATAGCAATTGTTTTACTGATAATCTTATCTGAAAGAGAATCCTCATCCTTTATGTCAAGAATGCTTATCAGCTCAGGTTCAAAAAATCTTTTTGCAATATAATGAGATGCCTTCCAATTACCAAAACAGTCAACAGTTGACCAGCTTGCACATGGCCACATATCGTTAATCTGCCAATACAACACACCAGAGTTATGCGGTTGAATGCGACGCAGATGTTCAACAGCAAACTGCAGACACATACCCTGTGAGATTTGAGACAAAGTTATCCCAGACGAAAAATCCTTAGGCATTTTAAACCAATCCAGCATATATGCATAAATGGTTTTATTGCCAGGTGACTACGTTGATGATAGTCCATAATATAACTTGTCCAATTTCTATCCTCAGGTTCAGTAAAAGATTCTATTGTTTTCAGTTCAGGAAATGATTGAAAGCCATACTCGCTCATAAATCGACAATGCCATGTTCTTTGCACTTCAAATGGTTTAGCTCCAAACCATACATCCCATAGATGAGCATCGCCTGACCCTTGGTCACTTGCATTCATTCTGTCACCAACTGGTGTATAAGGACTACCTGGAATATATGGTATTTCAGGACATAGCTCCTGAACAACATTATAAAGTTCTTTATCAAAGACTTTTTCATACTCTTCCATCGTCATGATCCCTTTACCAGGATCCGGACTCATGAAGGCACCTTCCAACTCATTGTTTCCACAAATTAATGCAAGTGATGCGCGGTGCCTCAGTCTCTTCAGATTATCTTCAGTCTCCAATCTAATACTATTGCAGAACTCATCTTCTGAAGGATAGCTACCGCATGCAAACATACAATCCTGCCAAACTAGTATTCCTTTTTCATCGCATATATCATAAAAGTCTTCATTCTCAAAAATGCCCCCACCCCACACACGAATCATATTCATATTAGCATCAACTGCATCTCTAAGATTTTTTTCATAATCCTCTTTGGTAATAGATGGCAGATATATTTTGATAGGAATCCAATTTGCCCCCTTTGCAAAAAATGGTTTACCATTCACTGCAAAACAGAAAGATTCTCCAGCTTCATCTCTTTCGCGTTTCAACTCTAGAGTTCTTAAACCAATCTTCTTGGAACACTCATCTAGAACTTTGTCTTCATCGGTTATTTTTATTGATATGTCATAAAGAGGCTGTTCGCCTAATCCTGCCGGCCACCAAAGATTTGGATTCTCAACATGAAGTAGTACAGAGTTATCTCCAGCAACACTGTTTTTAGAAACAACAACTTCATCCTTAAAAGATAGAGTGATTTCAGCATCAACAGGTGCATCAACAGACCAATCAACTTTTATATCAACAGAGCCATCATTAAGATGATCCTGAACAATCCTTACATCCTTCAACTCTGTTTTGAAAACAGGCTTAATATATATATCTTTCCAGATACCGGCTGTTGGAGCAATTGGTCCCCAATCCCAACCAAATGAACATGCCATTTTACGAATATGTCCACGACCCAAATACTCTTCTCTGAAAATATTCCAGGCATGAAGGAATTTGTTTTCCTGTCTTTCAGCTATATAAGGCAGTGGTGAATCAAAATTGATTGTTATATTGTTATCCCCTACTATCAAATTTGTTTTGATATCACAACTCCAGATTCTAAACATATTATCAGCATTCAGAATTTCCGCGCCGTTGATCAAGACAGTTGCTAGAGTGTCTAGTCCTTCGCAGACAACCATCAANTTGTCTGCCGACATATCTTCAGCAGAAACTTGAAANNTTCTACTATANGACCAATTNTCTTCTGCAATCCATGTTGTCTTTGATTCATTATCTCTCCAATTCATTGGAGGTATGACACCAGCCTTTTCCAAATCCATATGAACACATCCTGGAACAACAGCATTCCATTGCTGATCTTTTCCAACCTGTTGTAATGTCCAATTATTTCCATTTAAATTTATCATTTTTTCTCCCTTTTTGGTTCTGCGAAACAGTGTACAGTTTGTAGTAAATAGTTGTTAGCCAAGACACCGCCGTGGGCGGGTAAAAACTTTGTTTTTGTTATTTTCCTAGGGCGTTGCCCTAGGCTATGTTGTTGCGGGCTTTCAGCCCTAAAATTCATAATTGACTCATGACGCTAGACGCATGTTTTTTATATAACAACACAGGCGCTCCCAGGCTCAAGTTCAAGCGTTATCTTTCTGTACGGGAGCGACGATGTCCTCATCGTCATCTTTGTTTTTCTTTTATGAAAAAGAGGACATTTTCGCTCCCAAATGACCCAAACTATTGTACGGGCGAACCTATGTGTTCGCCCTAACATACAAAAGGGGCAACACGCAGGAAGCCCCCTACATCAACTATTTACTACTTACTATTTACTACGAGCGAAGCTCGTATATTTAGCTAATCACTTCAATTAAGAGGATCAAAACAGTGACAACGAAAAGAAATATTGACCATTTGTAGAACGTAATTCTGTCATCATAGTTGTGCTTAAAAGATTTTTCGGGAATATAAGTTGGTCCATTATTTGAGAAAAGAACAGACATACGAGTAACAAGAACAGCCAACAGAACGTATCCAATAATTACCTGTACGACAAGAATAGTATGGCCAATCACACTTGAATAGTTTGCATAAATATCACCAAAGCCAAGAGTTGTCATTGTAACAACTGAGAAATAAACAGACCTTACAAGAGCATCAAATGTTAAAGGAGACATCAGTATTGTTCCATTATCCTGAAACAACCCTTCAACCAAACCCCATATTTGATAGCTGTTATTAAAAAGATAATCATAAACACCAGAGCTCCAATATAGCAATGCAAAAAAAAGTGCAGCAATAAGAAAAGAACCTACAATTCTTTTTGTTGAATAACCATAATCGCTACAGAACCAGAAGAGACGTAGTAGTATGTGTTTTAGCCCTAAAGATTGTTCCTCTTCAGACCCATCATTTTCATACCACTGTTCCCATTTATATCGTCTGATACTGTAAGTCAACTGGCTCTTAACTTTATTGTTTTTGATAACATCTATACTTGTGTTCTCAAAGACGGTATTACTATTAATTTCACATTCATTAAATTCTGTTTTATCAGTAATGTCTATATATTGACATTTCATATCAAACATATTTGAATCAAATATTCTAGTATCTCTAAGATTGATTCTGCTCCATCTTGAAAGATAAAAGTCTATCGTCTGGAGGTATGCACGGGTAAGATAGACTCCACTGAATCTAGCATTCTTGAGGTTAACCTTAATCAGTTCCCCACCTTCCATATGAACATTATAAAAAAGAGCGTTGGTTAAATTTGTCTGTCTCAACTTTATACCATTCATTTTGGCACCATTAAAAACAGCACCTTCTAAATGTGTATATATATGATCTTTTGGCTTCTCTCCATCAGAGGGATTATCCTGGTGTTGCAAATCATTCCATAGGTCAACCTGCTCCGTCTCAATTACATACTTTATGAATGCATACATCCACCAGTCACCTGTGAAATTATATTTATGAGTTATGTAAGACATCTTGAGCTCTTGAGCAAGATCATCTATGAAGGAAGCACCAAAGGTCTGAACAGCAAAGTCATAATTAAATGATGTGTCTGACTCATCCATAGAGTAAGTGACCGGTGAAACAGATTTTTCTTTAAGCAACAGNANGTATTCNTNNCTNATTTCTTCAAATGTTTTATTTATCAATTCAGTCATTAGNATTTNATTTCTTGTTTTGCTACGCTCAATACGAAAGAGTTTACATCGTTAGTCGTTGGTCGTTAAGACACTGCTGTGAGCAGGTGCAAGCTCCGCTTGTTTTATAAACCTAGGGCGTTGCCCTAGGCTATGTTATTAAGGGCTTACAGCCATAAAAGTCATCAGAGACGATGACCCTCCCGGTTGAACTTGCAATTTAACCGTTAATCTGCAATACTCATCCTGTAGCCGCGTCGCTCCGGCGCCTGCCTGTGCGTAGCACGCAGACAGGCGGAATCTTTTCCAAATTCTCTTCTCTGCGTTCTCTGCGCCTTTGTGCGAGAAATTTATTCTCTTCTTTCCGTGATGATCGGTGATCATCCGTGGCTAAAACTTTTCCAACATTTACCCACAATAACTTCAAGTAACACAGTGACCAAGTGACTCAGTAACTCAGTGACCATGTAACGTAGTATAACCAAAAACTATCCACTAACAACTGACAACTGATTTTCTAACTCATTTTGATTAAATCAGCAAAATCTGTAAAGAGTGGAGCTGGATCATGTGGGCCCGGCGCAGCTTCCGGATGATACTGAACAGAGAACATTGGTTCTGTTTGATGACGAATACCTTCAACTGAATTATCATTAAGATTTATATGTGTAATCTCAATCTTTGAAGTATCAATAGAGTCATCCATAACACAAAAGTTATGATTCTGTGATGTAATATCAATAAGCCCTGTTCTTAAATCTTTTACAGGATGGTTACATCCGTGGTGACCAAACTTTAAACGACCAGTTTTTGCTCCAGTTGCAATACCCAGTATTTGATGCCCAAGGCATATGCCCATAATAGGAAATTTGCCAAGAAGCTCTCTTGCCGCATCAATTCCATAAGTAACGGCAGCAGGGTCAGCAGGGCCATTTGAGAAGAACACGCCATCCGGATTCATTGCAGCAACATCAGCTGCTGAAGTCTTACAAGGAACGACAGTCACATCCATACCTGAAATTCTTAAATTTCTTAAGATATTGTACTTAATACCAAAATCATAAACAACGACCTTTAAATCAGCAGGGATTAGTTCCTTTGGCATCCCCCATGTCGTTGTCATTTTATTGTCAACATCCCATTTGTATTGCTCTTTGCATGAAACTTTTGCGGCATAATCCTGTCCATCAAGTCCGCACCACTCGCGACACTTTTTGAGAGCTTCGTCTTCTGAAACTTTTTCAGAAACAGATAAGAAACCTTTTAAAGTTCCTTTATCTCTCAGCCGTGATGTTAAAGCCCTTGTATCAATACCGGCAATTGCAGGTATATTGTTTGCTTCAAGATATTGACGAAGATCTTCAGATGCACGCCAATTGCTTGTTACGTTTGGTGAATGCATGATGAAGCCTGACAGTTGAGCTTTTGATGATTCAATATCTTCAGGATTTATACCGGTATTACCAATCTCCGGATATGTCATTGTAACAAACTGTCCTGAATATGAAGGGTCTGTAATTATTTCCTGATATCCAGTCATACCTGTATTGAAAACAACTTCTCCCAAGCCATCTACTGGTGCACCAACAGAGTATCCTCTCATTATTGTACCATCTTCCAAAGCGAGAAATGCTTTTTTCTCGCGCATAGTTTTCCAATCAATTTTATTCATTAAGCATTCTCCTTCTTCGGAAGTTTTGACAATTCAAAATGTCTGTGATATTCCTGCAAACTACATACATCAATTGAATTTCCGCTCGATTTTAAAGTTTCTAATCCGTTAATGGCAGCTTCTAAACCTTTTAATGTTGTTGTAATAGGTATGTTTCTGATAACAGCATGCGATCTCATTTTAACTTCATCAATTGATGGAGTCTCACCACTGGTTGGCGTATTGATAATCCATCCAACCATATCATCTTCAATCAGGTCTATCACATTTGGATGTCCTTCTGATATTTTAAATATTCCAGAAGTTTTAATTCCATCATCCCAAAGTTTTGTACTTGTACCAAGTGTTGCATAAATCTCAAAACCTAGAGTCTTAAGTCTTTGAACGTATGGAAGCATTTCATCTTTATCCTGATTTCTAATACTCAAGAATATTTTTCCGGAATCAGGTAATGCGTTACCTGCAGCCATCTGACTTTTAATAAATGCTAGTCCAGCTTTTGAATCAATTCCCATAACCTCACCAGTTGATTTCATTTCGGGAGAAAGAATCACATCAGTTCCCGGAAATTTATTAAATGGAAATACAGCTTCTTTCATTGAAACATATCTTGGAACTACTTCTTCAGTGTAACCAAGTTCCTTTAATTTATATCCAGCCATAACAAGGGAGGCAAGTTTAGCAAGAGGAACACCAATTGTTTTACTTACAAAAGGTACTGTTCTTGATGCTCTAGGATTTACCTCAATAATAAAAAGCTCATCATTCTGAACAGCATACTGAATGTTCATTAACCCACAAACTTCAAGTTCTTTTGCAAGTGCAAATGTTTTCTCTCGAATTTCATTTAGTATTTTTTCTGAGAGTGTTTTGGTTGGAATCATACAGGCACTGTCACCGGAGTGAACTCCAGCCAGCTCCACATGTTCCATAATGGCACCAATAACATTTGTTTCTCCATCAGAAATGCAATCCACGTCTACTTCAACAGCTCCGGCAAGGAACTGATCAATCAAGACTGGTCTGTCCAAAGTAACTTCTACAGCTTCAACCATATACTTACGCAGGTTTTCTTCATTATACACAATTGCCATAGCTCGCCCACCAAGAACAAATGATGGTCTAACCAAAACAGGGTATCCAATTATATTTGCTTGTGTAACAGCTTCTTCAGCAGTAGTAGCGAGTCCATTCTTAGGTTGACGAATATTAAGTTTCTGAGCCAGTTCCTTAAAACATTTTCTATCCTCAGCGGCTTCAATACTTGCAGGACTTGTACCAATGATATTCACACCATTACGTTCAAGATCCGCTGCAAGATTTAGAGGAGTCTGACCACCAAACTGTACAATTACCCCCCAGCAATCTTCATTTTCATAAATACTTAAAACATCTTCAAGAGTAAGTGGTTCAAAATACAGTCTATCACTTGTGTCATAGTCTGTACTGACTGTTTCCGGATTACTGTTAACCATAATAGTTTCAAAACCGGCATCTCTTAGGGCAAACGATGCATGCACACAGCAATAATCAAATTCAATTCCCTGACCAATTCTGTTTGGACCACCGCCAAGAATCATTATTTTCTTTTTATCCGATGTGCGGCTTTCATTTATATCACCATATGTTGAATAGAAATATGGAGTTGATGCAACAAATTCAGCTGCACATGTATCTACAAGGCTGTAAACTGGTTTAATATCAAGTTTCAGACGTGCGGCTCTGACTTCATCTTCTGTAGATTTCAAAAGATATGCAATCTGCTTGTCAGAAAAACCGAGTTCTTTAGTTTGAAGGAATAGTGCTTTGTCGGCAACTAAGCCATCAAGATTAACTGCTGATTTAATTTCTTCTTCATACTCAACAATATCTTTCATGTGTCCGACAAACCAAGGGTCAATATAACTTATTTCAAAAATCTTTTCAACTGACCACCCACGTTTGAGACCTTCTCTAATATAAAAAACTCTTTCAGGAGTCACTTCTTGTATTTTTGCAATTAACTCTTCTTCAGAAAGCTTAGGCAANCCATTTTTTTCTCCAACACCATCGGCACCGAAACCAGCCCTACCAACCTCAAGAGATCTGAATGCTTTTTGGAATGACTGTTTGAATGTTTTACCAATACTCATTGTCTCACCAACAGACTTCATCTGTGTTCCCAGTCTGTTAGATGCACCTGCAAATTTTTCAAATGCAAATCTAGGGATCTTAGTGACCACATAGTCAATAGAAGGCTCAAAACATGCAGGAGTTTCCTGTGTAATATCATTAGGTATTTCGTCTAATGTATAACCAATAGCCAACTTTGCTGCAATTCTTGCAATTGGAAAACCAGTTGCTTTTGATGCTAAGGCACTTGATCTTGATACACGAGGATTCATCTCAATAATAAGCATTCTGCCATCGGCAGGATTGATTGCAAACTGAACATTTGATCCGCCAGTTTCAACACCAATTTCACGAAGGACGGCAATTGATGCATCACGCATGGCCTGATACTCTCTGTCTGTCAAAGTTTGTGCAGGTGCAACAGTTATACTATCTCCTGTATGAACACCCATTGGATCAAGATTCTCAATAGAACAGATAATTACACAATTATCTTTCTTATCTCTCATCACTTCCATTTCATACTCTTTCCAGCCAAGAATTGACTCTTCAACCAAAACTTCATCGTAAGGACTATAAAATATACCGCGATTTACAATTTCAATAAATTCTTCTTCATTATAAGCAATTCCACCACCAGTACCACCCATAGTAAATCCAGGACGAACAACTAGAGGAAAAATATCTCCAAGCTCTTTTTTTGCTGCAAACGCCTCTTTAAGAGAGTGACAGGAAACACTTTTTGCAGACTCCAAACCGATTGTTTCCATTGCCTCTCTAAAAAGCTGGCGATCTTCTGCTTTTTTAATTACATCGCCTTTAGCGCCAATCATCTCAACACCAAACTTCTCTAACACACCGGCATCTTCTAGTTCAAGTGCCAGGTTTAGAGCCGTCTGCCCTCCTAAAGTCGGCAGCAATGCATCAGGTCTCTCACGTCTAATAATTTCTGTGAGAACTTTACAAGTTAAGGGTTCAATATATGTTCTGTCTGCAAATTCAGGGTCAGTCATAATTGTTGCCGGATTACTGTTAACCAAAACGACTTCGTAACCCTCTTCCTGCAGTGCCTTACACGCTTGAACTCCCGAATAGTCAAATTCGCATGCCTGTCCAATAATAATTGGACCTGAGCCAATCAACATTATTTTTTTTATATCAGTTCTTTTCATATTCTTCTATTCTTCTTCAGATTTATCATTACGATATTTAACCGCAGCTTTAATAAATTCTCTAAACAGTGGATGAGCCTTCATTGGACGGGACTGAAATTCTGGATGATATTGTGATGCCACAAACCAAGGATGATTTGGCAACTCAATAACTTCAACCAGTTCACCATCAGGGGATAATCCTGATAGGACAAGTCCATTTTCAACCATTATGCCTCTAAATGAATTATTATATTCGTACCTATGCCTATGGCGTTCAGATATTTCTAATGTGCCATATGCCTCGTGAGCTTTAGAACCTTCCTGTAATACACAAGGATAAGCACCAAGTCTCATAGTTCCACCTTTTGCCCGTATTGTTCTTTGATGTTCCATCAAATCAATAACCGGATTTGGTGTATCTTCTCTAAATTCTGTACTATCTGCTTTTTCTAATCCACAGACATTTCTAGCAAACTCCATAACAGCGCATTGCATTCCAAGACATATTCCAAAAAATGGTATATTATTTTCTCTGGCATAACGAATTGCCATCATTTTACCTTGAATTCCACGACTTCCAAAACCGCCAGGCACTAAAATCCCAGCCACACCCTCAAGAAGTCCTATACCCTTTTCCTCAATATCTTCTGATTCTATCATTCTTGGAATAACTTTTACATCACTTGCGATGCCACCATGAGTCAACGACTCATAAATACTCTTATAGGAATCCTGCAAGCTGATATACTTTCCAACAACTGCAATTTCAATTTCACCTTCTTTGTGCTCAATCAATCTTTTAACCATGTTGCGCCAACCATCAAGATCAACTTCATTGACTGGAAGTTTTAAAAGCTTGAGTATTTTCTCATCAAGCTTCTGCTCTGTAAGGTCAATCGGAACCTCATAAATTGTATTTGCAACATCAACTTCATCAATAATAAACTCCGGGTCCACATTGCAGAACAGTGAAAGCTTATCTCTATGTTCTTTCTCCATATGTTTCTCACAACGACAACATAAAATATCAGGGACAATACCAATTGAACGTAACAGCCCCACTGACTGCTGTGATGGTTTTGTTTTCATCTCACCAGCAAAACCTAGATATGGAAGAAGTGTCAAATGAAGAAAAACACCATTATCTTTTCCAATTTCCTGGCGAAATTGACGAATGGCTTCCAAGAATGGATGAGATTCAATATCTCCCACAGTCCCGCCAATCTCTGTCATAACGATGTCAACATCATCTGTATGCAAACTCTGAATTGAAGCTTTTATTTCATTAGTGATATGAGGAATAACCTGAACAGTCTTTCCAAGATATCCACCTTGTCGCTCTCGTTCAATAACAGTATTATAAATTCTACCTGTTGTGTAGTTACTTCCCTGAGTACAGTCAACTTCTGTGAAACGTTCATAATGTCCCAAGTCCAAATCTGTTTCAGCTCCATCAACTGTTACATAAACTTCTCCATGCTGATAAGGGGACATTGTGCCCGGGTCAACATTGATATAAGGATCCAATTTTTGTAAAACAACTTTGTACCC
>JGI1221J11331_1000691_pt1 | contig 11308 bp, 4 predicted proteins | sample LakVidmifraction_4_FD_11331 | JGI IMG/M metagenome (IMG submission 11331) | reverse complement strand
TTTTTTTTTGCGTCTGCTACCGCTTTAGCTAATTCAATGCGAGTGACGTTCTTACCGCTATCAATCTCAACGTATTCCGATACTACTTCAGCGTCTTGTCTTTGAGCTAAATACGCTTCAACTTGTTGTTTCTGTGCTTCCAGTCCTAGACCTGAAACACCTTGCTTAGCTGTTGATACTCGATAGTAAATGACATATTTCATAGTGACCCAAATAAGTAACGTTCGTTTAGTGTTAGGTCATTATAATATAAATAAGAGAAAATAGGTACTAGCCAGCTATTAATAATTTCTTATTGATTAAGCTATATCTCTTTTTATTACCTAAGAACTCTAGGTCATGTAACTTTTGATTCTTTATAGCACTGACTGTACTATCTATTTTCCCAGCCTTAACTTTTCTAAATACGACATTAATAGTATCTTCATCGCTATCAAGATAATTATAGATAACATCGTCTAGGTATAGCTGTTGATTGCAATACAGCGTTAGATAGACCTGTTTAAACCTCTTGTTGTCAGTTCTATTTTTAATAAGAGTAGTTCTAATCATAAACAAGATAGCTGTATCACTGGTCTTTCTCAGGTAATCTCTAAATTTAATATCATCAAAACTATCAAGCCATGCAATGGCTAACACCTTAGCTTCATCATAAACTGTACCTCTAACATCAAAGAATATTGAGTATTGGTATTGCCACTGATAATTAGTCAGTAAGTTAGTAATCTCTCTCTTAGTCTTATCTTCACTTGATTCCAATGGTTACCTCTACTCTCATAAGATATTAGTCTAATATCTACGTATAATATCCCTAACTTACTCTATCCTATACCTACTTAAGTTTTTCGGCATTAATTGCGTCTAATTATCTGTCTAAATAAGTAAAAAACTATTGTTAGCTAAGCCCTATTATATAAGGTCTATAAGCTATTTATCCAAACTCTAATTCAGTTGCTCTATACTGTCTAGTTAAGGGATATATAATTCCGTTTTACTACGGTATAAAATCTAGTTCTAGCCAGCACTTTTCTTTGGTGGCTCGTAACCTACTTTTGCTAGGTAGGGCATATATTTCTTTTGCTGATTTTCATCTGCTAAGTGATTGGCAATGATTGTAGCGTAGTGGTCAAAATCTCTACCCTGTGGCGCATCGCTACCAAGTTCGGGTAGTCTTGCCAGCTTGCCACTGAATAGCTTAATTTGGCTGTCTGTCATGTTGATATAACCGTTATCAGTAGCTGGCTTGTCTAGCTTCTTAGGCTTAAAGCTGAATGATATAGCTGTAATCTTATTTGCTGTCTTATACTGTTTGTATTGTACGGTTAAGTCTGTATGGGCATTAACCTGTTTTATAGCTGTTTCCAATACCCTAGCTTTGAAATTAGACATAGTATGATATTGCTCAGATTCTACGCCTAGCTTACCTCTTATATCATCAATCTTATATTTAGGTGTCTTACCTACTTCACGCCATGAGCATATCGTTTCGTACAGACGTATAGCATAGCCACTAGTTAGATTGGATACGTTATCAATCTTATAACTGGTAAATTGACTTTCTAAGCGTGTTATTAGAGGTACTACTACATCAGAAAACCTTATATAAACATAACCTAGATCAGGTTCGTATGCGCTCTTATTAGCCCACGGTTCTGAAAACTTAATAAGCCTACCAGTCATAGGACTTTTAGCTTCATAATTTATTACTTTGGTCATTAGCATTTTAGCCGCATCTGTTAGTACCTGATAGGCTGTATCTATATTGGTGTTATATTGTTTAGCGTAATCTTTAGCATGGACAGTCAGCAAGCTACCTTCTGCTAATCCCTTTCCTGAACGTCTAGCTTCCACTATTGCTAGTAAAATGAGACGCTGTTCAGCTAGTCCTAGTGAGTAGCTGGCTCGGATAAGTCCGTTATCCTTCACCACCAATTCCGACATATTGATACCTCAAATAAGTACTACTAATTAAGGACTTACTATATACCCTTTGAATACATATATAAATAGCGTATTCAACTACCTAGACAAACGTATTCAATGCCCTAGCTAAATGTATGGTTTTACCTAGACAAACGTATTCAATGCCCTAGACAAACGTATTCAATGCTACGCTACAGCCCTTTAATACCAATAGATACAGAGGGCTTAAAAGCTATTTAAAAGCTCTTAAATACTTAAAAGCTAAAATCTTATTTTTTTTGTTTAAAACTAACTCTATTTTTTTGATTATTTGAGGTTAATTATTAGCTGATTACCAGCATAAAAAAAGCATACTAGAATATGGTTACATTCAGATATGCTTAATAACAGACTATTAGTATTGTATTTAAATTGATTTAAAGGCGTCTAATTGGCTATATAAGACGTTTAAATACTATTTTGTTGCATAGGTAGCTAAATATTTTTAAAACGCATCTGAGATCCATATAAAGCTATCACCAATGCCTAGCATTACCGACTGTAAATATTTGAATTAGCTTATCGTTATCAAAAAGCAAAAATCCATGAGAGTCATAAGACCACAACTCAAGTTTGCCATACTCATCCATAACTTTATGGGTATAGTCAGGCTTTCCCCAATACGTCTTATCTAAGACTTTATTTTGAGTCATTCCAATTTTAGCACCGACATCCCTTTTGCTAGCGTCACCAACCTTAAACACCACTTCACTTTTATCATGTTTAAGGGGACTCTCTTTTCGAGATTCTTGCAGGTTTTTTAGATTCTGTTTTGTTAATTTATCATATTGTCTTGCTATTTCTTCTTTATTGGATTTTTCTTCATCATTATCGTTAACATAAATATAATGACTATCATTAATTTCAGCATAGCTATTGTTTGCAACAAATAGAGATATTGCTAGTAAGATAAATTTCATTTTATATTCTCATAAGTCTGTATTTTAGTGATTATTTCAGTAGAAAAATAACGCCTGTATATCCTTGCTATGCTTAACATGTTGTAAGGCAATACCTCTTTACCCCTTGTGTTTACTAGGTCTTATGGTTATCTAAATAGATAAAATCTGATTGTTATTTCAAACCATAACAGCAGTACCCTATCAACTTAAAAGCCATATACAACAAGGCTTCTGTAGGCGTCTACACCCTAACTACTAAACCACCTTACTCATTACATATCAGCGTGACAGTGTGGTTACACAAATTAGCCCATCATAGAATCTTCTCACTAGCCATTTATATGTTGAACATAGCCGACTAGAGCCAATAAAAAGGTAGGGGTTATATTTAAAATATCTAGGATATTAGCTATCTTGAAGTGTTTTGATACGGTTTAATACATTCTGCAAGCTACTTAGTCCCCAGTCCCTACCTGTTGGTGACTTAACGCCTTGTTGATTCAAGTAAACAACTAATTTTCGTTGGCTCATTTGTTCTGATAGGGATAAAAGCATGGGGGCTATTCCTTTAGCAAATTGGTCTGCTATTTCTTTGCGTTTGTTATTGGTAGCTTTGATATTATCCTTACCTTTAACCCCCATGGGTTCACCACGTTGTTTTTTGGCTTGTAGTGCTGCTTTAGTTCGTTCGCTAATCTTACTGGCTTCCCATTCAGCGAAAGCACTTAACTGTGTTAATACTAATCTTGAGTCGCTTGTACCACTTGCTAAGCTAGGTAAATCAGTAAATTCAATTTGTATTTGGTCTAGTAGCTCAAGAAAGAACCTAACATTTCTAGCAACTCTATCGAGTTTAGCCACCAATAGCACCGCCTTATTTTTTTTTGCGTCTGCTACCGCTTTAGCTAATTCAATGCGAGTGACGTTCTTACCGCTATCAATCTCAACGTATTCCGATACTACTTCAGCGTCTTGTCTTTGAGCTAAATACGCTTCAACTTGTTGTTTCTGTGCTTCCAGTCCTAGACCTGAAACACCTTGCTTAGCTGTTGATACTCGATAGTAAATGACATATTTCATAGTGACCCAAATAAGTAACGTTCGTTTAGTGTTAGGTCATTATAATATAAATAAGAGAAAATAGGTACTAGCCAGCTATTAATAATTTCTTATTGATTAAGCTATATCTCTTTTTATTACCTAAGAACTCTAGGTCATGTAACTTTTGATTCTTTATAGCACTGACTGTACTATCTATTTTCCCAGCCTTAACTTTTCTAAATACGACATTAATAGTATCTTCATCGCTATCAAGATAATTATAGATAACATCGTCTAGGTATAGCTGTTGATTGCAATACAGCGTTAGATAGACCTGTTTAAACCTCTTGTTGTCAGTTCTATTTTTAATAAGAGTAGTTCTAATCATAAACAAGATAGCTGTATCACTGGTCTTTCTCAGGTAATCTCTAAATTTAATATCATCAAAACTATCAAGCCATGCAATGGCTAACACCTTAGCTTCATCATAAACTGTACCTCTAACATCAAAGAATATTGAGTATTGGTATTGCCACTGATAATTAGTCAGTAAGTTAGTAATCTCTCTCTTAGTCTTATCTTCACTTGATTCCAATGGTTACCTCTACTCTCATAAGATATTAGTCTAATATCTACGTATAATATCCCTAACTTACTCTATCCTATACCTACTTAAGTTTTTCGGCATTAATTGCGTCTAATTATCTGTCTAAATAAGTAAAAAACTATTGTTAGCTAAGCCCTATTATATAAGGTCTATAAGCTATTTATCCAAACTCTAATTCAGTTGCTCTATACTGTCTAGTTAAGGGATATATAATTCCGTTTTACTACGGTATAAAATCTAGTTCTAGCCAGCACTTTTCTTTGGTGGCTCGTAACCTACTTTTGCTAGGTAGGGCATATATTTCTTTTGCTGATTTTCATCTGCTAAGTGATTGGCAATGATTGTAGCGTAGTGGTCAAAATCTCTACCCTGTGGCGCATCGCTACCAAGTTCGGGTAGTCTTGCCAGCTTGCCACTGAATAGCTTAATTTGGCTGTCTGTCATGTTGATATAACCGTTATCAGTAGCTGGCTTGTCTAGCTTCTTAGGCTTAAAGCTGAATGATATAGCTGTAATCTTATTTGCTGTCTTATACTGTTTGTATTGTACGGTTAAGTCTGTATGGGCATTAACCTGTTTTATAGCTGTTTCCAATACCCTAGCTTTGAAATTAGACATAGTATGATATTGCTCAGATTCTACGCCTAGCTTACCTCTTATATCATCAATCTTATATTTAGGTGTCTTACCTACTTCACGCCATGAGCATATCGTTTCGTACAGACGTATAGCATAGCCACTAGTTAGATTGGATACGTTATCAATCTTATAACTGGTAAATTGACTTTCTAAGCGTGTTATTAGAGGTACTACTACATCAGAAAACCTTATATAAACATAACCTAGATCAGGTTCGTATGCGCTCTTATTAGCCCACGGTTCTGAAAACTTAATAAGCCTACCAGTCATAGGACTTTTAGCTTCATAATTTATTACTTTGGTCATTAGCATTTTAGCCGCATCTGTTAGTACCTGATAGGCTGTATCTATATTGGTGTTATATTGTTTAGCGTAATCTTTAGCATGGACAGTCAGCAAGCTACCTTCTGCTAATCCCTTTCCTGAACGTCTAGCTTCCACTATTGCTAGTAAAATGAGACGCTGTTCAGCTAGTCCTAGTGAGTAGCTGGCTCGGATAAGTCCGTTATCCTTCACCACCAATTCCGACATATTGATACCTCAAATAAGTACTACTAATTAAGGACTTACTATATACCCTTTGAATACATATATAAATAGCGTATTCAACTACCTAGACAAACGTATTCAATGCCCTAGCTAAATGTATGGTTTTACCTAGACAAACGTATTCAATGCCCTAGACAAACGTATTCAATGCTACGCTACAGCCCTTTAATACCAATAGATACAGAGGGCTTAAAAGCTATTTAAAAGCTCTTAAATACTTAAAAGCTAAAATCTTATTTTTTTTGTTTAAAACTAACTCTATTTTTTTGATTATTTGAGGTTAATTATTAGCTGATTACCAGCATAAAAAAAGCATACTAGAATATGGTTACATTCAGATATGCTTAATAACAGACTATTAGTATTGTATTTAAATTGATTTAAAGGCGTCTAATTGGCTATATAAGACGTTTAAATACTATTTTGTTGCATAGGTAGCTAAATATTTTTAAAACGCATCTGAGATCCATATAAAGCTATCACCAATGCCTAGCATTACCGACTGTAAATATTTGAATTAGCTTATCGTTATCAAAAAGCAAAAATCCATGAGAGTCATAAGACCACAACTCAAGTTTGCCATACTCATCCATAACTTTATGGGTATAGTCAGGCTTTCCCCAATACGTCTTATCTAAGACTTTATTTTGAGTCATTCCAATTTTAGCACCGACATCCCTTTTGCTAGCGTCACCAACCTTAAACACCACTTCACTTTTATCATGTTTAAGGGGACTCTCTTTTCGAGATTCTTGCAGGTTTTTTAGATTCTGTTTTGTTAATTTATCATATTGTCTTGCTATTTCTTCTTTATTGGATTTTTCTTCATCATTATCGTTAACATAAATATAATGACTATCATTAATTTCAGCATAGCTATTGTTTGCAACAAATAGAGATATTGCTAGTAAGATAAATTTCATTTTATATTCTCATAAGTCTGTATTTTAGTGATTATTTCAGTAGAAAAATAACGCCTGTATATCCTTGCTATGCTTAACATGTTGTAAGGCAATACCTCTTTACCCCTTGTGTTTACTAGGTCTTATGGTTATCTAAATAGATAAAATCTGATTGTTATTTCAAACCATAACAGCAGTACCCTATCAACTTAAAAGCCATATACAACAAGGCTTCTGTAGGCGTCTACACCCTAACTACTAAACCACCTTACTCATTACATATCAGCGTGACAGTGTGGTTACACAAATTAGCCCATCATAGAATCTTCTCACTAGCCATTTATATGTTGAACATAGCCGACTAGAGCCAATAAAAAGGTAGGGGTTATATTTAAAATATCTAGGATATTAGCTATCTTGAAGTGTTTTGATACGGTTTAATACATTCTGCAAGCTACTTAGTCCCCAGTCCCTACCTGTTGGTGACTTAACGCCTTGTTGATTCAAGTAAACAACTAATTTTCGTTGGCTCATTTGTTCTGATAGGGATAAAAGCATGGGGGCTATTCCTTTAGCAAATTGGTCTGCTATTTCTTTGCGTTTGTTATTGGTAGCTTTGATATTATCCTTACCTTTAACCCCCATGGGTTCACCACGTTGTTTTTTGGCTTGTAGTGCTGCTTTAGTTCGTTCGCTAATCTTACTGGCTTCCCATTCAGCGAAAGCACTTAACTGTGTTAATACTAATCTTGAGTCGCTTGTACCACTTGCTAAGCTAGGTAAATCAGTAAATTCAATTTGTATTTGGTCTAGTAGCTCAAGAAAGAACCTAACATTTCTAGCAACTCTATCGAGTTTAGCCACCAATAGCACCGCCTTATTTTTTTTTGCGTCTGCTACCGCTTTAGCTAATTCAATGCGAGTGACGTTCTTACCGCTATCAATCTCAACGTATTCCGATACTACTTCAGCGTCTTGTCTTTGAGCTAAATACGCTTCAACTTGTTGTTTCTGTGCTTCCAGTCCTAGACCTGAAACACCTTGCTTAGCTGTTGATACTCGATAGTAAATGACATATTTCATAGTGACCCAAATAAGTAACGTTCGTTTAGTGTTAGGTCATTATAATATAAATAAGAGAAAATAGGTACTAGCCAGCTATTAATAATTTCTTATTGATTAAGCTATATCTCTTTTTATTACCTAAGAACTCTAGGTCATGTAACTTTTGATTCTTTATAGCACTGACTGTACTATCTATTTTCCCAGCCTTAACTTTTCTAAATACGACATTAATAGTATCTTCATCGCTATCAAGATAATTATAGATAACATCGTCTAGGTATAGCTGTTGATTGCAATACAGCGTTAGATAGACCTGTTTAAACCTCTTGTTGTCAGTTCTATTTTTAATAAGAGTAGTTCTAATCATAAACAAGATAGCTGTATCACTGGTCTTTCTCAGGTAATCTCTAAATTTAATATCATCAAAACTATCAAGCCATGCAATGGCTAACACCTTAGCTTCATCATAAACTGTACCTCTAACATCAAAGAATATTGAGTATTGGTATTGCCACTGATAATTAGTCAGTAAGTTAGTAATCTCTCTCTTAGTCTTATCTTCACTTGATTCCAATGGTTACCTCTACTCTCATAAGATATTAGTCTAATATCTACGTATAATATCCCTAACTTACTCTATCCTATACCTACTTAAGTTTTTCGGCATTAATTGCGTCTAATTATCTGTCTAAATAAGTAAAAAACTATTGTTAGCTAAGCCCTATTATATAAGGTCTATAAGCTATTTATCCAAACTCTAATTCAGTTGCTCTATACTGTCTAGTTAAGGGATATATAATTCCGTTTTACTACGGTATAAAATCTAGTTCTAGCCAGCACTTTTCTTTGGTGGCTCGTAACCTACTTTTGCTAGGTAGGGCATATATTTCTTTTGCTGATTTTCATCTGCTAAGTGATTGGCAATGATTGTAGCGTAGTGGTCAAAATCTCTACCCTGTGGCGCATCGCTACCAAGTTCGGGTAGTCTTGCCAGCTTGCCACTGAATAGCTTAATTTGGCTGTCTGTCATGTTGATATAACCGTTATCAGTAGCTGGCTTGTCTAGCTTCTTAGGCTTAAAGCTGAATGATATAGCTGTAATCTTATTTGCTGTCTTATACTGTTTGTATTGTACGGTTAAGTCTGTATGGGCATTAACCTGTTTTATAGCTGTTTCCAATACCCTAGCTTTGAAATTAGACATAGTATGATATTGCTCAGATTCTACGCCTAGCTTACCTCTTATATCATCAATCTTATATTTAGGTGTCTTACCTACTTCACGCCATGAGCATATCGTTTCGTACAGACGTATAGCATAGCCACTAGTTAGATTGGATACGTTATCAATCTTATAACTGGTAAATTGACTTTCTAAGCGTGTTATTAGAGGTACTACTACATCAGAAAACCTTATATAAACATAACCTAGATCAGGTTCGTATGCGCTCTTATTAGCCCACGGTTCTGAAAACTTAATAAGCCTACCAGTCATAGGACTTTTAGCTTCATAATTTATTACTTTGGTCATTAGCATTTTAGCCGCATCTGTTAGTACCTGATAGGCTGTATCTATATTGGTGTTATATTGTTTAGCGTAATCTTTAGCATGGACAGTCAGCAAGCTACCTTCTGCTAATCCCTTTCCTGAACGTCTAGCTTCCACTATTGCTAGTAAAATGAGACGCTGTTCAGCTAGTCCTAGTGAGTAGCTGGCTCGGATAAGTCCGTTATCCTTCACCACCAATTCCGACATATTGATACCTCAAATAAGTACTACTAATTAAGGACTTACTATATACCCTTTGAATACATATATAAATAGCGTATTCAACTACCTAGACAAACGTATTCAATGCCCTAGCTAAATGTATGGTTTTACCTAGACAAACGTATTCAATGCCCTAGACAAACGTATTCAATGCTACGCTACAGCCCTTTAATACCAATAGATACAGAGGGCTTAAAAGCTATTTAAAAGCTCTTAAATACTTAAAAGCTAAAATCTTATTTTTTTTGTTTAAAACTAACTCTATTTTTTTGATTATTTGAGGTTAATTATTAGCTGATTACCAGCATAAAAAAAGCATACTAGAATATGGTTACATTCAGATATGCTTAATAACAGACTATTAGTATTGTATTTAAATTGATTTAAAGGCGTCTAATTGGCTATATAAGACGTTTAAATACTATTTTGTTGCATAGGTAGCTAAATATTTTTAAAACGCATCTGAGATCCATATAAAGCTATCACCAATGCCTAGCATTACCGACTGTAAATATTTGAATTAGCTTATCGTTATCAAAAAGCAAAAATCCATGAGAGTCATAAGACCACAACTCAAGTTTGCCATACTCATCCATAACTTTATGGGTATAGTCAGGCTTTCCCCAATACGTCTTATCTAAGACTTTATTTTGAGTCATTCCAATTTTAGCACCGACATCCCTTTTGCTAGCGTCACCAACCTTAAACACCACTTCACTTTTATCATGTTTAAGGGGACTCTCTTTTCGAGATTCTTGCAGGTTTTTTAGATTCTGTTTTGTTAATTTATCATATTGTCTTGCTATTTCTTCTTTATTGGATTTTTCTTCATCATTATCGTTAACATAAATATAATGACTATCATTAATTTCAGCATAGCTATTGTTTGCAACAAATAGAGATATTGCTAGTAAGATAAATTTCATTTTATATTCTCATAAGTCTGTATTTTAGTGATTATTTCAGTAGAAAAATAACGCCTGTATATCCTTGCTATGCTTAACATGTTGTAAGGCAATACCTCTTTACCCCTTGTGTTTACTAGGTCTTATGGTTATCTAAATAGATAAAATCTGATTGTTATTTCAAACCATAACAGCAGTACCCTATCAACTTAAAAGCCATATACAACAAGGCTTCTGTAGGCGTCTACACCCTAACTACTAAACCACCTTACTCATTACATATCAGCGTGACAGTGTGGTTACACAAATTAGCCCATCATAGAATCTTCTCACTAGCCATTTATATGTTGAACATAGCCGACTAGAGCCAATAAAAAGGTAGGGGTTATATTTAAAATATCTAGGATATTAGCTATCTTGAAGTGTTTTGATACGGTTTAATACATTCTGCAAGCTACTTAGTCCCCAGTCCCTACCTGTTGGTGACTTAACGCCTTGTTGATTCAAGTAAACAACTAATTTTCGTTGGCTCATTTGTTCTGATAGGGATAAAAGCATGGGGGCTATTCCTTTAGCAAATTGGTCTGCTATTTCTTTGCGTTTGTTATTGGTAGCTTTGATATTATCCTTACCTTTAACCCCCATGGGTTCACCACGTTGTTTTTTGGCTTGTAGTGCTGCTTTAGTTCGTTCGCTAATCTTACTGGCTTCCCATTCAGCGAAAGCACTTAACTGTGTTAATACTAATCTTGAGTCGCTTGTACCACTTGCTAAGCTAGGTAAATCAGTAAATTCAATTTGTATTTGGTCTAGTAGCTCAAGAAAGAACCTAACATTTCTAGCAACTCTATCGAGTTTAGCCACCAATAGCACCGCCTTATTTTTTTTTGCGTCTGCTACCGCTTTAGCTAATTCAATGCGAGTGACGTTCTTACCGCTATCAATCTCAACGTATTCCGATACTA
>JGI1221J11331_1000686_pt1 | contig 11323 bp, 6 predicted proteins | sample LakVidmifraction_4_FD_11331 | JGI IMG/M metagenome (IMG submission 11331) | reverse complement strand
GCATCATGCAGTTATCTGAACAGGAAAAAGTAAGAAGAGAGAAGCTTTCCGCATTGAGAAAAGCAGGTATAAACCCTTATCCCGCCGAACTTTACCCGGTAAAAAACACCAGTAAGGAAATTAAGGAAAATTTTGAAGATGGAAAAAAGGTAAAGATTGCGGGTAGATTAATGTCTCGTCGTATTCAGGGAAAAGCCTCTTTTGCGGAAATACAGGATTCTAAAGGTAAAATTCAGGTTTATTTTAATCGGGATGAAATTTGCACTGGCGAAGATAAAAGCAAGTATAACGATATTTATAAAAAGTTGCTCGATATTGGGGATTTTATAGGTATTGAAGGAGAGCTTTTTAAAACCCAGGTGGGAGAAATGACCGTGATGGTGCACGACTTTACCTTGTTGAGTAAAGCTATTAGACCGCTGCCCTTACCAAAAACCGATAAAGAAGGGAATACCTACGACGGGTTTACCGATCCTGAACATCGTTACCGTCAGCGCTATGCCGATCTGGCTGTAAACCCAAAAGTGAAAGAGATTTTTGTAAAGCGTACTAAGTTATTTACTGCGATGCGTAATTTCTTTAATGAGAAAGAATATTTTGAAGTAGAAACTCCTATTCTACAATCTATTCCGGGAGGCGCTGCCGCCAGGCCATTTGTGACCCATCACAATGCCTTAGATATTCCTTTGTATTTAAGAATTGCCAACGAGCTTTATCTTAAGCGCCTTATTGTTGGTGGTTTTGAAGGGGTTTATGAGTTCTCTAAAAACTTTAGAAATGAAGGCATGGATAGAACCCATAATCCCGAATTTACCGCGATGGAAATTTATGTAGCTTATAAAGACTACAATTGGATGATGGAATTTACAGAAAAATTATTGGAGCACTGCGCCATTGCCGTAAACAATACTACGGAAGCCGTTTTTGGCGAGCATAAAATAGATTTTAAAGCTCCTTATAAACGAGTAACCATGACCGAGGCCATTAAAGAGTTTACCGGTTTTGATATTACCGGAAAATCTGAAGCTGAAATTAGAAAAGCTGCGGAAGATATGGGACTGGAAGTTGACGAAACAATGGGGAAAGGAAAATTAATCGATGAAATTTTTGGGGAAAAATGTGAAGGAAATTACATCCAACCCACTTTTATTACCGATTATCCAAAAGAAATGAGTCCGCTTTGCAAGGAGCATCGGGAGAACCCAGAACTTACCGAACGTTTTGAACTTATGGTTTGTGGTAAGGAAATCGCGAACGCTTATACTGAGTTAAACGATCCTATAGACCAACGCGAACGCTTTGAGGAACAGCTAAAATTAGCCAAAAAAGGAGACGACGAAGCCACAGAGTTTATAGACCAGGATTTCCTGAGAGCTTTAGAATACGGTATGCCCCCAACTTCTGGACTGGGAATAGGAATGGACCGATTAATTATGTTTTTAACCAATAATCAATCCATACAAGAAGTACTTTTCTTCCCGCAAATGAAACCCGAGAAAAAAGCGGTGGAACTAAATGAAGAAGAAAAGGAAGTCTATAAATTACTGAAAGATGATGAAGTTCATGAATTGGATACTATCAAAGGACAATCCGGACTGAGTAATAAGAAATGGGATAAAGCCTTAAAATCGCTTAGAAATCATAAGATGATAGACGTTTATAGAGAGGATGATAATATGAAGATAAAAGCGGTTTAATTTTAGGGTTAAAAAGCATAATTTAATTTTGCCACGAATTCACGAATATTTTCAGTTTTAATAAAGCTCAAACATTGTAGATAGAACGCTGATGACGCGGATTATGCAGATTGCAGCTGATAAAAATGCTTATTAGAAAGCTTTTACGTAAAAAATCATATTTGATCATAGTGAATCAGCGTCATCTGCGTTCCAACAGAGAGTTCGTCTGATTTAATCACCTAAGACCTTTAAGTTGCAAAAAAATAATTTATAATACTTAATGCGGCTCCCATCCTTGGAAAGGAGGGGATGAATTCAGCATTGCTGAAGAAGGGGTGGTTGCGCTCTGTTGCCAAGTGCAGATTACAGCTGGGATTGAATCTGATGCTGTAAAATTGGTTAGTAAAAATGCAGCCACAAATACACCAATAATTAAATAATATGATTGTCCGTAAATACACCTAAAGATAAAACAGAACCGAATTTTCGTTCGCCCCTCCCCTAAAGGGAGCGAAAACCCATATAATTTGAGCAATTGTCAAGGATAAGTCCACCCTTTAGGGGCGGGGAAAGACTTATTCGGAATTGAATTTTCAAATTGGGTAAGATAACGGACAATCATATTAAATATTCGTTAATTCGTGGCTTCTTTTATTTTCGATATTTTATAACGTAGTTGTCCATTTTCAGAAATACCTATTTTTTGATATTTACCAACTTGTGAAAATTCTCAACTCTTTATTAAACCTTTTTAAAGAAAACAAGTCAAAAGATCACAAAATGGTGGTCTTTTTTCGTTTTTTATCAGTCACTAAAGAAAATTATCACTTCATTACCAATCAATAACCAAAACAATCAAAATTCAACGTATGAACAAAAGATTTACGAATAAGCTATTTCTAATAGCCTTATCGGTCTCGGTTTCCAGTTGCGCGGTTTTTCAGTCTAAAAAATCTTCCGCTGAAAGCGCAAAAAAGGAATCGGAAAAAAATGGAGATTTAAAACCTTATTCCAAGGTAATTACAAAAGATGCGAAAAGCGATAAAGGCTTGTTTACCGTGCACCGGGTAGAGGATAAATATTTCTACGAAATTCCAGACAGTCTTTTTAACCGGGAAATGCTCACCGTAACCAGAATTGCCAAAACCGCGACCGGAATTGGATTTGGCGGCGGAAAACAAAACACCCAGGTTCACCGCTGGCAGAAAAAAGACGGCCACGTCTTACTAAGAGTAGTTTCTCACGAAATTTATGCCGCAGACTCCCTACCGGTACACGAAGCGGTAGTAAATTCTAACTTTGAACCTGTTTTACAACGTTTTCCGGTAAAAACTATAGGAAAAGATTCGGTAAATAAAACTACGGTGATTGAAGTGACAGATCTTTACACCAAAGATGTAAAAGCTTTAGGCCTGCGAGACGGTTCGCGAAAGCAATATAAGGTGTCTCGTTTGGATGATGATCGGTCCTACATCGATACGATTCGCAGTTATCCGAAAAATATTGAGGTAAGGCATGTAAAAACTTATAACGCAGGGAAGCCCCCTTCTAATGCCAGTACCGGATCTATCTCTTTAGAATTCAGTAATTCTATGATCTTGCTTCCCAAAGAACCTATGAAGCGTCGTTATTTCGATCAACGAGTAGGTTGGTTTGCCCGGGGCCAAACAGATTACGGACTTGATGCTCAAAAGAGTAAAGAAGTGAAATACCTGGACCGTTGGAGATTGGAAGTGAAAGAAGAAGACAAAGAAAAGTTCGAGAACGGAGAGCTTGTAGAACCCAAAGAACAGATAGTTTACTATATAGACCGGGCTACGCCCAAAAAATGGATTCCTTATATTAAACAGGGAATCGAAGACTGGCAAGTTGCCTTTGAGGCCGCCGGCTTTAAAAATGCAATTATCGCGAAAGAGCCCCCCACAAAAGAGGAAGACCCAGATTGGAGCCCAGAAGATGCAAGGTATTCTGTAGTGCGTTACCTGGCCTCTCCAATTCCCAACGCCAATGGTCCACACGTGAGCGACCCGCGTTCTGGAGAGATCCTGGAATCTGACATTAACTGGTACCATAATGTGATGACTTTGCTTAGAAACTGGTTCTTTGTGCAAACCGCAGCCATTAATGAAGATGCCCGTGGCGTTAAATTTAAGGATGAAGTTATGGGCCGTTTAATTCGGTTCGTCTCTTCTCACGAAGTTGGACATACGCTAGGACTACCTCATAATATGGGAAGTAGTGTTGCTTATGCCGTAGAAGATCTGCGTGATCCAGAATTTACCGACAAGTACAGCACCGCGCCTTCTATTATGGATTATGCCCGTTTTAACTATGTGGCGCAACCCGGGGATGGCGATGTGGCGCTTATGCCAAATATTGGACCTTACGATAAATATGCCATCGAATGGGGTTACCGCCCAATTTTAGATAAATCTGCCAAGGAAGAAAAATCTGTATTGGATGATTGGATCCTGGCAAAAGCGGGTGATCCTTTGTATCGCTTCGGAAAACAACAAGGCAATGTAATAGACCCTAGCTCTCAAACCGAAGATCTTGGGGACGATGCTATTTTAGCCAGTGAATATGGAATAAAAAACCTGAAAAGAATTGTTCCGAAATTAATTGAATGGACGGCCGAGGATGGTAAAAATTACGATGACCTGGACGATCTATACGGACAAGTATTATCACAATTTAACCGTTATATGGGGCATGTAACTGCAAATATTGGCGGAGTGTATGAATACTATAAAACCTACGATCAAGAAGGGGAAATATATACTCACGTTGATGCGGAACACCAGAAAAAAGCCATGGATTTCTTACAGAAGCAACTTTTTGAAACCCCGGAGTGGATGATTAATCAGGAGATTTTCAACAAAATCGAGTTTGACGGACAGATAGAGCGTATTAGAACTATGCAAGTACGCGCGCTTAATAACCTGTTAGACTTCGGAAGAATGGCCCGGTTAATGGAAAATGAAGAAATAAACGGGAAAGAAGCATACGGTTTACTGGATATGATGAGCGATGTGAGAAAAGGAATTTTTAGCGAGCTTTCTTCCGGAAAAAATATAAATCGTTACCGCAGAAACCTGCAACGAGCTTACATAGAGCGAATGGAGCATTTAATGACCGAAGAGCAAGACGCTATCCCTGCACAGTACAGAGAATGGATAAGCCGAAGCAATGTAGATGTTGCCCAAAGTGATATTCGCCCAGTAGTAAGAGGGGAATTAAAGACGTTACAAAGTCAATTAAGAAGAGCGGCAAACAGAAGTGGGGATCGATTAACCAGGTATCACCTTCAGGATGCCCTGGAACGTATAGATCTTATTTTGAATCCCATTAAATAAAACTATCCAAAATCTAATTTCTTAAAATATTTTTTCTGAAAATTGTTTTAAACCACCGCCCTTTCGCGATGGTTTTTTATAGTTGCTTAATCAGGATGCCCCCTCTTTTTAACACCAATGTGCTCTATTTGTCTATCAATTTGAGCCGAAAAAAGAAAACAGCACTTCCAAAAAAAAATCCTCAACAATTAAACCTTTTACAAAAATTGAGGTCAAATTAGTAAAGATTCGTTAAATTGCTAGGGAAAATATTTTAGGAATTTCTTCCAGAATCTTTGAAGGTACTTTAGTTTTAATTAGTTGAGTTTGTTTGAGTTTGTTGAATTGAGGGCAGTGAGGAGCACCGAAAATCTAATTTTATATCTGAGCCGATAAAATTATACTCCGTCACTGCTCTCTTTTTTATTTTATCCTGAAATCCGTGTAGCCACCAAGACTCATACTCCAAGAAAAACACGAAGTTTAATAATATGGCTTCGAGACCCCATTTAAAATTTTAAAAAACGGTGATATTGACAGAAAATAAAAAAACAGACCGTGTGCTCTAAGTTGCTTTTAAATAGAACGCAAAATGCTGTTCTAGAGTTATAAGAAAAACTTAGTGATTAGTCCACCGGCCAGCCATAAGTAACAAGCGAAAGCTATATATTTTAAACTGGTTTCCAACAACTGGCTTTTAGGAGCCATTTCTTTCATTTGCTTTACATCTTTTCTTTTAAAAAAGCCTAAATAAATCAAAACACCAGAAATAATCAGAAAAATCATATTAAGCCAAAAGGTATAATCTATCTTAAAATGATCGCTTTTGGTGACATTTATCGCAGAAGGGTCTGGCAATAAATTGAATAGATCGAATCCATAATGCAGCACTAAAGAAGTACCTATTAGCGCTGTAAAAAGAAGGAATAATATAAATAAAGACATTTTCCAACCATAGTACTTTGCATTTATCCGCAATACAGGGAATACCACCAGATCACTAAAAATAAAAGCCATAACTCCAGCAAAACTCACGCCTTTTCCAAAAAGTAAAGCAGCCAGCGGAATATTTCCCATAGAACCTATAAAAGTTAAGAAAGCAGCAATAGGCCCTACTATGATATGTTCTAAAATGGTAAAAAATCCAAAATCTGTATTGCCATTTCCGGTATTAATAAATAAAGTTTGAAAAAAGGCATCGGGCACAAAAGCAGCTACAATTCCAGCAATTGTAAATCCTAGGTAACATCTTTCCACACCATTTTCCATTCCATTGCATATTGTTTGGCCACTTTGGCCCAGCTGGTTTCAGATTTTATCTTCTTTTTCCAGGACTTTTCTGAATCTGAAGCTTCGTCTTCTTTATCTTCCAGGTTTTTTCTTGCTTTTTTTATGAGCTTTTTAGGATTGATAATTCTAATTAATAGCCAGCTAATTAAAATTAAAAGTATGCCTCCAATATATTCTCCAACCACAAACTGCCATCCCAGAAAAATGGCGATAATAATCCCCAGCTCAATTACCAGGTTGGTGGAAGCTAAAAGAAAAGCTATGGAAGAAGTAAAACTGGCGCCTTTTTTAAATAAGCTTTTGGTGGAAGCAAGGGCAGAAAAACTACAGGAACTACTAATAAAACCAAAAAAAGTACCCAACAAAAGACTTTTAGATTCGTCTTTACCCATGGTTTTCTCCATGCGCTTTTCGGTTACAAAAATTTGAATCCCGCTACTTATAATGTAGCCTAAAACAAACGCCCACAAGGCCATCCAAAAGAATCCCGCGCTGGTATAAGCCGCCTCTCCCCATTTGTTTAGAAAATCTTGCATTTCTATTATTTTTGGTTGGTTTGTATTCTACTGTAATTTTGCTTTTTTCAATCTTAACGCATTTGCAATTACCGAAACCGAACTAAAACTCATAGCCAATGCAGCAATCATTGGCGATAATAAAAGTCCGAAAACCGGGTATAAAACCCCAGCAGCAATCGGTACCCCAATTGTATTATAGATCAAAGCAAAAAACAGGTTTTGCTTAATATTTCGCATCAATTTCTTACTGAGGGTTTTTGCCTTCTTTACTGCTTTTAAATCACCTTTCACCAAAGTGATCTGTGCACTTTCTATGGCTACATCGGTTCCGGTTCCCATCGCGATACCTATATCGGCTTGTGCCAGCGCAGGCGCATCGTTTATTCCATCGCCAGCCATAGCTACCTTTTTGCCTTCTTGCTGAAGTTTTTTCACTTCATTTTGTTTGTCTTCCGGAAGCATTCCTGCTTTAAAGCCGGTTAATCCCAGTTCTTCGGCAACCGATTTTGCGGTTTTCTCATTGTCACCGGTAAACATATAAACTTCCATTCCCTCATCCATCAGGGATTTTAAAGCCTCCCTACTTGTTTTTTTAATGGGGTCGCTAATAACGAGATAACCCAAAACCTTATTTTCTACAGAAACGTAAGAGACGGTTTTTCCTTTTTCCTGTTCGGCAATTACTTTTTCCTTCAGATTTGCCGGGATTTCACTTTTCTCATCTGCCATTAATTTATCGTTTCCAATCGCGACTTTTTTACTGTTTACCATTCCCTTCACCCCTTTTCCGGTCACNGAATCGAAATCGGTCGCTTCCGGAAAATCAAGTTTTTCATCGTTGGCAAAATCGACGGTAGCCTTCGCCAGCGGATGTTCACTTTGTGAGTTTAAGGCAGCAATAAGCTTGATAAGTTCTTCTTTATTNGCTTCAGAAACCACCTCAACTTTTTCCACTTTAGGTTTCCCTTCGGTAATGGTGCCAGTTTTATCAATTATTAAGGTATCAATATCATCCATTTGCTCAAGAGCNCGTGCGTTTTTAATAAGTACGCCATTTTGAGCCCCTTTTCCTACCCCTACCATTACAGACATTGGCGTTGCCAATCCCAAGGCACAGGGACAGGCGATAATTAATACCGCGATCGCATTTACCAAAGCATAAACATAAGCCGGATCGGGACCGAAGATTGCCCAGACAATAAATGTGATGATAGAGATCAAAACTACAATTGGCACAAAATAAGCCGAGATTTTGTCTGCTAATTTCTGAATAGGCGCCTGAGACCTGCTGGCGTCATTTACCATTTTTATAATCTGTGAGAGTAAGGTTTCATTCCCTACTTTCTCAGCTTCCATGGTAAAGCTACGATTGCCATTTATAGTTCCCGCACTCACTTTATCTCCTTTAGCCTTATCTACCGGAATAGGTTCTCCGCTAATCATAGATTCATCTATAGTAGAATTGCCGGTTTTAATAATTCCATCTACCGGGATTTTATCTCCTGGTTTTACCCTTAAAATATTCCCTTTTTGAATTTCATCTATAGAAACTTCCTTTTCTTCACCATCAACTACTTTTATCGCTTTGTTTGGAGCGAGTTTCAGCAATTCTTTTATGGCAGAATTTGTCTTGCTATGAGCCCGGGCTTCTAAAACCTGACCAAGTAAAACAAGGCTAAGAATCACCGTTGCGGCTTCAAAATAAACATGCACGGTACCTACTTCGGTTTTAAATTGTGGCGGGAAAAAATCTGGAAACAACAAGCCAAAAACACTAAAAATCCAGGCTACTCCAGCTCCAATCCCCACCAGGGTAAACATATTTAAGTTCCAGGTTTTTATGGAACGCCAGGCGCGTTCAAAAAACATCCAAGTAGCATAGAAAACCACAGGTAGGGAAAGCCCGAACTGAACCCAGTTCCAATATTCTAAAGGCAATATATCGTAAAGCGGATTACCCGGAATCATCTCAGACATTGCGATGAGAAAGATAGGTAAGGTAAAGGCGATGGCTATCTTAAATTTTTTCGAGAGTTTTTTATACGATTTACTCTCTGCAGATTCTTCGGGTTCTTTAGGCACCAGGTCCATTCCACATTTGGGACAGGAACCGGGACCATCCTGCTCCACTTCAGGGTGCATTGGGCAGGTAAAGCCTCCCCCCTTGCCCCCTCCCAAGGAGGGGGAGTTTAAGTCCGGTTGTTCCACCAAGTCCATTCCGCATACCGGGCAATCCCCGGGTTTATCGTAAGTTTTATCGCCTTCACAATGCATTGGGCAGTAAAAAGAACCTCCCCCCGAATGATTCCCAGCGCTGGAGTGTTCTCCCGAATTCTTTTTGTGATTACTTCTGGAGGAATCAGGAGCGGGTTGGTTTCCTACCTTATGAATTTGATAACTTCCACCGTCCTCTTTTAAAGCCTGCTGAAATTTTTTCAACGAAACAGCTGAATTCATTTCTATTTTTGCTTCAGCTTTTTCCAGGTTCACTTCCGCCTCCTTTACACCTTCCACATTATTTAAAATATTTTCCACGTGTGCGCGGCACCCCTGGCAAGACATTCCGCTCACAGAATACCTGCGAATCAAATCCCCTTCAGCATAAATTTCATATTTACTATCTTCAAAAGCTTTTTGGAATTTTTCAATCCCGATATGCTTTTCCATTTCAATTTTGGCACTCGAATTTTCAAGTTCTACCTCCACCGCTTGAACACCCTCTATTTCTTTTAAAGTGTTTTCTACATGGCTCCTGCAACCCATACAGGTCATTCCGGAAATTTGATAACTGTGTTTCATAGTTTCATAGATATTAGTGAAGAAAAAGGACTGTTTGAACTTGTTCGTTGCGAGACAGGTTTATTTCGGGTTCTAATAATAATTTATTTAGATCCTGAAAATAAGTTAGCACCAATAATATGCTTCGACAAGCTCAGCATGACGAATAAAAAGCAATTCAAACAGCCGTTAAAATTAGATTTTAGGCTAAATAAGCCTCGCAAGTCTCAACACATTCACGACAGGCTTTTGCACATTCCTGACAGTGCTGATGATCGTGTTTCCCACATTCATCGGCGCAGGCATTACAAACTTCAATACAGTATTTTACAAGTCCGTTTACATTTTCGTAACCGGTAACTAAAACCTGATTAAGAGTACTGCAAACCTCAGCGCAAACCCTATCGGTTCTAATACAATCTTTCATCATTTTCACGTTATCCTCATCCAGACAGGCATCTGCACAATAATTACAATGATTGATGCAATTTCCTAATGTTTTAAGCAATTTCTCATTTCTCATAATTTTGGTTTTTACTGGTTTAATCCAAAATTACCACCATTATCACGAATTCACTTATAAAAATTTGGTAAGAAGTTATAAGAAAATGAGAAAGTTAGGCTAGGAAAAGCTGCGATTTGCATTTTTTACTTTCTACTTAAATAAAAACTCCTTTTCCAGATGTGCTACGTTTATTTCGCTTTCAGTGAGCTTAAGACAATAAATTTTTGAAAATCTCGTATTATTCGCATAAAATGAAGAAATGGAATTTTTGATTTCGGTGAATAATGCAGAAAATAATAGTGAATTCGCGGCAAATTCCTTTAAATATCATTCAGGGATTTTCGTTCCGAATGTTGCAGTTTATATTGTGACGGACTCAAGCCGGTTTCTTTTTTAAAGAATGTGGAAAGGTAAGCTGCACTTCCAAAATCCATTTTATGGGCTATTTCAGAAATATTGAGTTCATTATATTCTAATAATTCCCTAATGCGTTCGGCCTTTACTTTATTGTTATAACTCTGAATGCTATGCCCTTCGGTCTTAGTAAATATTCCGGTGAGATAACTGTAATCGTAATGAAGTGCATTGCTTAAAACTTCAGACAGCTTTTTATTATGGAAGTCTTTCTTTTCGTAAACAAGCTGGATAATTTTAGTTTTAATAGTATTAACAATACGCGCATTGCGTTCTGCAACAATCTCAAAACCCATTTTTTTAAGTTCCTTTTCCAGGGCATCAAATTCTTTGATAGATAAGGGTTTTTGAAACTCCAATCTTCCCAAACTCAAATTATTATATTCCAGTTTTAGGTTATCTAAAATACTGCGCACGCTCATAAGACAGCGGTCGCATACCATATTTTTAATATGTAGAATATTTTCTTTCAAGATTGTTTGACTATTGGTAAAACCTACAGGGTTTTAAAAACCCTGTAGGAATAAATTCAGTTATTGAATTGTCGCTTCTACTCTACCGCATTTCAGCATTTTATCTCCATAATAAGGATTAAAAATATCTTTTGAATTTGAGTACCAATAATCCCCTTTTCCTTCAAAAGCCATTGGGCAATACTGCTTGTAAACTTCTCCGGAAGACAAAGCTCCAACCAACACGGGCTCCATTGCCTTGGTCAACTTAGAGAAAGCTTCCCGTTGCTTATTTACATCATCACTTTGGGCAATCTCGGTAGCGGCATCGGCGATAGCTTTCTCCTCCTTA
>JGI1221J11331_1000685_pt1 | contig 11326 bp, 14 predicted proteins | sample LakVidmifraction_4_FD_11331 | JGI IMG/M metagenome (IMG submission 11331) | reverse complement strand
AGCCAGTCTGCAAGCCGTGGCGGATAGTTGAGCTTCCAAGGAACTGGCCGTCTTCTGATTTAGTCGGGCGCTTTACCGTGCGCCGTCCGAGGGTTATAGGCGTGTGCCCGGCGTATATAGCACGCTGCATTGCCAAGGCCACACCCAAATAGATGACTCCAATCTGAGGTGCTGTGGAGCCTGCTACTGACACTCTGAAATAGCGTGCCGTGACTTCTGCAAAGATCACCATTAAAGCACTGTTGTCAGACGGCGATACAGTCTCTATTGTCGTCCAGCTAGAGTTGTCGGCGCTGTGCTCAATCGTCACCGTTGAGCTGCTCGCGCCTAGAGTATGCGCAGCGATGCCAATATAATCGGCAGGCTTTGCTGTGCCGTTGTCAATCGTGATGCTGCCGTTGCCTGACGTGGGCTGCCAGCGCTCAAACGTGTTCTCTCGCTGCACTGAATCGGCGGGCCAAGGCGTTGCCGCACTTGTAGCTGTAACAGTAGCGGCTGGCACAAAGTTGTCATACCCGATGCGCGCGTGCGTGAGCGGCTGCTGAGTCAGCGGGTTGACAACGACGGATGGACTAATGACAAAGCTCATACTGTATTCAGCCTGATTCTCATGCCGTCTTCCTGTAGGTCGTTGATTTGCTCGACCAGGCCAATCACTGTGCGGCGGTCGAAGTTCTGGCCTGTGATGTTCAGGTTGGCGACCATGGTTTCAGTAGGTGCCTGAACCGGTGCCGACTGGTTGTTGATACCCTGTGTAACACTTCCGCCGCCGCCGCCGCTTGAAGCGCCACCTCCACCGCCGCCGTTGAACGACTGTGATTTAATAGCGCTGATTTGTGCAAAGGTGGCCACGCCAGCTGCCGCGCCGTAAGCGGCACCTAGTGCCGGGCCGCCGATGGATGCGCCCACTTTGTAGGCGCCAACTATTGCGGCGTAGCCATCCACCAATGCGCCGGCCAGGGCGGCAGCCTTTCCGATCTCAAACATTTTCTTGGAGCCGGTATTCATCAGCGTTGTGAGATTGCCCATGGCCGCGCTCATGGCTTGCTGTTTGGCTTGCGCCTCTTTCTGAGCGAGCTTTACTCGGGCGTCTGATCCTTCTTTTTCGATTGCAGTCAGGTCGGCTTCTTGCCGCTCCTTTGATCCTTGAGCCAGAGCCGCCCACTCATCGCGGGTTATCATTTGCTGCTGAAGCGCCAGGGCCAAGTCTTCATTCTCAATCGCGTACTTTTCGAGTGTTAATTCGCGCTCGGTTAGATTGGCTTCGCGGATAACCTCCAGCTTTCGTGCCAACTCTTCGCGCTTGCGGTCGGCCTCGTCTTCCGCTTTGTCGTCCTTTCGCCCTGGCCCACTTCCGCCGCCAAGATCTGGCTGGAGTAGGTCGCCAATACCGGCCATTTCTTCAGCGGCAGCCACGGCGTTTGCGCGGGATTCTGCAACGAACTGCTCAAACTTTATGCCTGGCAGAGGCGCCAGCAGGGTGTCACGAATGTCCTGCATTCCAATTTCTTGCGCCAGTCTTACGGTCTTCAGTTCGCTCTCAATGCTTGCGCCGAAGCCGGACAAGCTTACGGCATCAATATCAATGCCAGGTATTTTGTTCATGGCATCAATGAGTTCGTTAATCGCTCGAACCGGCTTGTTAACGATGGCGTCAGCTGCTGTGAGCATCACGTCAACCACGCCCAAACCGAACAGGGCAATGCCCTTTCCTGCAACTTCAAACGTGCGCTTAATGCCCTCAACGGCGTCCATCATAAACGCGGCAGCGGATATACCCATGTTGAAGCCATCACCAATGGCCTCGCCCATGTCTACGCCATCGGTTCCGGCTTCAACCATCATCCGGCTTACGGCATCCAGAACCGGCGCGAACTCCACAGCCAAGCGTTGGGAGATGCCCTCGACCACAAGACCGATGCGGGCAAAGGAATCATTGGCCGCTTCAACCTGAGCGGCGTCTACCGCGCTCAGCGATAGGCCCAGTGACTCAACCTCGTTCCGAGCCCCGCGAATGGCGTCACCACCTTGGATCATCAGGTTAATCATTTCGCCGTTACGAATGCCCATTTGCCGAAGTTCGTCGCCAGCCTCTTGAGTGGACAGGCCCAGCGTTTTCATTCGGTCGGCAATAGTGGCCAGCCGCTGATCTACGTCCATTTCGGATAGGTTTTCGGCGGATAGCCCGAGGCGCTCGAATGACTCAAACGCCGATCCACTGCCGCGCTGAGCTTCACCTAATCGTGAGTTCAGCTTTTCCATTGCCCTGCCGAGTATTTCAGTGCCGACTCCGGCATCATTACCGGCAATCTGCAAACTGCGCAGACCGTCGATAGTGCCGCCAAGTTGCCTGGCCAGTTTCGCCTGAGAATCCACAGCCTCAAGGCCGCGCCGGGTTAGCTCAATACCGATAGCAGCCCCGGCAGCCGCAACGGCAGCGCCCATCACTGCCACTTTTTTGCCAACGTCAGCCGCTTCGGCGCCAAACTTCTTCGCGGTGCCGCCAGCGGTGGCCATNCCTTGGTTAAATTTGGTGGTGTCGCTGGATACGCGCACTGCCAAGCTGCCAATAGCCATGTTGGCTCCTTTTAATCAGGGGGAAATCCGGCCTTGACGCGGGCTCGGCGCAGTTCGTCTTTCATTTCCAGAGCTTCATCTTCGGTGATGCCGCCCGATTGTTTTTTCTGATACTTGATTTGCTCGGCTTTGGCGTCTGCATACCAGTAAAACTCGGTAGGGTGCATCGACCAGAACTCACGCGGGGATAAGCCCCAGCCGATGACAGCGGCCTGGTAAGCCGTTTTTACGACTTGCCCGCGCTCGTCTTTTTTGACTTGGGCGCATCCTCGCCTTTTGCGGGTTCAGGCTCTGGGTCTGAGCGCACAGACTGAGGCAGCATCAACTCCAGAAGACTGGCGACCGCTTCGGAAATTGCAGCCGCTGTTTTACCGTCAGCCCACATTCCCTTGTAGACTTCCGCCGCGCTCACCCGGCAGCCTGCAAAGCGCAGAACAACCGAGTAAGCCGCAGAAAGTTTGGCCAGGGGGATCTTGCCAGAAGACCGGCCCCGCTCAAGTTCCATGAATGTTAGGTGGTCTTCCACTGCGGCGAGCACTCGCATGACGTGGTCGTCGCCCCGGATCGTGTAGGGTACGCCCTCCCACGACAGCTCAATGTCATCAAAGATTGCCATGGTTATTCCTTATACCGGTGGGGTGTAGGTNACTTCGCCGGATGCGCGCATCTCGAAAGAGTAGGTGCTCAGGTCGTTGTAGGTGTCTTCCAGCGCAAAGGATGAAAGCCCGAAACTGCCAGCGACAATTCCGCCGTCTGGGTAGGTCAGGGTGTATGCTTCGTTACCGGTGGCCACGGTCAGCGCTGCACCCAAAATTGAATGGTCTGCAATGACGCCTTCGACTGAGATAGACACGTCAATCTGTCCAGGCTCATCAAGGTGGGTAGCCCAAGCGCCAGAGTCATCGTCAGATGAATCGACCAATTCACGGTTAATGCTGAGTGACTTAGTTCGAACGTTGGCAATGGGTGTACCGGATTTTGACAGAATGACCTTGCGGCCTAAATACTTACTCATGATTTATTCCTCGTCGCTTAAATTGATAACCATGCCGCCAGGAATATCCATGCGGGCACGTATCGGTTCCAGAGTTATGCCGCCGTCACGACTGCACACCAACTCATTGCCTTCTGGGGTTACTGCAAGCGCTATCACTTCCACGCCGTCCTCGGTTAAACGGAAAGCCTCAACCGAATCAATGACCACTCCCATTGCGTCCATGACAACAAGGCCGTGGCCGTCCTGCTCCATATCAATCCATTCAGTTCCCATAGCCAATCTCGTCAATCAGAACGCGGAAAGACGACACGCCATGGTATGTGTGGCCGTCAGGGTCAATTGTTACCGGTTGCTCTTGGTCAAAGTCGCAGCCAATAAACTCGTGGTTAGGGACTGTCAGGGTGGCTCTGTGCAGTGCGCGGTAGATTTCGGCCTGTATGCGCTTGGTCTCGCGCTTGCCGTCGTACCGGCTCCACACGTCAATGGTCACGCTAATGTCGCCGCCAGATGATGTATCGGTGGACATATCGAGAACGGAATCACCGCCGATGACGATGTAAGGGAATGCAGAATCGTTGCCTGAGTCACCGGCCTGTGTCACGTCGTCGTAAATTGCCGGCATTCCTGCGGCATTGATGCGACTTGCAAGCAGCGCCACAAGATCATTGCTGCCAGATAGCGCGGAATAAATAGCAATTTGAACGGCGTTCGCCATACCTTCAGCCATTGCGCTTTGCTCCTTGCTTTTTAGCCTCTCGCGCCAGAGCCTTTTCCAGCTTTTTGCCAAACTCGCGGGCGAAGATTCCGGGCAGTTGCGGCTCTACTGCGGAAACGGTGGGCTGAATGAATGGCTGCGCTGAGTTCTTTTGGGTGCCGAATTCGATCATGTGCCAATAAAAGGCGTCATTTTTCGAGCCCTTGCCGTGCTCGATGCGCACATCTGATATCGCCACATCGCCCTGCATTTTCCGCCGCTTGGCCTTGATAGCCTTTCGCAGCGTGCCGTCGTCTTTCGGCGCCTTTTTGCGCATCTGTTTTGCAACTTCGGTGGCCACGCCCTGAACCGTTGAGCGGGCAAGATTGCGAGCCTGCTTCGGCGCGAGATCCCTTGTCATCTTGCGGAACTCTTCAATGCCGGTGATCTCGAACTGCCGGTCACGTTGAGCCATTAGGTAGCTACTCCACGCGAGCACTCAAGGGGTAGGTAGGCTGAGCGCTTACCGCCGTCTTGAGCGAATGTAATATTCATAACGCGATTCATTCCCAGCCAGTTAACGCGCCAGGTTTCGTTCACGTCGCTGCGGTAGCGTATGACAACCAGATAACCGCCTTCGGCCTGGGTGCGGTCGCCGTTCTGGCGCTCTGTACCGCGAAGCGGGCGAACGTGCGCCCATAATTCGGTTTGGGTTTCCCAGACTTTGGTGAAGCCGCCTTGGCCGTCAGGGGTGCGGATCTCTTTTTGCAGCTCGATGCGCTGGTCTAGTTCGCCGGGTCGGAATTTCATTTCACCCAGCCTTTTCGGTTAATCGAAACAAGCGACTGAACCGCCATCGGAAGCTGGCTCACGATTGTCCCTACTACGGCTGCGCCCCTGTTCTCAAACCAATGAACCACAAGCATTCGAATTGCGCGATTGATCGACATAGGGATGTCGCTGTCACTGTCGCCAAAGCCTGCCTTATAAGTGATCGTTATGGCGTCAAGCTGATCTGTTAGGGCTGGCCATGCCTTGCCCGTTTTGGGTATGAGATAGGCCCAGTCTTCCTCTCCATAAAAATTAAAATCCGAGACAGTCGCAGACTGCTCATTACCTGCGCCGTCAAAATAGGTTATTGAGTCAATGGATTGCGCCGGGGTTATGGGTAGCTCTATGCGCCCGAGCCTATCGGCGCAAGGAACGGAAAGCCTCCATGTCTGGGTGATGAACGCCTTTCCAATCACGCCACTTGGCGCTTCCATAAAGTCAGTGGCAGCCATGATAAGTGATTCAATTAGCGCGTCTTCAATGTCCCGATCTTCGCGCAGGTCTGCTTTCGCTTGCGCCAGAGTCACCGGCAATACCGCAGGCTTCACTGTGCGTCGCAATATCTGATCGCGGTGGTCGAGGCTCATTGTTTATTCCTTTACAGCTTTTTGAGTGCTGGGCTTTTTGGTGGCCGTTTCCTTTGTGCCGACTGATACAGCCTGAGATGCGGCAATCATTCGGCGGCCTTCATCCTCGCCAACTTCTATAATTTCGCCTGCACTGTGGGCCGTTCTGGCGCCAGCTCGGCTTACCGTTAGCTGAACTTTCATAGCAGAAACCTAAAATTAACAGGCGCCCCGCAGGGCGCCCTTTGTGACTTTCAGCCAGATTAGACGGCAGCGTGGATTAAGTGCTTGACGGCACCGGTATTAATCAGCTCAGAGTCGAAGCGCTTAAAGCCAATCATGCCCACCTGGAACCTTTCGGCATAACGCTCGCGCAGGGTCATCACTTCAAAGCCGCGAACCTTGCGAACCAAGAACTTTGACATGTCACCGAAGATGATCGGCTTGGAGCTGGCCTCAGAGTCCGCCATTGCCTGGTTCACACTGTACGACTTGCCCTGGAACGTGTCGGGCTCACCAGAGCGAACGTCGCCCATCTGCCACAGGTAGTTGCCATCGCCGTCCTTCAGTTTCCGAATAGCGGCCAGTGTGGTGTCGTTGAACATCCAGCGACAGCGCGGGGACTGGCGGTAGGCGGGATCAACAGAGTGAAAGAAATCAACCAGTTCATCAGCCGTAAAGGCTGCGGTTCCGGCAGTTGTGATCCCTACGCTGGAGGCAGGGACAATGCCGTGAGGCTGACCTGATCCTGTACCGGTGGTAAGGATCTGGTTTGCGGTGCGCCCAAGACGCTCACCGAAAAGCTCCGTCATCAGCGCTTCGATGTTAAACGCAGAGTCTTGAAGCAGCTCCAGTGGCACTTTTACCATGCCGGTGTCGTAAATAAAGGCGTTGAACATCTTCTCGCCGAACACCACGTCATCGGTGCCGTCGTCATCTACCGCTGCGTTTTCAGCCTTAATGCGCCCACGGCTGGCCGTGTCGTCAACGGTCGGATAAGGCAGTGGGTTGCCGGTAGCTGTGTTCAGCTCCTGCACAATACCGCCATCCCACATTGGCCCCCACATTGCCAGCGCCTTGTCGATGGTGCCGGCAAATCCTTCAGGGACGGTGTAGCCACCAGCGGAATCGGTGCCGGTTGATTGTGCGCGGGCTTCCTGTGGCAAGTTAGCGCGACCTGACATGAGAACACTGCGCTCCTCACTGTCCAGGCTTGCAGCGCCAAAGCGCAGTTGCTTGCTGAAAACTTCCTTGTACTCGGGAGTTTTCTCGTGGTCTTCAGCGGCTGCTCGTTGCTGTTGATGGTCAGGAGCTGGCCGGCGCGGGTCACCAGCATTAGCGCGCTCCTCAGCGGCGGCCAACTTTTCTTCGCGCTCTGCTTGCCCGCCGATTTTGTCGTGGTCAGCCATGATGGCATCAAAGCGAACTTCAATTTCTTTCGCTTCCGCTTCGGTGGTTTTGTCGGTGATCTTGTCAAACTCAGCGCGGGCGTCGGTGGCCAGTTTAGCCATGCGTTCCCGCAACTCGATTAGCTTAGACATATTAATTTCCTGTCGTCTTATTGCCTTGCCCAAGGGCAAAGATGGGCACCAGAAGCGGGAACCGCTACTTGGCTTCTGACTCAGCGAGAGTCAAATTCATACCGCGTTTAATTTTTTGAGCGACATTAAATGCGGCGGATTTCTTGCAGGCTTGTCGGTGCTCTTGCAAATTGCGAAGGCCAATATCTGTGCCGTCATAAGCGGGGTTCGTGACAATTGAAACGTCTGATAAGGACGCCTGGCGAATGGTTCGCAAAGGGGTTTCCCCGCTGTCGTCCCACTCCTGAACCTCTGGATAAAAAGCAAAGCTCATTTTGTCCAGGTCGCCGCGCTTCATTTTTGGGACAATGGAGCGAACGTCTGGGTCTTCCGGGTCAAGCTCGGTTTCCATATACAATCCGCGACTGTCCTCCCGAAGCGTCAAAGTTCCAGATCGAGTGCGGGCCAGCGGTAGCCCATCGTGATTGACCAGGAACACAACGTCGTCGCGCCCAATGGCGTCGCGGAATGCGCCGGGGGCAATGACTTCGCGGAACATTCCGCCAATGTCAGCCTCTTCGTTGAACACAGCGGCATAGCCAGACACCTTGATTGCCTCGCCTTCCATTCGAATCTCAACCGGCTTACCGGCTCTAAGTTCATGCTTCATTGCTTGTTCCTTTTGTGGCCGGGGGTTTAATGGACTGGGAGCCGAGCGGGACTGTGGCGCCCTGAATCATTAACTTGTTGCCCTCTTCCATGTCCGTGCGGTTCTCTTGTCTGCGGGCTTCGTTCGGTGTCAGCACGGCGTTCTGAATGCCGGATGCGTAGCCTTCCATGCGGGTCTTGAAGTCGCCGCGCAGTAGGCCATCCAGATTGAACTCGACATAAAATTCATTGTTCAACTTACCGAACAGCTTCAGGTTCATCTCCTGCTCTGTTTGCTCGACCCACCGCTTAATGGTGTGCTTAACAAAATGGAGATCCTGCTGCTCTGTGTTGCTGAACGTTCCGTTGCTTAAATCCTGTAAGAACGTTGGCGGAAGTGAATAGATTCGGGCGTACTCTTCAATTAGGAATCGCTTAAGCTCAACCAGTTGAGACTTCTCTGGATCAATACCGATGCTCTTTATTTCGTGCCCGGTGGGCAAAGAAAGGGCCAGTCGGTTTTCTTTTGCGGCCGCACGTATCGCGCTTTGAAGATCGTCGGATGCGCGCTTCAGAGCAGCGCCTGATTCGAAGTTTCCGGTAATCATAAAGGGAGGCACGCCGCCGTTCTGGAACAGCTTGGAGCCATAGTTTGTGGCTGCTATACCGAGGCCAATAGTGTCAGCGTTGGTCAGAATAGGGCTGCGAGAGGTCATCATGTCGGGGCGAAGGCTGAACGGTATGTCGATGATCTCGCCGGCGACATACACAATTTCTTTTCTGCCCTGCTCTTTGTAGCGATAAACCTTCCGGCCACCGCGCATTTCGATCTTTACCGTTTCGGGGTTGAGCGGCCAGAGGTTAATGACTCGCCCTGCCGCGTTGCTTTCAATAAATGTGATCGACCTGCCGCCCGTAAACACTTGCTCATAAGAATACTTTCGAGCGTCAAAGCTGCTTGTTTCATCGTTCCATGAGTCGTGCAGGATTCTGGCAAGCGGGCTGTCCACCTTTACCCTGCCGCCCTCTGTCTTTTGGTAAAGATTCAATGGAAGCCCGGCCATGGTGCCGCTGATAAAATTCACAGCCGCCCATATGGCCGGGACGCCCATTGCTTTATCAATGGTCACATTAATGCCCGCCGCGCTAGCTCCGCCAGATGCGCCCAGAAAATGCAGAACATGCGCAGACGAAATGGGCACGGTCGGGTCTTCCACGGTTGCCCGCTTTTCCGGTTCTGCTTTCTTGCGATTCCAGAAGGCCATGGTTTATCCCAGTATTGAAAAGTTTTCGTCTTCCCAGGGGGAGACAGGGGTTGTTGCTTCAGTGGACTGCATGACACCCACCGCCATAAGCAGTGCAACCATGTCGTCGATTTTGTCAGCAGAGCGCTTCTTGTCCGGGGCCATGTTCAGGTTTTGGTCACGGCGGCTGACAATGTTCGATGCGCACCAGTTCAGCAGCGGGTCTCCACCGTGGGCGAGCTTGCCGGATATGTAAGCCCGCTCCAGCGCTTGCATTGCCGGGTGGTATGACTTTGGCCCCTGGATAAATTCGATCAGCGGAAGCTCTTCAGCTACCAGCCGGTTAACCAGATCCGTCGCATTCCATTTGTCGTAGGCCAGTAACTGAACATTGAACCGCTCGCAGGCTTCAAGAATGTCCTGCTCAACAATGGCGTAATCAGTTACATTGCCTTCGGTTTGCTTTAGCAGGCCGGACTCAGCCCACGCCGCGTAAGGGACAGTCCCGCGCTCGGTTCGGTATGCCACGGCACTCTTTGGAGCCCATCGCCAGCCGTGCGTATAGATGACGCCATCGACATTCCAGGCCAGGCGCAAAGCTGCAATGTCTGCCGTTGATGCCAGGTCGAGCCCACCCCAGCAGGGGTAATCTTCAAGCCAGTCAAGATCAACCGGGCCAGAACATGCCTGCCATTTGGTCAGGTCAATCCATCCATCGGCTGTTGATGCCGGCCGGTTGAGACGCTTGATTCGAAACTCGGCCAATTTGCTTGGCATCTGCTTCGCTTCAATGGCTTCTTTGCGTATCGCATCGAGCAGGTGCGGGTTGACGTCCATCAATGGGTTGGCTTTTATCCAGACTGACTCGTCGAACTCGTCATCAGCTTTGATGCCCATCGTTTTGTCGTCATCATCCACCGCGTAAAACACGACCAGAAAGTGGTCGGCGGTATTTTCAAACAGGCCCGAAAGCAGCCTCTTAGCAAACTGGCGAATCTCTGCCCATGGGCCGGGGTTGGTGTAGCCTTCCGTCGTCGTGTAAAGCCACAGTGGATTGGCCCTGGCGCCGGCCGCCGACGTTAAGACGTTCAGAAGATCCGCTGTCTTGTGGGCGTGGATTTCATCCAGCCCAACGTGTGACGGGTTTAAGCCGTCCTGTGTTGACGCCTTGGAGTGGATCGCCTTGAAACTTCCGCCTGTTTCGAATCGTGAAATCGACTTGGCCCATATCTCTAGGCCGAATGCGTCGCGCAGATCGGGCGTTTTCTCGACCATGCGCTTGGCGGTGTTGAAGATAATGGACGCTTGAGGGAACGTGGTTGCCGCGCTGATTACCTGGGCGCCCTCTTCGGGCTCGCAGCACAGGCAATAATTCAGGATGCCGGACGCCAAAGTAGACTTGGCGTTCTTCCGAGCCACTGCAAAAAGTGCCGACGTGTACCTTCGGGCGTGAAATTTTCCGCTATCGCCCCACCCTTCAACGTGCGTTTCCTCGCGTTTTCGGAAGCCGAACAGCTGCACAACAAAGAAAATATGCGACGGGTGCATGACTATGTTCGGGGTGTCCCACTTTCCCTCGACGTGCGGCAACTTCTCGATGAAGTCACAGGGATCGTTTGCGTGCCATTTATCAAAAATGAACGGGCAGTCTTTGCGCTTCGCCCGCTTCAGATCATCAAGAAACCGCTGCGCGGCTTGACGAATTAGCTTGCCGTTGCGCTTGCGCCTTTTATCTTTGACTGCTGCGCGAGCGTAATCAGTTGCTATCTTTGCGTAATCAGGCACCGCGCTTGCCGTTCGCTGCGAACTTGTTACCCTTTAAATCTTCCGCACCGGCTGTATTTACCTTGCCCCGCGCAACAGGGGATAGGCCAAAGTCATTTTCAAGGTTGCGCAAGGTTCCGATTAGGCTGGCCGTAGGGGCTTCGCCTGCCGCATATAGCTGAACTATTTTCCCGTGTAGCGCGCAGAGGTGAGCCAGGGCGCCAAGGTCTGCCTCGGTCAACAGCTTGTTAGCAGTGAGAATTGACGCCAGTCGATCCCACTCTTTTACTGCGTGAGCGTTGGGCATCCAGTCAGGCGCATCAGGGATAGAATTAACAAGTGGAAGATCAAAAGATGCCGGCGCCTCACGATCCTTTCGCGCAGTCCCGGCGACTGCCTTCAACTGTGCGGGCTTCCGTGGGTTGGCCATAGCGTTCTGATTCTCCAAATTCGGTTTTGTTGAACTGACTGTGCAAAAAAAAGGC
>JGI1221J11331_1000684_pt1 | contig 11328 bp, 26 predicted proteins | sample LakVidmifraction_4_FD_11331 | JGI IMG/M metagenome (IMG submission 11331) | reverse complement strand
CTGAATATTACATGGATCGCATGATCAAAGAGGCCCGTCAATTGAGACGCTCCATCAAAGCGGCAACTCAGGAGCCGAACGCAAAGGTCAGAGACGGCGGAGGTGAGGCGTGATCTCGCGTGAGACGTTCCCGCCGTTCTCTGGACCGTCTTGTTCTGGCCCATTTCGACGCCCGCAAAAAAAGATGAAATTTAATGTTGACGGATACGGCATCATGCCGTATTCTGTAATTGTGATCAAGGGAATGACTCCTGAGACGCAAAACCAAAAATAGACGAAACTAAAATGAAAACGAAACTGACCATCACCCATAACGGATTCCACGGCTACTCCAGCAAAACCATTGTCGTGGACGGCAAGCCCGGCGAAAATGTCGAACTGACCGACTCGCAAATCAAGAAGCTCTCCCGCGCAGCTTGCGGATCATCGGAATGCAAGTGCGGAGAGACCCTGCTCAAAGCTCTCTCGGATTGGGGCATGAGTGAGCACCCGCGTATGATCGAGATCCCCAAAGAGGGAACGGAAATCGAAATCAATGGGAACTATCCTCAAAGCTGATTACCGCACCGAGCGCCAAAAGCGTGGCTCCCAAAAGGGGGTCGCGCTCACGCTTGAGGTGGACTGGCGAACGATCCAGCGCCGTGAGGCCGGAGACGTGCCAGTTTCTCGGGAAGCGTGGATTGCGCTTTGCGCTTTGCCGCTCCGCAAAACAAAAAAGCTCCCGACTCGGGAGGGCCAGAACGCGGATTAAACGACCGGAGGTTTCGTTTTAGTCGGGTGTTGGGGGTGTTGTGACAAGCGGGCGGCGGATCGGGGGACCGTCTGCCGTCTCGCGCCATTCAAGATAAGATTTTGTCAGAACCTTCGGGGGAAGCTGCCCGGGATCAAGGGAGGATGGCGGTGGTGGGACGAATTTCGGAGTCGGGGACGGGGCTGGTGGGGTGACGAGGCTCTCGACGTTGACCCAACCGGCCGAGGGGAGGAAGACCTCGGTGGTGCCATCGGCGGAGTTGGTGCGGATGACCTGGTGGCCCACCGTCTTGGTGGTCCAGTGAGCGGATGGACGCTGCATTTGGACGGTGAGCGCCCAAGTGGCGAGCGCAGCACTTGCGACCCAGAGAATGAGCGTGGAGGCTCTCATGCCCGACTCTTGATCATCATCGCGCGCCGCTGAAGCGGAGGGTGCCGAGGGCGTTGCGGACGACGATGCGAAGCTGACCGCGGCGGAAGATGAATTTCCCTCTCGATTGGTAGCGACCGGCTTGGCCGGTGACGGTGGCGCGGGTGGTAATGGTGGTAATGGTGGTCCGGCGGAGGCTCCAGCTGCCGCTGGAGCGGGCGACGGGCTGCCCGGCGAAGAAGACGCGGCTGCGAAGCCGACCGGTCGGGGAAAGTTTCATGATCTCGATGACATCGTTGCCGTCTAGCTGCCAGGCGAGCCGGATGGTGGAGGTCCGGGGTGAGGCGGGGATGACTACGGTGACGACGGCGCGCGAGTTGAATGCAGCGCGCCCGGTCTGGCGGAGGCTCCCGAAGAAGATGCTGGTGCTGGCGCTGGATGCGCTGAGGGTGGCGAGGAGAAGGAGGGTGGTGGCTAGGAGGGTCTTCATGGTGAAGACGGATTGTTAGGCGGCACCCAGACGCGATGCGAGAGAAATTAGGAGATCTTCCACGACTGGATCGTCAATCGACATAGCTGCGAGGCGCTGAATCGCTGTCTGCATTTCTGGCCGCAATGATGCAAAGACGCTCGGAAGTGGGGGATCTTCACGGACGCTACTCACATTCGGCTCAATTTGAACGAGTGGACGCAAATCTGGAGGGATGCGGTCGATCAGGTAGGAGATGAGAAGCTGCGCGGCTTCCGGCTCGTCGAAGTGTTGGACGAGTCGAGTCAAAACTTTCTCATCGGGGACGGTGCGATCGTTGACCAACCGCCAGATCGTCGATTGGGATAGGCCGGTTTTGGCCGCGAAGTCATGGGTGGTTCCCATTCGAGCCACGGCAGGCTCAAGAAATCTCGCTAGGCGGCTCGTTGCTGACATGACGCAATTCAGACTCCGAATGCTGAATTGTCAAAATAATTCATTGACGCAATTCTGAGTCTGAATTATGAACCAGAATCATGAATGACGGCGAAGTTGAGTTTCAGAGTCGGGATCGAGGCGTGTTGAGCGATCTGCAGAAGTTTGCTACCGGAATCGCAAGGGCGCGCGGCACGTCTCCGGAGGACCGATTGTCGGCGTCGAAGTGTGCTTTGTTCTTTTCCAAGCAGCTGGAAGGTCTCGGTAGGGATGAAACTACGGAGCAGGCACGATGAAGGATCCTGCCTGCAAAACACTCCCGACGTGGCTCCGGGAGAATCTAGGCCGCGAATGCCTCGGGGTGCTGACGGGCACCGACACCAGGGCGTTGGCGGGGGCGGTGCATACTCTGGAGCTGTATGCCGGGGAGCGTGATCCGGCGGTGCTCGTGGCGTTCCGGGTGTTGGTCGAGGCGATGCAGCCGAGCGCGCGGGAGCTGGCCTATCACGCGATCGCTCACGTGATGGATTGGGATGATAGATTCTGGGTGTGGGAGTCCGCGGGGCTCCCGGCGCTGGATCGGATGCGGATCTGCAAGCACTCACCGGAGGGTCGGCGATGATCTCGGCGGTGCGGGATTTTGACCTGCCGACGGAAGCACCGTCGGGGTTCACGGAGCTGGAGGTTCGGATCCATCGGCGGTGGTTTCGATTGTCGAGGTGCGCACCGAAGAAGATCGCGGGCTGGGCGCCCTTTTTTTTGATTACCGTGGATGGTGACCCGCTGGGCACGTCGGACGAGTGGCGGGTCGCGGTGGAGTTATTCCAGGCATTTGTGAGGGCCGCGCGGAAATGAAATTTATTCGATCATTATTCCGCTACGCACCTCACGCGGACAATGCGGGAAATCCAGCCGAGTGGTCCGAGGAGGTGACCGCGTACGAAGGCGGTCGGGTCCACCGGTGTCTGGGTGACGGCGTCGAGGCCTGCCCGTTCTGGGCTGCCGGGCGGTTGAGGTCCCGATGGTTGGCTGGATGGCACGGGTATGAGGAGGCCGCGTGATCATCCCGGCCATTCTCTTTTTTTTCGCGATTGGCATTGCTACGGGGTGCTGGCTGATCGAGCGGTCGTATCGGTCGGATCTCGATTCGGCGGATGAGCACATCGACATGCTCGAGCAGGAGCTGATGGAGCGTGGGCGAGCGGGACAGTTGGCGCTCTATCGCGATCGGAAGGAGATCTCCTGTGGTCAGTAGCGGCAAGGGAGCTCGCGGGCCGAGACCGAAGATGGCGCTGGAGCGTCATCTGGATCTGACGGCGGCGGCTGCGGAGACGTGTCTGAGCCGGGGCTTCCTGCGGGAGCAGGTGCGGGCCGGGAGGATTGATCCCGTCGTGGAGGTGCCAGGGGTGACGAGGGCGACGACCCGGGTGCTGATCCCGGCGAGCTCGTTGGCGAGGTTCCTCGCAGATTTTCTAGTGACTCGTAACCCGGAGGTGCCTGGTGCCTGACGACCAATCACTGATCGCCGCACCGCCCCCCGCGCCCTTTCTTTTTTCTGAGGAGGAGATGGGCGTGGAATACGTGGACGACCACGACGGGGCGATGCGTACCGGGACCTACACCGGGGAGCGACTCTACGAGCGGAGGCCGCACGTTTACCGGGAGGTGGTGCGGCTGCTGAGCCAGCGGATCTCGTATCGAGCGATCACGCGAATCTGCAAGGTTCACTCCTACACCATCCAAGCGGTGGCAGATCGCGAGCAGCGTCCTATCGAAGCGCTCCGCCTAAGCATGGGCACCCGCGCGCTCCGAGTCGGCGAGCTGATGATCGAGTCGATGGAGGAGGACCTGATCCGTGGCCGGCTGAAGCCGGAACACAAGGCGTTCGCTCTGTCGACGGTGGTGGCCACCGGCCAGCTCCTGACTGGCGGCGCTACGTCGCGACCGGAGAACGCGAAGGCGGAGGATGTCAAGGGCGGCCTGGACGCCATGTTGGACGCGCTGCCAGAGGCGGACGTGACGGTGATCGGAGAAATCCATCATCACACGGACGCTCGCGAATCAATGTCGGCGGCGGGCGGCGGGCGGGACGGAGCGGCGGAGAGTGGCGCTGGGACGGGTGGAGTGGATTACTTACCCGATGATTTACAGAGTAAACCGACCAATGAGACGGGGTGTGCTACGGGTTTCGAGGGTGGAGAGAGCGAGGAGCTGGCCCCGAAGGGGGGAGGGGGGGGGTCCAAAAAATGTGGGGCCACCCTGAAACAAGGATAGATTTATGGAAACCGGAATTACAGACAATGACCTTCTCCCACCGGCTGGGTTGCGTGAATCGGAAGTGGCGGAGCTGACGGGGGTTTCTCCTGCGGCGCTAAAAAAAGCGCGGGAGGAACGACTGGTGGAGGATGTCGACTGGGAACGTCGGGGTCGCGCAGTGGTGTATCTGCCTGGGGCTTTGGAAAAAATAAGGCCCGGGGCGGCGGGCGAGTTGCAGCCGCTGCCGGAGGCGGATCTGGTCGTGAGCCGGACGGTGCGGAATCCCCGCTTGGTGCTGGCTCTGGAGCCGGACGGGACGGAGGTGCGGGTGCGCGTAAGAAATGGGGCTTTGTATTGCCCACGGATGACACTGAAGAACTGCAAGCGGGTCGCTCCGGGATTGTATCTCTTCCAGGGACAGCCGCCACGGCGGCGGGGGCATTGGTGATTTTTATGACAGCCAACCAAAAAAAAGAAGGGCGGCTCATTGCCGCGAGCATCATCCACGCGGCAATACTGCAACGAGGGCAACTGCCGTCTCCGGATGAAGCGGACGCTCCGACGATTTACGCGGCACTGGCGGTGTCGCACGCCGACGCGTTGATCGAGGCGCTGGCACTGGAGGACGGGGATTGATTTGAACCAATGGTAGCCGCCTGGGGCGGGAGGGGAGGTGAAACACACTTCGCTCGGTGGCGGCTGCCTTGGTTCTCAACTTTTGAGAATGATGAATTGGATATTTGGAATCTGTATTGTGAGCGTGTCCGTGGCGTCGCTGGGGCCTTTGGCCGCGGTGTATCGATCCGGCGAGAAAAAGGGCGTGGCGCGCGAAAAGCGGCGGATGAGGACGCTGTATCTGCGGTGTCACACGTCCGCGGAGTATGAATTGCTGACCGGGGTCGCGCTGGATGCTGCTACGTCGCTGAATCAGCGGGGGGACCAGGCGTGAAGGAGGCAACCGGATACGCTTCGGTGAGAGGTCGCACGCGGTGCGAGTGTGGCAATCCGGCGACGGAGATGGTGTCGGACGGCAAAATCTGCACGCGGTGCGCGGACATCGAGTCTCGTCGGGGAGCCATGCGGATCTGTGGTCGGGGCGAATTTTCTGCCGGCGAGGAATACCGGGTGGTGCTGACTTCGAGCATTGGAACAGGTGTGAGGGAGTTACGATGAGGTGGATCAATACGGACGTGTCGACACTGCGGGCACCGGCCTTTATTGGGTCGTCACCGGCGGAGCGCGGGACGTGGTTTTGCGTACTTGGGCACTCGGTCGAGCAAGAAAACGGTGGGCGCGTCGAAAACGCCTCCGAATGGAAAGACCGCCAATGGCAGCAAACTTGCGGCGTCACGCGTCGCGAAGTCCGCGCGGCGAGCCGTCTTCTCACGTGGGACGGGGACGATCTCATCGTCTCTTACTACCCCATAGAGAAAGAGTTAGAGGTGAAAGGCAAGCGCGAAGCGGGGCGCATCGGTGGCGAAGCAAGCGGGCAAGCGAGAGCGAAGCAAGCGGGAAGCACAGCTTCAAGCTCTGCTGCCGATTCTGCTTCAAGGGAATGTAATGGAAGGGAAGGTAAGGGAAGTACCCCTGTAGTCCCCAAGGGGACAAATCCCGATTCGACGGGCCATGATGAGGGTCTCATCTGGGCCCGTGAGCTCTTCTGGCGGGACGCTCGGCGCAAGATGCCGCACGACTTCGTGCTCGATTCCTCGACCGCAACCGCCTGGCGCAAAAACAAAAAAGCCGTAGCCGCGACCGACGATCGCGGCTGGGCTCTGCTCCAGTGGCTGTATTCGCGGCCGGAAGATTCCGAGGCCGGGCGCTACCGCCGGAAGGCGTTGGCGCAACTGCTCAACAACTGGAACACCGAGATCGACCGGGCGGCCGCCGCTGCAGCCGCGCTCGGCGTCTCGATCAACCCGGATTCGGGAACCGGAAATCGCTCAGAAAAAAAAGAAAGGGCGGTCGCCCCGGAGGATTGGGGGGACCGCTACTGTGCCGTGATGGGCGAGGAGCCCGAGGCGGACATGGCGTGGGAGCGACTGCCGCGCCACGTGCAAGACGACATTTTGAAGGAGGAGACTGACAATGAATAATGACGTGGATCGGCACCGGACGTTGCCGCAGAGTTTGGACGCGGAGAAGGGCCTGCTGTGCTCGTGCCTGCTGTCGGGGACCGTGCTGGATGAGCTGACGAGCTATCCGCCGGAGATGTTTTATCACCCGGCGCATCAGACCGTCTTCGACTTGATTCGCAGTATGCGCAACCGCAGCGTGCCGGTGGATTTCATCGGCATTGCGCGAGAGCTGGAGTTGGCTGGAGATGCTGGCAAGGGGCTCGAAGAAGTGGGCGGAGCGGGCTACGTCACGGAGCTGTTCACGTTCGTCCCGACGGCGGCGAATTGGAGTTTCTACCGCGAGACGGTGGCCGATTGTTGGAAGGCCCGACGCGTGATCGGAGAGCTATCGCGCGTGGTCGGTGCCGCCTACAGCGCCCTGGACGGAGAGGGGATCGACGCGCTGCTCGAGGACGTCGAGACGTCGCTGTTTTCCCTGCGGGACGATCGAAAAATCGAGGAAGATATTCTCGATTCCGCGCAGCTCGCCAATGAGCTGATGGACGCGGTGGAGGTGGCGCACTCCCACCGGGGCCGCACGGTCGGAGTGCCGTCGGGGTTCTTCGACATCGACCGGATGCTCGGCGGGTTCATGCCGGAGGAGCTGTATCTCATCGCAGCGCGCCCGTCCCAGGGGAAAAGTTCGCTGGCGCTGAACATGATCCGCCACGCGCTCTTCGGAGACGACAAGTGGGAGGGGTGCCCGGTGGCGTTGTTCTCGCTCGAGATGCCGGCCGTGGATCAGGCGAAGCGGTTGGCCGCGGATCTGCAGGGAATTGAACTGCAGAAATTCCGCGACGGGTTCTTCTCCCAGGTCGATCTCGACAAAGTCGGGCGGGCCGCGGCCCAGATCGGCTCGTCGAAATTCTTCGTTTGTAAGACGCCCGGGCTTTCGGTCCAAGCGTGGCGCGTGAAGGCCCGGCGGCTCGTGCAGAAGCACGGGGTGAAGATCATTTTCATCGATTACCTGCAGCTCATGCGGTCGACGTCCAAGCGTGCCCAGGACAACCGGCAAGCGGAGGTGGCCGAAATCTCCACCATGCTGAAAAACACGGCGCGCGAACTTGGCGTGCCGGTGGTGGCGTTGGCGCAACTCTCGCGCGATGCGGAGAATCGGAAGCCGACCCTCGCGCAACTCCGCGAGTCCGGTCAGCTCGAGCAAGACGCCGACGCGGTGATCTTCATCTATCGTCCGCAAAAGAACGAGCGCGACGAGGACACGGGCGAGGCGCTGCAGCGCGAAGAGGCGTTGGCCATCATCGCGAAGCAACGCAATGGCCCGGTGGGTGAGGTGGATCTGGATTTCGTCGGGAAATTCACGCGCTTCGAGAACGTCACCGGCAAGCGGTATTCCAACAATCAAGACCAGCGCCAAGGCGCGAAGCGGCGCAAGGGCGCCGACTCGGAGGACGATTGATGAGCGACATCTGGCACACCGAAATCAACGGCGCTCCGGCGGACTTCTACGCGATCGCGAGGGCCTACGACATCACCGATCCGGCCATCGCCCACGCGTTGAAGAAGCTCCTGCGGTGCGGGCGGTCGCACAAATCCCAAGGCCAAGACGTGCTCGAGGCCATCGCGTCCCTGCAACGCTGGGTGCAAATGGAGGACGAACGATGATCACGGCGGTTCGACGGTATCAACTGAACGAGCGTCGGCACTTCCGCCAGGCGGCGCAGCGGCCGCTGGCGACGTACGACGAGACGTTGGACCTGCCATTGCTGGATCAATTCGAAAGGCACATGCGGGGGGCTCGGTTGGCCGACACGACGGCGCAGAATTACCGGGGGCACGCTCGGGAGTTCATTCTGTGGACCGGGAAGCGTCACCCGCGGGAGTGTGGAGCGGAGGAGGTGCGAGGATTCCTCACGCATCTGGCCACGCGCCCGGTCGCGCCGGTGTCGGCGAAATCGCAGAACGTGGCGATGTATGCCCTGGTGAAGCTGTTCGTCGAGTTTCTGGGTCAGGATCCCGGGGATTTCTCGCAGTTCGTTCCGGCGAAGTCGACTCAGCGGCCGCCGGTGGTGCTGTCGAAGGATGAAATTCGGCGGATGCTGCCGTCCTACCCGACGCCAGGGATGCAGTTGATGGCGCGGCTTTGCTACGGCACGGGGTTGCGGGTCGGAGAGTTGATGAGTCTGCGGGTGAAGGACGTGGATCACGACCGTGGCCAGGTGATGGTGCACGATGGCAAGGGCGGGGTGCACCGGGTGACGACGCTCCCGCAATCCATCGTGCCGGAGCTGCAGCGCCACCTCGAGCGGGTGGCCCGACTCTGGGAGCACGATAAATCGGAAGGCCGCGGGTGGGTGGCGCTGCCGAAGGCGTTCGCTCGGAAGTCGCCGCGCGCGGAGATGGAGTGGATCTGGCAATGGCACTGGCCGGCGGGGAAGCTCTCGGAGCAACCAGGGACGGCCCGGGTGGGCCGCTGGCATCTGACGGATGCGGCTTTCCAGCGGGCAACGAAGCAGGCGGCGCAGCGGGCCGGGATCCGGAAACGGGTGACGCCTCACGTGCTAAGGCATTCGTTCGCCACTCATCTTCTCGAGGCGGGAACGGATATCCGAACGGTGCAGGAGTTGCTCGGCCACTCGGATGTGAGCACGACCATGATTTACACGCACGTGATGAAGAAGCACCACGTTGCCAGCCCGGCAGATGACTTATGAGTGAGCGCGCGAAAACATTAGTGGAGGAGATCCGGCGATTCAATCGATGGCGGCGAGGGGATGAGTCGGAGGAGATGCCCGATCCGAAGTTGATCGGTGAGGCGTTGGATGAGCTTTGCGACGTGGTCGAAAAATCAACTGTCGGAGAGGCCGCGCCGGTTCAGCGCTGAGCTATCTCGCGGAGATAGCGCCCCAGACGCCTGAATTCAAAATTGAACGCCAAGGTCAGCCGGGAGGCGAATAACAAGTGAACATTATGGAATATAAAAACGTGACAGAAAGCGGACCCGAGTTAGCTGGATCGACTGGTTCTGACGCTTCATTTTCGATCCGCCGCCCAAGCGTGGCGGACGGGCGCGAAATCATTCAGGTCGATGTCGAGTGGGCCGGAAACAAACTTCGGCTCGAAACCTCGCTCGCCGAATTTGCCCGGATAATTACAGGCGGGAACTCGGCGGAAACGAAAGTCGTCCGCTGGCGAACGACACGCTGAGAAATCCCCAGCCATGACGACTCCCGCCACCCAATCGACATCCGCCCCCCATTTTGTTGACGTCAACAAAATGGTCCGCTCGGCTGTATCCGATACTCCGATAACCGATTTTTACCTAAATCCGTATCCCGAGGTTGTCCCCGCTGAATTTGCCCGCGAGATAGAGCGGGAGAACCAGAATATGCGGGATCTGATAGCCCGAGCATTGCCGTTTGTCGAACGCTGGTGCGGCGCTATGGAAAACCCAAAAATGAGACTCATTGCCGAGATGCGTGATTGTCTGCCGAACGACAAGATCAGCCGCGAGGCGAACCACTGAAACATTATGGAATCTGAAAACGTGACACAAAAAGGAACCGAGTTGGCTGCATCGCCTGGTGCGGTGTATGTGATTCGCACGCTCCGCGACATCTACGAGCTGCCCACATTCGAGCAAATGGAAACTTGCCTCGATGAACTTGCCGCAGGAATGAAGCTCGCCCGCGCCTCGGCTGACTTGATGATTGACGTCACCGAAAATATAACCGGCAAAGAATCGGTGATTAAAATTGAATGGCCGGAGTCCTTTGAATGGAATGATGACGGGAGGGGAGATGTCGGCGCGAGATTTACAGACCCTGATGGAAGGGAACTTTTATCCGTAGATATTAAACCTAACGCAACGCTGAGAAATCCCCAGCCATGACGATTACCGATAGCCAATCGACCTCCGCCGACCATTTTGTTGACGCCAACAATAAGGTCCACGCGGCTGGGGATTTCTCTCCAGCAACTTGTTCGCCAGTCCGCGTGACGCTGAGCCGTCGTAAAGGATGGAGGATGCCTCCAGACACCGTCAAAGTCTCGCGCCCCGGCCCTTGGGGAAATCCTTTCCGCGTCGGTGACGGACTGCACGCGACGAATGGGGAGTGCGTCCGGTCCTATCGGCTGTGGGTAACTCAGGGGATCAATGTAATGGGGGACGCTGAGCCCCCGACCGAAGAAGAAATCGCCGATCTGCGCGGAAAGAATCTCGCGTGCTGGTGCAAGCAAGGGGAGCCGTGCCACGCGGACGTTCTTCTCGATCTGGCGAAAACAAGATCAGCCGCGAGGCGAATAACAAGTGAACATTATGGAATCTGAAAACGTGACACAAGAAGGAGCCGAGTTGGCTGCATCGCCTGGTTCGGCGGCGTCTTCTGTCCGCTGGAGAAGCATGAAGTCCCGCCCTAGAGGCAAGGAATCCAATATGTATATGAGGGGGGATGACGGTGAGACATACATTGGGTATTTCGCGGGTGGGCGGATATTCACTCATGCTCCAGGGTGGGTCACGTTCACGGGGTGGAGAAAATCATCGCCGAACCGACCAGCTCACCCACCCCGAACGGACACCAAACAAAATGAAAACACCAACTGAAAAACAACCAACCGAACAACCCGAGACCCCAGCGGCTAGGGGTTTGGTGCAGCGCCTTGTTAGGGAGTCAACACTTGGCGATGCCCACAAATTCATAAATCGAATTGCGTCTATCGCAGACGATGTAGTGGATTTACCATTCACACCACAGGAACAGGCAAATTTCATTCGAGCGATAATATGGGACGCCCGAAAGCTCACGAAGAGCCGCGTCTACCAACGAGAGGAAATGGATATATCACTCGCCGCACTGGCGATGATCGCCTGACCCCTAACGTGCGGAAAGCGGAAGATGTGTTGTCTTAACTTGGGAATCTTGGAGGAAAGCTGATTGATTTATGAGTGATCTCATTTGGGCTCCGCATCC